>Ga0315330_10001904_pt1 | contig 14250 bp, 9 predicted proteins | sample M140m34915metaG_FD_203453 | JGI IMG/M metagenome (GOLD analysis project Ga0315330, IMG submission 203453) | Ammonia-oxidizing marine archaeal communities from Monterey Bay, California, United States - M1 40m 34915 | ecosystem: Environmental > Aquatic > Marine > Intertidal zone | place: USA...
AAAAAGTTATTAGGGGTATATGGTCTTTAAGGATGCCCATTTGGCCTTCATATGAGGGAATAATTACCTCACTTGCTTCTGAATTTAAAATTGATTTATCTGGCGTGATTATTTCTACTGTAAATTTATCTGACATTATTAGTTGCCTTTAGATAATTTTTCTGCTTTTTTAATAACTTCTTCGATACCTCCAACCATGTAAAAAGCTGCTTCTGGCAAATGATCGTATTCACCTTTGCAAATAGCATCAAATCCCTTAATCGTATCATCTAGGTCTACCAATTTTCCAGGTGATCCAGTAAATACTTCTGCCACGAAAAATGGTTGAGACAAAAATCTTTGAATTTTTCTTGCTCTAGCAACAGTTAATTTATCCTCTTCGGAAAGCTCGTCCATCCCAAGTATTGCTATAATATCTTGTAAAGATTTATAAGCTTGTAAAATTCTCTGCACATCACGAGCTACTCTATAGTGTTCCTCACCTACAACTCTTGGATCTAAAATCCTTGATGTTGAGTCCAGTGGGTCTACTGCTGGATAAATTCCTATTTCAGCTATCTGTCTAGATAGCACTGTTGTAGCGTCTAAGTGCGAAAATGAAGTAGCTGGAGCTGGATCTGTTAAATCATCAGCAGGAACATATATAGCTTGAACAGATGTAATTGAGCCTTTATCTGTTGATGTAATTCTTTCTTGAAGGTTACCCATATCGGTAGCTAATGTTGGTTGATAACCAACTGCTGAGGGTATTCTGCCCAATAATGCAGATACCTCTGAACCGGCTTGTGTAAATCTAAAAATATTGTCCACAAAAAATAAAACATCTTGACCTTCTTTATCTCTAAAATATTCAGCTACGGTTAAGCCTGTCAAAGCAACTCTAGCTCGTGCTCCAGGAGGTTCATTCATCTGCCCATATACAAGAGCTGCCTTAGAACCTTTGCCATCAGTTTTGATAACTCCGGATTCTATCATTTCGTGATATAGATCATTTCCTTCTCTTGTTCGTTCTCCTACACCAGCAAAAACAGAAAATCCTCCATGTGCTTTAGCAATGTTATTTATTAATTCCATAATGGTAACTGTTTTTCCTACTCCTGCTCCTCCAAATAAACCAATCTTTCCACCTTTTGCGTATGGAGCCAAAAGATCTATTACTTTTATTCCTGTTACTAACTGTTCTGTTTCTGTTGCCTGGTCAGTAAATTTTGGTGCTGCTCTGTGTATTGGCCATTTTTCTTTAGTTTTTACATCTCCTTTTTCGTCGATAGACTCTCCAACTACATTTATTATCCTACCTAATGTTTCTGGGCCAACCGGCACACTTATTGGAGCACCTGTATTTATTACACTGTCTCCTCTTTTTAAACCCTCTGTAGCGTCCATTGCAATTGTACGAACATCATTTTCACCTAAGTGTTGTGCTACTTCCAAAATTAATTTATTTCCTGAGTTATTAACCTCCAAAGCGGTATAAATTTCCGGTAGATTCGTTTCAAAGTTAACGTCAACTACTGCTCCGATAATTTGTGTTATTTTTCCTTTTGTGCTCATGTTTATAAACTTTCTGCTCCTGATATAATTTCTATTAATTCTTTTGTAATTGAAGCTTGTCTACTTCTATTGTAGTTGATGGTAAGTTTGTCAACTAAATCTCCGGCATTTCTAGTTGCATTGTCCATCGCTGTCATTCTAGAACCTTGTTCACTTGCAGCATTTTCTAATAAAGCTCTAAAAACTTGAGTAGAAATATTTTTTGGTAATAAATCTTCTAAAATTTCGTCTTCATCTGGTTCAAATTCATAAGAAAGTTTACTTTCATCATTAACTTCTTCATTTTTTTTTGTTTCGGTAGGAATTATTTGTTGAGCTTGAGGAATTTGAGTAATTACATTTTTGAAATTATTATAAAATAAAATACATTTATCAAATTGATTTTGATCAAAAAGAGAAATTATCTCATTACCTACTATATTTGCTTCTTTGAATGAAATCTGTTTTTTATCTTTAAAGCTAAATTTTTTGATTACATATTTTCCATAATCTCTTTTAATTTGATCAAGACCTTTCGAGCCTACTGTTATAATTTTTAAATTTTTTCCATCACTCAATATTTTTTTAAAGTTTGTTTTTGCAAGCTTGCATATATTTGAGTTAAAGCCGCCACATAATCCTCGATCTGCCGTTAAAACTACACATAAATAATTTTTATCTTGTCCAGTTCCAACTAAAAGTTTTGGAGCATTTTGTGGGTCATTTATTGATTTAGTGAGATTCAATATTATATTTTGCATCTTTTGGCTGTAAGGTCTTCCTCGTTCTGCGCTTTCTTGGGCTTTTCTTAATTTAGCTGCAGCTACCATTTTCATAGCTTTTGTGATTTTTTGTGTAGACTTAACGCTTTTAATTCTTTTTTTTAAATCGTCTAAACTAGGCATGATTTATTTTTTATAATCCTCAATTAACTTAATTAATAGTGCTTCTGTTTCTTCTTCTAGTTTTCCTGAAGATTGAATGGACTCAATTATTTCAGGTTTTTCAGTTTTAATTTTTTCAATAACATCTTTTTCAAAACTTTTAATCTTATCTAAATCTAAATCATCTAGATAACCTTTTACTCCAGTAAACACTGATATAACTTGCTCTGCTACTGTCATTGGGGAGTATTGATCTTGTTTAAGAAGTTCTGTTAATTTAGCTCCTCGGTTTAATAATTGCTGCGTGGACGCGTCTAGATCTGATCCAAATTGAGCAAAGGCAGCCATTTCTCGATATTGTGCTAGTTCTAATTTAATTGAGCCAGCTACTTTTTTCATAGCTTTAGTTTGAGCGGCAGATCCTACTCTAGACACTGATAAGCCGACGTTAACCGCAGGCCTGATACCTTGATTAAACAATTCTGTCTCTAAAAAAATTTGACCGTCTGTAATTGAGATAACGTTAGTAGGAATATAAGCTGATACGTCACCTGCTTGTGTTTCAATTATAGGTAAAGCCGTTAGAGAACCTCCGCCATTCGCGTCACTTAATTTTGCTGATCTCTCTAAAAGTCTGCTATGAAGATAAAATACATCACCTGGATATGCTTCTCTTCCTGGAGGTCTTCTAAGTAATAATGACATTTGTCTGTATGCAACTGCCTGTTTAGATAAATCATCATATACTATTAATGCATGCATGCCGTTATCTCTAAAATATTCACCGATAGTACATCCAGTATAGGGAGCTAAAAATTGCAACGGAGCGGAGTCAGATGCTGTTGCCGCTACTATTGTAGTATATTTTAATGCCCCTGCTTCCTCTAAAGTTTTTGTAATTTGTGCTACAGTTGATCGTTTCTGTCCTATTGCTACATAAACACAATATAATTTTTTCTTTTCATCTGAAGACTCATTAATTTTTTTTTGATTGATGATAGCATCTATTGCAACAGCGGTTTTTCCTGTTTGTCTGTCACCTATAATTAATTCTCTTTGGCCTCTTCCAATGGGTATAAGTGAGTCGATCGATTTCAAACCTGTTTGCATCGGTTCACTTACTGATTGTCTCGGGATAATACCTGGAGCTTTTACCTCAACTCTTTTTCTTTCTTTAGAAGAAATAGCTCCTTTACCATCAATTGGATTACCTAAACCGTCAACAACTCTTCCCAGAAGTTCTTTACCAACGGAAACGTCCACAATTGAATTAGTTCTTTTTACAGTATCGCCTTCCTTAATTTTTCTATCATCACCAAAAATTACAACACCAACATTGTCATTTTCTAAATTCAATGCCATTCCTTGAGAACCATCATCAAATTCTACCATCTCTCCTGCTTGCACATTGTCTAATCCGTAAACACGCGCAATTCCATCTCCAACTGACAAAACTTTTCCTATTTCAGAAACCTCGGCTTTTTCACCAAAATTTTTGATTTGATCCTTTAATAATTTTGTTACTTCTGATGGATTTATAGACATATTAATTTTCTAGCATTCTTTGTTCGAATTTTTTTAATTTATTTCTTATAGAAGCATCTATCATAAAACTGCCAAGTTGTAATTTTAAGCCACCTATTAATTCTTGATCAGTTTTATAATCAAACTTAATCGTAGAGCCCATTGAAGAAGATAATTCTTTATTTATACTTTCTAATTCAGACTCAGATAATTCTTTTGATGAAATTAAAGAAGCTTTAATTTCTCCTCTCTTTATAGAACATAGTTTTAAAAAACTATCTAAAATTTTTATAACAAAAAATATTCTTCTTTTTTCAATCAAAAGTAAGAAAAAATTTTTTAGGGTAATTGAAAGATTTAATTTTTTGGTTAATAAATTGATTGCAAGAGTCTGGTTACCTACGCTTTGAGTGGGATTATGGAAAAAATTTTTTAACTCTGAGCTATTTTTTAATAGAGATTTAAAAGTTATTATACTTTTTTCAATATTCTCTAAATCTCCAGATTCCTTTGCAACTTCAAATAATGCACGCGAATACCTTTCTGAAGTTTCTGATGAGAAAGATTTATTTGCGCTCATTTTTTAGTAGTAAGAAGTTAATGTGAAATAATGTGCGTTTCGTACCATAAGAGTATATGTTGATCAAGTTAGCAATTTACTAATTATCCGAAGTTTACCGGATCAACATCAACTGTAAGTTTAATTTTAGTCGATATTTTCAAGGTATTTAGCAGGTTTGTGATTTTTTTTTGTATAAGGCTTTTTCCAGTAAATCTAATCAATAATCTGGATCTAAATTTTTTTTTAATTTTTAAAAAAGGTGAGTCTACTGGCCCCATCACCTCTATTTCACTAATTTTTTTTAATTGTTTTTTAATTTCTCTAGCTCCATCAACACTCAAACTATGCGAATTTGCAGATATAATTATAGCAATTAATCTTGAAAATGGTGGCAATAAATTTTTTTCTCTTAGAAAAAGTTCTTTTTTTAAAAGTTCTTCAGAATTATTTTTTATAACTTCATTTAGTGTTACATCCTCAGGAGATAATGTCTGGTAAATAATCAGTGAATTTGAACTGAACCTACCTGCCCTGCCACTCAGTTGGTGATATAATTGAATATTTTTTTCGGTAGACCTCAGATCATATCCTCTGCCCGAAAAATCTGCATCTACTACCACTATACAATTTAGTTTAGGAAAATTAAATCCTTTAGAAATCATTTGAGTGCCGATTAAAATGTCTACATCATTATTTGTAATTCTATTAAATAAAGATTTTACTTGATCTTTTTTCTTCATGTAATCACTAGAAAATATTTCAACCTTATTATTAGGAAAAATATTACAAACTTCTTCGAATATTTTTTCTACACCTGGTCCAAACATTATAAAATCACATTTTTTATCATCTTTACAATTTCTAGAAATTTCTTTTTCGAACGAGCAATGATGGCAGATTGCTTTATTTTTATTTTTATGAAAAGTTAAATACATAGAACAATTAGAGCAAATTTGTTTATGCCCACAATTTTTACAAATTAAGAATGGAGCATAACCTCTTCTATTTATGAAAAATAATATCTGCTCATTTTTGTCTAAGAATTTTTTAACAATTTCAACAGTTTGATTCGAAATAAATTTATTTTTAATTTTCTTAATATTCAGATTGATAATTTTCGTTTTTGGCAGAGGATAATCTTTGAAACGACTCAAAATTTTGAAACATCTAAATTTTTTATTTTTTATATTATTAAATGTTTCTATCGAGGGAATAGACGTGATTAAATGTATAGGAATTTTTTCAAAAGATGCCCTTGATATGGCCATATCTCTTGCATTGTAAATGACACCTTCATCCTGTTTATAAGAAGAATCATGTTCCTCATCAACTATAATAAGTCCTAGATTTTTAAAAGGTAATAGCAAAGAAGATCTAGCTCCTACTACTAATTTTATCTTATTATTAATAACACCTTTCCAAATTATACGTTTATTCTTGGGAGTAATTTTTGAATGCCATATTGCGGGTTCAAAACCAAAAAAATCTAGAAATCTTGATTTAAATTCATTTGTCAGAAAAATTTCTGGTAGCAATACTAAAGCTTGTTTCTTTTTTTCAATTATTTTTTTTATTCTTTCGAAATATACGAGGGTTTTACCAGATCCGGTAATTCCCTGGAGAACAGAAACACTAAACTTATCTCTATAACTTAAAAACTTAATCGCATTTTTTTGTTCTTTATTGTATACAAATTTTTTTGCTTTTATTTTTTTTGAGTCAAAATCTTTATCTATTTTATTAATTAAACTAGGGTTGTTTCCTAAGGTCATTTTTAAAACAAGTCCCAATGGCATCATGTTGTAAGCGGCAAACCAGTTAATAAAATTGACTAAGTCTTTTCCTAAGTTAAAATTATTAATTTTTTTACTAATATTTTTAATTTTGATGTTTTTTAAATTGGTGCTGTTTCCAGGCCATACAATCCCAATTTCTATATTTTTTCCAAAAGGAACTTCAACAAAATCGCCAACACGAAGTGAATTTTGATTACTATTATATGTAAATGTAAAATTAAATATTTTTGGCAACAATACTTGTGCTTTCATAGATTAATAGTAATTGAATTTTATTTATTTAAAAATGAATTGGTCTTTTATCAACAGCTAATGCTGCCTCTTTAATTGCCTCAGTATGAGTTGGATGGGCGTGGCAAGTTCTTGCTATATCTTCTGAGCTTGCTCCAAACTCCATTGCTAAGGCCATTTCAGCAATCATGTCTCCACAATGCGGACCAATAATGTGTACACCTAAAACTTTATCGGTATTACTGTCTGCTAAGATCTTAACAAAACCATCTGTTTCATTATTTACTTTTGCCCTTGAGTTAGCAAGAAAAGGAAATTTTCCTACTTTATAAGTTTTATTTTCTTTTTTAAGTTGCTCTTCGGTTTTTCCAACTGTCGCTACTTCTGGCGAAGTATAAACCACCCCAGGTATTACATCATAATTAACATGTCCAGCTTGACCAGCCAATATTTCTGCAACCGCTATGCCTTCTTCTTCGGCTTTATGAGCTAACATTGGGCCTTTAATAACATCACCTATAGCGTAGATATTTTCAATAGAGGTTTGCAACTTACTATTAACTTCTATTCTTCCCTTGTTGTCTTTTTTAACACCTATTTTTGATAAATTTAATCCCTCTGTATATGGTTTTCGACCAACAGAAACTAAAACTTTATCAACTTCAATGATTTCTTTTTTTGAATTTTTGACATTCGTATATGTAATTTCAACAATATCACCTTTATTTTTTACAGTCTCAACTTTGCAGCCCATTTTAAATTTTATACCTTGTTTTGTTAAGATTTTTTGGAATTCATTTGAAATTTCTCTGTCCATCCCAGGAGTAATATAATCCAAATACTCAACTACTATAACATCTGATCCTAGTCTTGACCAAACAGATCCCATTTCCAACCCGATATATCCACCGCCAATCACTGCTAATTTATTTGGGACTTTATCAAAGGACAGTGCACCTGTTGAAGACACAATATTCTTTTCATCAATATTAATTCCTGGCAAGGATACTACTTCGGACCCGGTAGCTATTACGACATTTTTGGCCTTAATGTTTATTCTCTTACTGTCGCTTCCATAAACAACAATATCATTTTTTGAAAGAATAACTCCTTTACCTTTAAGATAAGTAACTTTGTTTTTTTTAAATAAAAATTCAACTCCTTTTGTAAGAACTTGAATCGATTTATTTTTATTAGACATCATCTTTTCAATATTCAATTTGATGCCATCAATCTCTATTCCTTGTTGATTAAAATCTTTTTTAGCTTTGTAAAAATTTTCAGATAAATTTAATAAACTTTTAGAAGGAATGCACCCTACATTAAGGCATGTTCCCCCTAGTGATCCTCTGGACTCAACACAAGCGGCTTTCAATCCAAGTTGAGCTGCTCTAATTGCACAAACATATCCCCCCGGTCCACCACCTACTACGACTACATCAAAATTATTTTCCATCATTAAATATTTAAGAAAAGCCTCTTTGGTTGTTCTAAGGACTCCTTAACGATTTTTAAAAAGGACACTGCTTCCTTGCCGTCAATAATTCTATGATCGTATGATAGAGCAAGATACATGATAGGTCTTATCTCCACTTTTTCATCAACAACAAACGGTCTTTTAATAATATTATGCATTCCTAAAACAGCAGATTGAGGTGGATTAAGTATTGGGGTCGAAAGCATTGATCCATAAATTCCACCATTAGTGATTGTAAAGGTTCCTCCTTGTAAATCTTCAATAGTGATCTTACCATCTCTAGCTTTCTGACCCAGATTGCCAATATTCTTTTCAATATCAGCAAATGACATTTCGTCAGTTTCTCTGAGCACTGGAACCACTAGACCTCTGTCTGTTCCGACAGCGATACTTATGTTGTAATAATTTTTATAGACAATTTCCTCTCCTTGTATTTCTGCATTAATTGCTGGATAATTTTTTAAACCTATCACACAAGCTTTTACGAAAAATGACATAAAACCCAGCTTCACTTTATATTTATTTTGAAATTCTTCTTTATACTGACTCCTCATTTTCATAACTTCACTCATGTCAACTTCATTGAATGTTGTTAACATCGCTGCATTTTCTTGTGCTTCCTTTAATCGCTTAGCTATAGTTGACCTTAATCTAGTCATTCTAACTCTTTCCTCGGGGCCGTGTTTAATTTTTCTTTCAGATGGTGAGGGCTTGGATCCCATTAAACTCATAATATCTTCTTTTAAAATTACACCATTTTTTCCAGAACCCTCGATACGATTTAAATCAACTTTTGTTTCATTGGCTATTTTTCTTGCCGCTGGAGAAAGTTGCTTATTAGTTTTGTTAATTATTTTTTCTTCATGAACATTTTCTAGAATAAGTGGCTCTTCCTCTAATTTAAGAGTTGGTTCGGTTATTTTTGTTTTCTTCGGCTTAATAATTTTTTCTTCAAAAATCTTTGGTTCGGAAACATCTTTTTCTTTTTTCGGCGGATTGTAGTCGTTAACTTCCTTAACTTTATTTTCGCCCAGAGAAGATGCGCTATTTATTGTTCCTAATAAAGATCCTACATTAACTGTTTCACCTTCTTTAACAACTATACTTCCTAATATACCGTTAGTTGGCGATGGAACTTCCACGTTTACCTTATCTGTTTCTAATTCAACAAGTGGTTCGTCAGCTGAAACTTCTTCACCTTTTGATTTTAGCCACTTTGATACGGTAGCTTCTGTAACTGACTCACCTAGTGTTGGAACTGTAATTTTTTCTGCCATTTAATCTTTAAGTATCTTTTCTAATATTTCTTTTTGTTGTGCAAGATGTTTGTTAAAATTTCCAGTCGCAGTAGAAGAAGAGGCCTTTCTACCAACATATTTTACAGATTTATCACCAAAATTTACTATTTCTAAAGTCCGATCTATGTAATTTCTTACAGTATTCCACGCGCCCATATTCATGGGTTCTTCTTGGCACCAAATAAATTTAGCTTTCGTGTATCTTTTCAAAATATTAGCTAAAGTTTTTGCAGGAAAAGGGTAAAGTTGTTCAATTCTAATGAATGTTACTTTATTATTTTTATATTTTTCTCTAGCTTCAATTAAGTCGTAGTAAATTTTTCCTGAACACATCACCACTTTTTTAATTTGATCATCTTTTTTTTTTAATTCTAATAAATTGTTAACTTTAAAATAAGCATCATCCTCTAAAACTCTATGAAATGTACTTTTTTTTGAGAACTCAGAGATATTAGAAACACATTTTTTATGTCTTAACAAAGACTTAGGTGTCATTATAATTAGAGGTTTCCTAAATTCTCTATGCATTTGACGCCTTAAAACATGAAAATAATTTGACGGTGTTGTGCAATTTACAACTTGAATATTTTCTCCAGCGCATAATTGTAAAAACCTTTCTAATCTTGCAGATGAATGCTCCGGTCCTTGGCCTTCGTAACCATGTGGTAACAACATCACTAAACCACTAGCTCTTCCCCATTTTGACTCGCCTGAAGAAATGAACTGATCAATTACAATTTGTGCCCCATTAGCAAAATCTCCAAATTGTGCTTCCCATAAAACTAATGTTTCTGGCTCGGAGATAGAATATCCAAACTCAAATCCTAAAACTGCAAATTCGGACAAAAGACTATCAATAATTTCAAAATTCTTTTGCCCATTAACAATATTGTTTAAAGGTATATATCGTTGATGATTATCTTGATTTCTTAAAACAGCATGTCGCTGACTGAAGGTACCTCTACCCGAGTCTTGGCCAGATAATCTAACTGAAAAGCCTTCAGTAAGTAATGTTCCAAACGCTAAACATTCAGCTGTGGACCAGTCAATAGCTTTGCCATTTTCAATAGTCTGCTTTCTTAAATCAAATATTTTTTTTAATGTTTTATGTACTTCAAGCTCTCTGGGTATATTGGAAATTTTTTTTCCAATATCAATTAATTTTTTTTTATCTACACCACTCACTCCTCTTTTGTCCTTACCAAGACCCGGTTTAAATCTAGACCATGCTCCATCAAACCATTTAAGATCTGATTTGTAACTTTTAGAAGACTCATACTCTTTCTCTAAAAAATTTTTGAAATTTGCCTTTTCGTTTTGTAGTTCTGTTTCAGATGATAACCCTTCTTGGCTTAGTTTTTTTCCGTATATAGAAAGTGTTGTAGGATGAGTTTTAATTTTTTTATACATTATCGGCTGAGTAAAAGAAGGCTCATCTCCTTCGTTATGTCCAAACCTTCTATAACAGACCATGTCTATAACAACATCTCTATTAAATTTCTGTCTATATTCAGTTGCTATTTTTGCACAATGAACTACGGCCTCGGGATCATCTCCATTTACATGAAGTATCGGAGCTTGAGCAATTTTTGCTACATCTGAGGGATAAGGTGATGATCTTGCAAATCTTGGTGCAGTGGTGAAACCTATTTGATTATTTACAATGATGTGAATAGTTCCACCAATATTATGTCCGGGTAAACCTGACATAGCAAAACATTCTGCAACGATACCTTGACCTGCAAAAGCTGCATCTCCATGCATGAGAACCGGTATAACCTTTTTTCTTTGTTTGTCTTTATGAAAAAATTGTTTGGCTCGGACTTGACCCAGAACAACTGGGTTAACTGCCTCTAAATGTGAGGGATTGTCTGTCAAACTTATGTGAACAGAATTTCCATCAAATTCTCTGTTTGAAGATGCTCCTAGATGATACTTTACATCACCCTCAAAATCTTTACTTGTATTAACTGACTTTCCAAAGAATTCGCTAAATATAGCTTTAAAAGGTTTGCCCATTACGTTTGCTAAAACGTTTAGTCTGCCTCTATGAGGCATTCCTATTTTAATTTCTTTTGCTCCTAAACTTCCACCTCTTTTAATTATTTGTTCTAAGGCAGGTATTAATGACTCACCTCCATCTAAACCAAATCTTTTTGTGCCTACAAATTTTACATGCAAATATTTTTCAAAACCTTCTGCTTGTATAATCTTATTTAGAATAGCTTTTTTGCCATTTTCTGTGAAAGTAATATTTTTTTCTGGACCCTCAACCCTGTCTCTAATCCATGATTTTTCATCAGGATCACCCATGTGCATAAATTCATATCCTATATTTGAACAATAAGTTTTTTTTAAAATTTCTAAAATTTGATTTAAATCTCCATATTGAAGACCCAGCACACCATCTAAAAATATTTTTCTGCTATAATCTTTTTTTGAAAATCCATAGCTCTCGGGTTTCAATTCCGGGTGTTCATCTTTTTTTTGTATGGCTAAGGGATCTAAATTTGCAATAAGGTGGCCTCTTATTCTATATGCTCTGATCAACATGATGGCTCTAACAGAGTCTTTAGTTGCTTGTTTGATGGAGTCGAAGTTTGTATCGTTAAATAATTCTTTATTGCTTCCTTCACTTTTATTGACTCTAGATATTTTTTTAAATTTTTTTTCTGGTGACCAACTTGGTCCTTTCAGATTTTCATAAATTAACTTGTCATCATCACTTAATCCGTCAAAAAATTTTCTCCAACTTTCTGGCAAGGAGTCTGGGTCTGAAATATAATCTGCATAAAACTCATTAATGAATTCTGAGTTGTTTCCTGCTAAAAAGGATGTTTTTTTATATAATGTATTATTTTTTGATGAAGACATTAAAAATTTATTTTAACATAAATTATAAAAAATCAACCATTAAGTTTATCATAAAGTGTTTTACCGATATCAGCTGGCGATTTTGAGATAGTAATTCCTGCAGATTTCATTGTTTCTATCTTGTCCTCAGCTCCTCCTTTGCCTCCTGAGATAATAGCACCAGCATGCCCCATTCTTCTTCCAGGTGGTGCTGTTAACCCAGCAATAAACCCAACAATTGGTTTCTTAATTTTTTCTTTTTTTAGAAATTCTGCAGCTTCTTCTTCTGCTGAGCCGCCTATTTCGCCAATCATGATAATCGATTTAGTTTCATCATCTTTAAGAAATAGTTCGAGACAATCTATAAAGTTTGTGCCATTAATTGGATCACCTCCAATTCCAATGCATGTAGATTGACCTAATCCATTTACTGAAGTTTGAGCTACTGCCTCATAAGTTAATGTTCCTGATCTTGAAACTATACCTACTGTTCCTTTCTTGTGAATATTTCCTGGCATGATACCTATTTTGCATTCGTCCGGGGTAATAATACCTGGACAATTAGGCCCTATTAATCTTGAATTACTTTTATTTAAAATTTGTTTTACTTTTAACATATCTAAAACAGGTATCCCTTCAGTAATACATACAATCAACTTTATATCTGCTTCGACTGCTTCTATAATAGCATTGCCAGCAAATTTTGGCGGTACATATATCATAGTTGCGTCTGCAGAAGTTTTATCCTTTGCTTCTTGAACGGTATTAAAAACAGGAAGATTTAAATGTTTTTGCCCTCCTTTTTTTGGAGTGACGCCACCGACTAATTTTGTTCCGTATTTTAAAGATTGCTCTGAATGAAAAGTTCCATGTGTGCCTGTAAATCCTTGGCAAATTACTTTTGTATTTTTATTTATTAAAACAGCCATATTAATTTATTGCTTCCACTATTTTTTTTGCTGCATCATTTAAGTCTGAAGCTGATAAAATTTTTAAGTTAGATTTATCTAATATCTCTTTTCCTTCTTTAAAATTTGTACCGGCTAATCTAACAACTAGTGGTACTGATAAATTAATTTCTTTAGCTGCATCAACTACACCTTGTGCAAGTACATCACATCTCATAATTCCGCCAAATATATTTATCAAAATTCCTTTTACATTTTGATCGGAAAGAATTAGTTTGAAGGCTGCTGAAACTTTTTCTTTTGTTGCTCCTCCACCAACATCTAAAAAATTTGCTGGCTCTTTTCCGTAAAGTTTTATTATATCCATTGTCGCCATTGCTAAACCTGCTCCATTTACCATGCAGCCTATTGAACCATTGAGTTTAATGTATGCGAGATCATGTTTGCTTGCTTCAATTTCGGCAGCATCCTCTTCGTTCAAATCCCTTAGTGCTAGAATTTCTGGTCTACGAAAAATTGCGTTATCGTCGAAGTTCATTTTTGCATCCAAGCAAATTAATTCATCTGAATTTGTAATTATCAAAGGATTAATTTCAATTAAACTTGCGTCTTTCTGTACTATTATTTCATATAGAGATTTAATAAGTTTTGAGGCCACATTCTTTTGATTTTCATTAAAATTAAAAATAGAAATAATTTTTTCAATCTCATTATCATTTGGGCCACCATTTTTGTATTCTATCTTATTAGTAATTATTTTTTCTGGATTTGTAGCAGCTACTTTTTCAATATCCATGCCTCCCTCGGTGCTGCTTATGAAAGCTATTTTTGAAGTTTCTCTATCAATTAAACAAGATAAATAAAATTCTTTTGAAATATCTGATGCTTCCTCAATATATAATCGTTTTACTTCTTTTCCCTCAGGACCAGTTTGATGAGTTATTAAAGTTTTGCCCATCATTTTTTTTGCCTCATTTTCCAATTCTGAGATACTTTTAATTAACTTTACTCCACCGGCCTTACCTCTTCCACCAGCGTGAATTTGAGCTTTCAATACATATTGACCGCTTTTTAATTTATTAAATTTTTTATTAATTTCATCAATCGAATGGATAACAATTCCATTAGAAACGGGTGCCCCAAATTCTTTTAAAATTTTTTTTGCTTGGTGTTCGTGAATATTC
>Ga0315330_10001910_pt1 | contig 14227 bp, 8 predicted proteins | sample M140m34915metaG_FD_203453 | JGI IMG/M metagenome (GOLD analysis project Ga0315330, IMG submission 203453) | Ammonia-oxidizing marine archaeal communities from Monterey Bay, California, United States - M1 40m 34915 | ecosystem: Environmental > Aquatic > Marine > Intertidal zone | place: USA...
ATCATTTGCGTCGTCTACTTTGACAACATTCCAACCGAGGCCTTCGAAGCGTTCGCCGACGTTTTCACTGAAGGCTAGGTCGGTGTCACCCTCAATCGTGATGTGGTTGTCATCGTACAGCCAACAGAGGTTGTCCAGCTTCAAGTGCCCCGCCAAAGAAGCGGCCTCACAGGCGACTCCTTCCATCAGATCGCCGTCACTGCAGACTGCGTAAACGTCATAGTCAAACAGTTGGTGTTCGTCGGTGTTGTAATTATCGGCCAGCCATTTCTGAGCCATCGACATCCCAACGGCGTTGCTGACGCCAGCGCCTAGCGGGCCAGTGGTGGTTTCGATTCCGGCGGCTTCACCAAATTCGGGGTGGCCTGCACACGGGCTGCCGATTTGTCGGAATGTCTCGATATCCTCAAGCTTGATGGACAGCTCGTCTGTTGTTTGCCCCGTTTCGTCGGCCGCCTTGACGCCACTCAGGTGAAGCACGCTGTACAGCAGCATCGATGCATGCCCGCACGAAAGAATGAAACGGTCTCTGCCGGGCCAATTGGGTTGGGCAGGATCGTATTTCATCGCGTGGTTGAAAAGCTGGTAGGCAACCGGGGCCAAGGCCATGGGCGTACCTGGATGTCCACTGTTGGCAGTCTGGACCGCATCCATGCTAAGGGTGCGGATGGTGTCAACTGCTAGTTTTTCAATGTCGGTCGATGCTACGCTCATCAGCGTGTTCACTCGCGTGGTGAAAGGCAGTAATTGGTTTGATTTATCGCGAAATCGTAATGGTTGCGGACAATTATCGGAAGGGGCGAGAAGCCGTTAGTTGCTCTGCCGGCAAGCGGACCCATTCCGCCATCGCGGAATGGTCGTCACCACCCCCTTTGCAGAGGTGGAAGCCAATGCTGTCAGCCCTTGAGGTCCCAGTTGGGCATTTTTCCGAGCGTTTGTTGCTCTGTGAGATCGAATTTCAACGGCGTGAGGGTGACGTTGCCGCGGCGCAGTTCGGTCACATCAGCCTGCTCCGCCGGTGGCTGAGTCGGTTCCGACCAAAGTGCCCAGTAGTAATCTCGGCCGGCGGGGTCTTTCCGTTTCTCATAACTATGGCCGTACTGCGCGAGGCCCATGGGGACGATTCGCAATTCTTTAGGAGACTCGGTGGCCGCCGTCGGTATGTTCAAGTTGTATAGGCCGCCTCGGGCCTCAGGCTGTTTGGCAATGCCACCAATCACATTCTTGGCGATGACGGCAGCTGCTTGAAAATCCGAGTCCTCGGAATACTCCAAAGACACAGCCATGCTGGTGACACCGAAAAACGCACCTTCAATGGCCGCTGCGACCGTTCCGCTGTAAAGCACGTTTATTCCGGCGTTCAAGCCGTTATTGATGCCGCTAACCACCAAGTCGACAGGATTGTCTTTAAGTAATTCGCCAATCGAAAGTTTGACGCAATCAGCTGGTGAACCGTCGACTGCCCAGGCCCAGTGGCGGCCATCGCGGTGAATTGACTTGCAAGTCAAAGGTGTCAGGAACGTGATCGTGTGCCCGACTCCGCTCTGTTCCGTGGCGGGCGCTACGACAATGACTTCCCCCAGATGACGCAGTTGCTGTTCCAGTGCCGCCAAGCCGGGGGCGAATACACCGTCGTCGTTTGTTAATAGGATCCGCATTTCGTCTCTCTCTGTTAAGTGAAATCACCAAGGTCTGGTGGTTTTCGAGTGTCTTTGCTGCCCCGCATGGTCCGGGCACCGAGTATTTTCGCCACGGCCTTGCGGGTTTCGGTTCGCTTGTCTTCGCTAACCGGCTTTCATTCGTTAACCGGTTCTATTTGGTTAACCGGTTTCTTTAATTGCACCTCGTGATCCAACTCACCCTTGGGGGTGTGCTGCCAGTGATTGTGGCAGGCTGGGAACTCGTGTCGCGTGCTTGTAGGCTTGTTCTGCTGTAAATTTACAGTTACTTGGTTAGTTTACCGTTACTTGGGCAATCCACCTCCCTGGGGCAACCCACCTTGCCTCATCGTTGCAGTTCAATTGCTCAGGCCGTTGCCTCGGTATGCCCAGCCTTTGCCTCGGTATGCCCAGCCTTTGCCTCGGTATGCCCAGCCTGCTGGTCTTGACCCACTCAGGCTGGGGCCCGACTACCTCACGGACTTGGCGTTCATCAGTCTCTTTGCTGCGTCTCGGAGCAGCGTCCCAAAGCTGCGTCTTTGGGTTCGATTGCCAATGGCCCCGTTTTCCTGCGGCGCGTGCAGTCAAGCTTCGTTGAATCGGCCCCTTGGGAAATGTACCGTCATTTTCTACACTTCTGGATTGATTTCGGCGACACCACCGGCATCAGCGGTGCCTGGCACGAGCAATCTAGTACACAGCGGAGAGCGTCTTGGTAGATAGTCCAGCTCAGCATTTGACTGAACAGAGAATCGTCGTGCTCGATTTCGGATCGCAGTACGCGCAACTAATCGCGAGACGTGTTCGCGAGCAGAATGTGTATTGCCAGATTCTTCGGCATGACATCTCTGCGGAGCGTTTAGCGGAGATCGCACCTAAGGGGATCATTCTTTCTGGGGGACCAGCGAGCGTCTACGAAGAGAATGCCCCGCGATGCGATCCTGGACTTTTCCGGTTGGGAATCCCAGTGCTGGGCATTTGTTACGGGATGCAACTGACTTGCGATGCATTGGGGGGTGATGTTGATAACGCTCCCTCGCGTGAGTATGGGCCCGCCACTTGCCAGATAGAAAAACCAGCCGAACTGTTCGCAGGTTTGCCTGATGAGATCGATGTGTGGATGAGTCATGGTGACCAGATCTCATCGGTCAGTGCAGAGTTTGAGGTTTTGGCCAAAACCAGCACATGTCCGTATGCCGCGATTCGGCATCGCGAGCTGCCAGTGTTCGGAATGCAATTTCATCCTGAGGTGACCCATACGCCCAAGGGCGGCAAGTTGCTCGAGAATTTTGTGATCGGGGTTTGTGGTTGTGAGCAAACATGGCGACTCGGGGACTTTGCCGCGGCGAGTATCAAGCGGATTCGCGAACAGGTTGGTGAACGCCGAGTCATTTGCGGTCTCAGTGGAGGTGTTGACTCCAGTGTGGTTGCCGCGTTGCTGTATGAGGCGATCGGTCCAAAGCTCTCGTGCATCCTCGTCGATAACGGTTTGCTGCGTAAGAACGAGCAAGCGATCGTGATTCAACAATTCAGTGATCACTTCAAAACAGATTTGCACGTGGTGGAGGGCAAAGAGAGGTTCATGTCCACACTCGAGGGAATCAGTGAACCTCAGGAAAAACGCCGCCGCATTGGTCACGCTTTCATCGAATGTTTCAAACAAGAAGCTGAATCGATCGAAGATGCTTCGTTTCTCGCACAAGGAACACTTTACCCGGATGTGATTGAAAGTGGTGCTGATCCAGATGGGCCGGCCGCGACGATCAAATTGCATCACAACGTGGGTGGGCTTCCAGAAGAACTCGGGTTTGAATTGATTGAGCCTTTGCGTGATCTGTTCAAGGATGAGGTGCGAAGACTGGGGCTCGAGTTAGGTTTGCCAGAGTCTCTTGTGTGGCGTCATCCGTTTCCCGGTCCCGGATTAGCTGTGCGATGCTTGGGCGAGATCACGCACGAAAAACTTGAAGTGCTGCGTGAAGCTGATGCGATTGTCGTGGAAGAAATCGAAAAGGCTGGCCTTTATCGTGAAACTAGCCAGTCGTTCGCCGTGCTGCTGCCGGTGCAAAGCGTTGGTGTGATGGGAGATGCCCGCACCTATGAGAACGCCGTTGCAATCCGAAGTGTTGACACAAACGACTTCATGACCGCTGACTGGAGTCGTCTGCCGTATGACTTGTTGGCACGTATGAGTTCCCGGATCATCAACGAGGTTAAGGGTGTGAACCGCGTGTGTTACGACATCAGCAGCAAGCCCCCTGCGACGATCGAATGGGAATGATGCTGACTGTCATGTGATCACTTCTGTTTTTACCGTCCGAACTGAATGTTCCCCCAGATTCCGAAGTCCTTCTAAGAGTTGATTGTCGAGCCATGTCCCGCCAGTACATTTACCAAGTTGAAAATCTCACCAAGAAGCATGGCCAAAAAGTCGTTCTTGATGATATTTGGTTGGCCTTCTATCCCGGTGCCAAGATTGGTGTCCTTGGCCCCAATGGTGCCGGTAAGTCCACGTTGCTACGGATCATGGCAGGGCAGGACACTGAATTTGATGGCGTTGCGAGATTGGGTAATGGTTTCACGGTTGGTTACCTCGAGCAGGAACCACCGTTGGACGAGACGAAAACAGTATTCGAGAATGTGCAACTGGCGGTCGCGGAACGACAAGCGATTCTTGACCGGTACAATGAAATCAGCATGTTGCTCGGTGAGGTCACGGATGATGACGAGATGCAGAAGCTTTGCGACGAAATGGCGAAGCTTCAGGACACGATCGAGGCAAATAATTTGTGGGAGCTTGATCGTCAGGTTGAGATGTCCATGGCGGTTATGAATCTGCCGCCGGGTGACGCCGATGTTACGACATTATCCGGCGGAGAGCGGCGCCGTGTTGCACTTTGTCAGTTGATGATCCGGCAGCCCGATCTGTTGCTGCTTGATGAGCCTACCAACCACCTCGATGCGGAGAGTGTGTCCTGGTTAGAGCAACATCTGGCCAATTATCCGGGAACGGTGGTTGCTGTGACCCATGATCGTTACTTCCTTGACAATGTCGCGCAATGGATTCTTGAAATCGACCGCGGTCAGGGGATCCCGTTTGAAGGAAACTATACGGCGTGGTTGGAAGCTCGTGAAAAACGAATGAAGATCGAGCATCGGCAGCAACAGGCGCGGCAACGCACCTTGTCGCGAGAGTTGGAGTGGATTCGCATGAGTCCTAAAGCCCGGCAAGCCAAAAGTAAGGCGAGGATTCGATCGTACGAGGAAATGTCGTCGCAGACGTTTGAGGATCGACCTGATGATCTGGAAATTCAAATCCCTTCGGGAAAGCATCTCGGCGAACTTGTCATCGAGGCAACTGATGTACACAAGGCATTTGGCGACAAGGTGCTGATGAACGACATGAGCTTCAGGCTACCTGCGGGGGGCATCGTTGGTGTGATCGGCCCCAATGGCGCTGGCAAGACAACTTTGTTTCGCATGCTGACCGGGCAGGATCAGCCGGATAAAGGACAGTTTCGAGTCGGTGATACGGTTGACTTGGGGTACGTCGACCAGAGTCGCGATTCACTCTCGCCCGACAAAACCGTGTTCGAAGAAATCAGCGGTGGCACTGAGACGATCGTCATGGGGGGCCGTAACGTCGCTTCCCGAGCTTATGTCGCCAGATTCAATTTCAAAGGTTCGGATCAGGAAAAAAAGGTTGGCAAGTTGTCAGGTGGTGAACGGAACCGCGTGCATCTGGCTAAGTTGCTACGTCAAGGATGCAATGTTTTGTTGCTGGACGAACCCACTAATGACCTCGATGTTGATACCTTGCGAGCACTGGAAGAAGCGATTGCGAATTTTGCCGGCTGCGTTGTGGTTACCAGTCACGACCGCTGGTTCCTCGATCGACTTGCAACGCATATTCTGGCGTTCGAAGGTGATGGAAAACTGACTTGGTGCGAAGGAAATTTTGACACTTACGAGCGTAACCTGCGAGAACGAATGGGAGATGATCCCGATGATGACAGCGCTTCCAGACGAGCCAAATACAAAAGCATCCATGCCGGTTGATTGACGTTAGCCGCAACGCAGTCCCATGTGGGGTCACCACACCGAGGTCGTTGAAGATATGCTGTTATGCATCGTTCACCTCGTTGTCTGGTCCCCATTGTTGCCCGATGACACGATTGCCTGATGAATCGGGACAGATTTTATCGAACATTTGAATTTTACTCCCACGGATTAGAGAACCATGACAATTCTTCGTATCGGAACCAACGAAAAGTACTCAGATGGATGGGGTGCTGCTTTTGGTGGTGGCAAAAAGAAAACGACGGCTAAGAAAGCTGCCAAGAAGACGACAAAAAAAGCAGCAAAGAAGTCATCCAAGAAGGTGACGAAAAAGACGGCTAAGAAAAAAGTCGCCAAGAAAAAAACAGCAGCAAAAAAGTCCGCTAGCAAAAAAACTGCAACCAAAAAAACGGCAAAGAAGAAGGCGGCCAAAAAAACGCCAGCAAAGAAGACTGCAAAAAAGAGTTCGCCCGCAAAGAAAAAAGCGACTGCGAAGAGAAGCAAGAAAAAGTAGACGACTTGAACCTGCCCATGAGTTCCCGCTGACTTCGCTTCCTACCTCCATGCGTGCTGCTTGATGTCAAATACTCCGCCACCCGAAAATTTAAGCGAAACGCTACATCGCTTGGCGGGGTATATGAATTTCTCATCAGGTGCCAGTGATCCTTCGATCATGGCTGCTTGGAGCACCGTGTTTGATATTGCCAGCGCGGGGGATCCTTTGACAGGGCCGCCTGCCTGGTTGGTTGTCAAAGACTGGATCGGTGAAACCCTTGAAACTCTTCAGGGCAGCGAAACTGCCTTTCAGGACTGTCAGCAGGCATCGCGGCTTGCCTCGTTACTTTGGAGCGAGTTGTTACCCGCGTATCTCGATTTTCATCGGGATCTATTGTTTCACCAAGTACCGGAGTTACTCTTCAATGGTTTCTTCATGGCCCGCGCTGCCGACGCGTTGCTGTCGGTCGGCCTGACGGGTGATGATGAACAGGTCGTTCAAGCCGCGATTGATCGTTTGGACGATTTTGTCGGCTATCGTCCGGTCGCGATGCTTGAGAATAGAACCTGCCAGCCTTACCGGCACGAGTTCGTTTGTCCCGTTCCCTTGTACGTCAAGGACGCGGGTGTTTCCGCCGGTCCCTACCGGGAAATCATCGAGCTCGCCATCGAAAAGTTGGGGACCACGGCAGAGGATGTTTTGCGGTCGGCATCCTTCGATCTTGAACGGATTGAGGAAATCTCTATCGATCCGAGGGCGTATGATTTTGACCATCCTGTTAATCGACGGCCCAATTATCATTTCGGAGGTTGGGACGAGCGGTCAATTTCTGAGGATGGTTTCTACAATCGCTTTGTGCTCCGACAGGTCACTCTTGAGGCGTTGCTGGGGCGGGCCGTCGGTAAGACTGGCGTTGAGAGACAGGAAAAAGTAGCCGAAGCAGCCAGCGTGCTGGCTGGGACCATGTTGATGGCGTCCGGCATTACCGGATGGGGGCCGGGAGCCTACACTAGCGACATCACCTTGGGTGGGCTGATGAGGCCAATCGCTGCTTACCGGGATGCGTATTACGAAGATTGCATGAAGCAAATCGATGGTGAGCATGCCGAGCGACTGTATGGCGAGCAAAAACTACGTCGGCAGCCTTTCGGAGCCGCTCGGCAGCATCTCAATGCGGCTCTGGCAGAAAGGCGAGCAGCGCAGTTGCAGCATGTGCAATTAGCTCGTCTTTATGCTCGGATGGGGTATCCCGATGCAGCCAAGCGACAGACCGATACGGTCTCGGCTGCATCGGCGCGGATGATGTGTCGAATTGACTGCTTGATGACCCTGGGGCTCCGTGCGATTCGTGCGGGAGACCTTGACGCCGCTGTCAAAGTGCCCGCCACTGCATTTGATTTGATGAAGAGGGCTATCGAGTGTGGAGCGTTGATTGACCCATGGGATATTCTTGCCTGTGGTGGAAATTTCAGTCTGTACGCTGGGCCGGAAAGTGGTGTTCACGATTCGCGTGTTGATGACATGCTGTATCTCGTCGAGCAGGTGTTTGGTTACACCGCTCGGGTTTGGAGCGAAGCAGCAGCACGGAATGATCAAGCTGCTTATGACGAAATGGAATCGCGTTATCGAGAGATGGCAGAGTGGTGGCGTGTTTATGCGGCACACACAGTCGAGTCCATCGAAGCAGCCGACCCATTGGAGTCGTATGAATCAGCAAAACTGGTTGCTCGAGCACTCAGGCTTTGGCATGAAGGCGGTGCTGAAGCTGGAAATGTAGCCTTCTGGGCACCGCATGCAGACCTTTTCGATTCTCCCAGGGCCTACGCCCTTGTGATCTCTGCACTGCTGGAACGGCAGGATTTCGTCCCTGCTATGGCGTTGTTGGTGCATTGGTTGAGTAATGCGGAGCGGGTGGGGCTGCGTTTAGGAGGTAATTCGTTACCGAGGCTTTCTGAACGCTGGCTGTTGCATTTACGCAGGTCTGCTATCGGTGATCTTGCGGAATATGGCGAACCTTCTCTTGAGCAGGTTACTGATTGGGACACGGCTGAAGTTTGGCCGTTGGTCCGTAAAATGTTCGACTACTTTGAGGCAAATGCGGAGGAGTTTTGGTCCGCACCAAGTTTTGTCCTGGGAGAGAAAAAAGAAAAACCGCGTGACTGGGATCGCGAACTCACCGCAGCAGACTCTGAAGAAGGTGAAGATGGCGAAGGGTTGTACGATGCCGCGTATGAAGGTGTTACGTATCGAGACACGACCGATGATGGAAACGAGGGGGCGGTATTTGGGTTTGCCGAGGAAATAGGACATGATGCTCTGGAGGCAGAGTCCAAACGCCTGATTGAGCACCTCAACTTCATGCAGTCGCTGGCGCGGATGTGGGCGGTTGCTGCTGACATCGCAGTCGCTGATCAAAGTGAAAATGATCTTGCGGACCGTATCGAGTCGTTGCAAGCTTGGGCTAAACGTGCGAGAGAAAATCGGATCGGGTTGCTGGAGCTTTTGGACTCGGTTCGTGAGTTTCCAATTGCACCAGCTGGTACCGATAAAGACTCGATGCGCAGTTACGACCGTCGCAGGGTGCTGCGAGATTCGTTGATGGAGCGAATTATCGGGACAGCGGTTGAAATGTCTGATTCACGCCGCTTGATCAGCGGCGTTCTGCTCGCTCTGTCCGGTGGCAAAGCAAATCCAATCGCCGAAGAAGAGATGGTAGAAGATGACGCACAGGCTGTGCGTATGTTTGGTGCCTTGATCGCCAGTGATCAGAAGCAGGTGCGTGAATTGTTTCCGCCGTTTCTCGATGCCCTGCGTGACAAGAATCTTCTTTACATTCCACTGTCGCGAGGCGGAGACCCTGTCAAAATTTATGTGGCAAGGCTGCGACAGAGGGTGCTGCGGCATTTGATGCACTGGTTGCCTAGACGCGGCCTGCTCGTCGAAACATGCAGGTTGATTGAAACAGCTCGAGAGATGGAAACCAGTAACCCAATCGGCGCTGGGGCGGTAACCGAGTTCGATGGGCTGTTTCGAGCAGGCTTTCGGTCACTTGTTGCTTCGCTGGTCGAGTCGACAAGAAAAAGCCAGGAAGTAGCTGACGCCGCTGCTGAAGCTGATCGCGATGCTGCCGATGGCAGCGCTGGTCAAACAAGTGTGAAACAAATCGATGCAGGCGATTCGACTGAGGATGCATCTGAGGAGGACGAAGAAGATTTTGCATTGATTGGTGACAATGAGTGTGCAGAAACGCTGGTTCCGTTGCTTGAGCGGCTAGCTGAAACGTTGTTGGGCAGTTGGTTGGCCCACAGTCAAACGCTTCGCTTGTCTCCGCTTGAAGCCGTGATTGATCCGCGCAAATGGAAACTGCTGGTTTCGTTTGTGAAAGATTATGGCGATCCCGTTTTTACCCAGATGTTTCTTCAGCTGGGTAACGTGCGTGCCATTCTGCATCAAGGTGTTTCGCAGTGGCTCACGCGGGCGATGGAAGAAGGCGAAGATCATCTCGCTGATACCCGGTTGGTAGAAGATTTGGAGAATGGATTCCTGCAGGTGTCCGAGGCCGATCGCTGGATGACGCTTGTTTATGAATCATTGATCGATCATCACACTGAGTACTTGGATTACAACAGCACAACGACTCAAAGTGATCGTGGTGAACTCGTTTACATGTTCCTTGATTTCTTGCGTCTGCGAGTGAAGTACGAACGGATTGCCTGGAACCTGAAGCCCGTGATGTGGGCGCACGAGGTTCTGGTGAGAAGCGGGTTAGAGAAAGCTGCCATGATGTGGCGACGTAGTCTTAGCGAACGAATCGGGACCGAAGCTGATATTTACGTTCAAAAATTGAGGCAACTGCAGACGGAGTATGCGATGCGGATGCCAACGGTTGCGGATCGCATTCAGGAGCGTTTTGTGCAGCCGATGACGATTGACAGGATGCGTGCATTGGTGGGGCCCGCGATGCGGGATGCCGAAGCCAATCGGGAGAGTCGCGCGTTTGATTTGTTGATGCAGGAAGCAGAATTGTTGACGCGGCATCCGACCGGGGTGGGGCTGGATGTTCCTGCCTGGCTCGATTCTCTCGAGGAAGAAGTTGAACAGCTAGCAAAGCGTCGTGCGAGCAGCGAAATTGACCCGCAATCCTTGATGACCATCTCCATTGTGCCGCTATCCGTTGATGAATTGAATGAACAACTGACCAAAGCAAGCCGTCAAGGCCGTCGGTTGCCGCACATGAAGTGATCTTGGATTGTGGGATTCCACCCGATATTCTACCGCGGAATCTTTACAAGAGGTACGTTACAAAACATACTGCCGCCTCTCACTTCCAAACTTTTTCTGTACAAGCCAGTTGCCACGGATGAATACGCTTGCAATCAGTCAGCTCTCGACACTTCGCTGGGCGTTTGAAGACGATGTCCACGCCTATGCGGCTAGAGGCTTCAAGGGCATTGGAGTTTATCGGCCGAAATTAGAAGACTTTGGCGTGGAACGCGCCGTTGATCTGTTGGCCGAGTCTGAACTGGGCGTCACCTCGTTGTCGTGGGCCGGAGGATTTACCGGCAGTGATGGCCGCGCGTTTGAAGATGCTGTGCTTGATGCTGTCAGTGCGGTGCACGATGCTGCAACTTTGCGGGCCGAAACATTAATTGTGTTGGCGGGTGGTCGGAATAATCACATCCGCAACCATGCCAAGCGAACTCTCTGCGATGCGTTGAAAGAGATCGCGGAAGTTGCCGAAGAATTTGGAGTGCGGCTTTCGATTGAGCCCATCCACCCCGGTTGTGGAAACGAATGGTCGTTCGTGAATGATCTCCAGTCGACACTCGATATCATCGAAGCAGTGAATAGTCCCCAGTTGGGACTCGTGCTGGATACTTACCATGTCGGGATGGATGAAGAAGTAGTGCGTTGGCTGCCTGACGTGATTCCTTACCTTCACCTTGTGCAATTGGGTGATGCGAGGCATTCGCCCTTGGGTGAGATGAATCGATGTCTCTTAGGAGACGGCTGTGTTCCTCTGACAACGATCTTGGGGACACTGCGAGACTATCATTATCAAGGACCGTTTGAGGTAGAGTTGATCGGTGAAGATGTCGAAACGCTGTCTTATGATGAGCTGCTTGATCACGCGAGAGATTTCACCGCTCAGGCTTTGGGGCGTGTGCAGCAGGACTGATTCGCGTGTCCGCGACGTACCCCCACAGGTCACTTCTGCACCAGGCTGCTAATCCAGCACCAGGCTGCTAATCCAGCACCAGGCTGCTAATCCAACACCAGGCTGCTAATCCAACACCAGGCTGCTAATCCAACACCAGGCTGCTAGCACAAAACCAGTGGTCGCCAACTCGACTTCGTAAACCCATGGGCTCGGTGGACGTTGAGCATCTTTCGCTGAGTCCGAGGAAGTCTTGTCTTTGTCGACGCCGGTCTCTGTTTTGAAACCTCTGCCCTCTGGTCCCTGCCCTCTGCTTCATGACTGCAGGTGAAGGATGGTGGTTGTTGGCTCGTTTGTTTTGCCGTGGGGCGTTTGACATGCTGCTGTCAATTTCTGCTTGCCGCTGAATCCCAGCAGTGGTACGTGAGGTCGCCTGAGTCCGGTGGCTTGCCTGAGTCCGGTGCGTCGTCTGGCAAACTGCAAGTGATTGTTGGTTCACGTTTCAGCGAGTCGTGGGTCTCTGCGCCGTTGGGCTGCTTGGCAAGCTGTTTGGGCGTTTCGCAATTCGTCGTGGAAACAGCGGGATGCGTTGTTCCTCTGGCAGGAGTGCCCGATTCGCTCGTTCTGGATCCTGCTGGCTCCAGGTCTCTCTCATTTTGCTGGCCCGAACTTGTCGTAGCGTGAGGCCGTCGTGCCACGTACACTGATAGGACTTGGGGTTCCAGTGCCGAACGGGAAGCTGGCTCTCTTTTTTTATCAGCCGCCATGCACGCACGTGGAACTGGTGCTTGGGTTGGCACCAGTCGTAAAAGATGACCTGTTGAAAGACTTCTCTACCTTCATCGTCGAGAAAGTGATTCAGTTCGATCAGATCGACCTTTGCCCGCGTAACACTGGGGGGCGATCCGCTGGATTTGCCGGAACCTGTGCCCGGCCAAAGGATCAAGACTGCCGCAACTTTGTATAACAACACCATGGCATGATTCCTTGAATCGGAGATCGTTTGGTTTGTTCTGGGACACCGCCAGCAGTAGCGCAGTGCCGCCAACATGAATACCGTTAGCAAGGTTCGTTGCGATGGGTAAATACCGTTTTCTAAAAAAAACAGTTGTCTTTGCTGCGGCGTTGAAAGTATTTGTCTTCGCTGTCGTTTTGATGACGAGTGGCTCGGTCGTGGGCCAGCAACCGCGAAGACTGCTGATGTCGGGCTTGCCGGAGCCGCCCCGGAACCTGAAAAAGTTACTCGCTGCAGGGGCAGTGACCTTTGAAGTGGGCCCGAGGGAAAGTTCGGGTGATCCTCGAATCATTGGTGAAACTCGCTATTCCATTTCTTATCGATACAGGAGCGAAGCCAAGTGGCAACTGTCGCGTGATACTCAGGGTGCACGCGTCTTGATCATTGACGCAGGTTTCAGCCATCTGCGGTGGAGCCCCCGACATGTGATCTGGTTGCGTGATGAACCTGGGGCCGAGGAGTTTTGGTCGAATAACGTGGTGCTGCACGAGTTTGATCATTTGCGAATATCAACGGATCCTCGCGTTGCGAAGCGGTTTGCTGAATTGCTCAGGCAACGCAGAGTCATACGCCACTTGTTGCAGCCAGGCGAAGTCGCAGGGCGTGAATTGACAGACAAGCTGGTTGAGCGTGAAGCGCGTGCCGTGTTCGACGAGTTGACTGACCTGATTGCCATTCGGTACCGCGAATTGGACCGCGAAACATCGCACGGTCGAAAGCCGTTGCCCTCGGATTCCAAATTGCATGAACTGCTGCGACCCGAGGCTGTTTCGCGGACGCTCGGGGAAGGCAGGGATGCCCCCGATCGTAACTGAGTCTCGCTGGTTTGGAATCGTTGGCAAGACGGCTCCGACGCCACGTGGCTATTTCTGTGCACCCGGAAATCGATGGTCGCGGTGCGTGTTGGGCTGCGACACGCAAATTCGTATTCCATTCCACACCGTCCTAAACGCCTCCCTCAGTGTTTCGAAATGTGCTGAACTGGCGAGTATTGATTTTTGAGAGAATGGTCGCTTGTAAATAAGCTTGGTAATAGCGGTATCTGGCTGTTCTGTGGGCAGTCAGGGCTATGGGCTTGGCCGTCTGTCATGGTAAAGTCTGTGCTTCCGGCGGCGGCTTCGCCCCGTTCCTATTACCTGATTGGCAAAGCGACCTGATGTCTGTCGATAAATATGCTGTTTGCCCCTGCGGCACGGGAAAGAAAATCAAATTTTGCTGCAATGACTCGGTTTCTGAATTGGATGCCGTTCTGAGCATGGTTGATGGAGGGCAGGTGGTACCTGCACTTGATCAATTGTCATCGATCTTACAGGAACACCCCAACGCAGCTTGGGCATTGGCAATCCGTGGCCGTCTGCTGTTGGACTTGCGCGAGTATGACTCGTTAAGCGAAAATGCAGACCGGTTTATTCGTTTGCAGCCCAGCAATCCACTTGCGTTGACTCAGCGAGCTGCCGCCAAACTGTTTCATGGTGAAGTGGAGGATGCGACGGCATCCATGTTAGAAGCTCTGACCGAGAGCGGAAGTGATGTCGATTCATTTGTGCTTGACGTCTCATCAGTGCTGGCTTACTCGCTAGCGCAACGAGGAATCTTCCTTACAGCCCGCGTTTATGCGACTCTTTCGATGATGGCGACCGGCTATGAAGGGGGGCAGGCATCTGTCTCGGTTCTCAGACAGATGAATTCGGCGCCGACCATCAGCCAGTTGATGAAAACAGTACCGCAACCTGTGCCGCGTCCAGGTGATGCAACGTGGGGAGAACGCTATGACGAAGCTGCAAACCTGTTGCGCAACAATAAGATAGATCTTGCTGAAGCTAAGTTTGAATCGCTGCGGCGAA
>Ga0315330_10001914_pt1 | contig 14195 bp, 8 predicted proteins | sample M140m34915metaG_FD_203453 | JGI IMG/M metagenome (GOLD analysis project Ga0315330, IMG submission 203453) | Ammonia-oxidizing marine archaeal communities from Monterey Bay, California, United States - M1 40m 34915 | ecosystem: Environmental > Aquatic > Marine > Intertidal zone | place: USA...
TGGCATTCTGCGAATCTCGGCTGGAACGAATCTTCAACATGCTTCCAAGTTGATTGTCAGCATCATCAGTTTGACAAAACATGGCGACGGCAATCGAGTCACATTCCAGCTTACTGTTCCAGGAACACTGCTTGCGGCGCGACCAATTTGTTGCCGTGCAGCAGTTTCTTCAACTCGACCCAAAAATCGCCTGTCGACACAAGGCAGCGCTGCCCCCGCACTTGCAATCGACCCAACTCACCCTGACACAACTCATCCGTCACAGCAGCTTCGATTAAACCAAATGATGCACCGTCATGTTCAATCGTGGGAATTCCCCAAGGAGATGGCAAAGGGTAAAAGTTGCATGCTCGGACATAACGTTCCAAGGACCTAGCATGCTCCCAAGGAATCATTCCGTTGAACGGGCGCCCGGCTTAGTAATAGTGCCTCTGTGAGAAATCCTGAGATCTACGCGGGATGGAATCAGGATCGGTTCTCAACAACTGCCGAATTAAATCGATCCCATCGTTGGTGCACTGCCGGTTAACACTCAGGCCGGTAGCTTGGGGCGACAAGTCAAAGGTCGTCTCGAATGCGATATCTCCTGTATCGATTCCATGCTCCATCCAATGCAGAGTTGTACCGTGCTGAGATTCGCCATTCATGATTGCCCAATTCACAGCATTCATCCCGGCATACGAGGGAAGTGGCCCGGTATGCAAGTTGAACGCTCCAACGCGAGCAGCAGCCAACACCTCGGGATGAACAATGTGAAGCGAGTGAACATTAAGAATCAGATCAACGGCTTCAAGTCTTACCTGCTCGGCGAACTCCGAACTCTTGACTTGACCAGCGGGCCAAACAGGTATTTCCAGATGCTCCGCGACTCCTTGCACGCTCGCCCTGCCCGCCTCTTGCCACAATCGTGACACATTGGATCGCTTCACTCCGGGGGAATCCGGCTTGATTGCCTCAACACCGCGAGTGCTCACACCCGATACGATTGCCTGAACGATTTGCGATCGGAGCTGCTCGGGGTCTTTGGCAACACGATAGCTGGCCAAATCAACCTCTTGACTCGTACCGTCGTCGGACTTGCAACGAACACGCGGGCGCACAACCTTCTCACGCTCACCTTCGTAGAGAACCCGACCGGGACTGGTCCCTGCTCGGTAGTGTGTGCTGCCGGACGGAGCATGCTTGCGGCCGCAAAGCTCGGTGACTTCGGCGGCCATGACTTCACAGATCATCTCTCGGACGTGTCCGCACAGAAAGTCACGAAAGACTTGTCCGGTTTCCGATGCAGAAACTAGCCCGAGGGATTGCAAAAGATTAACTTCATTCATGATGGTCTCCCCGTCGGTGCCAGCCGACGAAAATTGAAAGATTGCGAAGGGCAGATTCTGCCCTCCGGGAGACCATCTTTCAACTTTCAACAATTATTGGGACGCTTCCTTTTTTACGAGCCATACTCGGGTACCGAAGCGTTATAGCTAGACGCCAGCCACCCTTTCGTACACAGCGGAGACAAATCCAACTACGACTCGCCATCTCCATCTCCAAACTCATCCTCTGAATCAAGGCCCTGATCATTATCCTCATTCAATTCAGGATTTTGCTCCAGGTACGACTGCAACGCACCCGGTTTAGGCCCCTGCGGCCCACTCGACTTACCGCAGCCAATCAAGACACAAACGAGACAAGTAAACAAAAGAATGACTGCTGGATGCAAATGATTACCGGGCAACATGATGGCTAAACCTGACGATGTGATTGGGTTCGCTGGACAAGCTGCGTGACAGCTTAACTAATGGCGAGTGTTAAATGCTTTTATACGTTGTCTCTTGGCATACCGTGTCCACACCAAGTGGATCACACAAATGCTCATCGCTAGAACGCCAACTGCAAGCAACAACTTACTTACCGAGTTTTCCGAACACTCGATCCACACTCATCTTACCCTCTCACCCGCGCGAGGTCTTGCAACCGATTATATTCCCTGAAAGCGCACGGCAGGCATCAGCACTGTATTTCGTTTCACCGTCGCGTTCTACTCAACTGCGCATTCGATTTGAACAACGAGCACGTGAACAAAACTCCACGACTGGAAGTCTGAGTAGCTGCACGCGCTATTGATATGAGTTAGTTTAGCGAGAGTCAAACATGCGACCCCACAAACCTTGCACCGTCAAATGACCAAAGAACTCAATCGCCGCCGTTTTACGAAGTTTGCGTCGCTAGCCGCTGGTGGGCTTCTTCTCTCTCAACCCGAAAGTTTTTCGCACGACTTAGCTTCCGTGACGGACGAAAATCCTGGGCTGCAGGAACACCGCCTGATAACCCTTGGACTGAATGCTTTATCGCGAGCTGCGGAGATGAACTATTTCGCAGATGGACATCGCGGCGCTGCAATGATTTCCGCACACCTACTCTGCGTTGACAACGAACTTAAGGCGGAGACAGTAAAACGGATCCAGCAACTATTTGATTTGAATTGGTCATCCAGCAAACTGTGCCAGTCGTTTCCTGAAGCCGATCGTGATCCAAAAGCGATCGAGAAAGTGGGGCTTGCACTAGCGGACGGTGGTGGTGTGCTGAGACAGGTCGGCCACGACGCAATTTTTGCGATGCATGCCATCAAAGGATTCCGCCTGGCACCGGAATTGGGAACAACGGAGAGGGTAGAAGGTGTTTGCAACTTGATTCGCTCTTTTAAGCCATGGCGTGATATTGCTCCCGATGTGGACGTACAACCCCCTCCATTTTCCGACGAAGTGGCGGCGTCACGATTCATTCTTCGAGAAGCCAGCGCCGCCATCGATCGCTTTTCAGGGTTTGGGCAAGGCTTTGCTGGTCACATGCTGACTTTTGGTCAATCCCTGGTTGAACTGGCAGCGATGGGTGACACCGAATGGGCAGAGAGTTGCCGCGTCGCATTTCGCAAATATGTCACGGTGACCCGAAAGGGCCCCGCCCCAGGTGATCGCAAAATCCCCGATCATCGACCTAGCCAACTGCGGCCCCACCAAGCCCGATATTGGAACCAACGCGGCGACAAAACACTTGGAATCGGGCATGTCTTTAAATACCCCTATGGCTATTACGATCTGTTACGTCGGGCCAACGATGACCAATTAGCGGCCGAACTGGATGCCAAGGCTTACCAAATCTTCTGACCGCTTCGACCTACGGGCTGAGATGTATCTGATGGAATCAGGCGACCACCTGATGTCCATCATCAACCGAGAAGCGGGTTCCCCCACAACGATCATGTTGGCAAAGCATGTTCTCGCCAAAGGCGACACAAACACATGCTTTGGCTACAATTTGCCTGAGTTCCTTACCGAACGTTCGCAAATTCTTTCCCAGCTTTCATATCGGTCCTATGCTCAACAAGCATCTACAGTTGATCGCGATTTTTCATGTCGTCCTGTTCTCGATCATCGCATCTTCTTCCATTGCGTACACTGAAAACTTTGACCCCATTCGCTTTGAACCCACAACGGTTGCCGTTGATCTTGTTAGGCCAATGGAGTTTGACATCGCTCCTGATGGAAAAATATTCCTGATTGAGTTGGCGGGCGAAATCAAACTGATCGATCCTGAGACGCGCGCGATTTCCTCCGTAGGAAAGCTGGAAGTAACCACTGAACAGGAAAACGGCCTGATCGGATTAGCACTCGATCCAAATTTTTCTGAGAACCAATGGATCTATCTGCAGTACTCACCCCCTGACTTCAAAGGTCAGCATGTCAGTCGGTTCAAGATTCAAGATCACAAACTGGACATGGCCAGTGAAAAGGTTCTTTTCAAATACCAAGAACAGCGTTTGCAATGCTGCCACCATGCGGGCTCTCTTGAGTTTGGACCTGACGGGTGTCTTTTTATCGGCACGGGTGATAACACCAATCCGTTTAATGATTCTCAGGGCTACGCGCCGATTGACCAACGCAAAGATCGCGAGCCTTGGGATGCGCAGCGTACCTCTGGTAACACACGCAATTACAACGGAAAGATCTTACGGATTCGGCCAGAACAGGATGGCAGCTATTCAATTCCCCAAGGCAATCTGTTTCCTGCAGACGGCTCCGTGGGCTACCCAGAAATCTATGTCATGGGGTGCCGCAACCCGTGGCGAATCAATGTCGACCAAAAAACTGGTTACCTGTATTGGGGTGACGTAGGCCCTGATGCCGGTGCAGACGGCCCCCGAGGCCCCCGAGGGTACGACGAGGTCAATCAGGCACGTGTGGCTGGGAACTTTGGCTGGCCTTATTTTATTGGCGACAATTATCCTTACGGGATTGTTGATTTCGCAACGGGAAAAATTGCTCCACCTCTCGACCCGATCCACCCCGTCAATCGGTCGGTCAATAACAATGGCGCGAAGAATTTACCGGCCGCCATGCCAGCCATGATTTATTATCCTGGCGCGCCAACTGAGAAATTCCCGGCAGTGGCCAATGGTGGTCGCACCGCTTGTGCTGGCCCCGTTTACTATTTCGACCGCGATTCTGCTGCCAGCCGACGCTTCCCGAAGAAATATGACCGAACGCTCTTCGCATTTGAATGGTCAAGAAGCATGATTTACGCGGTGCACCTTGATGATGACTCAAATCTTAAAACGGTCGAACGTTTTCTGCCTGAGACAAAATTTTCCCGGCCTATCGACATGCAGTTTGATCAAAACGGTTCGCTTTACGTACTGGAATACGGAGAAACATGGGGCGTGAATCCAGACTCACAATTGGTGAGACTGGATTATGTAAGAGGGAATCGTTCGCCCATCGCTAAGGCAACCGCCCAAAACACGGTTGGACGCGAACCCCTTACCGTTGAACTCAACGGCCTGAAATCTACCGACAAAGACAATGACAAACTGACCTATCAATGGACTGCAGTTCGTTCAGGCCAAGAGAAAACAACGCCAGTGGAGATCGGAAATCAAGCTGAAACAACAGCAGTGTTTGAAAACCCGGGAGTCTACACACTGGAACTGAAAGTCACCGACCCAGCCGGTGCATCAGGCGTAAGTTCTCTGCCAATCATCGTCGGAAACACGAGACCCAAGGTAAGCTTCGCCAAGCCCGCTGATGGAGACTTCTTTGTCCCCGGCAAGCCCATCGAATATCAGGTGGTCGTGAGTGACTTTGAAGATGGTACAAGCGATCCTGATGAGGCCGAGGAAGATGGAAAACATTTCATCGAACTGAGTGCTTCCATGCGAGTAGCCGTAGAAGCCATTCCGACAATACCCCAAGCCGATGCGAACGCTGAAGATCCGGGTCTATCTATGATCCGAAAAAGTGATTGCCTGAACTGCCACGCTCCTAACCGACCGCTAGTGGGACCGAGTTTTGTACAAATCGCCAACAAATATCGTAATCAGCCACATCAATTGCAAGAATCCGTCAAACGGGTACTGCAAGGCTCTACTGGTGTTTGGGGAAAAATCGGCATGCTTCCTCATCTTCAACACACGCCAGCGGAAGTCACAAAAATGGTGGAGTATGTGTACAGCGTTTCTGCTGATTCATCGAATCCCAATGCGAGAGGATTTCGCAATGAACTAATGATGAAAGAAGACGCAGGCAGTGTTGTTCTGGAAGCCAGTTACGTTGACCTTGGCCGTGGCGAGATTCCGAAAATCATCGGCATCGGAACGATCCAACTGCGAAGCCGGCACCTGCAGGCCGAAGCGGCAGACAAGTTTGCTGGCACCCGTTCATTGGGCTCAGAAAAAGCCGAAGGAAAACAGTTCATGGGTGCGATTGAACATGACGGGTTCCTCAAGTTCGATCGCATTCGCTTCGACAACATCAAGAGCATCAACGCAAGCGTGGCAAGCGCTGGCGGCGGTGGTACGATCGAAGTACGTCGCGGTAAAATTGACGGATCATTACTCGGCAAAGCCACTGTTGAGGTCAACGGACAGTGGGAAGAGTTCTATGACAAGATCATCACGCTTGAGCCCACGACGGGAACTGATGATCTCTTTCTGGTATTCAAGAACGAAAAAAATCGTGGCGGATTGATGAATATCGACTCATTGACGTTTCAATGAATCAACCGGCAGGGCATCATCAGACCTGAATCGACACCGACCGTTTTGATCGCTTGAGGTGTCGTGTTGTCCGATAGAACAACGCCCAACAGCGATCAAGAGGCGGACCACTTCTTGATCGCAAGATCGTCCCCGGGATCACTCGCCAGTATCTTCCCAAATCAATTCCAACCCGCTGAGAATGGTTTCCCCGCGCGAGCTGGACAAATTCAACGACAATTCATTTTGAACCTTGATCCCCTCAAATTCCAAACTGATTGCGTGCATGGCACCGCCGCTTTCAGCGACCACATCAAAATCTTCTTTCACAGTCTCACCTTGCAGTTGTATGGTCTGCAGACGCTCACCAGCCACCATTGCATCCGGCTCGTTGAAGTACAACCGCACCATGTACTTCCCCGGCTTTAGCCCTGTGAGCTTGAACTCACGAAGTCCCTCAGCGGCAGAGGCGCTCACCCACGGGTAGTTCGCGTCCCCCTGTATCCAAAGGCTGTGCTGATATCGATAGCGTGGCATGCCGGAAGCTTTGGCATCGACAATCGGTGATGGTCCGCCAACCGAGGGATAGTCGAGCCAGAGCGTACCACTTCTTGTGATCCGATCTCCCGGAGCACCAAAATTGATCCCAATACGTTGAATTTTCCCCGCAGGGATCTCACTCTTTCCCCAAGACGCCCACTGCTCATGCTGCTCAGGCATCGACACCAACGACATCGCTGTCGGTAGGGGATAGCTGCAAGTGCACCCCTCATAGAAGTACGGAACATTCAGCACCCCACCGGATGGAATGATACTGTTGGTACAGCCGCTGCGAGGGCCACTCAAGAATACCGTCCCACTTTCAATCGTCTTATCGTAAAACGCTGCGGTTCCACTGCGAAGTGTGTACAAATCTCCATAATCAACACCACCATCACACCCATAGGTCTTCAGGAAAGCACGCGGTTCCATTTCGCCGGTGATTGGATTTTTTCGTTGACCCACTACCGGTTTCTTTGGTTTCCAAGCATCTTGCTGCCGCGGTGGTCGATACTGACTCGGTTCTGCAATTGAAGGTGATGTTGCGGTCAGTTTGTTCCGCAGATCCATGCGTTCACTGTCATCAAGAACGCGGCCTGTGTAGATGTCTGACAAGACGGGCGGCAACAGCGGATAGTCAACTTTATAGTTTCCTTTGAGCCGTGCTGCCCGCCAATCCTTGGGGCGGGATATCATTTCCCCCTGATTGAACCGTGGCTGCGGCGAACGCTTGAAGTGCGCCAGCGTGTCGTCAAACCACAACACCCCCAAAGGAAACCTGACCAGTTGATCTTCGCTTAGTGCCCAATCACCCGCATACTCATTCGCGCCAGCCAAAGCACCCTGCCTCTCAACAACGACATCACCTTTTTCGTTGCTGAACACAAACCCCTGCTTCCTCAATCGATCACGGCCAGTTCCAGACGGCAGAATATTGACCGCGACACCCCCAAAAGGCCTTAGCGACTGCAGTGACGGCAAAACCGGCAAGCTATCTCTTTCAGTCACCATCACGGTCGCAAGATAGGGAGGCAATGCGACTTGATCCAACGCACAATGCATCACCGCTACCCTTGTGCCGTAGACTCCCGCTGCATCCAAGTCACGCCTCAATGACTGGCACTGCTCCAGATGATCATCCAAAACCACCACATGGTAGTGCGACGCTTCGACCAATGCTTTCACAAGCTCACCGTCCACAAGCCCATAAACGATTGCGATTCCATGTTCGCTAGAGGCGTAGTCCACAATGGACTCGGCTTGCCGAACTGCTTCTAGACTGGGCTGAAGCTTAGCGCCCAGATTCGATGAAGCATCACGCGATTTGCTGGCCAACTTTTTACCATCTCGAAAACACAGAATGTCACCTTTTGTAGTCACAACAAAAAGGGCGTCATCCGCAATCAACATCGCGTGCACAGAACCCTTGACATCCACAAGCGGCTCATCAAATTTCACGACTTGAGAAGGAGTTCGAATCTCACGACTCAATTCCGCGACCCCCCCTTTACCGCTGTGCACCTTGTCTTCATGCCGCTGGGTGTTGATCGATTCATCAAATGTCAGTTTCCCTCTTCTCATCGCTCTTGCCTGATCAGGATCCAAAGCGGAAAACCAGCCTCCGGGATAACGACCAGCTGTAGGCAGCTCAAATTCGATCAATTCACCCGTGATCCGATTCAATCTGGCGGGGTAGGCTGTTGAACAAGGCACAATCAATTCATCGTCATCAATCAACAGGTATCCCTGCGGAGCCAACCCTCCGATGGCTTGCGTATTGTGGGGTTGCTGACCAAAGAGATTCCCCATGCGATCATTACGCCAAACAACTTTGCCAGTATCAATCTGCAAGGCATAAATGAACACTCCCTCAAAGGGCCAAACCCCTGCTGCAAAGTACACCACACCATCCTTGACCACAGGGCCTCCCCGAACAGGCCAAACAGAAATCAAACGACGGTTACCAAGCAGTAGCCGTTCACTGGGCGCAGCCTGTTGCTTCCAACGGAGTGATCCGGTGTGGAGATCAACACAATACAAGTGCCCATCATCAGAACCAAAGCATGCTGAATCGTTCCAGATCGCAGGAGCAAACCGAATCGGCCCATTGGTATAGTACGTCCAGACAAGCCGACCTGTCTGAGTGTCAAACGCCTTGACTGAATCAGTCAAGGATGACGCCACCAACAGTTTCCCTTTCGCAACAACGGGTTCATAACCGGCATCAAACTGCAAACGCTTATTTTGAAATGCGGGTGTCAATGGCAGGAACTGCCTGGACCATTCAAGCTGCAGGTTATCAGGCAATTCAACCTGAGTCTCACCTTTGCGTCCGGCATCTTTTCGGTACATCGGCCAATCACCATCGGTATTTCCCTCAACTGCAAGCAGTCTTGAATCTTCCGGAAACAGGGTTACCAAAGTCGCCAGAATGACAAATGAACAACGAAGGACATTAATCTCAAAGCGGTGCATCAAAAATCCCAGACAACGAGGACATGAGTGAAGTCCTTGAATGTAACGCGAGCACCGCCACCTGCGCAAACCCGCAGCAAAAAAGTTTTCACTTCACACCAATTAACCGGACAGTGGACTAAATCTGTGGATAAACTCGGCCAGAAAAATCGCTGCCTACCCAACCGGCACGTCGGCGACACACCGAACAAATGCAAAACAAGAACTTTTTTGGTGCTTGAAACTTTGTTTTGCCTGAAAGACGATTGCTATCAGCCTCTGCTGACTGCAAGAATAAAGGCGTCTGATTACGACGGCACCAAGCCCAGTGACATGCAGGTGGAATGAGATTGTCTAATCTCTCTATGCTCCCAACTGCGTGCTATCGCACGCACGTCCTGCCCAACAAGAAAACGAAATGCCCACACGACCACTCGTCTCTGCCGTGGTGTTTTTATGCCTCGCTATCAACTACTTGGCTATCTGCCCCAGAGGTCTAGCAGATCAAAACGTACCGCAAGCGAAAAACGGGAACAACATTCTCAGCCTTATCGATAGCAAAACGGCGTTGTCAATCGCCATTCGCAATCCGGGGGAATTGATCAGAAAGAGCCAGAAATTCAGTGACCGCGCGAACCTTCAGCGCCCACTGAACATCGGCACATTAGCCGATGAGATGTGCGCTGCTATTGGAGTTAGGCAAGGCTTTGACAAGAGTCAACCTGTCGTGATTTCGCTCTGTACGCCACCCGTTTTTCCATCCCTAACCCTGTCGATTTCAGTATCAGACATGGATTTGATGGCAGCGAATTTCGATGTATCAGCAAAGCAGCTTCAGACAGGTGAGATTTTAAAACTACCCAAGCCCCTTCAGACGTTTCTTGCCGTTACATTTATCCGTCTGAAAAGTAACCGAATATTCATGAGCACATCCAAATCGTTGCTAGATTCCCCGATGCTTGATGACTCATTTGAAAAACTCATCCCCAGTCACGACGCAGAAATACTGGCAACTGATGACGCAGTCATCACGCTGGGACAATCAGCCTTTGCCGGTCCATTGCGTATGTTTTTGGACTACATCATTTATCAAGGTGATCCACATAAACAAGGCGAAGTCGAAGAGTTAAAAAACTTTTTCGATGATCTCAGGTACATGGCTTGCGGTATCCGCCTGGATAAGGGAATCGGCAGCACAACGATCGCAAGCTTGAACAAATCGACGTTGAAGGACATTCTCGGCGACTCTTTTGACAGCAGGCGTGATGCAACACTAATTCGGATACCGATGGGAAAAATACTGGCTTCTCATGCGTTGCAAGCTGACGGCAAAACAACGGGCGGGCTACTAGGATCACTCTTATCCAACACCCGATTGGCTATCACAAACCAACTCGACCGCACCCCAATCAATCTGGAATCCTACCAACTTGATGGGCTGCTTAGCGAAGCACTCGATCGGGTCAAAGGTGGTCACCTGGTACTATACGAAAGCTCAGACCGAAGCCGCTACGGCGACTTCAATTTACTGGGCATCCTAACCACAGATGATCCTGAATCCTTCGTTGCCGACCTCACTGGACTTGCTCCATTTCTGAACGCAGCATCCATGAATGAAACAGAAGCGGGAGTCGCATTTACTCAAGAGCAAATAGAAGACCTTGTAACCAAGCTTGGCGATTCACACTACGAACGCCGAAGACTTGCAAAATTGAAATTAAATTTATTAGGTGTTCACGCGCGACCCGCTATTGAGAAGGCAACCAAGTCACGTGATCTGGAACTTCGCCTGGCGGCTGAAGAATTGCTTGCGAATAACGAATTCGAGGCTGTAACTGGCCGCGTCGAGTTGATCGAAGGCAGTCTGTTCACGAGTCTCAAACCATCTTTCACCTACACAGCTAAACAAGATCACGTGGCCAAATCAGATATCGGCATCTTGACCATGGGGTTAGGGAGTGACACACAGCCTATCCAGAATAAAATGAAGACATTGTTTGGCCCAGATTGGCAAAAGGTAAGAATCGCAACGATTGGCAACGAAGTCGTGTTGATGCTGGGGTCCGAAACCTCAATTCTGGAAAAGGCAATCGCTAACCAAAAGCTATCTGAGTCGGAACTCAACAGTCACAAAGCCTGCAACTCGTTTCGCGAACGGGCCAAGAGTGACACCACTTTTGAATTTCATATGGCGATTTCCAGACTGGCCTACCTGCTGGATCTGGGAATCAGCGAAGAAAAATCGGCAGGCAACAAAGAGACTGACCGAGTCTCGTCTTTCGGACTGACGATCAAAGAAAAACAAGTTCGCGTTGACACCTACACACCACCGCAAGACGTCAAGGTTTCCCTTGAAGTCGGACTCCCGCTAATCCTTCCATAGGCCACCCCATTCCAGATAGTTGCGAAAAGCTGTCTGCGGGCTGAGATTTGCGTGCGTCTAACTCCGGCACCTGGAATCATGGAGCTTGGTACTCGAGACTGGCAATGATTTTTCGACCGTCCCTCATGCCCCACTTTCCCTTGATGGCGACTACACGCCCCACTTTGGCATCAAAAACCAGTCGGTGAACCACTCCAAACGAGACACGGATTTCGAGTTTGGACTTGTCTGAGAGTTGTAGGTAGTAGGCGTTGGTATCGTTGATATCGTCACTGACGAGCAGAAGTCCCTTGGCAAGGAAGTCGGTACCGTCATCGCTTGTCACACGCCACGACCCATCATCCTTGATTGCCATCGGATGTCCGGCTGGTTTGGAAATTCCATCGATCGTGCCCGTGCTATCACCTAAAGCCTTCCGTTCGACCCCCATCAAATTCGCGAGCGTCAGCAACAGGTTCGGAAAAGGCGTCGGCTCGGGATACCGCACATGTCTTCCGGGACTGATCGCCCCCCCACCTTTGCCGGCAAGCACCACAGGAATGTCAGTGAGCGTGTGGTAGTCCCCGTGTTTGATTCCTGACATGTACATCACGATTGAATTATCAAGGACGTTTCCCTCACCTTCACGAAACCCCTTCAGTTTTTCAAGCAGGTACGCAAACTGAGTCGTGTGCCATTGATTGACCTTATTGAATCCGGGCAAAATCCCTCGATTGCGGACGTAATGGGACATGTAGTGCATTTCTTCATTGAGCCCAAGAAATCCATAAGTGCAACGACTGTTGGTATTCGCCATCATCATCGTCGCGACACGCGTCGTGTCGGTCCAAAAACTGAGCGCAATCAAATCCAGCATCGCCTTGATTTTCCCACTCAGATCAGCATCGATCGAAAAATCATCAAGCGCAGCCAATTTCTTTTCCCGGGTGGGATTGGCCACTTCCTGAAACGACTTCAATTGTTGCTCAACCTCGCGGATGGACTGAAAATACTGGTCCAACACAGCCAAGTCAGAACGACTCGCCTTTCGCCGAATGTCTCCCGAACTTTCCTTGACAGTATCAAGGACGCTCTTTGTCTGCTGGCGATAACTGCTGTTATTCATGCCACGAAACAGTTTATCAAACACGAGCCCGGGGTCGCGATCTGGTGGAATAGGATTGCCCTCATGATCATGTGAAAGGTAGTTGATCCAAGGGTGCTGTTTCCACAGCGAGTCAGCTGTCAACTGCAGCGATTTGACTGGCGTTTGCTTGCCAATCTTGTCTGCGACCACCTGATCAATGCTGCTGTAGCTTTTCTTGCTTTTGTCCGGCAGCGCACCAGTCATGCTCAGAGACGGAGCGACCAGGTGCCCCCCATTGTTTTTTCCAAACAGGTGGTCAAGATTCCGCAACACAAGCAGATCATCCTTGACGTTGTCGAGCGGTTGCAACAGACTCGACAGCTCAAAGTCAGTTTCAGTCCCACCTGCAATATCCCAAGCGTGAGGAAAGACACCGCAACCTTTGTAGAGCACGCACAAGCGTTTGGCCTTGGCGTCTGCCTTGGCTTTTGCCGCTGCCGTTGCGACAGCAGGTGACATGATGTCCAGCAACGGCAATCCAATTGCTACCTTGCCAATGCCTCTGAGCAAGTGCCGTCGCGAAACCAAATACGCTTGCTTTGTCATGATCCTTCGTCCTGGCGGCAGCGGAACTGAGGTGAATCAATGATCGCCCGAATCACCGAGTTTGATCGATAATCCTTTTTTACCACATGTTGGTAAATGCTGTCTTCAGTAATTCGATCATGCGGCCGAAGCGATCGCCCCAAGGCATATCCCATCATTCGTCGAATGAAATTTCGCACAATCAATTCACGATAATCAGTTAACAACAGTTGTTTCAACTCTTTTGGCGACGAAAACGTTTTGCCGCTTGGCAACATTCCATCACTCGATACAGGACTCTTGTCGGGATAATTTGTACGCCATCGTCCGAGAGGATCAAAATTCTCCAGCCCAAACCCGATTGGGTCAATGTTTTTGTGGCATACCATGCAACTGGGTAACGCCGTGTGAGCTCGAATGATTTCTAGCTTGCCCGGTTTGTCAAGCGGAAGAGACTGAATCGCATTTTCGATAGGCGGCACGTTAGCTGGCGCCTCCAATTGCTGCCCCAACAAGCGGTCGAGTATCCAGACACCACGACGGACAGGGCTTGTCCGTTGTGGTGCCGATGTCAAACTCATCACACCAGCGGAGGTGATGACTCCGCCAAAGCGTTCACTTTGAACGCCACGCACCACAGGCGGATCATAAATCTGTTCAATTCCACGCCGCGCATTTCCTGTCAAGGCACGCACCTGAAGCACGTTGGCGTGCTGTGAATTGATCTCAGGTGATTTTACAAACTGATCCTTCCCATACGAATTAATCGTGTAGTTGCTGATGTACATCCAATCCGAGTCAACCAGGTCCAACAGGCTTAAATCGGACTTGAATAATTCATCAAAAAAATAAAGCAGCTCGTCGTACTGCGCTCGAACGGTTGTCGACACACCCTGAGCATCCGAGGCAGACGAGTCAAGCAACGCATCGAAACCAATCCACTGGGCGGCAAATGACTCGGACAGGGAAAGTCGTCGCGGACTGCTCATCAGTCGTTGAATTTGACCATCAAGTACCTCGCGTTCCCGGAGTCTTCCGCTAGCAGCCACATTGAGCAATTCGTCATCCGGTGTTGATCCGGTCAAAAAGTACGACAAACGAGTTGCGAACTCATGGTCACTGACGCGGTAGGGTGACTTTTG
>Ga0315330_10001921_pt1 | contig 14178 bp, 4 predicted proteins | sample M140m34915metaG_FD_203453 | JGI IMG/M metagenome (GOLD analysis project Ga0315330, IMG submission 203453) | Ammonia-oxidizing marine archaeal communities from Monterey Bay, California, United States - M1 40m 34915 | ecosystem: Environmental > Aquatic > Marine > Intertidal zone | place: USA...
ATACACATCCACCGTATAACCTTCCTGTAGTGCTAAATAAGTATAATGGATATTACCATTGCTTAATGCCCATTCGTCTAGAGCATTATAACCATATGGCTCTGCCAATCTATGCACCATCCCAACATTCCATGATAGGTTTTTACTTTTACGCTGTCTATATCTCTCCGATGCTTCGAAATATTTAATATCCGCAAACCCATCTTCTAGGTACTCTAGCTTTAAAGCAAAGAAGTTTATACAAAGCTCATCCTCACAACCATCATCAGAACTAAATCTAATGAAATGGTGCTGATCCATATAGTCAACACCCTCCTGCCTTTTGTAATCAACTTCAAATAAGTATTCAACTCCTTTTACTTTACCTACAGTAGCCGCATCACTGTAATTAGATTCCGTTCCATCATAAAACGTTTGCGCTTTATTCTCATATCCAAACCGAGCAATCTTACGTAAACCTATGGTAAAATTATAATCATAAGGAGTTGAAATAGTTTGTGTAGATAAACCATTATCTACAGAAAATACATCAACGTCAGAAAGCGATGTTCCACCGTTAACTGCGGCATAGAATGTAGAGAACTTTAACAGGTCCTTAATCTCTTCTTTTCCAAATGTCTGGGCCACTGTTATATTAGATATAAGTAGTAGCAGTATTATTAGTCTTTTCACCATCCTTTTATTATCACTTATTTTTTGAATTGTTTACTTATCTAACTCTTTCTTTTCTTACTCTTTCTTTTCTTACTCTTTCTTTTCTTCCCCCCACGCTACTTTTCTTTTTCTTTTCAGTTTCAACCCCAACGCTATATGGTGTCCAACCAGCGCCCATAAGGAATCTCTGCCATGTTTCATATTGGTCACTCAAAGCATGACTCATATTAAATATGTTTTGGTATGGTGAGTAAACAGGAGCATTAGTAGTTGCCTGTATAGTCATTAATGAAGCCTCTAAAGATGGATTACCTAATTCAAATTTAAATTTATCATCTCCTCTTATTTTTGCCCACTTTTTAGTATCACCAGCTCTATCCAACATGCCAAACTTAGAGCCAACTGGAGGTGATATATTTAATAAATCTTCAGCAACCTCGCTATAATCAGCGTTATAACCCTTTGCGGATTGCTTGAAATATTCTTGCGTAGCATTTTTAAATGCTGATATAACAGCACCTTGTATACCAAAACCTCTTAGCATAGAATCAGCTGTTGTGTTTAACATCATTGATTTTGTGTTAGCTATTTTTTCTTCAGGCACGTCATCATCATTTAATAACATTGCAAACAATGCTGATTGTAATCCAGCGAATACAGCTACTTGAGCTCCCATGTAATAAGATATTCTACCTACTTTTTCTGTTAACTCTCTACCATCTTTATATCTACCTTTAGATATATCTAATATATCTTTCATACCAGCTCTATTCATCTGCATAGGCGTATTAGCAAATGGTAATATAAATCTACCTATTAATGATGTTTGTTGTTTAGATAATAAATCTGCTCTTGATGACTGTTGAGTTCTCTCTGATAATACTTGAAAATCTAACCAAGCTTGTTTTTCAGCTTCTTTAGTTTTCATACCTTGCTTTTCATACATCTTAATTCTATTTCTATAGAATGTAGCGCCACCAAGTGATATTGCAAAACTATCCGCCATTTTAGTTGGTAAATAACCAGCCTTAAGAACTTTAGCAATCATTCCTTGTATAGGATTTGTTGAAGAAGCAGCTGCGGAAGCAAGTTCAGCTTCAGTCACGTTTATAGCTAAACCATCTCTTCTTTGTTTTAACATGTCAGAGTTCATTATAAACTTAAAATCTTTAGCAAACTGTTTTACATTGCCCATTGCTCTAGCGGCGGCAATAGGGTTGTTCTCTCTCATGTTTAAGAAATTGGTAGTAGATATAGTTTGTAGTAAAGCTGATCTAGTGTTAAAATTCATAATAGTACCAATACCTCCATTTAGATAGTTCATCATAGCAGCGCTACCTCTATCCATCTTTAAAGATCTAGTTCTACCAGTTTCCATACGATCAAACATATCTGTGACATTTTCTCTCCACTCAGTGCCTAATTTAGACTCCATCTTGTTTAGATTCTCTTCGGTAAATATTTCATTTTTTCTATCTATCCACTCTTGAAGATATTGTTTTCTACTAACACCTCTATTTATATTTGTCACCTCTCCAGCCATTGTCTCTGCCCACCAGTTTTGACCTGGTTCTTTTAAGCCTTTTTCTTGCTTTGTTATTCTAGCAAATTGTTCTGCATAGGCCTGTAGTTTTGGGTTGTTTTGAATATGCTCAACTAATTTAGCTTCTGTTGTTTTAGCTAGATCAGGAATTTTATAACCAGCTTTATTCCAAAGATAAACTCTCATAGCCATGTCATTAGTAAATGTAGTCCCTTCAACTTCTTTTGATATTTCTTTGACAACATCTTTATTTTGTCTACGAAGATTTATATAATCGTTCTTAGCGGATTGTCTAGCTGTATTATAGTCTCTTGTACCTCTTTCAAATGGCATTACAAACTCTTCTTTAAACCATTTTTTATTCTCTATACCTTTCTTACCTTTGCCATATAAAGGCTCTATAAGAAGCTCTAAATCAGCAGCGCTATCCCTCATAAACACTCTTCTACGCTTAATATCTTTACCTCTAACTTTAGCTTCAGCTTTTGAAAATATTTTTTCAGAACCTATATCTAAAGAGTGTTCCATTATTTTGTTGACACTAATATCTAAATTTTCACTAGCTAAAGCTTGTTGAACTTTAGATTTTATATCTAGTTGGTTTAAAACATTTCTAACGGCCTTTACGTTAGGCATAGCGTCATCTACAAAATACATATCGTTATATCCTTCTGAAAACTTCTCTAACATCCACATTGCTTTTGCTTCGCCTGTACTATTACCCAAACCAGTGATGTTTTCTATAGGTAATTCTACACCTTTAGATTTTAACCAAGCATGTATTGCTGGTGCCGCTTCTTGCATTCTAGCTGTTAGAATATAAACATTTTCATTGCCATATTTTTTTATTTGATTTCTTAGTTTTTGCATTAATGGTCCTTCTACACCGCCCTTAACATTTACAAAATCTTTAAAATCAAATTTATAACCTTGCTCAGCAAGCTCAGGTCCTTTTAGTGGAAAGTTTTCAGAACTTATTTTTATAGATTCTTTACCTCTAGTTGCCGTAACAAATTCTTTACCTTTTTCTCTTAATGTTTCATCAAAATCAAAAGTACTCATACCTCTAGCTACTTTTTTTCTTTTTCTACCTAAAGCTATAGCGTTATCTATAGTTTTCATGGCTTCAACTTTTTCAGTAGGAGACATTCTTTTGCCATCTACACCTACTTGATTAAGCATTTTGTCTTTTAATTTTTCCACAGCTTTAAGAGCCTTACTACTTGTAACTAAATCTAAAATTAATTTGTCATAAGTTTTACCGGTTCTTAAATCTAAAGTGTTTTCAGCCACCTTCATTTCTCTCATCCAACCGTACTTACCGGTTTCCGTGGTAAATACAAATTCAAAACCGGTTTTACCACCAAATTCCGGCGCGTCGTATTTTGCTTGTACAGATTTTTCTATTATACTTTGTCTAAATATTCTTGTTAAAGGTTTTAGGTTTTCTAAAAACACCTTTTTACTACCAGCGTTTTTAACCACATTTAACATAAGATTAGTACTCATGTTTAATGCTTGAAACTCATGTTCACTATGCTTTGATCCTCTTTTTATAGATATAGCGTCATGTGTGGCTAAACTTCTAACAAAACCATCTTCTATACTAGTTTGTATTTGTAAATATCTTTTTATATTGTTTAGTGCAAATACTTTATCTTTAGATTTATTAAAATAATCAAAAAGTTTTTCACCCATAAACTCCATCATTTTTTGATTTGCATCTAAAACCTGTTCGTATGTAGAGCCTTTATTTGTTAAATATTTTTTAGTTATATAATTAGCAAACTTCTTTTGTGTTTTTTCGTTTGTTTTAATATCACTAAACTCTGGTAATTCTAAAGCTTTATTTATTCCAGCTTTTAAAGTACCGTTCTTAATAGTTTTAACATGCTTAAGCCATGCTGGTGCTTTTTTACCAGAACCTTTAAACTCTTTACTAAAAGAATCCCACCAATCATTATTTCTTCTTTCTACTTGTCCTTTTTCGTTTACAAATAGTGTTTTACCAGCGCCCGTTCCAGCTGATTTTTTTAATATTTGGTGTAATGCTATTTCTAATGGTAATTCGTTATAAAAATCCTTTAAAAACGTATCATATTCTACTACACTATTACGATCTTTAGACCAAGAAGTTTCATCAAACTTTAATTCGTTTACGATTTCTTTAGGATAACCTTTTTCTTCTAAAAGTTGTTTCATTTCGTTTCCAAACTCAACTTCTCTCCAGTTTTTAGTTAATCTAGGTTCTACTATTTTTGTTATATTTTTTTCTAAAACTCTATTAGCCTCGCTTACTTGTTCAAATACATCTTTAGATATTTCTCTTAACTCATATCCCATTTCTTTAGCGATCTGATCAACAACATTTAATTTGGTATCAAACAAACGTTTGTAATCCTTGTTGTTTTCAATCATTGTTCTTAAGCGTATCTCTGGGTATTTAAGTTTACCGTGATCTAACCCTTTCCACTCTTTAATAAAGTTATTCATTACATCTAGATCTTCAGATGCTAATTTTTCAGGGACAGCTCCTCGAAGCTTACGCATTGCTAATTCAGCCATTACACCTTCTAGTTTAGCTTTTTGCTCTGACCAATATTTTACATCTAAAGTTGGATCTTGTAATTTAGAATCAATTTCTTGTTTTATTTCTTTTAAAGACTCTCTGTATATTTGATTACCAAAATGTTTTCCTATACCATTTTTTAACACATTTTGTTTTGCTACTTTTGTACCAGCGTCTCTACCAGAATTTATTACTTCTTGTACCTTGTCAACAAGCTGTTCTGTTGCTTTTTTCTTTTCATATTTATAAGCTCTAGCGTTTGTTCTACGAGCTTCTTCAACGGTTAACTCAGCTGTTTTGTATTTTACACCGGTGTTTTTATGTGCGAAGTTAAATATACTTTTTGCAGCATTTGTATTTTCATAAAAATTAGGGTTTGACGTTAATTCTAAACCAGCATCGTAAGATATAGCTTTGTTTTTAGCAAAAAACGGAGATTGAACATTATTAATTTCAGCGGGTTTCATACCTTCTTTAACACCAATCATTTTGTTCATAGCCGCTTCGGTAATAGGTTGTAATTTTTCACCTATTTGAACACCAGTGTTTTCTTCTAATTTACTTTCGTAAAAAACTTTTTTAGATTCAGCTTTTATGCTTTCAACAGAAGCTGGATCCATTGTTCTTTTTTGCCCACCTTCAAATTCAAATTTATGCTCAGGTAGATATATACCTTTTCTTTCTATATTTGGATTTTGAGCATCAAAGCTTTTGTCTACCTTACCACCAGCCATGTCAACATCTTCAAATATTCTTTCAAACTCAACAAAGTCACCTACTTTGGTTTCTCTTATATCAGTAACCTTACCAACACCACGTTCAATTATCTCTTGCATTCTTAACCTAGATTGACCAACAACCCAAGTCATTAACTTACCCTTGTCAGGTGTATATTGTTTAAATATATCTTGAAAGCCTCTTTTATCAGATAAAAAGTCCATAGCTAACGCTGATCTTTTTGACTCCCAACCTCTATCACCTAAATTAATTCTAAACTGATCACCAACACTTCGATTCCAAGAAGATATAGCTATGTCAAACATAGGCCCTACTTTTTTACCTAGCACAGGATAATTAGCATCATAGTTAGCAGAGCGTGGATTTGGATCTGATAGTTCTTTATAAGCAGCCATTTTATCCTTGCCTTCAGCTAGTTTTGCTTCGTATTCTTTTTGAATATCGCTAGCTAATTTTTTAGGATTATTTACTTTTCGCCCTTCACCTAAATCTAAAGTTTCAGAACTATAAGTATCTTTACCGGTTCTACCTTCAGCTAATCTTTCAGCTTTACGTATTGCTGTGGCTTCAAAATCAATAACACTTTCTAATTCAGAGAACATGTCAACAACACTTTTACCTTTCTTTACGTTTTCAGCATACTTAGAAAACCATTCAACAACATCTTTTTCTCTACTTAAATTTATTTTTTTACCAGTAGTTTTACCTAAAGTAGATAATAAATCTCTAAGACCAACAAAACCATCAACTTCACCAGAATTTTTTATATCAAAGTAATTATTTTTATTACCTATCTGCTCCGCGATATGAGCAAACAACTCCCATTGAGATATTCTTTGCTGATTAGTTGGACTTGAAAGATCAAATTTCTTTAATTCAATAGATTGAGAAAGCGTCATCTTTTTCCCTTTTAAGCTTTCATTGCCAAGTTCTTTAGCCTCTTGCTCTGTTACTAACCTTTTTAATGTTACATTATTACCAATACTTTTTAAAGTATTCATAAATTCACCTTTAAACACAGCGTCTTGACCAAATAACTCATCAGTATAGTAGTGATGCACCTCGTGTGGCATTACATCTGGGCTATATAACTCAGCATTATATCTAATAGTTGTTATTTTACTTTTAGGATCTTTAGATATTTCAGCTTTCTTATTTGGGTCAATAGCTTGTTGTTGAAATTTAAGTTTTTTATTATTTACAACCTCAAGTTTAACCTCTCTTCCAGCGGCTTTTTCTTCAGCTAAAAATTGTTTATGATCTTGTTTTACCAACTCATCTGCTCTTGATGGGTCCATATAACCCTCAGCTCTATAAAGCTGTTGAAGTCTACCTTCCATACCATCAAATATCTCGTAGTGTTTGTAAAATTCTTGTAGGTTTTTATCAGATAAATTTTTATGTAATTTATTTTGAGAGTTTTCACTAAATATATTATTTTGCTCAGCTTCTGTTAGCTCAGCTAATCTACCAGATTCTCTCATTTTATCTAACGCTGTATCTCTAGTTCTTCTTAAAGCCGCTTTAGATTTAAAATCTGTAAAACCTTTAAAATGCCCTACACCTAAACCTAGTCCAGTAAAGTAATTAGTAATCAATCTCATTCCAACATCACCATAATCACCGTAATGGTGTTCCATATAATTACCAAGTTGCTTATTACCTAACATGTCATCAACTATAGCATTTGCTAATTCACCGCCTTCAGAACCAACAACAAAACTAGCTGGTTGTGTTACAAACGTTTCAAATAGTTTTTTACTATTTAAACCTATTCTAGCTTCTCTACTTCCAAGTTTTATAGACTTATCTATATCTTTTAAATAGCCTTTTCCTTGTAAAAATGGAGACAATGGGGCTATAACTCTACCCATAGCTCCAAAACCAAAACCAGTAGCAAAACCAAATTGTTCACCAGCTTCAGGTTTTAGTTTACCTTTTGTTATATCAAATTGAGTAAACAACTCAAATTTACCACCCTCTAACAAACCAGACGCCCCAATACTATAAAATCTATTTTTAGCGCTTTGAACGGATCTTAACCCTAAGTTAGCTGCGTAATCTTTCACTTTGATTCCTTGAGCTGTTGCTCTAGCTTTTATACTTGCATCAGTAAAAGTTTTTCCATTTTTAACCCACTTACCACCATTTAAAGCCTTCATTAAACCGTTAAACTTACTAGTTACACCGGTAACGCCCAGAATTTTATTGTATCCAGCAAACTCAAACATCATTTTATTCATACCAAGAACACCCTCGTTAAGACCTTCTTCAAACGAAGCTTTTACTTGTTTTTCTTCAGCTTTAGTTTTTTTAATACCTAAATTATCATAAATTTCACCAGTTTCAGTTAGTATAGTCCTATTGGTAGAACCCAATAATTTATCAACATGATACTCACTAGTCCAAGGTCTTATTAAAGCAGCTGCAGATTGCTTTAAAGCAGCCATGTTTTTAGGTGGTAGTAAAGCGCCTAAATATTCAGGTTTTTCTATATCAACAATACCATCGTTTAATAAATACATACCTTTAAGCGACTCAAATTCTCTAGTGTATTCTAGATCGTCTTGTTTTAAAGCTTTAATATCAGTTTCGTAATTTGAAAATAAATCCTTTTTTCTTTTTTTATACTCAGAATCTGTTTCGTCTTTTTTTCTTCTTAATTCACTCGCTGGTACAGGTGAAAAATTAGCAAACTCCGTATCCATCATTAGATCTCTTAAACTGCTCTCAACTATACGTCTGTTACCACCAGTTGGATCGTCTGCTATTTCATAACCAGATTTAAGTATAGACCACTGTTTTACTTCGTCTAGTTTTTGGTTATGACCAGATAATGTCAATGCTGATCTTTCAAATTCATTTCTTAAATAGTCTAATTGATCCTCTGGTTTAAGTCTACCTAAAATATCGTTATATTTTTCTTGCGTTTCCTCAACACCTAAATCTACTGTATTTTCAGTTTTATTTTTAGTTAATTGCCCAGTATTAAGATCGTAAAGCATAGAGCGTTTTTCTCTACCCTTCAAGCTTGTAAGTTTTTCGTAAGCTTCTTTTCTTTTAGCCTCGTCTAAACCACCGTTGTTTATAGCTTCAACAAGATTAGCTATCTCTCTATCAACACCAGAATATCCACTTATAAAAGTTTTTCTAGTATCATCTTGCCATTGACGGATATTAATACCTTGCTTTTCAATGTTCTCTTTAGTGTTTAAAGCCGTGTTGTTTGCCTTGTTATTTTTTTCTAAATCTAATTTTTCATAGAACTTTTGTTCAACAATAGTTTCAATATCGTTGTTTGTTAGATTTCCATACAGTGGATTTCCTTCTTCATCAACGCTTCTATCTCCAAACCAACCCATTCCAAAAACTTCACTTCCACCTAGTTCTTTTTTTACAACGTCTAAAAGATATTCTTCAGGCGAACCAAAATCACCAGCCTCAACTTGTCTTTCTTGTAGAGTGAGTTTATTTGGGTTTTCAATCATTTTTTCAAATAACTTTCCGTCTGAAAAAGCTTTATCTAATTCTTTTTCAAAACTTACCTTATCAGAATTGTAATCTTTAGATTTTTTTCTAGTCTTTTCTTTTACCTCATCAACGTCAATACCGGCAGCGTATAAAGGTCGCTCGGCAGTTGGTGTAAATGGATTTATATAAGCATTAAATGTATTTGATATTTTATCACCCCAAGTTGGTGATTCCGATGAACCATCTTCCGATTGTGACCCCGTACTTTCTTGACTCATCGTCGGGTCTCCCGTCGAGTCTACTGTCTTTCCCACTCCAAAAATGTCTTCTGATGAGATGTAACCACCTCCACTTGGTTGTTCTACTGGTGCCTCTGAAAAACCTAAGTCTTCTGATGTAATGATATTATCTGGCATATTATTTTATTTTACTGGTTTCCAACCTAAATTAGGTCCTTTCCACTCCATTAGTTGATCTTTATATTTTCCTTTTGTCGCTGTGTGCTGGTACCCTATATATAAACCACCATATAAATCCACGTCAGCTTGTCTTACGTTTACTAAATTATATAATTGACCCCTTATTTGTTCTATTGACGCGTTAGGATCTATTTTTGTAGTTTTGTCTTGGGCATCGAAGATTTTAAAAACCCCATTTTCCTCCGTGATATCACGTCTTAACTTGGAATCTATATTTAAACCCCATAAGGCTTCCATTGTTATCTTTTTAGGGTTTGCTATCAATTGGTTTACTTTGTTTACGTTAGCTCTACTTTCTAGAACGTAATCTTGTGGTTGCGTTACGTTTTTGTTATTTATTTTTTGTTGGTATTCTCCAAAAGCAGTGGTATTACCATCAATAACAACATTTTTAAAATATTCTGCTAATACTGTTTTAAGTTGATTACTATTTTTATTATCAAACATCCATTCGGTATCATATTCACCATCCGTTGCGGTCATACCAATTTTCTTATAAAGATTTGGATCAAGATTTCCACTCGCAAATTGCTGTCGAAAAGTTTCAGATCGATTATCTCCAACTAAATCTGTGGTTGCTAACACTTGTAGGTCGCTAGCACTAGAACGTTTAAGACCAGCAAACATATTGGTGTAAGCATCGTCGGGATTCATTTTAATACCTTTACTACCGTTGCTACGACCGCTATTAAATGCTTTAAAAATAAACTCCTCTTCTTCAGAGGCATCAACATTCCATTTGCCGGCCTTGTCTTTATAGTTGTAAGATTTGTTATTAATAGTAAAACCTAAATCACCATTTTCACCTACTTGCATTTCAGCATTGTTAGTAAATGCGTTGGTAAAAAACCCCTCTTTATCATAAGTTTCAACGCTTGCTAGTTGATTTTCGTCAAAAGCAGTTCTAAATTCCATTTTATCCTCATCAAATGTTTTTATTTGATCGTTTAAATTTATTAAAGAAAACTTAACAGCCTCCATTTGATCTTTTACACCTCTATCTTTCGTTTTGTCCCAAATCTCAGCTAATCTATTAAACTCATCTCTTTGCTTATTTAAAAAACTAGTAATTATTTGTTTATTAGCAGGGTCTTGTATTAAGTTAACATTGCCCATACCGGGCAAACTAGCTTCGTAGGCTTCCATTCTAGCATCTCTCTCTTCATTAGCCTTTTGTATTTCCCCAAACACAGCTCCAAAGCCCTGTCCAAAAGCCCCGCTGGCATTTGTTAAACCAACTTCTGAAGCTGCTACTTGAGCTTCACCCGCTATTAAACCCGTATTAGGACTGTATGATAATTTTGGTTGTTCTTTTTTTGCCATATTGTTATTTTTATTATGCGACTTCGACCCCAAGAGCTTCCGTTAATTTGTTTTTCCCAAACGCCCCAGTTGCGAAGCCAGCTGTTAAACCACCAATGCCACCATATAATTGAGCTTGACCTTGTGCTGCAGCTTGGTTTGCACCAGCTAATCTCTGTTGGCTCATGCCAAACATTGTTCCAGTTTTTTGCCAATCTAATGCTCTAGCTTGTGATTCACCATATAATCTCGTTTGTTGAGCTTGGAATTCGCCAGCTCTATCTAATTGTTGTAGTTTACCAGCCATATCTCTTTCCGCGGCTTGGTTTGCGGCTTCTTGTTGACCTATCGACGCTGACATTTGCGCTGCTTGTTGTGTTTGTTGATTTGCTAATGATTGTGCTAGCGCAGCTATACCACTTCCACCCGCGGCCTGCCTAAATCCACCAAGTATATCAGCTCTAGCCTGAGAACCTTGTTGAGCCATAAAATCTGCTTGCTGAGTGTTAACACGTAGATCTTCCATTGTGTTTTCCATGTCGGCATACGGGTTTGTAACATCAGCATATATATTGCTGGTATCTAAACCTTCATAAGCCGCTCTCATTTCTTCATACCGCGCCTTGGCCTCTCTTTGCTGTCTTCTTCTTTTCTTTCTACCAAAAAGACCACTAAGTAAACTAGCGCCCGCCCCAATTAAAGCTTGTGTTGTTACTGGATCCATATTATATTTTTTTAATTGTTTTTACTTTATTATTATCACAGTTTTCACTGTTTTTTTACTTTAAGTTATAGAGAGTAGTTTCTCTAAATCGAAATATATACTTTGATTTGCCGTGCCTGCTTTTAGTATTTCTATATTACCAGTTATTGTCGCTATTTGGCCGGCGCCCTCAAAGTTTAAGGTTGCCCCACTTTCTATAGTTTGTGCAGCACTTAGTGTTAGGTTGCCATTTCCACTTGTTGCGCTTCTAGCTGTAACAGTTGGTGCGGCGGAAGAAGCGTCTATACCTATACCACTAACAGTGCTATTATTTGTTAGTATACCTTTTACCTCTGTGACCGGTACTGTCGTGCTACTATTAACAGCTGCTGTTGTAGTAGTTGTCACCGTGGTCAACTCAATAGCTAAATCCGTAAACTTAACGTCATAATTATAAAAGTTATTTACCTGGCCTTCACCGTTGGCGTATATCGTTATTGAATCGTCAGCTAACCCTGCTAACTGTGGACTACTAAATACGATATTACCCAACTGCGCCGTTACCAGTCCTTTGCTTATTGTTGGTTTTTGACCTTTAGTATCTTTAAATGGAGCTTTATTTTTTACAATTATCTGTTCGTTTTCAGTGCCCTCAAACATGGTCACACTATCTTCGTAATCAGACACTGTAGCTCCACTTGTAACGTTTGTTCCTTTTACAATCATGCCCTCTTGAATATTTTCAATATTATTAATTGGCCACTGTTTATATCTTTTATGATAAAAATATAGATTTGTATCAGCACTCACGCTAATAGCACTAGAAGCGGTAAATTGATTTGACGCTAGCCCACCACCACTAATAGCCGAAACAGTAATTATACTAGAAAAATCTAAACCATCACTACTTGTAAGTCTAACCCTATCACCAATAACAAGACCGATATCCTCGATTGTAGTCGCCATAGTAACTGTTACAGAACTAGATGTGGCTGTGCTGCCATGTGTTTTAGTTGTTATATCTAAAGTAGAATATTCGCTTTCTCCTGGTAGTAACTCTGGGGAGGAGCCAACTGTAAAAGTGTTGTAAGATATTATATCACCCGCACTAGGTTGTTTTAGTATTTTGTAAGCTTTGGATGCGGTAGTAACGACCGATTTTACGGTAAAGCTAGCTTTTGTTAACCCCCTTCCCCTTGGGATAGTTATAGTTTCATTTACATGTCCGGTTCCAGTGCTTTCAATAGTACCATTTAATGAGTGCTTACCTATTGTTAGTTCTACATCTGTATATTGATATATCACCTTCTGCATCATTAAAGAATTAGATCCCACAGAAGAATTTAGATCCATACTACCGTCAGCAAATCTCACCTCCTTATACGTAGTGTGTTTAGTCCCAGGTCTTGCATGTAAATAAATATCATACTGATCATCAGAACCCGTTACGCTTGGAAATTGTATATTGCCATTATAAATTCTACCTACTACAACATCATCTAGAGACGTTTGTGTGGCTTGGAAAGTATTTGTGTAAAAATTATAATAATAACCAGTTGTAGTATCTTTTATTTTTAAAATAAACTCAGCACCGCTATCAGCTATAATAGAAAAAGCTCTGTTTTCACCCGCTTCCTGTATATCGGATAAATCCAAATTAAATTTTTTTATAATTTTATCCATTTTATTATTTTATTTATTTACTACTTTCGGTTATTTCAGAACTAACTGAGAATAATTCAGCTTCTATATTAGAGTTGTTTTTAAATCTAGCGCTAGCGTAATAACCAGATAAACCATTCATATTAATAACTTGATTTTTAACAAACATAGCGTAATCGCTTTCTGATGGTAATGTCCCGCTGTCATCTACTGTTATAATATTGCCATTCACACCCGTAATCACTCCAGCCTTTTGTAATTGATCAGATTCTAGCCGTATAAAACCAAATGTTCCACCCGTCACAGCTTTTTGAATAGAAGCTTTCATTGTGCCTGAATTAGTGTCTCTAGCAAATAAATCTGGTTTCGCAGCAACACTAGCAACAAAAAATTTCGTTACTCTAGCGTCCCCATTCGTGTCTACATCGTTCTCATCAACTCTAATAGTGCTACCCAAACCACCGCTGCTACTAAATCCTAAACTACCCGTGCCGTTGTAATCACTAACTTCTAAAGTAGCAAAATAAGTTTCACCAACAACTAGGTGTTCTGTTGTTAAATTATTAAAGAAATTAATCCCCGAGGGAACATTAATATCAGTTAAACCATTCCAAACTACAGTGTCATCAGCGGCAATTACAAAGCCTTGGTCAGATCCCATGCTTGTATTTCCTATCAAATTATAATAATCTATATTGTAACCAGATGAAAACACGTTCATGTCTAATATACTATCTTCTAATACTTGTGATGGTTGTTCGTAATAAATAATATCTCCAACCTGGAGAGAAGCGTTTAAATCTCCATTTATAGTTATATCATTGCTATCTACACCTTGAACCATCCCCAGGCCTTGAATATCAAACGACCCAAAGTCAGTATCAGAACCAATCGCTGATTCAACTCCTTTTATATAGTTGAACCATTTACCTTCTTTTTCTATAAATTCAGATAAACTACCTTTTTCTTTATTTGTCTCAATATTACTAACGAACCAACCGTCTGTTGGAGTAGAATTAAATAGGTTAGAACCAATCGCGTGAATACTTTCTTCTTG
>Ga0315330_10001922_pt1 | contig 14177 bp, 9 predicted proteins | sample M140m34915metaG_FD_203453 | JGI IMG/M metagenome (GOLD analysis project Ga0315330, IMG submission 203453) | Ammonia-oxidizing marine archaeal communities from Monterey Bay, California, United States - M1 40m 34915 | ecosystem: Environmental > Aquatic > Marine > Intertidal zone | place: USA...
TTCTACCGTTCCTTCTTCAACATAGTATCTTATTTGGTCTTGACCTGTTTTAATAGATATAAGTCCGGGTCTCAAAAATGTTATGAGAGGAATATGATCTTTTAGGATTCCCATTTGACCCTCGTATGAGGGAATTGTTACCTCGCTAGCTTCAGATTTTAATATTGCTTGATCTGGAGTAATGATTTCAATTGTAAATTTTTCAGACATTATTTACTGTCTTTAGATAATTTTTCTGCTTTCTCAATTGCTTCTTCTATTCCTCCAACCATATAAAAAGCTGCTTCTGGTAAATGGTCATATTCTCCCTTACATATTGCGTCAAATCCTTTAATAGTGTCGTTTAGATCTACCAATTTTCCAGGTGAGCCTGTAAATACTTCAGCTACAAAAAATGGTTGTGAAAGGAATCTTTGTATTTTTCTCGCTCTAGCAACAGTAAGTTTGTCTTCCTCAGAAAGCTCGTCCATACCAAGTATAGCTATAATATCTTGTAAAGATTTGTAGGCTTGAAGAATTCTTTGTACATCTCTAGCAACCCTATAGTGTTCTTCGCCAACTACTCTCGGATCTAAAATTCTAGAAGTTGAGTCCAGTGGATCAACTGCAGGATATATTCCTATTTCCGCTATTTGCCTTGATAATACGGTTGTAGCATCTAAGTGTGAAAAAGATGTTGCTGGTGCTGGGTCTGTTAAGTCGTCAGCCGGAACATATATAGCTTGTACAGATGTTATTGAACCTTTATCTGTTGATGTAATTCTTTCTTGAAGATTTCCCATATCAGTTGCTAAAGTGGGTTGATATCCAACAGCTGAAGGTATTCTTCCAAGCAAAGCAGAAACTTCGGAACCTGCCTGCGTAAATCTAAAAATATTATCAACGAAAAATAATACATCTTGACCTTCTTTGTCCCTAAAGTACTCAGCAACAGTTAAGCCTGTTAAAGCAACTCTTGCCCTAGCTCCTGGAGGCTCATTCATCTGTCCATATACAAGAGCAGCTTTTGAACCTTTGCCCTCTGTTTTAATAACTCCCGACTCAATCATTTCATGATAAAGATCATTACCTTCTCTTGTTCTTTCTCCTACACCGGCGAAGACAGAAAATCCTCCGTGTGCTTTTGCAATATTATTTATTAATTCCATGATTGTAACTGTTTTTCCTACTCCCGCACCACCAAATAAACCTATCTTTCCACCTTTTGCATACGGAGCTAAAAGATCAATTACCTTAATGCCTGTCACTAATTGCTCTGTTTCGGTAGCTTGGTCTGTAAATTTAGGCGCAGCTCGATGTATTGGCCATTTTTCCTTTGTTTTAACCTCACCCTTTTCGTCAATAGGTGCTCCGATAACATTAATAATTCTTCCTAGTGTCTCAGGTCCAACTGGTACACTAATTGGGTCACCTGTATTATTTACCTCATCACCCCTTTTTAGACCTTCTGTTGCATCCATTGCTATAGTCCTGACGTCATTTTCACCTAAATGCTGAGCCACCTCTAAAATTAATTTATTTCCTGAACTATTTACCTCTAATGCTGTGTAAATTTCTGGTAAGTCTGTCTCAAAATTAACGTCTACGACCGCTCCAATAATTTGTGTTATCTTTCCCTTTTTACTCATGTTTATAAACTTTCTGCTCCAGATATTATTTCTATTAATTCTTTAGTAATTGATGCTTGTCTACTTCTATTGTAATTAATTGTTAGTTTATCCACCAAATCCCCTGCATTTCTTGTTGCATTATCCATTGCTGTCATTCTAGAACCTTGTTCGCTTGCAGCATTTTCTAGTAAAGCTTTGAAAACTTGTGTGGAAATGTTTTTAGGTAGCAGATCTTCTAAAATTTCATCTTCCTCTGGCTCAAATTCATAAGATAGTATTTTTTCATCAGCACTTTCTGATTTTTTATTCTCTGCTGGTATTATTTGTTGAGCTTGGGGAATTTGAGTAATAACATTTTTAAAATTATTATAAAATAAAATACATTTATCAAATTCATTTTTATTAAATAAAGATATTATCTCATTTCCAACTATTTCTGCTTCGTGAAAAGAAATTTGTTTCTTATCTTTAAAGCTTAATTTCTTAATTACGTATTTTCCATACTCTCTTTTAATTTGATCCAAGCCTTTGGACCCTACTGTTATAATTTTTAAATCTTTTCCTTCATTAAGAATCTTTTTAAAATTTGTTTTAGCTAGTTTACATATATTTGAATTAAACCCTCCGCAAAGCCCTCTGTCTGCAGTAAGAACTACGCACAAATATTTCTTATCTTCTCCAGTGCCAACTAGGAGTTTTGGAGCATTTTTTGGATCACTGATAGATTGAGTAAGATTTAATATTATGTTCTGCATTTTTTTACTATAAGGTCTTCCTTTTTCAGCGTTCTCCTGAGCTTTTCTTAATTTTGCTGCTGCAACCATTTTCATTGCTTTAGTTATTTTTTGTGTTGATTTGACACTCTTAATTCTTTTTTTCAAGTCATCTAAACTAGGCATAATTTATTTTTTATAATCTTCAATTAATTTTATTAACAACTTTTCTGTTTCATCTTCTAATTTTCCCGAAGATTGAATTGAGCTTATTATTTCAGGTTTGTCAGATTTAATTTTTTCAATAATATCCTTTTCAAATTTTTTAATCTGACTTAAATCAACGTCATCTAAAAAACCTTTTACTCCAGTAAATACTGATATTACCTGCTCGGCTACTGTCATTGGAGAGTACTGATCTTGCTTAAGTAATTCGGTTAGTTTAGCCCCACGGTTCAATAATTGTTGTGTAGAAGAGTCTAAATCTGATCCAAATTGAGCAAATGCGGCCATTTCCCTATATTGAGCTAATTCTAATTTAATTGATCCAGCTACTTTTTTCATAGCCTTAGTCTGCGCAGCAGATCCTACTCGTGAAACTGATAAACCGACATTCACCGCAGGTCTAATTCCCTGATTAAACAACTCTGTTTCTAAAAAAATTTGTCCATCAGTAATTGAGATTACGTTTGTAGGAATGTAAGCTGAAACATCGCCAGCTTGTGTCTCAATTATTGGTAAAGCTGTCAAAGAACCGCCGCCATTAGCATCACTTAATTTTGCTGATCTCTCTAAAAGTCTACTGTGTAAATAAAAAACATCACCAGGATAAGCTTCTCTTCCGGGCGGTCTCCTTAATAATAATGACATTTGTCTATAAGCAACAGCTTGTTTGGATAAGTCATCATAAACTATCAATGCGTGCATTCCATTGTCTCTAAAATATTCACCAATAGTACATCCAGTATAAGGTGCTAAAAACTGTAGTGGAGCTGAGTCAGATGCTGTGGCTGCAACTATTGTTGTATATTTTAAAGCTCCGGCTTCCTCTAAAGTTTTTGTTATTTGTGCTACAGTTGATCTTTTTTGTCCTATAGCAACATAAACACAGTATAATTTTTTCTTTTCATCCGAAGACTCGTTAATTTTTTTTTGATTAATTATCGCATCAATTGCCACTGCTGTTTTACCGGTTTGTCTATCACCAATAATTAATTCTCTCTGTCCACGTCCTACTGGTATTAGAGAGTCAATTGATTTTAAACCTGTTTGCATTGGTTCACTAACAGATTGCCTAGGAATAATTCCCGGAGCTTTTACCTCTACTCTTTTTCTCTCTTTTGATGGGATTGCTCCTTTGCCATCAATGGGATTTCCTAATCCATCAACGACTCTACCTAGTAGTTCTTTACCTACAGGAACATCAACAATTGCATTCGTTCTTTTTACAGTGTCGCCTTCTTTTATTTTTCTATCATCTCCAAAAATTACTACACCAACGTTATCGTTCTCAAGATTTAATGCCATGCCCTTAGAACCATCGTCAAATTCAACCATTTCTCCAGCTTGAACATTATCAAGTCCATAAACACGCGCAATACCATCGCCAACAGATAAAACCTTACCTATTTCAGAAACTTCCGCTTTTTCTCCAAAATTTTTTATTTGATCTTTTAATAATTTTGTTACTTCTGATGGGTTTATTGACATTTTAATCTTCTAACATTCTTTGTTCAAGTTTTTTTAATTTATTTTTAATTGATGTATCAATCATAAAACTTCCAAGTTGTAGTTTTAGTCCACCTATTAATTCTTTATCGATCTTATAATCAAATTTTATAGTTGATCCCATTAATGATGAAAGTTCTTGGCTTATATTATCTAATTCAGTTTCTGAGAGATCTTTTGATGAGATTAAGGATGCTTTTAATTCACCTCTTTTTTTCATACATAATTTTAAAAAGCTCTCTATAATTTTTGTAACAAAAAATATTCTTCTCTTTTCAATTAGAAGGAAAAAGAAATTTTTTAAGTTTTTTGAAAAATTTAATTTTTCAGATACTAAAGTTAAAGCTTTTTTTTGATTTTCTATACTTTGAGTGGGATTGTTTATAAAATTGTTAAATTCAGAGCTTCCTTTCATAACCATTAGAAAAGTTTTAATATCTGTCTCTATTTTTTTCAATTCACCATCTTCTTTGCTGACTTCATATAAAGCACGCGAATACCTTTCCGAAGTTTCTGTTGAGAAAGATTTTTTTGCGCTCATTTTTTATTGTTAGAAATTAAAGTGAAATATGTGCGTTTCGTATCACAAGAGTAAATGTTGATCAAGTTAGCAATTTACAAATTACCCAAAATTTACTGGATCAACATCAACTATAAGTTTAATTTTATTCGATATTTTCAAGGTATTTAACAAGTTTGTGATTTTTTTTTGTATAAGGCTCTTTCCGTTATATCTTATCAATAATCTAGATCTAAATTTTTTTTTTATCTTTAATAACGGTGAGTCTACTGGTCCCAATATCTGGATATCTTCAATTTTTTTTAAATGATTTTTAATTTCCCTGGCGCCATCTAAACTTAAACTATGTTCATTTGCAGCAACGATAATTGCAATAAGCCGTGAAAATGGTGGTAGCATATTTTTTTTTCTTAATATAAGTTCATTTTTTAAAATTTCCTCAGAATTGTTTTTAATTATTTCATTAAGCGTCACATCTTTAGGTGATAATGTTTGATATGCGATTACTGAATTTGAGCTAAATCTCCCTGCTCTTCCACTCAATTGATGATAAAGTTGAATATTTTTTTCAGTAGATCTCAAATCATAACCTCTTCCAGAAAAATCTGCTTCTATAACTATTATGCAGTTTAACTTTGGAAAGTTAAATCCTTTAGAAATCATTTGAGTTCCAATTAAAATATCAACTTTATTTTCCATAATTTTTTTAAATAATGATTTGGTTTGATCTTTTTTTTTCATGTAATCACTAGAAAAAATTTCAATTTTTTTAAAGGGAAATTTTTTTTGCACTTCTTCAAATATTTTTTCCACACCTGGTCCATACATGATAAATTCACACTTCTTATTTTCTTTACAATTTCTAGATATTTTTTTTTCAAATGAACAGTGATGGCAAATAGCTTTATTTTTTGTTTTATGAAAAGTAAGATACATTGAACAGTTAGAACAGATTTGTTTATAACCACAGTTTTTACAAATTAAATATGGAGCGAAACCTCTTCTATTTAAAAAAAATAATACTTGCTCGTTTTTATTTAAGAAATTTTTTACAATTTCTATTGCTTCTTCTGAAATATAATTTTTTTTAATTTTTTTAATATTAAGATTAATAATTTTTGTTTTTGGCAAAGGAAAATCATTATATCTTTTAGTAATTTTAAAATGCCTAAATTTTTTTTTTTGTATATTGTTGAATGTTTCGATTGAAGGGATTGAAGTAATTAAATGTATAGGAATTTTTTCAAATGATGCTCTAGCAATAGCCATGTCTCTTGCGTGGTAAATAACACCTTCATCCTGCTTATATGAGGTGTCATGTTCTTCATCAACAATTATGATACCGAGATTTTTAAATGGTAATAATAATGAAGATCTTGCCCCAACTAATAATTTAATTTTATCATTTATTATACCTTTCCATATTATTCGCTTATTTTTTGGAGTTATCTTTGAATGCCATATTGCAGGTTCAAAACCAAAAAAATCGCTGAATCTAGATTTAAATTCATTTGTCAAAAAAATTTCAGGTAGTAAAACTAAAGCTTGTTTTTTTTTATTAATTATTTTTTTTATTCTTTCAAAGTAAACTAATGTTTTTCCAGAGCCAGTTGTACCTTGAAGAACTGAGACATTAAAACTGCTATCTTTAAAGTTTAAGAATTTAAGCGCATTTTTTTGTTCTTCATTTAAAAGGAAATTTCTTGTTTTATTTTTTGTTTGAATAAAATCTCTATCATTTTTTCTTTTGAAGTTTACATTGTTTCCGATAGTCATTTTTAATACGAGACCTAAAGGCATCATGTTATAAGCGGCGAACCATTTTATAAAGTTGATTAAGTCTTGATCTAAGGAAAAACCATCAATTTTTTTATTAATATTCTTAATTTTTATATTTTTTATGTTGGGGATTGTTCCGGGCCATACCACGCCAATTTCGTTACTTTTTCCAAAAGGAACCTCAACAAGATCTCCAACTTTTATGGAATTTTGATTTAAAATATAAGTGAATGGATAATTGAATATCTTAGGTAGCAGCACTTGTGCTTTCATGGATCAATAGTAATCCAATTCTAATTATTTAAAAATGAATTGGTCTTTTATCAACAGCTAAAGCGGCTTCTTTTATGGCTTCCGTATGAGTTGGGTGGGCGTGACAGGTTCTTGCTATATCCTCTGAACTCGCGCCGAATTCCATAGCTAGAGCCATTTCAGCTATCATATCTCCACAGTGAGGCCCAATTATATGTACTCCTAAAACTTTATCTGTTTTACTATCAGCTAAAATTTTCACGAAGCCATCAGTTTCATTATTTACTTTTGCTCTAGAGTTCGCAAGAAAAGGAAACTTACCAACTTTATAAGACTTATTTTCTTCTTTTAATTGTTCCTCAGTTTTTCCAACTGTCGCTACTTCGGGCGAGGTGTATACAACCCCCGGAATTACTTCATAGTTAACATGTCCTGATTGACCTGCTAATATCTCTGCAACAGCGATGCCTTCTTCTTCGGCTTTGTGAGCTAACATAGGGCCTTTTATAACATCTCCAATTGCATAAATATTTTTGACTGTAGTTTGAAGTTTATTATTTACCTCAATTCGGCCTTTATTATCCTTTTTGACACCTACTTTTGTTAAATTGAGGCCCTCTGTGTATGGCTTCCTTCCAACTGAGACTAGAACTTTATCAACTTCAATGATTTCTTTTTTAGAATTTTTTACGTTTGTAAAGTTTATTGAAACTTTATTGCCTTTGCTTATAACGGAGTCAACTTTTGAACCCATTCTGAATTTAATGCCTTGTTTTGTTAATATTTTTTGAAATTCATTAGAAATTTCTCTATCCATCCCTGGTGTTATATAATCTAAGTACTCGATAACCACCACTTCTGAACCAAGTCTTGACCAAACAGATCCCATTTCTAGCCCAATATATCCCCCTCCAATAACTGCTAATTTTTTAGGAACTTTATCAAAAGACAAAGCTCCAGTAGACGAAACTATATTTTTTTCATTAATATTTATACCTGGAAGAGAGGTTACCTCGGAGCCAGTAGCAATTACTATATTTTTTGCATTAATGTTGCTTCTCTTGTTGTCACTGGAATAAACAACAATATCATTTTTTGAAAAAAGAACTCCCTTACCTTTAAAATAACTAACTTTATTTTTTTTAAATAAAAATTCAACACCCTTAGTAAGTACTTGAATTGACTTATTTTTATTAGACATCATTTTTTCGATGTTCAATTTAATGCCGTCAATCTCTATACCTTGTTGATTAAAATCTTTTTTTGCTTTGTAAAAATTTTCGGAAAGATTTAGTAAACTCTTTGAAGGTATGCATCCAACATTAAGACATGTTCCTCCTAAAGCTCCTCGAGACTCAATGCAGGCTGTTTTCAATCCCAGTTGAGCAGCCCTTATCGCACACACATAACCACCTGGTCCTCCACCTATCACGACTAAATCAAAATTATTATCCATTATTAAATATTTAAGAAAAGTCTTTTCGGTTGCTCTAAAGACTCTTTTATTATTTTCAAAAAAGATACCGCTTCTTTTCCGTCGATTATTCTATGGTCGTAAGAAAGCGCTAGGTACATAACAGGCCTTACCTCAATGTTGCCATCAATTACAACTGGTCTATTAATAATATTATGCATTCCTAAAACTGCAGACTGAGGTGGATTTAATATTGGTGTCGATAGCATAGATCCATAAATTCCACCATTTGTAATAGTAAAAGTCCCACCCTGTAAATCTTCTATTGTGATTTTTCCTTCTCTAGCTTTTTGACCTAAATCTCCGATCTCTTTTTCAATGTCAGCAAAAGACATTTCATCAGTATTTTTAAGCACGGGAACAACAAGACCTCTATCTGTTCCAACAGCAATACTTATATTGTAATAATTTTTATATACAATTTCCTCTCCTTGAATTTCAGCATTTATCGCTGGATAGTTTTTCAAACCAATTACGCAAGCTTTAACAAAAAAAGACATAAACCCTAACTTAACATTATATTTTTTTTGAAACTCTTCTTTATATTGACTTCTCATTGTCATTACTTCGCTCATATCAACTTCATTAAAAGTGGTGAGCATAGCTGCATTTTCTTGCGCCTCTTTAAGTCTTTTTGCTATCGTAAGTCTCAACCTTGTCATCTTTACTCTTTCCTCCGGACCATGTTTAATCTTACGTTCAGAGGGAGAGGGTTTAGACCCCATCAAACTCATGATATCTTCTTTTAAAATTAGACCATTTTTGCCAGAACCCTCGATAGTGTTTAAGTCAACTTTGGCTTCGCTTGCCATTTTTCTTGCGGCTGGGGAAACTTGTTTGTCTACCTTTCGAGAAATATTCTCTTCGTGTACCTGCTCTAAAATTAATGGCTCTTCCTCCTCTAATTTGAGAACCGGCTCTTGTTTTTTTTGGGTCTTAGTCTTTTTCGCTTTAAGAATTTTTTCTTCTTCAAAAATTTTTGGTTTATTTTGATTAGTTTCTTTTTTAGGAGGACTATAATCACTAACCTCATTCACATTTTTATCTTTATTAGATGACGAGCTATCAATCGTTCCTAATAATGAGCCAACATTTACAGTTTCTCCCTCTTTTACGGCGATTTTGCCTAGCACTCCACTTATAGGAGAAGGAACTTCCACGTTTACTTTATCTGTTTCTAATTCGACAAGGGGCTCATCAGCTGCAACGGAGTCTCCTTGCGATTTTAACCACTTAGATACTGTAGCTTCTGTAACTGACTCGCCGAGCGTTGGAACTGTAATTTTTTCTGCCATTTAATTCTTAAGTATCTTTTCTAATATTTCTTTTTGTTGTGCAAGATGTTTGTTTAGGTTTCCAGTCGCAGTAGAGGAAGATGCCTTTCTACCAACATATTTTACTGATTTATCACCAAAATTAACTATTTCTAAAGTTCTATCAATATAATTTCTTACTGTATTCCATGCGCCCATATTCTTAGGTTCTTCTTGGCACCAAATAAATTCAGCTTTAGAATATCTTTTTAAAATATTTGCCAGCGTTTTTGCTGGAAATGGGTAAAGTTGTTCTATTCTAACGAAAGTAACATTATCTACTTTAAGTTTTTCTCTTGCTTCAATCAAATCATAATAAATTTTTCCTGAACACATTACAACTTTATCAATTTTATCATCTCTTTTTTTAAGTTCTAATAAATTATTTGTTTTTGTATAAGCATCATCCTCTAACACTCTATGAAAGGTGCTTTTTTTTGAGAATTCTGAAATGTTTGAGACGCATTTTTTATGTCTTAATAAAGATTTTGGGGTCATAATTATTAATGGTTTTCTAAATTCTCTATGCATTTGACGTCTTAAAACGTGAAAGTAATTCGAAGGTGTTGTGCAATTTACAACTTGAATATTTTCTCCTGCACACAATTGTAAAAATCTTTCTAATCTAGCTGATGAATGTTCTGGCCCTTGCCCTTCATAGCCATGTGGTAGTAGCATTACAAGGCCGCTCGCTCTTCCCCATTTTGACTCACCAGAAGATATAAATTGATCAATAATTATTTGAGCACCATTGGCAAAATCACCAAATTGTGCTTCCCATAAAACTAATGTCTCTGGTTCAGAAAGTGAATATCCAAATTCAAAACCTAATACTGCTAACTCAGATAATAAACTATCTATAATTTCAAAATTTTTTTGACTAGGGGTAATATTATTTAAGGGAATATATCTTTGATGATTATCTTGATTTCTTAGAACAGCATGTCTTTGACTAAAAGTCCCTCTTCCTGAATCTTGACCTGATAATCTTACCGAAAAACCCTCTGTTAGAAGTGTTCCAAATGCTAAACTCTCCGCAGTAGACCAATCAATTGTCTTGCCTTCAACGATAGCATTCATTCTTAAATCAAATATCTTTTTTAAAGTTCTATGTACGCTAAAATCAGCAGGTATTTTGAAAATTTTTTTTCCAATATTAATTAATTTGCTTTTATCAACTCCACTAACTCCTCTTTTATCTTTTCCTAAACCGGGCTTAAATCTTGACCACGCACCATCAAACCATTTTAATTCAGATTTATAATTTTTTGAAGACTCAAATTCCCTCTCTAAAAATTTTTTAAAATTTGCTTTTTCATTACTTAACTCATTATCGGTTGTTAATCCTTCTTGACTTAATTTTTTTCCATATATTGAGAGAGTTGTGGGATGTGACCTAATTTTCTTATACATAATCGGTTGAGTAAATGATGGCTCGTCACCTTCATTGTGACCAAATCTTCTATAACAAACCATATCTATCACAACATCTCTGTTAAATTTTTGTCTGTACTCAGTGGCAATTTTTGCACAATGCACTACTGCTTCAGGATCATCTCCATTAACATGAAATATTGGCGCTTGTGCAATCTTGGCTACATCAGATGGATAAGGTGAAGATCTAGCAAACCGAGGCGCAGTGGTAAAACCAATTTGATTATTAACAATTATATGTATTGTGCCTCCAATGTTGTGACCAGGAAGGCCGGACATAGCAAAACATTCTGCAACAATACCTTGACCTGCAAACGCGGCGTCACCATGCATTAAAACAGGAATCACATTCTTTCTTTCTTTGTCTTTATGAAAAAATTGCTTCGCTCGAACTTGGCCTAAAACAACTGGGTTTACTGCCTCTAAATGGGATGGGTTATCTGTTAAACTAATGTGAACAGAATTCCCGTCGAACTCTCTATTGGATGAAGCGCCTAAATGATATTTCACATCTCCTTCGAAATCTTTACTTGTACCAACAGTTTTTCCAAAAAATTCATTAAATATAGCTTTGAAAGGCTTGCCCATAACATTTGCTAATACATTAAGTCTTCCGCGGTGAGGCATCCCAATTTTAATTTCTTTGGCTCCTAAATTTCCTCCCCTTTTAATTATTTGTTCTAACGCAGGTATCAATGACTCTCCACCATCTAAACCAAACCTTTTTGTTCCAACAAATTTTACGTGTAAATATTTTTCAAATCCCTCAGCTTGAACCATTTTATTTAAAATTGCTTTTTTTCCATTTTCAGTAAAAGATATTTTTTTTTCTGGTCCCTCTATTCTGTTTCTAATCCATGCTTTCTCGTCCGGGTCCCCCATATGCATGAATTCATAACCAATTTTTGAGGAGTATGTTTTTTTTAAAATTTCAAGTATTTGATTTAAATCTGCATATTGAAGACCAAGAACACCATCCAAAAAAATCTTTCTGTTATAATCTTTTTTCTCAAAACCATAACTTTCAGGTTTTAATTCAGGATGCTCTTCCTTTTTTTGTATTGAAAGTGGATCAAGATTTGCAATAAGGTGGCCTCTAATTCTATAAGCTCTGATAAGCATAATAGCTCTCACGGAGTCTTTTGAAGCTTGTTTAACTGATTTAAAATCTAAATCTGATGAAATTTCTTCTGAATGTAATTTTTCACTAAAAACAATTGGTTTTTTAATTTTTTTTTCTGGAGACCAACTTGGCCCATTTAAATCATTGTAAACTAATTTTTCATCATCGCTTAGACCATTAAAAAACTTTCTCCAGCTTTCTGGTAATGAATTAGGATCTGAAATATAATCAGCATAGAATTCTTTAATAAATTCTGAGTTATTTCCTGCCAGAAATGAAGTTTTTTTGTATAGTGTGTTATTCGAAGAAGACATTAAAAATTTATTCTAACATAAATTTATAAAAATCAACCATTAAGTTTTTCATATAGAGTTTTTCCTATATCAGCTGGTGATTTTGAAATAGTTATTCCGGCTGATTTCATCACTTCTATTTTATCTTCTGCGCCTCCTTTTCCTCCCGAAATAATCGCTCCAGCGTGTCCCATTCTTCTGCCTGGTGGCGCTGTCAATCCAGCAATAAACCCTACCATTGGTTTTTTTATTTTTTCTCTCTTTAAAAATTGTGCGGCTTCTTCCTCTGCTGATCCGCCTATTTCTCCAATCATGACTATTGACTTAGTTTCTTCATCTTTAAGGAAGAGTTCTAAACAATCAATAAAATTTGTACCGTTAATGGGGTCCCCACCAATTCCTATACAGGTAGATTGACCCATTCCATTTGCAGTAGTTTGGGCAACCGCCTCATATGTTAAAGTTCCAGATCTTGAAACTATTCCTACTGTTCCTTTTTTATGAATATTTCCTGGCATTATTCCAATTTTACATTCTTCGGGTGTGATAATTCCTGGACAGTTCGGTCCTATTAATCTTGAGTTGCTTTTTTTTAAAACTTGTTTTACCTCAAGCATATCTAAGACCGGTATACCTTCAGTAATGCAAACAATTAATTCCATTTTTGCTTCCAAGGCTTCGATTATCGCTGCTCCTGCAAACTTAGGTGGAACATATATCATCGTAGCATCTGCAGCCGTTTTTTCTTTTGCTTCTTGAACACTATTGAAAACCGGAAGATCTAAATGTTTTTGACCACCTTTTTTAGGTGTAACGCCTCCAACTAGCATTGTTCCATATTTTAAAGCTTGCTCTGAATGAAAGGTTCCATGTTTTCCAGTAAAGCCTTGGCAGATCACTTTTGTTTTTTTGTTTACTAAAACTGACATTTTATTTTATTGCCTCGACAATTTTTTTTGCAGCATCATTTAAATCTGAAGCAGATAGTATTTTTAAATTTGATTTATCTAGTATTTCTTTACCCTCTTTAAAATTAGTACCTGCTAGCCTGACTACTAATGGAACTGACAAATTTATTTCTTTTGCAGCATCAACAACTCCTTGGGCGAGAACATCACACCTCATTATGCCTCCAAAAATATTTATTAAGATGCCTTTTACATTTTTATCTGTAAGTATTAATTTAAATGCAGCCGATACTTTTTCTTTTGAAGCTCCGCCTCCTACATCTAAGAAATTTGCTGGCTCTTTACCATAAAGTTTAATTATATCCATTGTTGCCATTGCTAAACCTGCTCCATTAACCATACATCCAATTGATCCATTAAGTTTTATGTAAGCGAGATCATGTTGACTTGCTTGTGTCTCGGCAGGGTCTTCCTCGTTTAAGTCCCTTAATTCAAGTATTTCTGGTCTTCTAAAAATTGCATTGTCGTCAAAATTCATTTTTGCGTCTAAGCAAATTATCTTATTTTCTTTAGTAATAATAAGTGGGTTTATCTCAATTAAGCTCGCATCCTTTTCTAAAACTATTTTATAAAGGGCTTTAATTAAATTTACTGCAATCGGCTTTTGATTATTATCAAAATTAAAAATCGAAATAATTTTTTCAATTTCTTCACTATTAAGTCCTTCTCTCTTGAACTCTAACTTATTTGTAATAATTTTTTTAGGTGAGTCTTTTGCAACTTTTTCGATATCCATGCCCCCTTCGGTGCTACTAATAAAGGCAATTTTAGATGTTTCTCGATCTATTAAACAGGATAGGTAAAACTCTTTTGAAATATTTGATGCTTCTTCAATATATAATCTTTTAACTTCTTTGCCCTCCGGGCCAGTTTGATGGGTTATTAATGTTTTACCCATCATTTTTTTTGCTTCATTTTCTAAATCGTTAATATTTGTCACAAGTTTAACTCCACCTGCTTTTCCTCTACC
>Ga0315330_10001923_pt1 | contig 14172 bp, 20 predicted proteins | sample M140m34915metaG_FD_203453 | JGI IMG/M metagenome (GOLD analysis project Ga0315330, IMG submission 203453) | Ammonia-oxidizing marine archaeal communities from Monterey Bay, California, United States - M1 40m 34915 | ecosystem: Environmental > Aquatic > Marine > Intertidal zone | place: USA...
CCAAGGAAGTCATCCCTTAGTAGTAAATCTCCAGGAGGATAACCTGTTAGGGCAAGTTCAGGTGTTATAAAAAAGTCACATTTTTCCTTAACAGCTTTTTTGAAAGATTTTTGTAGTTTTTTGAAGTTCCCGTTAAAATCTCCTAAATTTGTAATGATTTGAGAAGTAAAGATTCTAATGACTTACTCCATTTATTGAATTTTCTTCAAAAAAGATGCAATTAAAAAGGCCAACTCAATTGATTGTGAAGCATTTAATCTTGGATCGCAGTGAGTATGGTATCTACTGGCTAAATCTTTATCTGATATTTTTTGAATGCCTCCAATACATTCTGTTACATTTTGACCTGTCATTTCAAGATGAATACCACCTGCAATTGTTCCCTCACTATTATGAATTTTAAAAAATGACTTAACTTCACTTAATATATTCTTAAAATTTCTTGTTTTATAACCACTTTTTGATTTTTCAATATTTGCATGCATCGGATCTGAAGACCAAACAACATTTAGACCTTTTTCATTTATTTTTCTCAAAATTTCTGGATATAATTTATCAATTTTTTTACAACCCATTCTTACGATTAAAGTTATTTTACCCTTTTCGTTAGTGGGGTTTATTTTTTTGATGACTCTTACCATTTCATCTGAATCTGATGTTGGCCCCACTTTTATTCCAATTGGATTACTAATACCTCTGCAAAACTCTACATGAGCACCATTAATTTGTCTGGTTCTATCTCCAATCCATACCATATGTGCGGATGTGTCATACCAATCACCAGTTGTACTATCAACCCTTGTAAAGGCCGATTCATAGGGAAGAAGTAGTGCTTCATGAGATATAAAGAAACTAGTTTCAGAAAGTTGTCTCACACTTTCACTTGTCACACCACATGAACTCATAAAATTTAGACATTCAGATATTCTATTAGCTAGAATTTTAAACTTTGATCCTTGCTTGGACTGTTTTACAAAGTCAAGGTTCCACTGTTGGATTCTTGTTAAATCAGCATAGCCACCATACGCAAAAGCTCTAAGTAAATTCTGGGTTGACGCTGCCTGATTGTAAGCCATTATCATTCTCTCTGGATCATGCACTCTAGAATTTTCATCAAATTCAATAGCATTTATCATATCACCAAGATAACTGGGTAATTCAATATCATCTTTTTTTTCTACTGCTGATGATCTTGGTTTTGCAAATTGTCCAGCTAACCTACCTACCTTTACTATTGGAACGCCAGATGCAAACGAGAGAATGACTGACATCTGAAGTATAACTCTGAATGTATCTCTGATATAATTAGGGTGAAACTCTGCAAAACTTTCAGCGCAATCTCCTGCTTGAAGTAAGAAGCTGTCGCCAGTCACACATTTTGAAAGTCGAGACTTGAGATTTCTTACCTCACCAGCAAAAACAAGTGGAGGTAGTTTTTTAAGTCTTTTAACAACATCAGCTAACTTTTTTTTATCTAGGTAATCAGGTTGATGCAACGCCGCTTTTGATTCCCAAGATTTAGGTGTCCATTTTTGTTTCATAATTATTTATAACTTATAATGTTTTAACAAAAAATTACAAATTCTAATTGTTCATTTTAAAGTAACAATCTCCTCGGCACTTGAAGGATGTATTCCAATTGTTTTATCAAAATGCTTTTTCTTCAAACCAGCTGTAATCGATACTGAAAATCCCTGAATTATCTCTGCTGCATTCTCTCCAACATAATGCAAGCCGATAACTTTTTCATTTATATTATTTACGATTAGCTTGATAAAAACCTTATCATTAATATTTGATAAAGAATTTTTGAGTGGCTTAAATAATGATCTAAAAACTTTAATTTTTTTTACTTTTAACTTTGCCTCTTCCTCGCTTAATCCGATGTAAGCATAATTAGGATGACAAAAGACAGCTGTTGGAATATTATTATAATCAAATTTTTTTAATTTTTTCTGAAATAAATTATCAACAAAAACCATTGCCTCAGCTATTGCTACAGGTGTTAGCTGAACTCTGTCGATGACATCTCCAATCGCGAAAATATTTTTTATAGAGGTTCTAAAGAATTCATCTACTTTGATTGATTTATTATCTGAAACCTTTACACCCACTTTATCAAGCTTAAGTGAATCGATATTCGGAACTCTACCAGTAGCTTCCATAACTAAATCAGTTTTGTAAACTTTGTTGTCATCAAAAATTACTTTAAATTTATTATTTTGAAATGTTATATCTTTTGGAAAATTATTCTGTATGAATTTAACACCTCTCTCTTTCATCTGATTAGTAATATTTTGCACAACATCAGTATCGAAGCCCCTTAATATATTATCCCCTCTTACACAAATGGTAGTATCTACTCCAAGTCCATTAAATATTGATGCAAATTCAACTGCTATATAACCACCTCCAAGAATCATAACTTTTTTTGGTAATTTTTTAATATCGAACGCTTGATCAGAATTTATAATCTTATCTTTAGCTGAAAAGTTAATTTTTCTGGGTTCTGAACCCACAGCAATAAGAATTTTCTTTGCAATAATTTTTTTTTTTGAAACTTCTATCGTATTTTTATCTATAAAATTCGCAAACCCTGAAAAAATTTCTACCCCAGAATTTACTAGGAGGTTTTTATAGATATTGTTTAATCTCAAAATTTCTTTCTTCTTGTTGCTGACAAGCTTATTCCAACTAAAAGAAATAGTTTTTATTGACCAACCAAATGATCTCATTACATTAAAATCATGTTCAAAGTGTGATGCATATGAGTAAAGTTTTTTTGGAACACACCCTCTATTTACACAAGTACCACCAAGTGACCAACCTTCTGCTATTCCAACTTTTAAACCTCTTGATGCTGCAACTCTTGCTGCTCTTACACCACCTGAACCCGCGCCTATAACAAATAGATCAAATTCTTTTTTCATTTATAAATTCCAACTCACAAATTTTGTTTCTAAGAACGGTTCCAAACATTGGAATGAACCCTCTCTTCCTATACCAGACTCATTTAAACCACCAAAAGGATTTAAGTATGAAGAAATTTTACCTGAATTAATTCCAAACATTCCGAATTCAAGATTATTTATTGTTTCCCATACTCTTTTCGAGTTTTTTGTAAAAAAATAAGCTGCTAAGCCATATTCTGTGTTATTTGCCATATCAACTACTTCGCTATCATTTTCAAATAAAATAATAGGAACAATTGGGCTAAAATTTTCTTTTTGAAAAATATCCATATCCTTTTTAACATTTGTTATTACAGTTGGTTTAAATAATAAACTATTAGGCTTGAGTAATTTTCCACCAAATTTAATTGATCCTCCCTTTTTTTTTGCATCTAAAATATGACTATTTACTTTAGAAAGGGCTTCTTTAGAAATAAGAGGACCTATGTCAGAGTTTAACAAACCATTTCCAACTTTGAGACTTTTAAGTTTTTTTATAACCAAAGATAGAAATTTTTCAGATATTTTTTTATGAATAAATATTCTATTAGCTGATATACAAGTTTGACCTGCATTTCTAAATTTCGCATTTATTAGGCCCTCGAGGGCTTCACTTAGATCAGCATCTTCAAAGACTATAAATGGCGCGTTACCACCTAACTCTAGCGATATATTCTTTACTGTATCAGATGAATTTTTCATCAAGAGTTTTCCAACCTTAGTTGAGCCAGTAAATGTAATCTTTTTTACATTTGAGTTCTTACATAATATTTCACCTATCACTTTTGGTTCACCATTAATAATATTAAAAACACCTTTCGGAAATTTAGCTTTTAACGATAGTTCCCCTAGGATAAGCGCTGTCAGGGGAGTTAGTTCAGATGGTTTAAGAATCACCGTACAGCCAGAAGCAATAGCTGCACAAACTTTCCTTGTAACCATTGCAAGTGGGAAGTTCCATGGAGTTATTGCTGCAACAACCCCCACAGGTTCTTTAATATAAAACATTTTTTTTGAGCTTTCGGGTGATTCAAAGATCTTACCACAACTTCTCAGAATTTGATTTGCAGACCAATCTATGAAAGATGCACCATATTCAACCTCTACCATTGATTCAAATAAAGGTTTCCCACATTCCATTGTTATAGTTTTGGCTAATAATTTTTTATTTTCTATTACAAGATTATGAAAACTTTTCAGGTATTTACTTCTCTCTTCAGCTGATGTTTTTTTCCAGCTTAAAAAGGCTTTGTTTGCTGATTTAATAGCATCCAGAGTGCCGTCAGCCTCTGCATCAAAAACATCAGCTAGTTTAGAAAAATCATAAGGATTTTGTACAATAAAACTTTTTTTATGTTTTACCCACTTACCATTAATTAGAGAACCATATTTTTTCTTCATGTAATATATATATATATTAAAAAAATAAAAAAAAAAGGGGTGTTACCACCCCTTTTTTGCAGTTAATGGAAAGCAAGCTTGCAAATTACTAAACGACATAAATCATTTTTTATTTATCAATTTTATAAAGATAAACAAAATTTATCTAAGGTTTGATTAAATTGCTCAGAATTTAATCCGTTTTTTTTTGTTTTAATTATAGATTCGTTCATTACCTGGGCACCCAAATAACTTAATTGTATAGAGAACCCCTTTACGAAACTTTTACCATTACCTCCAGAAGAAGAACAGATAAGAGTATGTTTCCCATCAAAACCTTCCTTCCAATTTTCGCTTGTTCTACTTACCCACGCAATCATATTTGTTATAATTGGAGATACACCTCCATTGTACTCTGGGCCACACCATATTATAGCATCCGAGGATATTAAATGTTTTTTTATTACCTCAATTTCCTCTGGATATGCTCCCTTTTCTTTAATCATTATTTCTAAAGATGGTGTGAATAATGGCAAATCATAAGTTTCTAGATTAAGTATTTCGCAGTTTATATTTTTCTTGTCTTGAATATATGATTTAATTTCTTCTGATAAATCAAGATTACTGAATGGAGTTGATGATATAATAAGTAAATTTTTCATTTGATGATAATAGATTTAGTTTAAATCTAATGCAAATTTTTTTAAAATATCCAGTTCTACGTACTTTTTCACTTCTTCATCAGTTGATGAAAGGATAATTTTAGGTGCACACATTTCCTTATAAGCCTCAAGCCACCTATTAAGACATACACACCATCTGTCACCTTCTCTTAAACCTGGAAAATTAAATTTAATATTTGGTGTAATAAGATCGTTACCTTTACTAAGAGAAAATAATAGAAAACTTTTTGTTATTTCTGCACATATAATATGTTTGCCTAAATCACTATTTATTGATTCGCAACAACCATTTCTAGTATACCCAGTTACTAACATGTCTGAACATTTTTCTAATTTATTCCCTAAAATATTTAATCTCTTATTTTTCATTTTTCTCCATTCTTAAATGTTTACCTACTCCTTTTAATAAGAAGAAATTACCATTACTTTTAAACCCATTTTTTTCATAGAAATCAACTGCTTTGTATCTAGCATTACACCAAATAACATAGTTTTTGTTACTTATCTCACTTTCTACATTTTTCAGAAGCTTAGTTCCAAAGCCATGGCGTCTGTGCTTTGGTAATGTAAACATACCTCTTATTTGATAATTATTTTTTTTATTTTCTATCTTTCTTATTAATGTTAATCCAGACACTATTTTATCATTAAGATAAAGAGTGAAATGTTTAGTACTATTTTCTTTATCTTCTAAATAAATTGCTAGTTTTTTTTTTTGTTTAGTATACAAATATTTTTCTCTTAATTCTTGCATCTGTTTGAGTGGTATAATCTTTAAAATAAATTTTGGATTATCTCTAATTGGGTCATAACCACTTTTACCAAAAGGATGGCATCTGAATAACCTATGAATTGTCATCTTGAGTGCCGTTATTGGACCAAATTTTTTAAAAGATTCTATTGAATATTCTGAACAGCTTGGAATAAATCTACAGTTACCAGAAAAAAAATTTGACAAAAATAACTGATAGAACTTAATCAGAACAATAAAGAAAAGATTTACAGGATTTCTTTTAGATAATTTCAAACCATTTAGTACCATCTTTACTATCCTCAATTTCAACCGACATTTCTTTTAGTTTTTGTCTTATTTCATCTGCCTTTTTAAAATCTTTATTCTTTCTTGCTCTATTTCTCTCACTAATAAGATTTTCGATTTCACTTTTATTTATTAAAGATTTTGAGTTTTCTTTATTTTTTTTTAAACCTAAAATATTAAATGCTGTAAAAATTGCTTTTAATCTTAATTTTTCATTTTTTATTTTTACAAATTCTGATAATTGAGAATTCAGTTCTGCGAGAGCCTTTGGGGTATTTAAGTCATCAAATAAACAACTCACAAACTTTTTTAAATACTTATTGTTTTCCCATGATTCCTCTACTAACTCTTGAGTGTTAAATTCTTTAAAAAAGTTATCTATCTTGGATATATATTTTTTAAACTGAACTAAATTTTTTTCTGAAAAATCGAGAGGTTGTTTGTAATGTGCACTCAAAAGACATAGTCTAATCACTCTTCCTTCAAAATTTTTTAGTAGCTCTCTGACTAGTTTAATATTACCGAGAGATTTTGACATTTTTTCACCCTTGTATGTTACAAAACCGTTATGAAACCAAAAATTACAAAATTCCGTTGGCTTTGAATCTTTATTTATAGATGAACAGCTTTGAGCGATTTCATTTTCATGGTGAGGAAAAATTAAGTCAATTCCTCCACAATGTATATCGAAAGGAACCTCTAAACACTTTTTTGACATTGCACTACACTCAATATGCCAACCAGGCCTTCCATTTCCCCATGGAGAATTCCAGCCAGGCTCGTCTGATTTACTTGGTTTCCATAATACAAAATCATTACCATTTTTTTTATATTTTTCCACCCTAACTCTACTACCTTGAATAAGTTCTTCGTCAACTCTGCCAGATAATTCACCATAATATTTATAATTTTTTACATTAAATAATACATTACCACCTGAAACATATGCACAATCGTTTTGGATTAAAAGATTAATCATTTTTATCATTTCCTCTATATATTCTGTTGCCTTAGGTTGAATATCTGGCTTATTTACTCCTAAATCAGCCATATCCTCATTGTATATTTTATGAAACCTTGTAGTTAGTTCATTGATACTTATTTTTTCGTTCTTTGCTGATTCAATTATTTTATCATCAATGTCAGTGATGTTTGATACGAAGGTAACCCGTTTATATTTTAATTTAAGTACTCTCACCAACAAGTCAGTAACAACAGCCATCCTAGCATTACCTAAATGAGCATAATTATAAACAGTTGGACCACAAGCATAAACCTTTACGTGTTCTTCATTTAATGGCCTAAATTCTCGTTTACTTTTTGTAAGAGTATCTGATAACAGAATTTTCACTTTTCTTTCTCAATAATTTTCAATTTTTGGCGTAATTCTTCATTTATAAGAAAATAATACCCATTCTCTTCATGTATTGAATCTCCAGAACCATGATATTTAGATATATGTTTAATAAAGTCTTTTATATTTTTTACTATATATTTTCTATTATTAATATCTTCAATTTCCATTTTTTTTCCTTTTGAAGATATACCTAAATCTCGAACTTTTTCCTTCTTTATTTGTATTGTTCTCTCCCATATCTAAAACGAATACTAGTTCAAAACCTCTTTCTCCTAAAGTTGATAAATTTTCTTGTACATCAGAATTATTGTGATGATCAATATTTTTGTAATCAATAACTTTATATTCAAAAGTTTTTTTCATTTTTAATATTTCTTAGACAAAATAAACATAAATTAATAAATTCATTATTTCAAATATTCAGATTTTTTACATTTTCCCATTAAAGAATGATACACGTCGGAATTTTCGCGACCCTTAATTTTTAAGAATTTCGAAGAATAAACAAAATTTAAATCATAATCCAGAGTAAACATTGCCTTTTTATCAGATTTTTCCATACAATTAAAAACACCGTCTTTGATTGAACTTTCATTTAGTTTGAATAACCAAGAACAATTCATTGCATAAAAGTTTCCATCAGACTTTAAAATTAAAAGCTCAATAAAATGGGAGGTTTTTACAATATAAGCACTATCAGCTCCTAGCATGCTCTTCTCACTTTCATAAATTTGCTTTCTATCTCTTGAAATACTAATCTTAAATTTTTTTAAACCTAAATATTCGAGAATCTTTTCATATTCTCCTCCCAAATAGCTAAGTCCATTATGTTTTTGAGTTTTACAAAAAAAAGAATCATTGGTTAAAGCTATTTTATAAAAAAGTATAAATATAAGGAAAAAAAGACGCATTAACAACTTACTATATTAAGTTCTCCCTAGTTTTTTCAGCTTTAATCTCTTCTATTCGTCTTTGAAGCATTATTCTGGGTTCTATTTCAGTCAAGGAACATTTTTTATTCCTAAACTTTAAAGAGCTTCGATTAATTACAAACTCAATATCTTTGTTATTAAAGATTTTTATATTTCTTAAATCTGTTCGGTAAGTTCGATTATATTTATAAATTTCATAAAGTAATTTGTTCATTGAATATAATGTTACTTTGTTATCTTCTAAAAACTTGATTCCCCAATCCTCAATACTTTCTGATTTTACAAAGCAAATTAATTTCTTTCCCTTTAAATCATTATCATAAGGATCATTTGAAAGAAGATTTGTTTTAAACAGTAATAGTAATGTAAACCAAAAAAGGAATTTCATAGTTAATAGTAATTTATAAATTTATAAAAAGAAATTTTATTTTTTAAATATGTTAAATAAAGTTAGTTAAAAATATTAGGAAAATGTTCCATTTTTTTTTTATAATTTGAAATCATTCCGTATATCAATAAACAAATTAAGATTATTAGTGGAGTAAATTTTTTCAATTTAATATCTTATAATTTACAAATATAAATATTGTATTTGTCAGAGACATTTTCTGGATATTTAAAAAAATATTCAAGTAATTCTCCACTTCCTCTATCTAATCTTAGTCTTGACTCTCTTAAAACTTCGCCACCAAATTTACTTTGAAAAATTATATTTATGAAATTATCATCAATATTTAATGAGGAAAATTTCATTGCTTGAGACCACCCAATACCAGATATTTTTGCATCTGATTCTGAAACTTTTATCCACCCGATTACTTTGCTATACTCATCAAGAAAGTGTGATTCATTTCCATATTCAATATGATCGGTGTACTCTGTACTTTTATATTTACATGTATACATAAGGGATTCTTTAGCGCTCGAATTATAAGTCAAGAAAAGAAATAAAGAAAAAATTTTATATTTAAAATTTAACATTTTTTTTACATATTCCTGAAACTTCTGATGAAAAAAAAACTTTTTGGTTAATATCATAATAAAATTTACTAAATGTCATCTTTCCATTTATTTTATTGAGTCTTATACTGTCTTTAGATTCTAGCTCTTTTTTTTCTGTTGTATAATAATTTTTTTTTAAAGAAGTATAATTTACTTCAGTTTCTTGTAATGAATAAATTATATTTTTTTGAATTAACTTTTTATTAAAAGGCATATCATTCAACCAATTATTATCTATATCAAGATATAACTTTAAACTTTTATCTTGATATATTTCTTTTTGAGGTAGTGCTCCATCTTCTAGTTCATTGTCGATCACACATTTAAAATTAAACTGTTTAGGTGATGATGGGGCAAATGACGGAAAAGTAATAAACAATATTAAAGTATATAAATAGATCATAATATATTCAAACTAAAGTTTTTTAAGAATAGTAAATATAGTTTTCTATTGCATTATTTATATTAGTTTGTCTAAATTTTGTAATGAAAAAAAAAATTTTCTTTTTAATGGTTTTGTTTCCAGAATTACTTCTTCCTTTTGGTAACTGGATTGAGTATCACAAAGAATCTCCAGGAGTTATTTATTATTTTAAAGATGTAAAAAGGAATAAAGAAAAAATTACATTCTATAATATGGTTGATAATGAAAGACCTAATGACAAAGGTGTATATTGTACAATTGATAAAAGAGAAGCAAATTGTAATAATTTTTCGTTAAGATACTTAGAGTTCAATTTTTTTTATGGGCCATTATGTATAGGAACCCCAGACTCAGTTCCAACAGATATGATTAAGAAATTTAGTTGGAAAAACAACACACCAGAATCAATAGATTTTAAGATTATAAAAAGATTATGTGAAAATTTTTAATTATTAAAAAAGATTAATCAAAACTTTATATTTTCATAAGTTCTATTAAAATTATATAAATATGAAATTGATAATTTTAGCATTAATTTTTTTTTTCTTTTTTCCATCTAATGCGACTGACGAATGGATAAAAGTTTTTAAAGGTAAACAGGGAATTGAATTTTATATAAATCCTGAATCACTTAAAGTTCAGGAAAATATAAGGATTATTAAAATATTAATTAATCGTTCCAAACCAAGCGAATATGGAGATCTATCATCTATCATCAAACGAAATATAAATTGTAGTGAATTGATGTACAGAGACCTTGAAAAAAACTTTTTTAAAAAAAGTATGGGTAATGGTTCACCTAGCAGGGGATCTGGTCTGATTTTAAACCCTAAATGGGAGTATGTGCATCCCGGAAGTTCAGGTGGTGAATTAGTTCGTTTGATATGTAATATTTAAGATAATTTACTAGCCTACTTTAATGAACCACTAAGAATATACTTTAAAATTTTTACAACTTGATTTTGATCGTTAGCAACAGCGGATGCTGATGCGTCAACCTCTTTTAAAGCATGTTGATCTTCATTATTATGAATAACAATGATTGATTTATTAAGTGCAGATGCATATCCGGCATCAAAAGCCGCATTCCACTGTTTATATTTATCTCCAAACTTTACTACTACAATATCACATTCTTTTATGAATTTTTGAGTTTTAATTGAGTTTATTTTTGCACCTTTACTATCTTTCCAAAAATTTTTCTCTTCAGGGCCTAATATTTCGACACCACAATTATCTGAATCACTATGGTTAGTTGTAGGCGATTTAAAATCTATATCCAAACTTTCATTTTTGCATAGTTCAATTATCTCATCTCTCCAATTAGTATGTATCTCACCAGACAAATATACTTTTAACATTTTACCTTCCAAATTAAGAATTCTTATTACCTTTATAATTTAATTCAAAATATCTTAAAATACGTTCTTTGAAAATAATATTAATAAATTATTTTCATCTAATAATTGAAAATAAATTTTATATTTATAAATAATTAGTATGAATATATTGAATCAAATATTAGTAAACTTAAAAAAGTATCATTTTATTGCTATATACGTGCTTATTACAAATGCTTCAGTTGCAATGGAAAATATCCATTCTGAAGAGAAAATTAAAAGCATTACAGATTTTTGTGAGAAATCCTTAGTTTACTACGAGGATCATCCACAACTGTATTCAGAATATAATGATCTTCTTGATTTTTGTAAGTCATCATCAAAGGATCTTAGCCCGGATGGTTACACTGTTAATCCTATAATATCGGATTTTGGTAGCATGTATGGGGTAAATAGTCGCCCCAGAGATTCCATACATCAGGGTATTGATATAATAGGTAAAGAAGACCAACCAGTGATTGCAATAGCCGATGGTATAGTTTTAGAAACAAAAATAGAACAATGTTGGGGGCCAACGCTTGTTATTGATCATGGAAAATCGAGTGATGGTAAGAATCTAATTGTTATTTATGGTCATGTTGGAGAACTACTTGTAAAAGAAAACCAGATGGTTAAAAGAGGTGATGTTGTTGCAAGGCTCCCAAAAAAAATAAATTTCAGATGTATGGCTAGGGTAAGACACTTACATCTTCAAATAGGCCAAAGATATTGTAAAAAGTCTGAAAAGGATAATTGGGGTTGCAGATATTTTATTAAAGACTTTTACAGATCTCTCGATCCTAATAAATTTTGGTTCACTGAAAAAAAAAAAATTACTTGTTTTAAGAAAAATAAAGATTACCCAAAAGGTCAGTTAACATATCCATTTAAATGTATCAAAGAATCTAGAGCTCGCTATTAATTTTATTAAAATATAGTTTTGTTTAAAATTTGTTTTAGATCAATAACAGATATACTTAATCATTCTGGAATGGTAACTTCACCTTTTCTAAGGATCTAAGAATATCATGAAATTCTTTTTGGTCACTGCTCTTTTTCTTTTCTGTTCTTTTTTTTTTCATATTTTTTAAACTTAATTAGTTATCTAATAATTAAAGAATATTCTAATGGGATTTAAAATCAAGAATAGTAGAAAAAATTATATATATTTTAATTTCGTAAGTGTTTAACTCATAATTTTTTTTTTAGTATTAAAGATTTGTAATGTTTATGTTATAAAATTATATACTATGTTTGCTGTAAGATATATTTCATCATATTTTGTAATTTTCTGTTGCTCATTACATTTTTTTTGTTGTGGCCTACCATTCTTTTTAAGTATTTCATCTATATCAAGTGCTTTTGGACTTACATCTTTATTGTTTGTCAATTTGGAGTTGTTTGAAAAGTTTGACACTTATATTTATTTTATGAATTTAATCATTTTATTTTTATTTTTAGCTTTTGAGTTAAATAGTAGAAAATTAGATTGTTCAAAAGATTCATCTTGCGATCATCCACCTTGCGATAAAAAGAAGAACATAATTAATCTTAACTTATATTTTTCACTATTCTTATTTACTATAAATAGTATGGTATTTTTATCAGAAAGACTTTAAATTAAATATGGCGTTAGTTTTCTTATAAACTTAATCTATAGTTCGAAACCTTAAAAATATTAATTAGTTCTCACCTTTATCGAAATCAACATCAAATATGGGATTATCCTTGTTTAATTTATTCCCAGTCTTCTCTTCAATCCTCTTTTTAATAGATTTGAACTCTTTTTTTATTACTTTCATATTGCTGTCGTAAGTACCCTTTTCCTTCATCTCTACAAGTGTTTTCATTATATGCTCAGGAGGTATTGTGGCATCTTTACCAAAATACTTAATGTATTGATTTAATAGATTATTACTAATTTTTTTCATAATTTTAGTTTCATAATAATACCTTACAAAAAAAGATCTTTAAACTCTAGAATACAGCAATTATTTCTCCAACTTTCTTTCTACTTGAAGACCTACTAGCAATATTTCTTTGAACTTTCAATTCAAATATATTTGATTTTTGATACAATTTTCTTGTTACTTCTAAATCATGATTAGATATAATACATTGAATACCTTTTGATTTTAAAATTTCTGCATTTTTTGCTAACCGTTTCTGATCCTCTAAATTAAAATCATTTTTTGCATAAGAAGTAAAACTTGAAGTTAAGGATAATGGCACATAGGGAGGGTCACAATATACTATATCACTTTTTTTTATCTCAGAAAAAGTACTTCCAAAGTCTTGATGTTTAAATACTGCATTTTGGGATTTATTTGCAAAATTTTTCATTTTATCCTCTGGAAATTCAGGATTCTTATATCTTCCATATGGCACATTAAAGAATCCGTTAGAGTTATATCTACAAAGGCCGTTAAATGCATGCTTGTTCAAATAAATAAAAATAGAACTTTTCTCAATATCACTTGGTTCTAAAGTATTAAACTTATCTCTTAATATATAAAATTGTTCTTCTGTATTATAAGACTTAGAAAATAACTTTTTGGTTTTCTTTATTAATTTTTCTGGAAAAAACTTTAAATTATTATACAAATTTATAAGGTCTACATTAGAGTCACATAATAAATATTTCTTAAAAGAAGTGTTTAGAAATATTGCACCTGAACCCACAAAAGGTTCGACAAGTCTTTTACCATCCTTAAAGTGTGACTTTATATCATCAGATATTCTTGACTTTCCACCTGCCCATTTAAGAAATTTATCTTTTATTTTCATTTTTGTAACTTTCTTAATTCTGACCAAACCTTCAAGTATGAATTATGTCTATCAGTTTCATTGGGAGAAATTGAATTCTTAAAATTATCATAATTTATATTCTCAACTAGAGTCATTAATTTTTTAGATACCTCTATTTTTTTTATATAAGAACGGTACTTGTAATCTGAATTACTCATTTCAAAAACATCTGAATTTGGAAAAACTCTCTCAATATCTCCTTTAATTCTAGAGCGAA
>Ga0315330_10001930_pt1 | contig 14137 bp, 7 predicted proteins | sample M140m34915metaG_FD_203453 | JGI IMG/M metagenome (GOLD analysis project Ga0315330, IMG submission 203453) | Ammonia-oxidizing marine archaeal communities from Monterey Bay, California, United States - M1 40m 34915 | ecosystem: Environmental > Aquatic > Marine > Intertidal zone | place: USA...
TAGGCCTGATGAATCTTTAACAGTGACAAGTGGTGCAATTGCTCAACAAGTGTGTTTTGGAGAGAATATAACCCCTATAGTAATATCTGTAGTAGGTGAAAACACCTTTGGAAGTGTTGCAAATCCTGCAACTCTTCCCGCTGGAATGAACTTTACTTTTGTTGAGGATGCTGATAATATGGGAGGTATTGTTACAATATCAGGTAGTCCTAGTGCCGCTATAGCTGGAAACAATCCATTTACTTATTCATTTGTAACTACAACTGGCGGGGTAAATACCAGTGCTTGTGCAGATGCTACACAACAAATTGATATTACAGTTGTTCCACCATCATCATTAGCTTTTTCTGGACCTGATGCAGCAATTATAAATCAAACAGTGTGTGCAGGAACATTAATAAATGAAATTGAGTTTACAATGGGTGGGGGATCAAGTAATGTCAGTGTTACGTTTGGTGCTGGTCTTGGTTTTTCAAGAGCTGCGAATGTAAGGGTAAATGATCCTTCAGATTCACCGGATAATGTTGTAATATTCGGAACGGCACCAAATGCATTAGTACAAACAACCTATAATTATGAAATATCTACTGTAAACCAGTGTAATCCTGGTACAAATGAAATTTCTGTAGCAGGGACAATAACAGTAATTCCAGAGGAAACAATTATTCGCAGGGGAGGCTCAGGTGCAACAACTCAAAATGTTTGTGTAAATCAAAGTGTGACTCCAATGATTTTTGATGTCACTGGACAAAATACTCATGCTAAGTTTGTTGATGCAAGCAAAGTACCATCAGGTATTTCTCTAGATTTTGCTCCTAATCAAGCAACTGGAAATGGAGGAGTAGCAACAATACTTGGTAGTCCAGACATTACAAATGCTGCCGGGGATTATACATTTCAAATAACAACTGGTGTCTCTGGAGCAGTCTCAAACACTAGTCAATGTGCTGATCAAACCCAATCAATAACTATAACTGTAAAATCATTACCTACAATGGTATTCTCGGGTGCGGATCCAGCGGCAATGAATCAATCTGTATGTCAAGAAACAGCAATTACTCCAATACAATTTACTTTAGGAGGAGGTGCTAACAATGTAACATTCTCTTCTTCACCTGCTGGTTTAGGCTTTACAAGAGCAGCTAATGTTTCAGTAGATGGAAACTCTGTTCAGATATTTGGAAATGCACCAGTTGTCGGAGCTGAAACTACATTTACATATAGTATCAGTACAGTCAATCCAAATTCTTGTACACCTAGTGTAACACTTGGTGGTTCAATAACAGTATTCCCTCCAGTTCAATACAACAACTGGGCAGGTAATCATAAGATTAATAATCCTCTCTGTAGTAATGATGGTGGATCGATTGTTGTTAATGCTGCAGCTGTTACTGGTGGTTTTGTAGCTGTAAAACAGCAGTCAACAGTTGAGCTTAACAATAGTTTTGCAGTTGGTAATATTATTACAATTAATGTAGGTCCACAACCATTTGCCTACACCGTTCAAGGAGTAGACAATCCAACTGGAAATTTATCAAATAATCCTGCAGTTTATGATCGGGCTCAAAGTAAGTCTGAAATTATTACAGCGATTGTTGGATTAATAAATGACGCAAACTCTGGATCTACACTTGTCACTGCTGTAGCTAACTCACCATCTGTAGGTATAGCAACATTAATTGCAAAAACCTCTGGAATAGGATTTACCATTTCAGGAACAAAACAACCAGGAAATTCTCCAGGAACATATACAATTTCAACAACAGTACCTAACCAATCACTCACTTACGGATATTATTGGAGACAAACCAATTCCATAGGAACTCCTGTAACAACTCTTAATACCTCTGACCCAAATACTTATGTAGATACAGGATTAACACTAAATCTTAATAGTGTTACTGGCTCAGAGTATTATATGTTAACTACAGTTTCAAACAATTGTCAAGCTGACGCCCCATTTGTAACCATAAAAGCTCCTGATCCCTTGGCACTTACAATTACAACTATTTGTGATACAGAAATAACTGCAAATGGAAGTGGAGGTACAGGTCAACTAACCTATATCTTATATAATTCAGGAGGAACTGAAATTGGAAGGTCACCGGCTACTTTTGGGTCTCATACATTCTCCGATGGAGATAAAAATAATATTCCTGGAGGAGGAACAGTTAATATTACTCCAGGTTTCCAATACCAAATTGGAATAAAAGATGCCAATAACTGTTCACTAAATGGTAATGATTCTACAGTTCAGATAAACACACCTTTAGCCCTTGTAATTGACCAAAACAAAATAACGGTTACACCACCGGGATGTGCAGGTAATGATGGAAGTATTCAATTAGATACTGGTGGTTTTACAATCACAGGTGGATCAGCAGGTAACACAGGTAATTATTCAAACCTAACGTTTTTATGGACAAGAAGTGGCGGAGGAACATTTAATACTCAAGACATTTTTAATCTAACTCCTGCAGACTATACTTTGTTAGTTACAGATGATTTATGTAATACATTATTTGTGACATCCAATCCAATTACAATAACTGACACGTCAGATTTCACTGTAACTGCTGCTGTAGATAATTCTACAGTTACAAATTGTTCTGATGGTCATCTTCAGGTTTCTGTAACATCACCAACAACTAAATCATTCGCTTGGACCAATCAATTTGGAGTAAGTTTGGGGACAACAAATAGAATAGAAAACCTTGATGCTGGAATATATACTCTCATAGTAAGAGACACCACAACAAACTGTGAACAAACTTTCACTTATACCATCACAGGATCTTCAGGTCCATTACAAGCTCTTAATGAAATTGCCCTAGGACAGGCTAATTTTACAACAACAGATATTCTGTGTAATGGTGCAGCTAATGGAGCATTTACTGTTGAGTTTACAGGTGGAAACCCGCCATATTCATATTCCTTAAACGGTGCTGCATATGTTGCAAATGGTTTTACTACAAGTACTTCATCAGTAACTTCAGGAGGAGCGAGTGCAACAGTTGTCAGTTTTACAACTCAAATTTTATCTGTAGATGGACTTGAGGGAGGAACTTATTCAGTAAAAATTAAAGACAGTGGTTTATGCCTTGACGACTCTGGAAATATTGTAGAATTAAATTTAGGTTCAGTAACAATTAATGAGCCCGATCCACTAAAAATTGAATTGAATGCGTCTACAACTGAACCAATTGACTGTTCAGCTGGTATTCAAGGATCATTGGGTGTGAATATTACAGGTGGAACTGTTAGTGGAACAACTCCTTACAGTATATTGTGGGAATTATTTGGACCAAGTGGAGAAGTACTCTATAAACGAACTACTTCAGGTTCTCCTTCTGACCCTGATGACCTTACTATAACAGGGCTTGATTATGCAGGTGATTATACAGTAACTGTTACAGATGGTGCTGGATGTTCTATCACCGAGGTTATAACTTTAGATGATGGTTCTAATGAAGATCCCTTCACGGTAGGTGAGACACCTGCTGTTACGCAACCAGGATGTAATTCTGAAGAACTTGGAACTATTGAGCTTAATCTTTCAGGTGGTGTTCAACCTTATAGTATTAAATGGTATAAATTGTCAGTTGCACAAGACAGTGCTGTATCTTCAACCGCTTTATCATCAACCGCTTCATCATCAACCGCTTCGTCATCAACCTCAACACCAACCTCATCTTCAACTACAATTGAATTTTCAGATGGAGGATATGTAAGTATGAATAAAGATGGGTTTTATTTAATTGATAATTTACAACCAGGAAAATATAGAGCTATAGTAACAGATGCAACCGGATGTAAAATATTTTCTAGATCAGGTTTGATTAAGAATTCTTCATTTAATATGATCAATCAAAGGGTATATAACAGAGAGATTCTTGATTGTGAAACAGGTCTAGTAGAAGCTGACTTTTCATTTAGACTTTCAGGAACATCTTTAGCATACAATATTTATTTGGATGGTAATCTAATTTATGGAGGTACTTCTGGAAGTTCCTCTGGTACCTCATCAGGAACTTCAACTTCATCAAGTACATTCACAAATAATATTGTTAAACAAGGAAATAACTTTATTATTAGGAATCTTACAGAAGGGCGGCATGTAGTTGAAGCTCAAGATGCCGCTAATACGGAATGCAGTTTAGACTACGCTTTTGATGTTGAAACATATGTTCCAATAACTTATGAAGGTGAAACCGAATTTGAGTTTGATGTTTGTGAAAGTGGTTTTCAATTTGAATTAGATACTTCCTTTATAATAGGTGGTAATCCAATAATCGATGATAATGACAATGTTATTTATAACCTTAGATGGACTTATACACCTTCAGATCCAAATGAGCCAGGATCAAGTTTTGTGGGTAGAACCAACTTTGTAGCAGGAAGAGGAACTTATCAGTTAATTATATCTGATGGAACATGCGCATCAGACCCAATTGATTTTGTATTTAGTGGTGATATTGATGTGTTATCAATTGACGGTCTTTTAGTTGATGCTAGTGGAAATAATGTAAATGTCCAGGGTGTTAGTTGTGAATTAGGTGCCCAAGATGGAAGAATTTCAATACAAATTACAGGAGGTCAAGAACCCTATAATATTTCATGGGAAATATTTGATGCTACAAGCCCTGTAATAACTCCTGTCTCTTCAACACTATCAAGTACTAGCTCTCAAATTAATTCACCATGGAAACCATTAAACGGTTCTTATCCAGGATTAGGAAATTTTGATGGATTCACAACATTAAATGAGCTTCCAGCTGGACTTTTCAGATACACAGTTAGAAGTGGAAGCACTTGTCCTAATCCAGTTGACACACCATTCAATTATTTGAGAGATGTAATAAGCGTCGATGATGATAATACATTAGTAATTACTGATGGACCATATGTAGATCCAAAACTTTGTGAAGGCTTACCAGGCTTGTTGATTTTAGATGCTGTAAATAATAGTGACTCATCTTCGGATTTAAATTTCTTCTATATTGACACAAAGGGTACTGAAGATATAGGTGACGATGGAGTGCCTGTTGCACTTAACGGAAATACTACAAAACTAGACGAAGACACTTATCAAATACTAATTGACACCCCATTTGAATATGGTAAATTAGTTATTACAACAGATGAAGGATGTGGTGTAGAATCAGAATTTAACCTAGCACTAGGAGACCCTTATTTTTCTTATACATCTCCTTCTTTTGAACAGGTAAATGAAATTCCAGCAAGAGAAGTAGTTACATTTTCAGATGAATCAGAAGGAGAGTTTTCTAAATTAGAATGGAACTTTGGAGATAATTCAGAAATAGAAATCATAAATATTTCAGGCACAGTATCTGGTGTAACTCAGGTTACTCATGCCTATGGAAATTCAGGGACTTATTACCCAACACTCACTATATATAATGAAATAGGATGTTACGAGTCTGTAACTAATCCTATAACTATTGGTAGAGGTTATAGTATTTACACTCCAAATGTATTTACACCTAATAACGATTGTTTAAATGATTACTTCAGACCACTGTTTACAGGATTTGAAAGTTTAACTTTTAATGTTTATGATAATAGGGGGAATTTAATATATACAGAGCAAGCACAAGACGGTTCAATTAATAGAAGTGAATGTCCAAATCAAATTGATTCTAGTGGAAACGGAAAGGCAATTTTAGGCTGGGATGGAAAAAGAGCAGACAAATCAACATTAGATGCATTTAGCCCTTACTATGTATATAGTATATCTGGAGTTCCATTAAATAGAGTAACTGACGATCAAATAATTGAAAGAAGTGGTATATTCACTATATTAAAATGATGATTAAAAAAAATATTTTAATTTTTTGTTTGCTCCTGTTAAATCTGTCTTTCTCGCAGGAAATGATTTATAATTCTCAACCCAAGTTGATGCATATTTCTAATCCAAGTTATTTTGGATTAAATAGCTGGAATAGATCAGGGTTATTATATTCAACAACTGAGATTAATCCAAATGAGACACAAAACAATAAATTTTTTTATGGGTCATATTCTTTTGATTTGTTAGATTTTAGTTTAGGGCTTCAGTTTAATAACTTTAGCGCACCAAACATAGGTTTTAAGAAAAACGATTTAAACTTAAGCTACATATATAAAGTTGAATTTGGAAATGATGTATGGTTTTTACCTTCTGTAAATGTTGGTTTTTCATCAAAAAATTTAAATCCATCAAATTTAATTTTTGAAGACCAAATAAATTCAATTACTGGATATATTAATCAAGAATCCATAGATCCGTTAGCTGACTTTTTCTTTGCAAAAAATTATACTAATTTGGGAGCATCATTTATAATCCACAATACAGATTTTTTAGTTGGTCTTTCATTTGAAAATTTAAATCAGCCTAATATTGCGTATGATGATGATGTTGAATTTTTAGTTCCAATTTCTATTGGCATGCAAGCTGCTTATGAATTTAATCTTAATCCATATGACAGGAGGTTCTTGCCAAGATATTCTTATCTGTATTCTTATGCATCAATAAAAAGATCTAGTGAATCATTGAATGTATATACATCTCAAGAGTTTCAATTGGGGGAATTTAGTGTTGGTATAAATCAACAATTTGGTTTGTTTGATAATTTTTCTTTTTTGAATTTGGGATTAAGTGTTGGTCTAACATATGAAAATTTTGATTTTGGGGTTTCTTATGCTTTTGCATTCCAAGATTTAAATACTACCTATCGATATGCTCCAAGAATTTTTGATTTGTATTTGAGTTTTGATTTTAGTCCTTTTTTACGAAATAGAAGAGGGCAATATAAAAGACTACAAGTAAATAATTATTTTTAGTATTTAACAAAATATATACTGTCTTTCAAATAGTTTTTCCACAATCCAGTTCTTTTATTTGACATGAAGAATCCTTCACTTATGATCTCTCCATTTTCTTTAAAATTTGTTTGATAACCTTCATCACAATTGGAAATTTTTTTTCTCATTATAAGATTATTATTTAAAAAAAAATCTTCCTTTTTTAATACTCCTTTTTTTACAACCCCAATAGTTAATCTGTCACCTTTTTGAAGCTTATACTTTCCAGAATATAGTTGATCATCTAAATAAAAAATACAATTAATAACAACTAATTCACTTTTTAGGACTGTTTCATTACATCCAATAATGAAAATAAATAAAAAAAGACTAATAATTATACTTCGCAACTCCTCCACTTTTAAAATATTCAAAAAACTCTCCTATTTTTTCACCTAAATAATAATTACCACAAATATTTAAACTTCCGTCTTGATGAAATCGCTCAAAGCTTCCATTTCTTAAATCATTGAAATAAAATGTAGTTAGTTGTTCATTACCATTTTCATAAAATGAGTTAAATGAGCCATTTTGTTTACCGTTTATAAAATTAGAAACTGTTTGAGTTGTTCCATTAATATAATATTGAATTACTAATCCGTTTTTTAATCCATTTGTTATGTTCATTTCTAATTTTAAATTATCATTTGGATATTTTTCTTTAACTAACCCGTTAAAAGGTTTTGAGTTTATATAAAATAAAAGTTCCTTATTAACAAATTTCATTTCTATCTCATTTATATCAACTTCATTAATATTACATGAAGAAAATATTAATAAAATCATTAGTAAAATTAAGTTTTGAAATTTCATCACATTTAATTTTGACTATTCCCTAAAAATCGAATTAGGAAAAAGAACCGGACTTTCAAAACCATTTTTACCAACTGTTGATACTCCAAAAAAGAAATTATCTATTATTATGCCGTTAAGCGTAGCCTCTGAAACATCCTCAACAAAACGACTATTATCCCAAGTAGGAGATGTAGTTTCACGCCAGTATATCTTATAGCCTAAAATATTCGAATCATTTATTTTCTCCCAACGAAATTTAACAGATGCCTCAACAATTCCTCCAATAGAAAGTTTTTTCAATATTGGAGGTGACCAGGCTAGACTCGCTAGATTAATAGCATTTACAGCAGTTATCTTTTTAGCATATTCAAAATCCACACCTTCTATAACATCTCCATAGGCAATACCATTTTCCAGCCGAATATCTTGGTGCTGCATAGTATAATTTTCATGAGCCTCCATGATACGAATTCCAGCATACCCAACATCATTGAAAGGACGATGATGACCTCCTCTGCCAAAGCGGTCTAATCTATAAATCATTAGAGGGTTCATTTCAGGCATAAATTTTTTTACATTTTTATGGACATATCGGGCTAGTTGTCTGGATATACCATCTACCTCACCTCCATAAAATCTTCTAGCTTTACGATGGATTTCAGTCTCATTAGCTGGAACAGGTTCTGAAAAAATACGGAAGGTTCTGTTATCGATTACACCATCAACACCTTTTATATTTCCAATCATATCATTATTTAATATTCCAATAATCTCCCAGCCTTCTTTTTTAGCATAAGCTGCAAGTCCTTTTCCGCCGAATAATCCTTGTTCTTCTCCAGATAAACCAACATAAATAATACTATTTTCAAAGGTATACTTTGATAAAACTCTGGCTGCTTCTATTGTCCCTGCCATACCGCTGGCATTGTCATTGGCACCTGGAGAATTATCTGTATAATTGTTAGGATTTGAAACTCTAGAATCAATATCTCCACTCATGATAATAAATCGGTTCGGATTAGAAGTCCCTCTTTGGATAGCTACAACATTATTAATCCAGACTGGTTTTACAATTCGTTCCCCATCTTTTGGCTCAAAATAATTTTTTTGATAAAACACATCTAAACAACCATCACAATCTTTAGAGATATTATCAAATTCTGATTTTATCCATCTTCTGGCAGCCCCTATTCCGCGAACTTTTGAAATGGTGTCACTTAAAGTATGACGAGTTCCAAAACTTACAAGAGTTTTAATATCGTTTTCTATCCGCTTACTGGAAACGTTATCAATTATATTGTAAATAATAAATTTCTCTTGTGCTTTAACACAAGCTAAGGATGTAAAAAGAAAGAATGATAATAATAATCTGAGCATAAATTAAATTTCATTTAATTTAATAAAAAACCAATGCTAAAGCACTGGTTTTTTTAAAAATTATAAAGTTGGATTTGATTAGATAAAATATAAATTTTCTTTTATGAATCTATCAGCAATTTTAGTCCTAAGTGAGAAAATATCTGGATATTCAATGTATTCTGCATGTCTATTAACAGCATCGAGTAATTGATTGCGTTCCGTTTTATTTCCTTCTGTTATATGAAAAATTACTTCTTTAGCTCTCTTAGTTATCAAACTTTGTGATTCAAACACATAATTTTGAACTAATAAAATTTGAATTTCTTGCTTTTCACCTTTATTAAGGTTTTTAAGTGTTCTTAAAATAGCCGATTCAGAAAAATAAATTTCAATCAAAATATCCGCTAAAGCTTGAAGTACTTGTTGTTCATCTTCTAAATTCGTTCCATATTTTTGAGTTGCGTTACCAGCTATCATAAGGAACAGTTGTTTAAAGTTTTCGATTAAAAGATTTTCTTGTGAAAGTGGTTCATTTTTAAGTTCTAATTTTTTTTCAGAACCCATAACCATAGTAGCTTTCATTACAGCAGGCATAAGGTCAAGATCTCCTCTCATTCCTTTTTTAAGAAGAAGTCCGATGGATAGCATCCGATTAATCTCATTTGTACCCTCATAAATTCTTCCAATTCTTGAATCTCTCCAGGCAGATTCCATAGGTGTATCAGCTGAGAAGCCCATTCCACCAAGAATTTGAATTCCTTGATCAGCACAATTTTGCATATCCTCAGAGGCTCCAACTTTTATCAATGAACACTCTATTGCAAAATCTTCTACCCCTCTTAACTCTGCTTCCTGATTACTTAATCCACTATTTACATGATATTGAATTCTGTTTTCAATATCTGATGCAGCCCGGTAACAAGCTGACTCTCCTACGTAACAAGAGGATGCCATTTGTGCAAATTTCTCTTTTATGGCTCCAAATGATGAAATTGGTTTTTTAAATTGTACTCTTTCATTGGCATATTCAACAGATTTTGAAATCACCCTTCTTTGAGCTTCAAGACAAGCAACGCCCAATTTAATTCTTCCAACATTTAATGCATTCATAGCAATTTTAAAACCACCATTACGTTTTCCTAACATATTTTCAACTGGGACTCTAGTTTTGTTAAAGAAAACTTGGCGTGTTGATGATGCATGTATCCCCAATTTATTTTCTTCTTCTCCAAGTTCTATTCCGTTATTATAGTCTTTGGGAACAATAAATCCTGTAATGTTTTTGTCATCACCAATCCGTGCAAACACAATAAATAAACTTGCAAATCCAGCATTTGAAATCCACATTTTTTGTCCAGTGATTTCATAAAATTTTCCATCATCAGATAATACAGCTTTTGTTTTACCTGAGTTTGCATCAGACCCAGCTCCAGGCTCAGTAAGACAATAAGACGCAAACCATTCTCCTGAGGCAAGTTTTGGAAGATATTCTTTTTTTTGCTTTTCAGTACCATACAATAAGATAGGTAGTATTCCAATCCCTGTGTGAGCTCCAAATGCAGTAGATATAGAGCCGGATGCTCCCGAAATGTAATCACAAACTAGCATAGTAGAAACAAAACCCATTCCCATGCCACCATAATTTTCAGGAACAGGGATGCTTAAAAAACCTAAATCACCAGCCTTTTTCATTAGTGATGCTGTAAGTGCATAATCTTTCTTTTCAAACCTTTGTTTGTTTGGCCAAACTTCTCTGTCAACAAATTCAATGACCGATTCCTTCATCATTGTTTGTTCTTCACTAAAGTCTTCTGGAGTAAAAATTTGATTTGGTTCTGTTTTTGAAATTAGGAAATCTCCTCCATTAATTTCTTTCGTTGCAATTTTTTCCATGATTATATAGTTTTTAATTCTGTTGTAAAATGTTCAAAATTTTGAGAATTTTCTTTGATGCAATTCATCACTTCAAAAAAAATATTGATTTTTTCTGCACTTAAAGAATCTTCAATTTTTTTATTAAAATGTAAAACAACTGCTTTCGAATCATCTCTTTTTTCTTTGCCAAATGATGTCAAATGAATCAATATACTTCTCCCATCATTTGGGTTTTGGGTGCGATAGATTAATTTACGCTCTTCCATTGTGCTTAATAAGCGCGATAAGCTAGTTGATTCCATTCCCATTTTAGGGCCCAGAGTGGTTGATGGAGTACCATTATGATCAATACTTAATAAAGCGAAGCCTGTCGCCATTGTCGAGTCAAACTTGCTTGCCTCTTTATTGTACATTCTACTTACCAACTGCCATGTAGATCTTAGTGCGCTATCAAAGGTTTCTTGTTTCATTTTGTCAAATGTAAAAAATTTTATTATGCATGCATAGTAAATTTAAAAAAAAAGTGACTTAATTTATTTTAATAATTAAGCCACTATTGAATAAAAAAAAATAGTTTATAAGCTAGCTATATATTTGATCGATTAAATCCTTGTACTTCTCTGAAACTACTTTTCTTTTTAGCTTCATAGTTGGTGTTAGATGTCCATCATCAATTGTCCATTCATCTGGAGTGAGCTCAATTTTTTTAATTTGTTCCCATGAACCAAACTTTTGGTTATGTAGATTAATTTCTTTTTCGATGGCTTCAACAAGAAGAGGTTCTTTAATTGCATTTTTCAGAGAATCACAAACAATATTATTTTCTTTAAGCCAGTTAATTGCATGTTCCAAATTAGGCTGAATTAAAGCTGCAGGCATTTTTTTTCCTGCACCCACAACCATAATTTGTTCTATAAATAATGATTGTTTCATTTGATTTTCAATAACTGCAGGGGCAATATATTTTCCGCCAGAAGTTTTAAACATTTCTTTTTTACGATCAGTAATTTTTAGAAAACCTTCAGAATCAATCTCTCCTATATCCCCAGTGTGGAAATAGTCTCCCGACATAACACTTTGAGTCATTTCTTCTTCTTTATAATATCCCATCATAACATTTGGGCCTTTACAAAGAATTTCTCCATCCTCGGCAATTTTTACCTCAACACCATCAATAATTTTACCAACTGTACCAATTTTAAAATTATTATTTCTCATATCTCCTACTGAAATTACAGGAGAGGTCTCAGTTAGACCATAACCTTCAACAAGAGTCATTCCTGCAGCTGTAAATACTCTGGCAAGTCTGGGTTGTAATGGAGCGCTTCCTGAGCAGATTTGCTCTAAATTTCCTCCAAGCGCCTCTTTCCATTTAGAAAGAATAAGTTTTTTAGCAATTTTTAATTTAAATTCATACCAAGCTCCATTTTGGCCATAGGGCTGGTACTGCAGACCAATATTCACTGCCCAATAAAATAGACTCTTCTTGATACCAGAAAGATCACCTCCACGGGCATAAATTTTATCATATACTTTTTCAAGTAGACGTGGGACTGCAGTCATTACATTTGGTTTAATTTCTTTAAGATTGTCAGCAATAGTTTCTATAGATTCAGCAAAGTAAACCGAAACACTATTATACATGTATATATACAAAATAACACGTTCGAAAATATGACAAATTGGTAAAAAGCTTAATGCTGATGCATCTCCAATATTTAAAGGAAGGCGTTTGGAGCTTGCAATTACATTAGAAACTACATTATTGTGACTTAGCATAACTCCTTTCGGCACCCCAGTAGTACCTGAAGTATAAATAATAGTAGCTAAATCATTAGATTTTACTTTTTCTCTCATTTCAGATACGGTTTGATCATGATCCATTTTAGAACCTTCTTCTAATAGCTCAGACCAATTTGCACATCCTTTTATCTGATCAAAACTGAACACTTTTTTTAGTGAATCAACATTATTTTTTATGGCTATAACTTTATCATAAACTTCTTGATCAGAAACAAAACAATAGATACTTTCTGAATGATTCAAAATGTATTCGTAATCTTTAGATGAAATGGTAGGATATAGGGGAACATTTACTGCTCCTAAAGTTAATAAGCCAACATCCATAATACTCCATTCAGAGCGATTGTTTGATGTGATCATGGCAATTTTATCTCCAGCTTTGATTCCCATACTAACCAGCGCTCTACTTATCGCTCTAGACTTATTTATGAATTCTTCTGAAGAAATATTTTCCCATTTACCTTCATATTTTGTTGAAAATGCTTTATCAAGTGGAGCATTTTGATGCTGATATTCTATAAATTCAAATAATCTCGTTGGTTCCATCTGTTTGTTTTACTGCAAAATATGAAATATTATGAAACAAATGAAGAAGTAATTAATTATGCCTTATTAATAATCCAATTGTAGGCATTCTCAAAAACCATTATCCAAGGGCTTATTTCATCAGAATGATTTTCAGGGTAGTGTCCCCAATTCCAAGGAAATATAGATCTTTCTAAATGTGGCATCATAACTAAATGACGTCCATCTTCACTTGACAGCATTGCTGCATTGAAATCAGAGCCATTGGGGTTTGAAGGATAGTTTTGGTAAAGATATTTTGCAGGTATTTGGTAATTACTCTCATCTTGAGGAAAAGAAAATTTTCCTTCAGCATGTGCAGCCCAGATCCCTAAAATACTACCTTCAAGTCCATTTAGCATGATGGCATTACTTTTTTCAATTGTGACCGCAGTAAAAATACATTCAAATTTTCCTGAATCATTGTGTAGCATTTTTGGTTTTCTAATATGGTTTGGAGTGATTAATCCCAACTCAACAAATAATTGACAACCATTACAAACTCCAAGGGAAAGAGTATCTTTACGGTCAAAGAAATTTTCAATTGCCGATTTAGCTTTTGGATTGTATTTAAAAGCACCTGCCCATCCTTTGGCCGATCCCAAAACATCTGAGTTGGAAAACCCTCCAACTGCAACAAGTAGATTAATATCTTCAAGATTTTCTCTACCCTCAATTAAATCAGTCATGTGAACATCACGTACTTCAAAACCACTTAAATCCATCATGTAAGCCATTTCACGCTCAGAGTTACTTCCCTTTTCTCTAATTACAGCTGCCTTTAAAATATCTTGTTTATGAGAAGGTCTTTTACCATTAAACTTATTAGGGAAATTAAATTTTAGAGGTTGTTTAATAACATTTTCAGCTCTTGTAG
>Ga0315330_10001931_pt1 | contig 14136 bp, 14 predicted proteins | sample M140m34915metaG_FD_203453 | JGI IMG/M metagenome (GOLD analysis project Ga0315330, IMG submission 203453) | Ammonia-oxidizing marine archaeal communities from Monterey Bay, California, United States - M1 40m 34915 | ecosystem: Environmental > Aquatic > Marine > Intertidal zone | place: USA...
CCTTCACAATAAACCCCTCCTCCTCCGCAGGCTCCTCCACCTCCTCATCCCCGCTCGACACGCTATGACTACTCCTCCACTCTTCCTCCTCGCGCCGCGCCGCTGCCTCCGCCTCTGCACGTGCGGTGAGCACACGCACGTCACGCGCACGCACGAGGGCATCGTACATAGGCAAACGATTTCTCCGCACAGCTGTGTCGTTTCCCTCTCCCTCGTCCTCACCGTCGCTGTCGTCGTCGTCGTCGACCTCGTGCCCGGGTTTAACACCAATTACACCCGCATCTTCCCCCGGTAACTCGCCCACGACAGTGACCACCCGGTTTCCATGTTTCGCGACGTACGCTAACCGCTTCTCGGCGCGAACGCGTTCGGCTCGTTCGATTTTGACCGCGGCGTTCCGGGCTCGTTGTAAGAGCTTACCGCCGGGGTCGCCCCAGTGCTCGGGTCGGTCGACATCCTTCTCGAACTCCTTCTCGGCGTCCTTCTCGTCGCCGTTATGGTCGGGGAAGGCGCCGCGGGAACCCTTGGCGCGCCGGATGACGGTGCCGCCTTGCCACCGCGGCGGCTGCTTGTTGGTGTTTTCATCGCCGACGGTGCTCGGCCTCGAGGACCCGGTCTCGGATCGTGGCTTACCTTGGCTCGCCGCTTCCAACGCCGCGGCCCTGGCGGCTTCACGTCGCGCCGTCGCTTCCTCGCGCCTGATCTGCGCGGGTGCCTTGCGAAGCGCGATGGGTTTAGAGCCCAAAAAGAGTCCGGCGTCGATGGGCTCGTCGTCAAAGTACTCTGAGTTCTCATCTTCGAGATCTTCTTCATCCTCTTCATCGTCCGTCGGGCTCGACGCGTATGTATCGTCGTCGTATCTGTGAATGGGGGAATGCGTCGGGGGCGACGGGAAGGGTTCGTCGGGAACCTCCGAGCCGTACCGAGGCGCGGGCGGGCGATGCGTGTCGAGCGACGGCATCGGAGGCGCCTTCTCCGGGGGACTCTCGTCTTCGTCTTCAGCTAGGTGTCGGTGCATCGTGGCGTGCGCGGGCCGCCCCGGCGCGGGTTCGGGCGACGGCGTCGGGGACCACCCCGCGATGCCGTCGCGCCTCGCGCGCGTCTCCTTCTCCCACCGCAGCCTTTGCGTGAGCGAGCCGACGGACGTTCGGGACGTCGCGTGCAGTCGCCCCATGGAAGATGAGGACTCCTTCTCTGTCGGCACGGAGACGGCGACGCGGTCCATCTCGCGCATGAGCTCGTCGCCCTTACGCATGAGGTCGCGATGCGTGTGCGTCAAGTGCGAGTTGGTGTCCTTCCGCGTCAGCGTCTCCCGCGGATGTCTGACGCCCGACTTCGTCCCATCGGTGGCCAGCCCTTCGGTACGGCCATTTCCTGGTTGGACCCCTCCGAGTCCGTGCGCCCGCTCGGTGTCCGCCTTCCTGTGCGCTATCTTGTGCTTGACGAGCGAGGACGCGTCGTGGAAGCACTCCTGGCATCGTTGGCACCTGAATCGCGCGCGCTCCTCGACGCGCACGACCCCGGCCGCCGTCATCCCCTCCCCTCCCCGAGGGCGGCCCAAAGACTGTGACGTGATGTGAACTGCAAGCATCTCACGAACGCGCCCAACTTCAGAATATTTCGCGCCACGCATGGTGGCGGTCGTCGCCATGGCGCGGGTTATGATGCCTCCGCGCGCCGCCGCGGGAGTCGCGGGCGGCAAACGCGACGCATCGAGCGAGGACAAGTCCGGCCTCGACGCCTCCGACGGCGGCTTCCTCCACATGCGCCGCGTCGGTCGCGTTCGAAGCATCGCCACCTACCCGCTCAAGGGTGCCCGGGGCCAAACTCTGGATCGTGCCAAGGTGTCGCTCGGTTCGTCCACCCCGCGCGACCGGGAGTTCGCGCTCCTGCGGCACGAGAACATCGAGCAGTTCTGGGCCAGTGCGGGCGATGGCGATGCGACGGACGACGCGGTCCACGCGGGAAAGATACTCGCCACCGGCGAAGGGAAGGACCCCGGCCATCACAGCAACAAGGTGCCGCGAAAAAACTCCCGCGTTACGAACTTTACTTTTCCCCCCGCGTCGAGCCCCCGCGAAGCATGCGACTGACCTATCCTCCATCCATCATCCACAGCATTTATTCCACCAGCTCATCACGGACCCGAGCATGGTGCGGTACGGCGTGACGATGCTCGGCGACACCGGCATCGCCGTCGTCGACGTCGCCACCGGGGCGACGCTGGTGTCGTGCCTGGACGTGAGCGACGCGTCGCAGCGGCAAAAGATCGAGGCATTCTTCGGGGATGCGCTGGAGACATCGAGCGAGTCCGCGCCACCGAGCCTCGTCCGCGCGGCGGGTCACTCGTTCGCCAACGTCGGCGGGCGACCTTACGAGCACGTCCTACACCTCAACGCGGAGCCCACCGTCCGTGAATGCTACGAGGAGCTCGTCGGCGGGAATGATGACACAGCTGTGCGGGAATTAGATTTGGAGTCCCTGGAGTCCTTCGCGCTGAGGTTCAGGCCCAACATCGTGATTGAAGACGCTGGGGACGGATCGCTGAAGCCGTGGTCCGAGCTGGGATGGTGCGGGCACGACGTGCGCGTGGGCCCGGAGGTTGTGCTGCGAATCAACGAACCGACGATACGGTGTCCGAGCACCAGGGTGCGATACGATGATTCGGATGCGCCGGGCGGCACGGCTGTGAACGTGGAGCCGGATGTCGCTTTGAGGAGCGCGTTTCCCGACCTTCGGGCGGGAATTTTTGGAAAGGAGACGCTCCTTGCGGAGAAGGGGAGTTACTTGGGCTTGTACGCGACGGTGATTCAGGGGGGGACGATGTCGCCCGGGGATGACATAGTGGTCATCGGGTGATGGATGTGTACAAGTACATTTTTTGTGAAAAATTCATTTTGAGACTGAAAAAGCGATTTGCAGTGGATAACAGGCGCGTCCGCCGAGGCCTGTGGTCACTCCGACGGACGTAAGGTTCGTTAAGTGTCCGCATCGTAACGTCACAGGATATAATGAGCGCATTCACCGCCTCCGCGGTTGCCTCCCCCGGCGCCGCCAAGGTTCTCGCGTCCCGCCGCTCGGTGGCGTCGAGGGCCCCGATGATGGCTGCGAGGGCGCCCGTCGCCAAGTTCGGCGCCCGCGCGCCCCTCTCCGTCTCCGCCAAGGCTGGTCCCTCCGGCGAGATCAAGAAGGTGCGTGCCCGCGTGATCCACGATGCCCACGTCGATTTGTCGTTCGAGCGCGGGTGGACTCGCTTCCACCCGCGTCGCGGACGGCCCTCCACAGACGAACCCTCCAAACCCTGTAGCCCTCATTTCATCATTTTCGTTCGGCCGCCCCTCCACTGCACGGTGCCGATGTCCCGCGCCCTGACCTCTCGATCCACTCGTCATCCTCGTCAACCTCGCAGGTCGTGCTCGCGTACTCCGGCGGCCTGGACACCTCCATCATCCTCAAGTGGCTCCAAGACACCTACGGCTGCGAGGTGATCACGTTCACCGCCGACCTCGGCCAAGGCGAAGAGCTCGAACCCGCGCGAGCCAAGGCTGAGCAGATGGGAGTCAAGCAGGTACGTCCTTCGACCGTACGACATTTCTCGCGTGTATGCCGTTACGATTGTCTATTTGTCTATTTCCTATTTCATTTTTCAAAACCAATTCCTAACTGTTTCCCCATACGAACACAGATTTACATCGACGACCTTCGCGAGGAGTTTGTCCGCGACTACGTGTTCCCCATGTTCCGCGCCAACGCCGTGTACGAGGGCACCTACCTCCTCGGCACATCCATCGCCCGGCCACTCATCTCCAAGAGGCAGATCGAGATCGCCAAAGAGGTTGGCGCCGACGCCGTGTGCCACGGTACGCTTATTTGGCATATTATTTGTAATTCCTGCATGGGCACGTATGGGCGATTAGACTGACGTCGTGTTTAACTCTCACAGGTGCGACGGGCAAGGGTAACGATCAGGTGAGGTTCGAGCTCGGGTACTACGGCCTCAAGCCCGACATCAAGGTCATCGCGCCTTGGCGCGAGTGGGACCTCAACTCCCGCACCAAGCTCCTCTCCTACGCGGAGGAAGCCGGCATTCCAATCGCTAAAAACAAGCGCCAAGAGGCTCCGTACTCGATGGACGCGAACTTACTCCACATTTCCTACGAAGGCCTCGCGCTTGAGGACCCGTGGGTGGAGTACACCGAGGACATTTTCACCAGGTCCGTGTCACCGGAGAACGCCCCGGATGAGCCCACGTACCTCGAGATTGAATTCGAGAAGGGCGACCCGGTAAGTTTATTTTATGGGAACGTATTGGCAATCAAACGACTGACGTCATGTTTTGATGATCACAGGTTGCGATCAACGGCGAGAAGATGTCCCCGGCGACGATGCTCACCGCGCTGAACAAGTACGGCGGCGACAACGGCATCGGGCGGCTTGACATCGTCGAGTCCCGCTTCGTGGGCATGAAGTCCCGCGGCGTCTACGAAACCCCGGGCGGCACGCTGCTCCTCCACGCCAGGCGCGGTATCGAGTCCATCTGCCTCGACCGCGGCGAGGCTCATCTCAAGGATGAGCTCATGCCCCGCTACGCCGAGCTCATCTACAACGGCTTTTGGTTCTCCCCCGAGCGTGAGATGCTTCAGGCGGCGATCGATCGATGCGCCGACAGCGTCAACGGCACCGTCCGCGTCAAGCTCTACAAGGGCAACGTCGACGTCGTCGGGCGTAAGAGCGATCAGTCGCTGTACAACGCGACCATCGCGTCGTTCGAGGACGACGGCGGCGCGTACGATCAGAAGGATGCGGCTGGTTTCATCAAGCTGCAGGCGCTCAGGTTGAGGACGCTCGGCACCCAGCGAGGCGTGCCGAAGTGAAGTGACCGTCAGTGATCGCTGCAGTTGAAGAGGGGTGAATGGAACGGCGTATTTTAATACAAACGCATAGTGGTATCACGGCGCTTCTCGCTAGCTAGCTTCGGGATGTCATCACGCGGCCGATGAGGCGGGCCTATGCTTCAACGTTTGGAACACGCCCGTCGATAAGCAGTCGATGATGTCGCCACCCATGGACCCTGGGCTCGCCGCCACCGCGAGTGTGACTCAGCTGCGAATTCATTTTTCAATGTTGTGGCTCAACGTTCGAGTCGCTCGCACGAGGCAACAGAAAAACTGTCATTCGACGACGCGCGCCGCCGGGGATCACGACGATGACGCGCCGCATGACGTTCGCCGCCCCGTGCGCGCTCCTCCTCGTCCTCATCGCGGGGACGACGACGTGCGTGGACGGCGCGATTCACCCCTACACCGCCGCCAGGTTCACACCCACCGCGGACGCGCACGTCTTCCGCGCCGGCCGCGAGGGCCTGTTCGAGACCACAGGTTCCGACCACACGAAGCACGACGTGAAGGGCGACTTCGCGGTCAAGAAGGCGGCGCACGACTCGTACGTCCGGTTCGAGAACGTCGAGTTCAAGCGCTCGCGGTCGCACGCGTCGCAATTCAGCGGGGGCGACAGCGAGGGCAAGTCCACCGGCGCCGTCCACGCGGTGCTCTTCGAACTTAAAGATCATTTCCGGATAGGATACGCCGACCCGACCGATGGGCGCCACCACTTCTGCTGCGACAGCGCGGATCTCGTCGCGGCCACCGGGTGCGACATGGGCGAGGTGCTCATCGCACCACCGGAGGACGGCAGGGAACCCGAGTCCGGCTGGCCGTGGGTCCGACGCGTCGAGTTCGTCGGCGACCACGCCGTCCGAACCATGACCGATCAACAAGTGAGTTTAATTATTTAATTCGCACACGGGCAATTAGGCTGATGTCGTGTTTTGTGTACAGGTTACAATCACGCAGAGCGGCATGTATTACCTCTGGTTCGTGACGTGCGACGGCGACACCGGGGCGTCGCTGACGGTCAGCGGCCGCACCGTGTGGCATAACCCGCACGGGTACCTCCCGGGCATGATGCGACACATGCGTCCCTTCTTCGGGACCCTATCGCTTGCATACGGAGCATTGGCATTCTGGTGAGAGTTTATTTTTATTTACACACGGGCAATTCGACTGACGGCGTGTTTTGTTCAACTGTTAACTCTCACAGGTGGGGCGCTCGTGTCGTGTTGCACTGGAAAGACGGTTCCGTGATGCAGTTGCATTACTACATCTCCGCCGTCGTCAGTGCGTCGTTGTTGGAGTCGTTTTTGTGGTATATCGATTACGAATACTTCAACGACACGGGGACGAGGCCGTACACACTGACCCTGTTAGCCGTCGTCGTCGGCGCAGCGAGGGAGAGCGTGAGCCGAACGCTCGTGTTGGTGGTGAGTTTATTTCTATTTCCCTATTTAGTTCAACTCTCGTATAGGCAATTCGACTGACGATGTGTTTTGTTCAACTCTTGCAGGTGTCCATGGGATACGGAGTGGTGAGGCCGACGTTGGGCGGTCTGACGCACAGAGTGCTCGGTTTATGCGCGGGTTACTTCATCGCGGCGGCGAGCTTGGACATCGCGACGCACGTGGGTAACGTGGATGACTTAACGCAAGGTACCAGGGTGTTCCTGGTTCTCCCGGTGGCTCTCATGGACGCGGGGTACGTGTTGTGGATATTCAGCAGTTTGTCGAGGACGTTGGGTCAGTTACGGGCCCGGCGACAGCTGGCGAAGCTCAATTTGTACGCCAAGTTCACCAACGTGCTCGCCATCAGCGTCGTGGGCAGTGTCATGTGGATCGGGTACGAGACGTGGTTCAGGGCGACGGACGCGCTCAACGAAAAGTGGGAGAGCGACTGGGTCGTCGGAGCTTTTTGGCATCTTTTGTCTTTCTTATTACTCGCCGCGATTTGTGTCCTGTGGGCGCCGAGCGACGCCGCCACGCAGTTCGCGTACAGCGAGGTTGGCAAGAACGATCCTGCGATGTTCGACGGCCTGGAGGGTTGGGATTTCGGCGACGCGGGACGCGATGACGGTGCGTATTCTGACGAGGAGGAGGGTATTAGGAAGGGTGGGGTTCCGATGCGGAAAGTGTCGCCGGGGCACATGAGCGGCGGCGCCCAAATGAACGTGGGCCAGACGCCGTTGAAGGGAGGGGACGTGTTTCTGATGGACTCGGACGACGAGGAGGAGATGCGACTGGCGCGCGATAAGATGCGATAGAGAGTATTATGAACTACCGTGACTCTCTGTGTACTGCCGATGTCATTTGTTCGACCCGCACTCCTTGCATCTTCTGCGCTCACGACCGTGCTCGCAGATTGATGCACCACCGCACTCCTTGCATGAAGAGCGTATACGTCCGTGCTCGCATATTTGTGACCCACCGCACTCCTTGCATTTAGGGCGATGACGACCGTGCTCGCAGACTGATGCACCACCGCACTCCTTGCACTGAGAGCGCTGACGACCGTGCTCGCAGACTGATGCACCACCGCACTCCTTGCACTGAGAGCGCCGACGGCCGTGCTCGCATATTCCTGACCCACCGCACTCCTTGCATGTAGAGCGCACACGACCGTGCTCGCAGATTCCCTTTCCACCGCACTCCTTGCACTTGTCGCGCCGACGACCGTGCGGACAAGCGCTGCACACCTTGCACTTCGAGCGGTACTTCACCCCGTGCTCGCAGGGCCCGTGGTGCATCGGGGCTCTCTTCCGCTTCGTGCCCTTCTTGGTCGGCTCCTCTCTCGATGTATCCGTCTTCTCTGCATCGCCGACATCCGGAACGTCTATCCTGACGCGCGGCCTCCAAACCGTCGTCATCATCTCCGCGCCCATCGAAGTGCCCGCCAACGACACCACATGCACGGCTCCAAAACTTTTTTCACCCGACCGTTCGTGTGCCGTCATTGATCTTTGTGGGTCCGAGTCTGCACTCAGTGCGCTCCGGCGCGTGGAGGCGGCGCGCGGTTCTTCCGTCGTCATGCCGCGTCTCAACGGCTTCCGCGACGGCGAAGGTCGCATCAGCATGAACGCGCACCAGTGGGGTGGCATCGCCGCCTACGCCTCCCTCGTGCTCGGGTTCTACCTTCTCCAGATGCCGGCCATGGCTTCCGACGACGCGAGACTCGCGCTCGAGATCTGCTACGGTGCCGTCGCGTTGGTCGCCGCGGGGGCGTTCGTGAAGGCTGCGGCGGTGGACCCCGCGGACGATAACGGCGACGACCCGGAGGCGAGCCTGTTCTGCCAGATGTGCGACCGCAACGTGCGCGCGGGGAGCAAGCACTGCCGCACTTGCGACAAGTGCGTCGAGCACTTTGACCATCACTGCAACTGGCTCAACAACTGCGTCGGGTCGCGGAACTACCGAAGCTTCTTCGTGCTGGTCACCGTGGTGCTCGTGCAGGTGTGTGGACAGCTGTGCGCTGGCGCGTGGCTCCTCGCGTGGGTCGTGAACAACCCACGCGGCGCCGACGCGTTACTCGACGATACCGGCCGATTCCCCTCGCACCTCACGCGACAGGAGTACCAGTGGTGCCTCTACTGTTACCTCCTACTCTGCCTATGCCTCGGGTACCTCGTCGGGGACCTGTTCGCGTTCCACATCTTACTCATGCGACGGGGAATCACGACGTACGACTACATCGTGCAGCAGAGAGAGGAAAGGATCCCGGGTGGGGCGGCGGCGACGCATCAGAGACGAGTGGATTGGGTAGACGCCAAGGGTGGCGACGTATTTAAATCGTGTCCGTGTGCCGGGAACAGGGTCGGCATCGGCGACGAGGGTGACGGTTCATCTTCCGCCGGGGCCCGGAAGAAGAAGAAGGTGGCGGTGTCCTGCCTCGGGCTGCTCTTCGCGGGGGGGGGAGGAGGCGGGGGCGGTAGGGGCGGACGGGGGAGTTCGGAGGCGCCCGCGAACGATGCCAACGACGCAAACGGGACCGGGTTACCTCGAGGTGTCACCGAGTCTTCGCACGGCACGAAACGGATTCACGGACGGGAGAGGGAGATGGATGGTGCCGATGGGCCGGCATCATCCGCCCGTGGGCACAGACGGCGTGAGGAGGAGTACCGGGTGTCGAATCGAAGGAGGGGGCTGAACGATGGAGGCTCGGGTGATGAAGACTTTGAGGATGGAGATGACGATGCGGAGATGGTGGTTGACTCCCGCGGGCCGACGCTTCAGGGTTTGAGGCCGCCGTCGGAGGGACTCGGCGCGCTCAGGGTGCCCGGGGCTGTGGGCGGCGGAGCGCGGGCGAGCGGGGCGCCACAAGGGTTGAGGCCGGTGTCGGCGCGCAGGTAGCCATTTTTTTATCATAAGAGGCTCGAGATCACGCACTTTATCGCGTCCGTTTCCCGGGAAACCTAGGCCACTGCAACGCGCGCGTCGATAGGCCACTCGCCGCGGGTTCGGGCATCGCGCGCGCGTGAATCGAACCTAACGGGAGTGTTTCCGCGTCGCCGCTGAGCGCGCGCGACGGCCTCGTCATCGAACGGAGGGGGAAGCGTCGACGCGACGAGGCCCCCGCACGGATTATAGTTGTTCGTTGTGTGGGTGAGACGGAGGAGTTGTCATGATGCAGAGCCGGGGCGCGGATTACGGCGAGGACGAGTACGTCTCCGTCCTTCCCAGCTCGGACGTCGAGGCGCAGGTACGGGTGACGTGCCCGGACAAGACCGGCCTCGGGTCCGACATCACGCGCACCATCTTCGACTTTGGGTTCGTCGTGCTCAAGGGTGACTTCGCCACGGACGGTAAATGGGCGTTCGTGCTCGTCACCGTGCGTCGAAGCGGCGGAGGCGCGGGGACGACCGCGCCGGTGAACTGGGACTTGCTCCGCATCCGGCTCGAGAACCTATGCCCGAGCAAGCAGTCCATCTCGACGCTGTCGTCGCTCAACCTGCGCGCCGTCGCCGCGGGGGAGGGAGCGCGAGATCCCCTCGAACCCCCGAAAGGTACCATGTACATCCTACAAGTCGAAGTGGAAGACAGAGTCGGGCTGCTGCACGACGTGACGCAGGAGCTCTGGGCGTCGGAGCTCACCGTGCACCGCGCGCACATCTCCACGTCACCAGCGGACACCGCCGTCGATCTCTTCTACGTCACAGACGAACGCAACGAGTTACCGGCGGAGTCGCGCGTCGCCGAAATCTCACGAAACGTTCAACGCACAGCTGTGCGGCAATTCGGAGAATCCGGCACTTCCATCGCCGCTTCCATCATGGGCGGCCGGCACTGCCGCGTCACCGTCACCCCCGCGCCGAAATTTGTCACCAAGACGAGCAGCGCGGGGAGGCTCATCGAGGCCAACTCCATCGGTAAGATCGAGACGGCATCCGCGACGCAGTACTCGGAAGCCACGGTGACGGTTGATAACTTGATGTCGCAGAAGCACACGGTGTTTCAAATGCGCACCAGGGATCGCAAAGGTTTACTCTACGACGTGTTGAGGGCGTCGAAGGACCTGAAGGTGCACATCTCGTACGCCAAGGTTGAGTTGAAGAGCGGCGGGTTGTGCGAGGTGGACTTGTTCGTGGCTCGATGCACCAACTTGCAGGAACAGCGGTATTTGTGTCAGCGGTACAAGGAAAACATCGAACGGCCGGTGAGCGTGCAGATCATGACCATGGGTTTAGACGAGATCACCACGGAGTTGCGGGTCATCGCGCCGCTTGATATCAGCGGGTTCACGCGCCCGCGGGTGTTGTTGGACGTCACGGAGGCGCTGAGGCAGCTCAAGGTGATGGTGTTCAAGGCGGATATCATCATCATGAACCCCGACCGGAGCGACGGCGGTATCATCGGGGGCGGATCGGCTAATTCATCCCCTGGGAACTCGACGCAGGTGGGTCCGCCGGGCGCTACGAGGCAGGAGGTGCACCGGTTCTTGCTGACGGACGCGCGAGGGCAGCCCATCAGTAGCGTGCGGGATCGGAAGGTTATTTGTAACCGGGTGCTCGGAGTGCTGTTGCAGTGATGAGTAGTCGCGAGTTGTATTAGCATTGGGGGCGTGTACGAACAGACTGGGATGTAAAATCTCACATCGTATTTATTTCACGGGTCGGCGCGTCGGGAAGGAACCAGGCATTCTCAGTCCCGTCTAAACCGCCTCTTCGTCGATAGCCGCCTGCACCTTCTTCTGATGCTATTGGTTCTGCTTCGTGCCCAGAAGAAGGTCCAACTTTTGTTCAATGGCATCTAGTTTCCCCATGACGTCGTTAAGAGAGCACCAACGAGTACTTGTAACCTTTTTAGGTGCTTCCTCCTCAGCCGGCTTGTCATCCTTTGACTTTTCAGCTCCATCAAATGGAGACCCGTTTCCAAATAAAAAGTCAAACGATGGAGCAGCGGCAGGAGCTGCAGGTGGCTTTTTGCCAAATGTAAACGCAGGCGGCGCAGATGACGCCGCAGTAGAGGCCGGCTTGTCATCCTTTAATCCGAAAGAGAACGGAGACGATGCCGTCGACGCAGTGAGAGGCGATGGCGCGGGCTTTGTCGATCTTTCCCAGGGCTCGATCTTTTCCATTTCGTCGATAGCATCCTGGACCTTCTTCTGATGCTCTTGGTTCTGTTTCAGGAAATTGGAGCTCCAAAGATTAACCTTTTTCGGTGCTTCCTCCTTAGCCGGCTTGGACTCCGCGGGCTGCTTGTCGGTATCGGTTGCTTTGGCAGGATCGCCGAAGCGAATGTGCCCAGATATGCCTTTTTTGGCTTCAAACTCGACTCTGTTATGGCGCAGATATTCGACGTATTGCGGCTTTCTCATGCCCCATCGCGGCGAACCTAAAGCGACCTTACCAGCGCATTGATCCATGTACTCCTTTTGGGACGGTGTCGGCTCGGTGACATTACCCGTTCTATGTGCAAGGTATCCCTCTCGCGATACGACAACGTCGGTGGGATTAACCTTGCCCCGGTACCTTGCGAAGCAGCCTGGCCAGATGCTGACGTGCTCTGCGAACAGCTTGGCCGCGTCTGCTGTGAGTTTGAAGTCGATAAGCGGGTAGAAGGCTGCATCTTTGATATCGCCATCGCTGATAAGTCGGCGAGTAAAGCTATCGTACTGAGGCCACTGGGCGAGGTTTAGCCAGTGGCCACGTTGCTTCCTCATATCTTCGATATCTTTTGGCAGGGGGCGTCTGAGAATATAGAGGCTGAAGCCTTCTCCCGCAGCCTTCTTGTAGTCATCTATATCATGCGAGATAAGATCTGCGAGAGGCGGCGCGTATTCGGCGTGTGCGAGGTAATTGTCGAACACGTCCTTCGCTCTCTGCAGCGCCTCTTCGGCCTTTCTGCTGAGGTTTGGTTCTGTGGAGGACCGACGCACTACTTGTGTCGGCACCAAGAGCTTTGCGGGGACGAGGATGGGATCGTGCAGCGCATCGAGTTCCTCGGCCGTCCACATGTTATCAACGCGCACCCGCTCATCATCTTCCGCACCGGCGCCGTTCATGGCGCGTGTGAAGTGACCTAAAGTTTGGAAAAGCCACGACGAAAAGGGCGAAACAGTCTGGTCGTCGCTCCCACGTTCGTTATTCGACCGCCGCCGCTCGGCTTCACGTGCATATCGCCGCGCGCGTGCGGCCGGGTTCACCCACGCACGCATGGATCCCGCGGCACCACCCCCATCGCGCCCGTTGGAGCCCCTCCTACGGCTCGTCAACCGACTCCAGGCGCGTCTCACCCCGCGCCCCCCACTGCAACTGCGCCCCTCGGCAACCCAAACCGAAGGCTAACCCCGACCTGACTCCCCCGCGCACACCCCACCCAGGAAGCATGCGCGCTCGCGGGCGACAACGTCGACGCCACGCGCCGCCAGGACCTCCCGTCCGTGTGGCGATGCCTACCGCAGATCGTCGTCGTCGGCGGGCAGTCCAGCGGCAAGAGCAGCGTCCTCGAGGCTATCGTCGGTCGCGACTTTTTACCCCGTGGGGCCGGGATATGCACGCGCCGGCCCCTCGTCCTCCAGCTGCACTGCGTGGACGACGCCGAGAAGGACACCGCGAGGTTCCTACACAAAACGGACGAGGTGCGCCCACGCCCGATACGCCCGATACATGTCTCACCCCCGCGCCTCGTGGACCCCACCGAACGCCTTTCTTTCTTTCCACCCTCGAGGAATATTATTCTTTTCCAACCCACTGACACCACAGCTGTGCGCGCACTGCAACTGGCGCAGGTGTTTGACGACTTTCGTAAAGTCCGAGCCGAGATCGAAGCCGAGACCGACCGGCTCCTCGGCGCCAACACCAAGTCCGTCAGCGCCGAACCCATCGTCCTCAGCGTACGCAGCAGAGACGTCCCGAACCTAACCTTAGTCGACGTCCCAGGTGAGTATTTTTTATTTCTCGAACTGTCATCAATTCGACTGATGACGTTTACTTGCATTCAGGCTTGACAAAGGTACCAACCGCGGACCAACCCGCGTCCATCGTCCGTGACATCGAATCCATGGTCAAGAAATTCGTCACCCCACCCAACGTCGTCGTCGTCGCGGTGTCTCCGGCCAACGCGGACATCGCGACATCTGACGGGATTCGAATCGCGAAAGAAGTGGACCCGACACTCACGGTGAGTTTATTTTATTAGTCACCGTACGGGCAATTGTACTGATGGCGGCGTGTTTTATTCGCAGCGAACCGTCGGCGTCCTGACCAAGCTCGAGTAAGTTTATTTTTATTTCCGTATGGGCAATTCAGCTGACGTCGTGTTTTGTTATTAACAGTCTCATGGACAAAGGCACGGACGCGACGGATGTGTTGCAAGGCCGAGCGGTCAAGCTGGATCTCGGGTGGTGCGCGGTGGTCAACCGGTCGCAGTTCGACATCAACGCCAACGTGGACATGCACGTCGCGCGCGCTAACGAGATGAAGTTCTTTGAAGCCAACGCGGGAAAGTACGATTGTACGGTGAACTGCGGCACGGGTACTTTGACGAAGATGCTGGTGAGTATATTTTTATTTCGTATGGGCAATTCGTATGACGTCGTGCTTTGTTCACAGACTCGCATATTGGGCGATTCCATTCGCCGGCAGATCCCGGGGATACGCGATACCATCGACGCGAGCGCGGCGGCGCTCGACGCGGAGCTCCGCGTCCTCGGTACGTCCGTGCCGAGTGATAGGGGCGCGCTGATGCACGAGGTTTTGATATCGTGCGGGCGTTTCGAGAAGGACTTCGGTAAGGTTCTCGACGGAGGCCGC
>Ga0315330_10001942_pt1 | contig 14092 bp, 13 predicted proteins | sample M140m34915metaG_FD_203453 | JGI IMG/M metagenome (GOLD analysis project Ga0315330, IMG submission 203453) | Ammonia-oxidizing marine archaeal communities from Monterey Bay, California, United States - M1 40m 34915 | ecosystem: Environmental > Aquatic > Marine > Intertidal zone | place: USA...
TTCACTGCACGTCGATCGGCTTCAAAACATAAGATCTCCTTAAAATAGCAGTCAGATTATGAAGATTTTGCATGGAAGTAAAGTTACCTTCATGACCTCCGCAGTCAATCCGCCGAGCATCTGTGACAGTCTGAAAAAATCTTTTAAATATGCCTACATCACAGCATTAATTCTTTAACGAATTAAAGAGAAAATAGGAGACCTTATACAAAGAGTTTCGCAAAATTTCTATATTTACTTCATCAAGATTCTCATCACGGAAACATTCACCAAAATACGCAGAAATCGGTGTATCTACAAGGACAATTCGGTGAAGTTCTCTACACCACCGCGCTTAAAAGGTTTCCGCCATCAAATCGCAAAAATTCCGTACCTTAAATTGCTCACTGCCCCAAGGGATGCAATGGAGTCAAACATTCCAAGTGGGTGACATTTATCTAGTAATTCCTTTCATAAAAGTTCAGAGGGGCTGGGAGACTTAGAAAAAAGTTAAATTTACCGTTACTTCTCTTTCATGCATTGCACCTGTGACCATCAATACAATATTGTCTATCATGTATCCATATTTTAAATATTGCAGAAACGTGGATAGTGGTTCTGCTGCCTTCACCAGACTTGAACCAATTGAAAAGTTGAAAGTAAAAACTCACTTGAGACTCGAAAAAACTAAAATCTTGGACTATCTTTTTCAAACAACACCGTACAATTAAAGATGGATGTGTTGGGGATGCTTCATTTTGTAGTAAAGAACCATAATCTGTACTAGTCTGCCCATCAAAGTTATTTGCTCAAAGTTTGATCTTGAAATTGGTATTACCAGGTAAAGTTTTATGTCCTCCACTGTTTCACATTGTTGCAAATTCGAGTAGTCTTCCGTACGAAGGAATCCTCCCACACATCCTCGCACAGTAGCCTCAAGAAAACCATCTTTCGTGTTGAACATTTTTACTGTCCTTAAACTAAACTCTAATTTATCCTACCTACAATCATCACGGATGATTGTTTAGGGTGTATGTTTCTGGATGTTTCTGGGCTTTTTTTAAAAATAAAAAGAGACACAGCCTCTAACCTCGCTTCATGCAAAGTGTGTGTTCGTCGTACAAGCAGAAAAAGCGCTTAACAAGATAAGTAGATTATAACAAGCAGCTGAAGGCATGACAAGGAAAAATGGAAAATAATTAGTTACAAGCTCACAACACTTCAACATACTTAAAATAACTAGCGTGCCCGTCATCCGTTAAAGTTATTTCAACAAAAAGGTGTTAGTACAACACAAACAAGTATGAGACTACTCAAATACTCAAATCGATTGTTCTGGGATAATCTGCAGTTTTGCAGTCTATTTCTATTTGAGAAAGTATATGCATAATTTCGCCAGAAATACTTTGGAGTCTTTGAACGCACCCTGAGTATTCTGTGACTCTGATCAATTTAAGTTCATGCAAAACCGAAATCTGAAGTATTTTCCGAAGCTCGTTTCGAACTATTGTTCTTCTCGCGAGGTCCAAAGACAGCCTGCTTCTATGATGGAAAACTATAAGCTCACCATGGAATTAGCAAATTTAAGTGAACGTCGAAAAGAAAAGATAACGGATAACTGCATTCACTTGAGTTTTCTGCAACAAAATTTAGTCACATTATTCTCCGGCTGCGGAGCCATTGTTCATCCCAAAAGAGCCGATTTTGTTGCGAACACAAATGAACTACTAGATAGAGTAAACCTTAAATTTTTGTTATTTAAAATGAAAGCGCATCCGTGCGGGAAAGAGCTGCTGCTCAAGCGTCCAAGGATATCTCAAACTATACTGGACGAGGCGTGGTTATGTGAAGGCCATACATTTGGGGGGGCATATGCTCAATTTATGGGAACTCGTTCCTTTTATCCAGCAGAACGTCCGACTGTAAGATTTATTGCCAGCTCAGATTTAGGTTATGTAGCGCTGAGAATGCGCGAATCTCATGATTTCTGGCATGTATTATTTGGATGTTCCACTAGTGTCATCTCAGAGTTGCAGCTAAAGCTGATAGAGTTTCGCTACACAAATTCGCCTTCAGCTGGATTATCATATTTCTTAGCACCAGTTCGTTTGGGTTTACGTGACCGAAGATACTTCTCAAACTTCTCTGTTTCGCATGCGCACGTACCAATTGATGCAAATAAGTTGATATTTTCCACTCTTGAGGAACGACTCCGTGTTCCGCTAAACTCTCTAAGGAAGGAGCTACTCGTTGATATTTGATGAGAGAGGGTCCGCTGCGTCGATTCACATGTTCCATTTTTGTATAATTTTAAAGAACAAAGCGTTTTTCATGCTCTAAGTTCTTAATAGCACTTGATGCGAATATGGGTGATTGTGAGATATTGTGGACTTGGCTTCTCCAAAAAGTTGGACTATGAATATGTGTGGAAGTACTTAAGTTATGGTATAAGTCAAAGAAGAGGATAAGATAGCCTGTGAATGACTTAATGAGTATACAACTAATGAGTATACAACTTCAAAGAATAATATACGAAATTATCAATACCACATTCTAAAAGAAATCTTGCAGCACGGATTAGATGTTCTATGCTAACGTGTTGTGTTCACTTCTTCCCGGCTTTTTTATCTACAAGTTAGATTTTTTCACTACTAGTCTATTTTTTATTTTCTCTTCGAAGCAAGTTTGGAGTAAGGAAGTACGGTTCGTACTAATGAAAGCTGCTGCTTACCAAGCTCAATAACATGGCTCAAACGGTTCTTACGTGAGGAAGATTTCGGCCCGTTCAAGTGTGCTTTTCCTGGGCGTCGGTGTAAAACCTAGTCACGCGTTTTTTTTAGATAAGAAATTTGCGATTTCACAGGGGAACTTACCTTGCCACTAGGGGTTACTTTATACCGTTTCGATGCTGATTTACGAGTCTTCGTTTTGCTAGCGTTTACTTCGAATGTATATTTTTCTGCATTTAAGATGTTTTTCAAGTTCGGGAAGGAAAGTTCGCTTTCACTCTTGACGTAATTGCGTTGCGTCAACGACTGACCGCTCTTTTTTTGGGCCAAAATTCCTTTAGGTTTCGCTTGAAGCGCAATAGTGTTGAGAAGTGATGATATCATCGGCATTGGAATCTTATTAGATCACTAACAAAATGGAATGAATTTTATAAAACACGCAACTTTGGAACTCGCGTTTACAGAAGGGAAGTGTGAGGTCAACTTTCAGTTTTTCTTTTTTTTAGTACGGATAGGATCCCCAACTGCCCAACAGCTGCAACATCGTTTTTTTTTCTATTGATTAGGGTTTCATAGTAGGCGATCTCCGGACAATTTTTGATTTTTTGATCTTAGAAAAGATCTTTTTCTACCACCCGTCACTTATCCCTTTCTTCTTGACGAGCGCCTGTTTACAGTCGTAAGAGTTAATAAGTGGAATATTCTATCCGATTATCGTACCATATTACTACCTCGTAAATAATCATCCAATTATTGACATAATTTTATAGAGATGTCTTTCGCAACTACGCAGCAAATAAAGCAGGTCGGGTAAGTCACGCACTTTTTTCTTTACTTCCTGATTCAAGCGCTAAAACAATTTTCGATATTTTCTCGAACTCTTCGAATGAAATACCAACTTTCAATATTGATTCATATTTCTTTCTAAATTCGTGGTAAAATACGCTTACCATGATGTATTTGTCTTTGTTGTAGCTCCAAACTCCTTTCGGGTACGAACGTCACTTCGAAAAAAAGCACAGTTTCGCAAAAATCTAGATCGAGGATTTTGACTACTGTAAGAGCTTCCGGGAAAGCTCTCGATGGTCGCAAACTTCGCGTTGCTGTCATCGGTGGTGGTCCAGCAGGTGCATGTGCCGCGGAAACTTTAGCCAAGGGCGGCTGTGAGACTTTTCTTGTCGAACGTAAGATGGATAACTGCAAACCATGTGGTGGCGCAATCCCCCTGTGTATGGTAGGAGAGTTTGACTTGCCAGAAGAGATCATAGATCGTAAAGTTACAAAGATGAAGATGATTTCTCCTTCGAACCGCGCGGTTGATGTCGGTCAGACTTTGAATGATAAAGAATACATTGGTATGTGTCGTCGTGAAGTTATGGATGACTTTTTGCGGAAACGGGCGAAAGCTTTAGGAGCAAATCTTATTAATGGCCTATTCATGAAAATTGACGACCCCGGGGTGAATAGTGGACCAATTACTTTACACTATAATGACTATGAAGGTGATTCGAAAACCGGAATTCCGAAAACGATTGAGGTAGATGCCGTTATTGGAGCTGATGGTGCGAATTCAAGAGTTGCGAAGTGCATCGATGCTGGCGAGTATGACTACGCCATCGCTTTTCAAGAGCGTATCAAGATACCAGATGCTAAGATGGATTATTACAAAAATCTTGCGGAAATGTATGTTGGAGATGACGTCAGCCCAGATTTCTATGGCTGGGTTTTTCCCAAGTATGACCACGTTGCTGTGGGTACAGGGACTGTTGTGAATAAGACAGCCATCAAGCAGTATCAGACTGCCATGCGAAACCGAGCTGAGGATAAGTGTGCTGGTGGGAAAATTATCAGAGTCGAAGCGCATCCAATTCCAGAACACCCTCGTCCGAACCGTGTTCGAGGGCGAGTAGCACTCGTCGGAGATGCGGCTGGGTATGTCACCAAGTGCTCTGGTGAGGGCATTTACTTCGCTGCAAAGAGTGGACGAATGGCTGCAGAAGCTATCGTTGAACAATCCATGAATGGTACCAAGGAAATCGATGAATCTGATCTCCGTGTTTATTTAGACAAATGGGACAGGAAGTATTGGGCAACCTACAAGGTCCTCGATATTTTACAGAAAGTATTTTACCGATCGAACCCTGCACGAGAAGCCTTTGTTGAGATGTGCGCGGATGAGTACGTGCAAAAGATGACTTTTGATTCATATCTCTACAAGACTGTGGTTCCAGGTAACCCACTTGATGATGGAAAGCTTCTTGTTAACACTATTGGAAGTCTTGTTCGGGCCACGGCGTTGCGAAACGCCTCAAAATCTGGAGTTGCTAGCATCTAAATCACTCTTAGTGAATACAAGCTTAATATTTCATCTCACCATTAATTTTCTTTTCTTTTCTAAGACAATGCCATACCCACAAATATGAGAAAGGGCTCCCGCACAAGACCATAAGTTCCACTCACCCCTGCTTGTACTATAAAAATTTGCCCTTTTATAATACTTGAATTTCTACAAGCCTCCAATATACACTAACTTGAGCCGGTTCAAGCGGTGCTCGGAGCTTTCACAAGGTTCCTTTGTTAATGATCTATATACGGTACCTAGGTACCTAGGTACCAGAATAAAAATATATTTCTAGTAATCTTCTTTAGATCAAGCTTTCACCAGTTTCTTCGAAAATATTCCTAGCCGAAAAGATCGCAGATTTTCTTTCTTTCTTTCTCGAACTGAGCCTTTCAAAGAAGGGCCTTAACTACTTGTGAACTTCGATAGAAAAAATAGGTTGAAGTTAACTAGCTTCTTCAATTCGCGGAGCTGATCAGTTTGATATCTTGAACGCTGCAAATTATCTAAGTATAAAGTATTCGAGGAGATAGTAATTCATACCCCTTCTATCGTTCGTATTGAAAACTCTAACTTTTTTTCAGAATGTCTATACTTTGAAGTAAAGGAGGCCTATAAATTCCCAAATAAGCTCAAGACAAAAAGGAAGAAAATTTTAGTCAAACATTTTTTAACAGCTCCATATTCTCAGGAAACACGAGTCGTGCCGCGAGCTCTTCGATTTCTGAATTTTCCACGAGTTTCATGTCGTCGGCTTGGCGTAGTGCAAATATAAGAAATGCTAAAAATTAAAGTTAGGGGAGTAGTACTTATGTTTAGGGTGTAATCTATTATTGGGAAAAGAGATTTTGGCCTGGATTCTGAAGGAAAATCCTCTTTACTTTTCGAGGATATAACTTTTACCTTTCCTTCACCATAGGTCTGTGTAGATACAAATAAGAGTGGAACTTGCTTGCTTGTCTATTTAAAACGCAATTCTCGTTTTTAAAGATCACAAGCCTTCAACGTCGTTCCTCGAAGTTCAGGGCTGTATAATAGAGAATATAATTAGACCAAGACTTCCCAGCTGAACGAGAGATTTATTCGATTGATACCAACCGAGGTTGTATGACTAACACGATCGATGAATATGATGTACTGGTTTACCCAGGATTTCTTCGCAGAAACGTAGCAAAATGGAATGAAGACGGTAGTTTTGCACCCCTTGTACGCGCCCGCGGGTATAAGGGCGATACTTTCATTTTACAGCTAAAAACGAACGAAGTGGACTGTGATATAACTGAAATTGAAGCAAACCTCGGTCTGAATGGGAAAAGATTGAATTCTACGCGGAAACCAAACATATGACATACTTTAGCTTGTTGCACTGTTTAGTTCGAATTCATTCTTGTTATAACGAGGTGCTTTACGTACCCTGCTTTGGTTATACTCACTATTCATTTGAATTTGGTCGACATTTAATTGAACTATACTAGTAGTTTGAACACACTAATACTATCAGAATACTTCTCAGTTTACGACTATAAAAAAGTTTCGTCACTTCTTTGTGCACTATGTTTATAGTTCTTAATCAAAACAATCAAACCTTTCACTTGTTTAGAAGTGAATCAATATCGGGAACTATGTCCTTATTTTCAAACTTTGGCGAGTATCTCTTAAATGGCACTCCTTCTTTATCAATTAAAAATTTTTCAAAGTTCCAAGAAACATCATTTCGACGCACTGGCGACCATTGTATAGGTTTATCATTAGGTTGTGTTTTATAGATAAAATCCGAACCCGTTCCTCCACGATCATCGCATGGATAGGGAATAGAGTCTTTCAAAAACGTCCATAAGGCCTCTTGCTCGTCGCCATTCACAACTGATTTTGTCATTAGTTGAAACTTGGGAGCATAACCGTCACCAGGTCTTACATACTTTAACGTGTTGAGGAGTTCAAAATCCTTTTCATAACACTGATGTCCAAATTGGTTACAAGGAAATCCAAGTATGATAAGATCTTCTCCATATTTTTCTGCCAGGGTGTTCAATTGAATAAAATCCCTAACAGTTGTGCCTCACATAGTAGCTACATTGTTTATAAGGACAACTTTCCCTCTAAATTTAGAATAGGATATTTCTGCACCTTCCGTAGGATTCTCACGCGTACCGCCTCCGAGAGTTTTTCCCGAGAAATCGTGAAACGTAGTAGCTTGGATAGAAACCTAGATAGTTTTGAAGTTATCAAAATATGAAAAAAGAAAAGTTTCCAGACAAGAGTAACAGTACCGTGGTATTTTTCTTCATGCAACTAGACTGGGCTCGGTGTCTCCATTTTCGAATGGAAGGATGGGACGGTGTCACTGCGTGCTTCTGAATAAGCGCCATCATTTATGATCCTTGGTCTTCAACTGTCTTTGTCTCACCATAATCTGCTTCAAAAGAGAATAATCCAAAACCCTAAATACCATTTTTGAAGGGTTTGGGACGTGAGGTTGATGAAAATTGGGAGTGAGGAAGAAGTTCGTGCACACAAACTGACCATACTTCCCCTCAGCGTTCCGAACTTTATTAAGATTATTGATTCAGATGTCGGGACAAATTGCAGTTGGACTCAAAAAGGGTCACAAGGTGGACAAGCGCGAGACTCTCCTCAAGCCAGGAGCGCGTAAAGGGGTATACTTCTTTTTGGGGTTTTTTCTTTTTCACCGCTAATTTTTGTTTTGTGCAGCGCTGCGGTAAGCGAGTAAAACTAATCCGTGATCTCGTGCGGGATGTTGCCGGAACAGCGCCGTATGAAAAAAGAATGATGGAATTGCTTAAGACGGGACGCGATAAGAGAGCTTTAAAACTATCGAAAAGAAAGGTGAGCGAAATTCTATCAAACATTTCTGTGGGACTTTCTACAAGAAAAGTAAACTTGTGTGTACTAATGAGATGCTGACCTTTTACTCTTTAGCTTGGTACGCATGTTCGCGGAAAAAAGAAACGTGAAGAAATTGGTAATCTCATTCGTAAGATGTCTGCGAAACGTGCATAAGATAGCATAAATTGAATAGCATGTGTAGTAATACTTCTGTGAAGATTAGGCAGTGTCAACCGTCTATATTTAAGAAGAGTATAATGAGTATCTACGAGTTGTCGCTCAATGAAGTTGAAGGATAGGAATAGAACCTTTCAATGCAAGTAAAGATAATCATTAAATCTGGAGAGAAGAAGAATAGTATCGCGGAAATTTTACCAACTTTCTCCCGAGGAAATAAAATTCCTTTAGGTCATGAACTCTTTCATTTCAACTAAATCAAAGGAGGGATCACGAGAGATATTCGTGTTCGTGTTGTATTTTTACATCGTGAAAGATATCTATCTTAAACCAGTTGGAGTGGCTATACTTCGACTTCTTGCTCTTTTTCTCCCTTCCATACCACAACTTCTGCACACGAAAATGTCAAAATCCAAGCAGAATAGAATGCACCATATGATAGCACCAAAATCCAAAAAAGAAAAAATTAAAAACTAAAAAAGCGAGTTCTCCTTTTCGACACTTCGAGCTCGAAGCGTGAGAGAGTGAGACTATAACGCCAACTTCCTTTGACGAATAGTCTCCTAGAGACACTTATTTCTAATCAGTCAATGTTAGGTACGAACGGACTTGCGTAGACCTAAGGTATAATTACATATGTCACACGACTTGAGCTCCCGCTCAATGGGAAATACTCCAAAAATAATTATTCGAGATGCCACTAGCGATTTTGTGAAATTTACGCTTTCAAATACCTGCTTAAGTGTGGCTAATGCTGTTCGACGAGTCGCGATAGCTGAAGTACCGACCGTAGCAATCGATCTTGTCGAGATTGTTGAAAATTCTAGTGTTCTTTGTGATGAGTTCATCGCACATCGTCTTGGATTGGTACCACTCGTCAGCGACTCTGCCTCGGACTATATGCTTCCTTCCGAATACGTTGGTGAAGATGAAGCAAAAATAAATGTGCACTTAAATCTGGCAGTCAAGTGTTCCTCCGACCACACTTTAGATGTCACCACAAATCATTTAATTTGCGCAGACGCAAAATTTTTACCGGTGAACTTTCATCCAATAGACTCTGACTCGAACAAACAGGAACCTCCCGGAGTTCTCATAGTTAAACTTCGAAAAAATCAGGAGTTAGTAGTTAAGTGCATAGCGCGGAAAGGAATAGGCAAAGATCACGCAAAGTGGTCTCCGGTAGCGACTGCAGTCTACAAATGCGAACCAGAATTATATCTGAATGAAGAACTGACAAATAAATTGACAGGTATTTTGTTAACTTCATAATCAAATCTCTTTTATAAACATTTTTGAACACAAGATCGTGAAAAACTTGAGCTTGTCAACAGTTGTCCAATTCCAATTTTGAGATTGAATCAGCATACGAAATCTCTCGAAATTGAAAGGAACGATTCTTACGCATATGATGATGAGTGCATAAAAAAGGTACGAGCTTGAAATTTTTTACACGAGTTTTACACAAGTACAATAGGCTGAGGAGTTTGGGAAAGGCAAAATTGTCGAGATAAAAGCCAAGGAAGACACGTTCAACTTTTTTCTTGAAGGAACTGGGGTTTTGAGACCGGGACGTATTGTACTTCATACGTTCAAAATTCTACTTTCGAAACTAGATAGTATCAAGGTAATTTATTTTCTTATGAAGTGAGAAGAAATAATTAAGTTTTGCAGGTGGGTTTGGAATTGATTGAGAGAGAAAGTTAGTTTGTTTAGTTGAATCACAAAAAATACTCTTTCCTCTTTCCAAAAAGCAAATACTCTGTTGTTGCGGTCAAAACTTACACATTTCTACCACTAAGCGCAAAAGTTTTTAAAAGCAATGTTTCTTCATCCCTCTTGTACTCACTTTCTCTGAGATTACAATTGGCATCATCTTGTAAATGTGCATCATACCGCGTTTGACCGTGCCGAAAAAAAAAAGGGAACAGTGCAAATCTTTTCAAAAACTCTCCTTCTAAATAGTTACCTCCATACAGAAAGAGTGCAAAAAGATATAATAGTTGTAATGAGGAAATTATTCCTTTTCTATACGAGATCAGGAAAACACAAGCCAGATGTTCATAGAAACACCACTGAATTGAATCGCGGGAAGCATGAAGTCCCTCTTGGAGTAGTTCAGCACTGATTGAATCAAAAAATATATTCAACACTTCATAATTTTTAGAACCAGGAGTGAACACAGTGTTCAGCAAAATTCGATCATTTTGGCACGATTTCGTACTCAATAGCAAAAGACAAGCTTTTACACTCCACATCTCCGCATTTGAAAGGAAATCCATCTGCTGTATGACAAAGAATTTGATTCGCGCTGTCCATTTGTATTGAGCAAGTAATCCAAGAAATCTCTGTGGAAGTGAGGACGAATCTTTCAAATATACCGCTGCTGCTGTGAACAACTTCAGGATTCTTTTCTCTGCTCTAAAATTAATCTTTTGGAATTCCGAAAGTATTATGTCAGAACTAGAATCTAAACGTATTTGCAATTTATTTGCTCGTTGAAGTTCTACACGAAGGCAGTCCAACCACATTATCAACTTTTTGGAGCATTGTCTCAAGGCACGTTGATAAATACTGATATGGAAAGAATTTCCAGAGCAAAGTCGCTCTCGCATACTTGCATAAGACCATAAGCCAGTCGAATTTGGATGGTAGCGTAAAGCGAGTGAAATAGCCCTAGATGACGTCGCTTTGCTACCGTGAGTATGGCAGAAGAAGAGGAAACTGAACCATACTCTCAGTGAATTCGAATTCTTCTGTATACAGCGCTGATAGAGGCGAAAGATTTTCCGTGTGCTCGCTCTCTGTGTACTGGAATTCGAAGAAGACTTCGAAAGATCTTTTCGCACGAAAGCAAGAAGACATTTTTCAAATTCAATATATTTCAAATATTCTTCTACCTTCACGTTTGCACACTGTAGTTTTTCCTCGAAGTGCGCCCGTTGCTTTGCAATAACTTTTAAATCAGTACCACTTAACAAGTTTTCTTTTTCTAAAATTTCAAAATCTGAGACTACTATCTCGTAGAAGTCCATGAATTAACAGCAGTTGCAGTTACAAAATGTGAAAGAGCGACTAACTTATAGCGAGAGTTATATTGATTTTTTGATTTCGAACAAAAAGGCTTTGAAATTACCCTTGAACTTTTTTTACTAAAGCTGCAGAGCTGCGTTCTAATACTATTTAATTGAGACGAAGTTTCATGGAGAACGAATCAAAATACTTCCACAAGAGATAACTACACAGTGATAACCTAACGATTCCGATACTGCGTAAACAAATTGACACGGAAGGCAGTTCTTCTAAATATGCGGCTCCTAGACGAATTTTACACTGTGTCTACATTTTTTTTTTGATATACGGAAGGCTGGCTGGCCGGCAGCTGGCTGCGTGGCTGTTTTTTTTTTGGAAGTATGCCATCCTCATCTATATCTATAGGTCATATGGGTTTTTTCCAACCCCCTTTCGATCCCCATTTTTTCTACATACAATCCACTTTTGGATCCTCGATACGACGAGTGACAAGTTTCTATCTTTCAAATATAAGAAATCTCTCAATAAAAGAAGACTGATTTTATTGCCCATTCCAAAACTTAACGTTGCGAATTTTTGTTTCGATAGATATGCTAGCTTTATCTACTTACCAAAATGTGACTAGTTTTCTCACGAAGTCGCCAACTCTTGAGAGAAGACTTCTAGCCCAACGTTTTGGACAGGGTAAGCATGTTTTATTTTACTTTTTCAAGCTGACGAATTTTGTACTATTTCCAGTTGGGATCAAAGGCATTCATAGAAAGAGATTCAGCCTAGTGGAAAATTCGGCTTCTCCGGCAAGTGCGAATCCAGGGACTTCCTATGACGAACATAGACCCAAGACCCCACCCCCCGATCTACCATCCCTTCTTCTTGATAGTAGAATCGTTTATATTGGAATGCCTGTGCGACAGTGTTCATGCAATTATCATCATACTGACTTTTTTTCGTGTAGCTCGTACCTGCTGTCACGGAGCTGATCGTATCTGAGTTACTTTACATGCAGTATACAGATCCTGGAAAAGCGTGCTATCTTTACATAAATTCAACTGGGTGTACGCGCGCAGATGGAGAGGTAGTTGGATTTGAGACTGAGGCTACTGCGATATATGATACAATGAAATATATCGGAAACGAAGTAAGCTGACTTATTTTTTACTATTTTAAATTAATTATTTGTCATCTAGGTATATACAGTTGGGACTGGAGTAGCTATCGGTCAGGCATGCGTTCTCCTGTCTGCAGGACAAAAAGGAAAACGCTTCATGACTCCACACGCCACTGCGATGCTTCACCAACCAAAAGTTCCATCAACAGGGCAGCAACAGACTACTGAGCTACAAATTAAATGGAAAGAAGTCTTAGATCAGAAAAAATCTATGCTTAAGATTCTGGCGGAAACTACTGGGCAAACTGCTGAAAAAATAGATAAGGTAAAGCTCTGTCAGTTGTTCTAGACCTTCTAACATTCTTTTCCAATTTTTTCCAGGATATTCAACGTCCACTATACCTCACAGCGCAAGCGGCGATTGAATATGGACTTGTTGATAAAATCGTTGATAAGTCTGCCAAGGCAATTGATGAAGTGTTGAACACTGAGTCTTGGGATAAAGCAGCAGGATTAGTTAAAATGTAGTATTAGTCTTAGTTCTTGTGGGGATTTTTTGAGAGTAGTTCGCACACACACTATTCACTTTATTACTATCATTGTGTTAGGTAGATATACCTTTTTCAGATTTTTTTCTTATTTTCAAACGTCCTCGAGGAAATTTCATCGTTGTATAATCCAGTATTCACCATTCATTTGGACTACGAAACAAATTTGTGACTTGTGAGTAAATTGTTTGATTACAAAGACAGAAGTTCTATTATATTTTTTCCTGATCTGTGCTCCAAATTTCCCCGCCCCCACTTGTTTAATAAGTTTTTTCATTATTTTTTCGGAAGTGATAGGAACTGGAACTGTTGGTGTCGTTTCTTTTCCAACTGAAAGAAAGTCTTCGAAGTTTGACTGGTTTGCAGAAAATTTGAAAAAGTATAGGCTGTGTATAGCCACGTTTTATTCCATAGAGAGGAGTAAAATAACTTTTTTGGTTGTTTCAAACTTTCATTTTTTTTCGACCGAGGACCGACCGATCTGGAGTTAACTGGACATTACACTGGACAAAAGGACAACTGCGTCTCTGCGTGGTTAGCTGGATTCCTGATTGCGTGCTGGGTGGTCCAGGCGTCCAGCAGAAAACAACAACACACAACTATAACTCGCCGCTACTATACCTCAATATAATACCATTCAGTACGGGTGCATTCAAGTAAATTCACTTTGGATAGCAGATTCGAAACTCTAATACCTACCAATGGACCAAAGCTTCACGCCCCGGAAGAACGATAAACATCACAAAAAATGGTTCATTTATGAGTTAGAGATTTACGTGAAATTCTCTACGTGAACGCGCAAATCAGTATTTCTCCCGAGCAAAAATGGCGAATCCTCTCGGAAACAGACTAGCGCTTCATATCATGAGGGACCTTTTTGGAGAAGTCGCCGAAAATGTCTGCACAACTTTAATGCATCACGGGGAAGCTACTTTGGATGAGATACTTTCCAAGACTATGCCTGTTGAAAAGAATAAAATTCAACGGATTATTTATGTCCTTTTGAAACAACGCTGTATCAGATTCTCCTCGAACCAGGTAAAAGGGAAACAAGAAACAAAATACACCTTTCATTCCAGCGATGTGTTTAAGTTTATGAGACAACCAATCATACTCAAAAATTTGAACTCGGGTTTGGAAATAAATGAGCGCAAAATGTTAGTATACTTATTACTGCATGGTTCGGTTTCATGTCAAAGAAATTCAACTGTCTTTGCAAGTTTAAAAAAATCTATCGATGAGATTTCCATAAATAAACATCTAGAAGATATGGCCTCAAAAACAATTATATTTCCCTCTTTTCCAACAACGAACGGGACTCAATATAAAG
>Ga0315330_10001943_pt1 | contig 14090 bp, 8 predicted proteins | sample M140m34915metaG_FD_203453 | JGI IMG/M metagenome (GOLD analysis project Ga0315330, IMG submission 203453) | Ammonia-oxidizing marine archaeal communities from Monterey Bay, California, United States - M1 40m 34915 | ecosystem: Environmental > Aquatic > Marine > Intertidal zone | place: USA...
GGCATGTCGCGCTTTGACCTCGTGGTCGGATTAACGGCCTACGCGGGTAGCGTAGCGCTTCTGGTGCTGCTCCTGATCGACCTCGTGAACGCCTACTCGGGCGTTGAGAACACGACGATCTTCTTCGCCTTCTTCCTTGTGTGGCCGTGCTACGCGCTCGTGGCGTTCACGGGGGCCTTCTTCCGGCAAGGCAGCTCGGCCGACGGGTACCCCAAGTTCATTGCCCTCGGCAAGGACCTGGCCTATGCGTCGCTCGACATTTTTTCCAAGGCCGTGTTCGCTTGGCACACGTGCAGCGCCGCCTTTGGAAAGCAGGTGCTGGGAAGCTGAACGCGCTAAGGGTACTGTCGTGTATGTGTGTGCGCAAAAGCCGACTTGCAAGCATGTACTTTCCCACTCATGCTGCAAGAGGGCGCGTGTCGTTTTTAAAATGCATGGCCTCACCCAAACGGGTGTTTGCAATGATAACGGCCGGACTCACCTTCCTCACGTTTGCGCGCATCGTCGTGTGCCTCGTTGAGGCGTACGTGGCCGTGCGCTCCGAGCGGATGCACGACGAGGGGCTCATGCAACTGTGCAACGACCCCACCTCGGAAGCCGCGGCGGCGCCCGACCTCCGCGCGCTGTGTCTGCGCAAGCGCGCGGAGCGCGCGGCGCCCATCGTGCTCAAGGCGGTGCTGCGTGCGGTCACCACGGCCTTCTCGGAGTTTTGCGAGGTGTTCTCGTCGCCCTCGCGCGTGGCGCTCCTCGTCATGTTCTCGATTACCGGAATCGCCGCGCCCATCGTCAAGGCGCTGGCCGCGCTCTTTGTGCAAAACCTGAAGAAGCGGCGGCTCAAGCAGACCGCCAAGTACGCCACCTCCGACTCGGAGGACAGCGATGAAGACGACGAGGGGCACTACCAGGTGGTCGAAATATCGCCGCGGCACGCGTACAACACGCGCCAGCGGCTGGGGCTCACGCTGCGCCGCGGCATGCAGCGTATTGTCGCACCGCAAGTGATGACAACCCAGATTTAGAAAAACAAAAGTGTCGCATTGTCGCTACCACACCAGTGTCGCCGCTCAAAATAGACACACGACAAATTTTGCGATGGACCCGACAAACCAGGCTCTCAACCTGTGGGAACTACAGCCGCTCACCATTGAGCGCAAAGCCACTTTGGACAGCGCGCTGGAGCTCGCGCAAATCGAAGCTGGGTGGGTGCAGGTCCTGGAGAATCGCTACAAGCAACGGAACGGAAACGCGCCCCCGATTCCCGAGCTCGTAGTGATGATTGAGCACTGGACGCTCCAGATGGCGCGCACGGTAAATCTCAAGGAGCGCGACCTCTTTCCGGACGAGACGCTGTACGCGTTTTTCATGGGCGCGTTTGCGCTCAACAAGTCCAACGCCGAAAAGGTCATGGTCTCCACCGAAGCGAGCGACGCGACGCAGCGCGCGCTCAAGCTGGCGAAGCAGGAGGCGGAGCGGACGCAGCACGCCCTCAAGTGGATTCAGTCCAACGCGGCGCACAACCTCGCGAGGCTCGAGCAACGGGTGACGGAGACGGCGGCTGCGGCGGCTTTCTGGACCGCAGAAGAGGCCCAGGCCCGCGCTGATTGGCAGGCCGAGGATCCGGAAGCCGTTCAGGCTTGGGACGAACTCTGGGCCGCGCATGACGCGGGACTTGGCGCTTAGAATTGCAACTTGTGAGTGTGTTTGTAAACGCATTGAGTGTGCATGACTTCGCCTTCTAAAAAAGCGGCGTACGCGCGACCGTACTGGAATGCGGCCACCCGCTACGGCACGGCCGACGCGACCACCACGTTTCACGAACAGTACAACAAGCGCGATTTCAACTACTCTTACGGCCGCTGCGGCGAGTTTGTGCGGCAGAGCGGCATGCGCGGCATGGCGCTCGGCTACCTGACCAAGGTGCGCTTCACGCGGTTCGTGTCCACCCCGCTGGCGGCGGAGCTGACGGGCATCGATCTGACCAGGCCCGGCCAGAGCGCCGAGCAGGCCGCGCGGGTCGTCGTGGTAGCGGACGAGTTCTTCGACCTCCTTGTGCGGTACAGCCGGTCGCACCCCTTTCGTGACGGCGACTACGGCAACGTGCAGCGCTCGCGCATGCTGCAGGACGGATCGTTCTGCATCTTCACTGGCTTTGTGGAGGCCGTCGCCTCTCGCGAGCTGCAGGCGCTGCGTGCAACGTGGAAGGCGCGGTACGAGCAGGCGACCGATCGCGCAGCAACAGCACCGCCGTTGTCACAAAGAGCGCCATCCCCACCACCGCCGTCGCCAGTGCCAGCACCACCGCCAACTCCGTCACCGCCTGCGTCGGCCAGTCTCGACCTCGATAGCCTCGAGGCGGAGCTGGTGGCGCACTTAGAAGCACCATTGACGTGCGCGCCTCACGAGCTGAGCGCCTCGGGGTGCTGCGTTCGAACGCAGACCTCGACGTACGCCGTTCAGCTGACGGTGTCGGGCCGACGCGCGGCTCGTGGGGCGACGAGGCTTAGCGTCATCGCAAAGGGCGCGCTGAGGAAGCGGTTGCGTGTGTCGGTCATGTGCTCGGTTCCCGATGTGCGGCGCGCCTTTCGGGTCGCGCGGTTCTCAAGTGGTTCCCTTCATTAAGCTCGAAGCGCACACTCCTAAGAAAGGGGCAGGGCCAGGTGGGTGGGTGGCATGGAGCTCACCTTCCACTCGCTCAAGGGGCAAGAGACCGGCAAGGCGTTGGCAAACCCAAAACGCAAGATCTTGGTGTACGAGAACGCCGAACTTGTGGACAACCGGCGCGTCCCTCCGCTGCGAAGACTGTGCCCGTGCTTCTCGCTGTGGTGCTGCCTGCCGTGGCTCCTTATTCTGGCAGTGCCGAGCGGCGTCCTGATCTGGGATGCCACGCGCGACCCCAAGCGGATGATGCGGCCACCGCCCTCGATGCCGCCGCTTCCGCCGCTCCGGCCGCCCTCGCCGCCGCCGCCCATACCGCCCTCGCCTCCGCCCTCGCCGCCGCCGCCGCCGCCACCCCCGGCACCGCCGTCCATGCCGTCGCCGCCGTTTGAGCCGCCGCCTCCGCTGCCGCCCAGTCCGCCCCTCCCACTCCCACCACCGCAACCGCCGCTCATGCCTGGGCACGTGTACGCAGCGACGGTGCAGTTTGTGCTCTCGGAGACGCACTACCTCGGCGGGCACACCCGACGAAGAGAGCTCTCGGTCACGGGCGACGTCCGAACCACGGTGCAGCACGCCCTTGGCGACCTGGTCATCTACAACTTTATGCTGCACCAGGAGCACGTTTCGGACACCCTGACGCGGTGGACCGTAACGCTGGTGATTCCGCAAGAGGAGGTGTACGACTACGAGCGCCGGCTCGCCGACCCGGTCTTCCTGCCGCAGATCAACGACCACTGGCCCCACTCGGGCGAGTCGCTCTTTGAGATCAGCTCAAAGAAGCGCCTGGGGCTCACCCTGATCACCGCGCCGCCCACGCCGCCCCAGCCGCCCACGCATCCGCCGTCGCTTCCGCCACCACCATCCGCGCCCCCGTTGTCGCCGCCACCGCCGCCGCTGCACCCCCCGCCTACCCCTCCGCCGCCGTCGGCGCCGTCCCCTCCTCCGCCATCACCCCCGCCGCCGACCGCGCCTCCTCCGCGCAGCCCCCCGCCACCGCTGCTGCCGCCGCCCACGCCACCTGCGCCTTCCCCGCCGCCGCCGATGCCTGCGGAGCCACCGCCTACACCACCGCCGCCCTCACCACCGCCGCCCAAGTGGCCGGAGCCGAGCCCCCCGCCGCCCGAGCCGCCTCCATCCCCACCGAACACGCCACAGGCTCCACCCTCGCCGCACCCACCCTCGGCACCCCCCTATGCGCCCAACACGCCCATGCTGACGACTGCGTACTTCACCGTGGTGGAGATGTACTTTGCGGGGTCGCACGCAAACTCCGAGCCGGAGGTCACCGTGGAGACCACCGAGATCAGGGAGAGCGTGCGCAACTCGCTCGTGACGCACGGCCTCGATGTGCGCAGCATGAACATCGCGTACGCGGGCATCACAACAGGCTATCAGCAGTCGATCACGTGGCGGGTGGACGTGACGTACACGGGCGATCCGATTCCGATCGACGCGATGTTCATCGCGTCGATGGGCAGCGACATCCGCGCCATGGGCGGCGCCCATGCCGATTCGTTGTGGCAAGCCGATAGTGGCCTCACCGACGTGTCCCATGAGCCCCTCTAGTAGTGGGGCGTTTAAAAAAAAGTGTGCACCCGTTTGCTTGAATAAATTTGGTCTCTTGCGCGTGCCCCTAAGAGAAGAGGCGCGCGTGCCATGCCGGCCGTGGACGTTTCGAGGCTTACGTTCAAAACTTTGCGGAGCGAGCCCGACGAGTTTGATGTGGGGACAGAATCGACTGGTTTGAGCCCGTGGACGGAGAACAAGCCCGAGGTGCGCGGCGGTGGCACGCGCGGTGGCAATGGAGCGCGAATGATGGCGTATTTGCTTGTCCCTTGCTGCTGCTGTGGCTTCTTGCTCTTTGCCATCCTGGGCACCACGACGGTCATAGAGACCCTCGGCGAGCAGGACCACCACGCCAACCTCATTGGTGGGCGCATGTTTCCGAGCCCTCCCACGCCGCCGCCGGGCCCGCCGCGCCCGCCGCCCACGCCTCGGGCGTCTCCACCGCCACCGCCCAACCCCTACCCGCCGTGGGTGGGGCTCGTCCAGGACGCGAGCCCGCCCCCGCCGCCGCCGCCCAAGCCCTCGCCCCCGGGCCTCGCGCCGCCGCCCTCGCCGCCCGCGCCGCCCGCGCCGCCGCCGCCCTCGCCGCCCTCGCCGCCCACGCCATCACCCCCTCCGCCCTCGCCCTCGCCGCCGCGCGGCGTCGTCACCACCGCCGACCTGGAGACCGAGCTGAACGCGGGGGCCGTCAGCACGTGCACGGACTCGGCCCCTCCAGGAGCGACGGACACCAATGGCCACGATTGCGAGGATTACAATCGCGACCCCCAAAGCTATTGCACGGATTATGGAAACTACGCGGACGCCGACTTCGATGCGTACGAGATGTGCTGCGGTTGCAGTTTCATGAACCCCAACGCCGGCAACCAGGTCACGCCGACGTACACGTGCACGCCCTCGCCCGGCCACGCGCTCTTCTTCGACAACGAGGACGCGACCGCGCCCGCGTACAAGCTGCTCTACAGCAATGGCGCGTGCCAGGAGACCTACCTCGCGGTGACCAACTGGCCCACCGTCAAGCTGGCGAGCGCGCTGGCGCCCAACGGGGGCACCGGCGTGGGCGACATCTTCGGCAGCCTGGCAAACGGAAACGACTTCTATCTCACGGTCAAGGACCCGGCCGCGAGCAACCCGGACCGGTACTGCCTCGCCTACTACTATTCGAGCGCCGCGACCGTGGACGACGCATACGGCTCCGTAAGTAGCGCCTGGCGCATCTTTGACAACACGGGAGCCACGTACCAGCCCGTGTGCGAATTGCCCTCGCCCTTGCCGCCTCCCCAGCCCTCGCCACCGCCGCCCGTGCCCTCGCCGCCGCCGCCCGCGCCCACGCCGCCGCCGCCCACGCCGCCGCCGCCCTCGCCGCCGCGCGGCGTCGTCACCTCCATCGACCTGGCGACCGAGCTAGCAGGCGCCGGAACGTGCACGGACTCGCACGCTCCGGGGGCAACGGACGCATACGGCGTCGATTGCTACATGTACCAGACAGCCTCTGACTGCGGCAACTCTTTCGCCTACTCGGATTCCGACTTTGACGCGTGCAACCACTGCTGCAGTTGCAGAGACCTTATTGGCTGCGATTCCGGCACCGTGGTCACCGACGTCTACCTCTGCACGCCCTCGCCCTCGCACGCGCTCGTCTTCGACAACGAGGACCCGACCGCGCCGCCGTACAAGCTGCTCTACGGCTACGGCGCGTGCCAGGAGACCTACCTGGCGGTGAACAGCTGGCCCGCCGTCAAGCTGACGAGCAGCTTGCCGCCCGACGGAGGTGCCCTTGGCAACATCTTTGGCGCCCTGCCCGAGGGCAACGACCACTACCTCACGGTCAAGGACCCAGGCACGGGCAAGCACTGCCTCGCCTACTACTGGGATGGCGCCGCGACCCTTTCGGACGCGTACGGCTCCGTCAGCAGCACCTGGCCCGTCTTTTCAAACACGGGCGCCTCGTACCAGCCCGTGTGCGCTCTGGCGCCTTCGCCCTCGCCGCCGCCGCCCTCGCCCTCGCCGCCGCCGCCCTTGCCGCCGCCGCCCACGCCGCCGCCGCCCACGCCGCCGCCGCCCTCGCCGCCAGCAGGCACGGTGCAGAGCATCAACATTGCGACCGAGGTCGGCTTTGTTGCGTGCACGTACACGTACCTGCTGAAGTACGACGACCCCCTTGGCGTCGTCACGTACGGCTTGCTCTACGCCAAGGTATATGGCGGAGGCAATTGCCAGCAGACCTACCAGGAGAACCCCGGTTGGCCGGCCGTCGAGCTGGATGGGCCCGCCACGCCCGACGCTGGCGCTGGCGTCGTGGCCACCCCCGGCAATACCGAATTGGGAACGTTACCGAACACGGTCAACGGCGTCACCAAGCACTACCTCACCGTCAGCGGCTGCCTCGCATACTACTGGGCCGGCGCCGTGGACGCCTTCAGCGCCCACGGCGCCATCAGCAGCACCTGGCAAGTCTTCCGAAACTTTGGCGACCTCAGGTACGACCTTCAGTGCATCTACGCGCCCTCGCCGCCGCCGCCCGAGCCCTTGCCGCCGCCGCCGACGCCGCCGCCGCCCTCGCCCTCGCCGCCGCCGCCGCCCACGATCGCCGGCTGCATCGCGTCCCAATCCCCCCAGTGCTACGTCTCGCCCGGCGCCGCGTACGAGACCAGGAGCTGCTCAAACCCGTACGGCACGTGCGTCTTTGCCGGCGGCGCGGCCAACGGGAACCCGTGCACGCAGGACAGCGACTGCTGCTCGGGACACTGCTACAACGACCCGGACACGTACGACGCGCCCAACACCGGAAACCCCAACGGCGACGATCCTTACAATCCCACAAACGGCGAGGAGGTGTGCTGGGTGGCCCCAATGACCGGGCGCCGCCTGGGCCACCTGGAGATTGGCCTCGTCGACGCGAATGGTGACAATTACGACGACGACTGCCAGGCGGATTGCGACGCGTACGTCACCGCCCAGTGCACCAACGACCCCGCCTTTCTGTACACGAAGCGGCCGCACCTGTCGCCGCCTCCGCCTTTGCCGCCGCCGCCCTCGCCGTCGCCGCCCGTGCCGCCCACTCCGCCGCCGCCGTGCACGCCCCTTTTGAACGTGGCGCTATGCACGCGGTGGGACTGCGACTTTACCAACCCCAGCGACCCGGCCGTGGTCTACCACGGCACCAACGACGCCGCGGGCACCAACCTGGGCGGGGTCTACCTCGGGTACCAGACGCTCTCGGAGCCGCTCTACGTGGTGGGATCGTTTGGCGCGACCCCGAGCACCTTGCCCAACCGCGAGCGCTTTGACGGGCTCGTCTCCTTCCTGAACCTGTTCCCCACCATGAACGCGGCTGGCACGCAATCGTACACCTCTTCGGATCCGGAAATGGTCACCTTTGACTACATGAACCTTGGCGATACCGGCGCCACCGGGACCGACCCGTACGCGACGGGCACGCACATACCGGCCTACCTGCGCATCCGTCCCACGCTCAGCAAGGAGACCACCACGACCATCCGGTTCGAGATCCAGCCGGCCATTGTCGACAATGCGCTCCGCCAGCTGTGCGATCCCTGGGTGTTCGAGTTCACGGTGTGGGTCAACCCCGCGCCCTTCCCGTACTCGTGCGCGCTGATCAACAAGGACCTGACGCGAGCCGGCCCCACCGTGCCGCACACGAGCACCAGCGTGGAACCCGACGACCCTGCCTTTGGCGTCGAGATGTGCGTCGAGTGCGACCTCGGCGATGACGAGCTGCACTTTGACCGCGTCTACGAGACGCACTCCAAGTTCTCGGACTCTGCGTACAGGAATACGTGGTTTGCCAACAACGATGTCAACGACTTTGACACCAGCAACTACCAGATTGTCATGAAGCCCGGCATGCCGCGCAGCATCCCGGTGGGCGGTGACGGCCGGCGACGTGCGCGACTGCGCCACCTGGGCCTCTGGATCCAATGGGACGAGTCGCTGTGGCAAAGGGTCGGCGGGTACAGCGCCAGGACGGATTTCACCACCTCCTACAAGGCAGAGAACGACCTCGACCACCCCTCTGCCTACAACGGGCCGACCTACTACAACGGCTTCTACTACGACGCCGACGACCTCAACGGGTTCACGTCAGACATGGCGCTCACCAATGGCGTGACCGACTACCAGATCGGCATCGCGTACAACTTTGGCCAGGCTTCGTACCAGCGATCGCGCCTCGACTCCAAGGTGCTGCTCGGCTGCTTCAAGCTCGCGCCCCTTGCAGGCGGCGTCACAAAGGGCGATGTGACGCTCGAGATTGTGTCGTCGCGCATCCAGGTCGACCAGAGCGGCCTCTGCAGCCCCGACGCGTACTCCACCACGTGCGACAAGGAGAGCCAAAAGCACAAGAAGAGCTACCCTCACCCGGTCCGCGAGGCTGTGGAGGTGTCGTACGAAAACCTGTACGTCGCGTCACCCTCGCCGCCGCCGCCCGTGCCCTCGCCGCCGCCGCCCTCACCCCCGCGCATCTACGCCGACGGCATGGGCAGCTGCTGCATGCACGCGATGCGGTACGACGACTCGGGCCGATACTGCTTCACGCAGGACGACCAGCTGACCGACGCCAGCGACTACGAGGGGTTTGTGTTCCGGTACCCGCTCGACGGCAGCGGCAACTACAACGTCAACGCGGACCTGGGGGGAACGGGGCTGCCGCACACGGTCGAGGACGAGATGGACCGGCTCACCGCCCTGATCCCGGTGCTCGCGACCCAGGGCAGCCAGATCGACGCGATGTACTTCCAGGTGGCGATCGACGACTCCTCCAGAGCGCGGCCCGGGTTTGCCGTGTCCAACTCCCGGTGCCGGGAGCTGTGCGGCATGTGGGCGCTGCGCGACCCGGAGTTTGGCTGCGTCGCAGCCGAGTACTGGCCCTACGACGGCGGCAACGGCCACAAGTGCGGCCCAGCATCGCCAAGCGGCTGCAACCAGGCGGACGCGCACTACCGCTGCGAGCTGTGGGTCTACCCGCGCGAATTCAGCTCGTTTGGCATTCAAGAGGGGAGCCCGGGCGACCCCAGCGACGACCCGCAACAGATGGGCAAGATCTTTTGCACGGCGGCGTGCACCAGCCCGAACGTCAACACCGCCACGCTCGACTTTGACTCCACGTGCATCCCGGGGCACAGCGGCAGCCACGAGAACGTGCCCGACCTGCTCGACGAGAACCTGCGCCCCGTCGCGGAGTGGCCGCGCGTCTTCACAAACTGGTTCCACGACCAGTACAGTAGCTATGTGCTGACGGAATCCATCATGGGAGGCGGGGAGTACGACATGTTCGGGTGGCAGGTGGACATCTCCGGCGATGGCCTGTCGCTCATAGGAGGCGCGAACGACGCGGATTACACCTACGACTCAATCAATACGGGCCCACCCCACTGGTCAAGCAACCTACAGGATGGAGACCGGCATCCAGGATACGTGAAGGTCTACCACGACGTCGGCGGCACCTGGCAAGACCGGGGCACCCTTTCGCGAGGCCAAGTCGACGATGGCAACATGTTTGGTTCCGGCGTGGCGATCGCCGACAACGGCAACAAGATCGTGTCGTACATGCCTTCGGCGCAACCCGGCGCTTCGGACGCAGCGGGCTGGTACATCTACACGTACAACGGCGCCACTTGGAGCGACGCGGGCTTTGTGCCGGAGAACCCCGCGGATGGGGAAACATACAACCAGTATGGCCCGCGAATGGCGATGAGTGCCGATGGCAACGTCCTCGCAATCGGACAACCCAGGGTGAACGGCGACAAGGGCGCGATCAGGGTGTACGACATCTCCACGAGCACGCCCGCGATGATGGGCTTCGAATTGACCGAAACGGAGTATGTGAAGTTGGGGATGGCGATCGCGCTTAACGGCGACGGAACGCGCCTCGTTGCCGGCCGAAATGGCCAAATCCTCTCTCCGTCCTACGTCTACGAATGGGACCCAAGCGGCATTTTCGGCTCGTGGAACCAGCTCGGTGGGGCCATCAACACCCCCAACCCCGCCGGTGGCAGCCCGGACGGCGACAAGGACAGGCACGGGCGCTCGGTGGCCATCAGCGCCTCCGGCGACACAGTAGCCTTTGGCGCGCCAGCGACGGAAAATTACGTGGGGAACGTGCCGTTTGTGGACGTCCACGACCTCGTGAACGGCGCGTGGGTGCGGCGACCCATTGTGACTCGCCAGACCCACGACCCGACCTGGAGCAACACTTATGATGGCATCTTTGGCGCGTCGGTCGCCCTCTCGAGCGACGGCAACGTTCTGGTCGTCGGCGAGTCTAACGCGCAAGGCGCCGGCGAAGGCTTTGCCACAGGCCAGGGCGGCAGGGCCTACGTCTTCTCGTACAATACGGACGCCGCCCAGTGGTTCTCGGTGGGGACGCTCGAGAGCACGGTGGGCGTCGGCGATCCCGACTTTTGCAACCAGTGCTTTGGGGCCGACGTCGAGGTCAACGGCGACGGCACGCGGATCGTGGTGGGCGCGTCGCGCGAGGGCCTCTCCACGCACGAAGGCGGCTCCTTCAAGGGCGGAGACCCTGCCGACCTGAGGCACGCGGGCTCGGTGCACGTGTTCGAGGCCCAGTCCATCTCGGGCTCGTTGCGCACGATGATCACCCTTGGAGGCGGCGCGAGGAGGCGGCTGCTCGCTGTGACGATGGCGGAGCTCGAGAGCGCGCTCGCCACCGAGCTGAGCCTCGACCCCAGCAGCGTGACCGCCGAGGAGGTGCCGGACTCCAACAACGTGACGCTCACGTTCGTAGTGCCCGCGGTCACGCGCCGGGCGTTTGTGGGCTCGCTGTTCGGGCTCCTCAACAACCGCACTCGCGCGCTCGCCACGCTGGGCGTCGACATCGTGCACGTCGCGCTGATCGAGTTTGCGAACTTTGCGCCGCCGCCGCCGCAACCGCCCTCGCCCCCCTTGCCGCCGTCGCCGCCGTCGCCGCCGCCGCACCCCCCGCATCCGCCACGCATGCCGCCGAGGCAGCCGTGCGCCGCAGACGGCTCCGACGATAGGTGCTCGCCCTTCGAGGGCGCCGACTGGAGCTCGGCCATCTCGTCGTACCACTTCTACCTGTACGACGAGACGCCCGACGGCGTCGACCTGCGGCTGTGGGAGTGGCCGCGCGTGACGCCCACCGACGACCAGCTGGCGAACAACGGCGTGTGCGAGGACGGGATGCCATCGTGGCGTCCCCGGAGGCCTGAGGGCAACTACTACGTGGCATTTGGCGGCGCCAACTGCGCGACGCACCACGTCAACCTGACCACGGGCCTGATCTCCGGCTGCGGCCGCGTCGACCTCGTGCCGTGCACGCTCGGCACCGACTGCGCCGACTGCGGGCGCAGCGCGTCATACGTGGCGAGCAACGAGGAGGCGGCGCGCCGGCGCCGGGCGCAGGCGCTGCCGGCGCTGCACGACGCGAACGAGCTGCACCACCTGAACCACACACTCGCGACGGCCACAAGTTGGCACCTGCCGTCCCCGTGGCTCAAGGCGCTGCGGATCACGGACCACTTTAACGGGCAGTCGTAGGACTGCTTGTATTATTTAAGTGTTTTATAACCCTGACGCTTCACATAAAAAGATAGTCTGGGCAGCGCCAAGCATGCGCGGTCGGCTGCCCAACCTTTCGCGGCTTGCTCCCAAGAAGAAAAAGGCCGCGCTCCCCAAGCCGAGCGGCGAGCGCGCCGACCCGGCAAAGGCCAACGTGCGCTTCCACAAGCTGCAGATGGCGGCGCACGCCAAGTACGGCCTGCCCCTGGAGGCGTTCGCCGCCTTCCGCACTCGCTTCTACCCAGACAACCTTCGAATGGCATCGCAGGTCACCGGGTGGGCGCAGCTCGACGCGCACGAGGCGCGCTGGGCCGCCTTTGAGAAGGGGAGGCGCGGGCAGGAGACCTTTCGCGAGTTTTTGGTCAGGGTAGGCTAAAGCGTTTGACTTACGCTAAAAACCCCGTTTTGTGACTACTCGCCGTTTAGAACAAACGCACTCCCATGTACTGCAACCTCGATCGATTACTTGCCGGGTGCGTCAAGGCGCGTGCCCCACGCCCACCGCGCGTGGCGATTCTGATCGAGGGCTTCCCGCGGCCGCACCACCCAATCATGGAGTTTGCCAAGCTGCTCTTCCTGCTGCGCGAGCACGACGCCAAGGTCACATTTGTGGTCGATTGGTACGACATCCGCGAGCGCGGGCTGTGCGCTTCGGTGGGCCAGATGATGCAGCTGCTCACGCACAATGAGCACGAGGTGGCGATCAAGTTCAAGACGTCCGCGTGCGCGGCCGCGCAGCTGCGCCAGCAAGCGGTGGAGGCGCTCCACTTTTTGCAGCGCGTGTACGGCATCACCGTCGTCTCTGCAAAGGTGGGGTGCCGAGCGCACGGGGACGCTGCGGCGCTTGAGACGCTCGGCATCACCGTCGTCGACGAAGCGAAGGAGCAGCACGTGGTCAACGACAGCGCCGACGTGATCAAGGAGGTGCAGATGGTCTTGCAATCTTTGCAGGGAAGGGAGTGTGTACGGGTGTCGAAGCTGTAGTGCCTGCGCAAAACTTGCACGACAGGAATTTCTGGAGGTTGGTGTCGGTGCATTTGTCGATGTCCTCAGAGACGCACTTGAGGCATCGCGGGTGGCCGCAGGATGCGCACGACCCAAAGGCGCCGGAGAAGGCGACGCTTTCAACCGCGTTGACGGTGTTGTCGCAGTGCGCGCACTGCACCTTGGACGAGGGCGACACGAGGTACGTCTGGAATTTGAAGAGGTCGGCCATGCCGACGCACGCGCCCTGTTGCAACACGTCGGCAAAGATCCCCGTGGCGGCCACAATGGCTTTGACGCACAGCTGCTCGCTCGCGGAGGCGAGGTACCGGTCGTTGCACGACCCGTTATCAAAGATCGAGCGCATCAACGCGTGTGCGCAGTTGCTTTGCTTGGCACCTCGCATCTTGCCGCGCTCGGCGAGGAGCGCCTCGGGTCGCTTCTTCTTCTTGGCGCTTTTGGCGGCGGTAGCGGCGGCGACGTTTGTCGCTTGCGCCCGTGGCGCTGCCGTCGGATCCAGGTCCTCGAGGTTCACCGAGACTTGGGCCTGCGTCGTCGGGTCCAGCACCATGTTCCTGTACTTGCCCGTCCGAAGCCAGATGTCCACCTCGACAAACACGGCGGCCAGCGCCAGTTGCCTTCTCCCCTTGGTACTCGTGCGCAGCGTGGGCCACCGCTGCACGGTGTTGCCGAGCCCCTTTTCGTGCGCCGACTGCTCGCGTGACGCCGCGATGGGGTCGATCACGGTCGACGCAAGACCAAAGGGTGTGTACAGATCGTCGTCGCCCTCGTTTGGGCGAAGACCGAACAGGTCGACGCACACCGCGGTTCCAGTGCACAACAGGTAGTGTAGCGTGTCATGCATTGCCGTTTCCACCCATTGCTGATTGACGCCGCGACTCTTCCCTTCGTAGCGCCCCGACTTGAGCCGGTCAATGAGCTCGCGCACCTGCTTGACCCCCAGCTTGATTACAATGTCAAGACTAAGTAGCTGCTCACCACTCACCCCGTCGGGCCCGAGCGCCATGACGCTCGGAATGGTGGACTCTAGGAACAGCGCCGCTTCCCTCGTTGCAAACGCGTCGTCGTTCTGCGTGGATGCCATGCCCCATCGTTCGGGTGTGCATGCAACGCACACAGCGATGGCCAGCATGAGCGGCAAGCCGCTTGGCTTGTGCGCGTCGTCAGGCAACGCCCCTCTGTAGAATGCATCGGCCCGCTGATCCAGGTACCCCGTGAAACTCGCCTGCTCAAAGATGTCCTCCGCCGTGAAGAGCAGCCCCGAATGAATGTGCCCGTCTTTGACGCGCGCCGCTTTGCAC
>Ga0315330_10001944_pt1 | contig 14083 bp, 13 predicted proteins | sample M140m34915metaG_FD_203453 | JGI IMG/M metagenome (GOLD analysis project Ga0315330, IMG submission 203453) | Ammonia-oxidizing marine archaeal communities from Monterey Bay, California, United States - M1 40m 34915 | ecosystem: Environmental > Aquatic > Marine > Intertidal zone | place: USA...
TTTCCTATGAAGTTTCTCGATCATTATCAGCTTGTGAGGGTGCATTGCTGGTTGTTGATGGGTCTCAAGGTGTAGAAGCTCAAACATTAGCTAATTGTTACACTGCAGTCGATCAAAACCTTGAGGTGTTGGCTGTAATCAATAAAATCGATTTGCCTCAGTCAGAACCAGATAGAGTAAAGCAAGAAATTGAAGATATGATTGGAATTGATGCAACTTCAGCTCCATTAGTAAGCGCTAAGACTGGTCAAGGAATAGAGGAGCTGCTTGATCTTTTGGTGGATAATATTCCATCGCCTGAAGGTGATCCAAGTGCAGATTTTGAAGCCTTAATTATTGATTCTTGGTTTGATGCATACCTTGGAGTCGTCTCCTTGATCAAAGTGATAAACGGGTCCATCAAACAGGGGCAAAAAATTAAGGTTTATTCAACCCAACAATCATATCTAGCAGATCAAATCGGAATTTTTTCTCCAAAAAAAATTGCAAAAAAAGAATTAAATGTTGGTCAGGTTGGCTACATGGTTGCTGGCATCAAAAATATTCAGGGAGCCCCGGTTGGCGACACTATTCTGGATTCAAAAAATGATACATCTAAGCCTTTACCTGGATTTCAAAAAGTTCTACCAAAAGTTTTTGCATCTTTGTTCACGGTTGACTCTGATGAGTATGAAAAGTTTCGAGATGCTCTCTCAAAACTAGTATTAAATGATTCTGCTTTGATATATGAGCCTGAGGTATCGGATGCATTGGGGTTTGGTTTTAGATGTGGTTTTTTAGGAACCCTGCATTTAGAAGTTGTTCGAGAAAGACTTGAAAGAGAATACGATCTAAATCTAATATCTACAGCTCCATCTGTTCAATATCAAGTGGTAAAGACTGATGGTGAGGTAATAGACTGCGATAGCCCATCTCAACTTCCAGCTCTTAGCAATGTTAGTGAAATCAGAGAGCCTTATGTTCTAGCAACCATCTTGACTCCAAAAGATTATGTCGGGAATGTTATTACATTATGTACGCAAAAAAGAGGCACTCAGAAAGAAATGACATATTTTGGTAATCAAGTCTCTATTGTGTTTGAAATGCCTCTTGCAGAAGTCATAATTGATTTTTTTGATCGACTAAAATCTACCACCAAAGGCTATGCATCTATTGAATACAATATCACTGAATTCAAAGCATCAAATTTAATTAAATTAGACGTTTTGCTTAATAATGATGTTGTTGATGCTTTGTCTATTATCATCCACAAAGATTTTGCAATGAGTCGAGGAAGAGAAGTGGCAAAAAATTTACAAAAACTTATTCCTCGTCAAATGTTTGATATACCCATACAAGTTGCTTTGGGGTCTAAAATTATTTCTCGCGAGACTGTGAAGGCTCTTAGAAAGAATGTTACTGCAAAATGTTATGGTGGAGATATCACGCGTAAAAAGAAATTGCTTGAGAAACAGAAAGAAGGTAAAAAGAAAATGAAACAATTTGGTAGAGTCTCAATACCTCAGGAAGCATTTTTAAATTACTTCAATTCAGGAGAGAAATAATGTTTGGTGATCCAATCTTCTTATTATCTTTGCTGGCAGTATTTGGACTCATAGGAGTTTGGATTTATCAAGTCTTGCAAGATACATTAACTGATCAGTCCCAGCAAATTATTTATATCGCAGGTCTTTCATCATCCCTAGTTGGCATCTATAGAATTTTTGTTAACGCAGGTGATTTGGGATCTGTTTTATTAATTGGCTCAGTAATCTGCTTAATTATTTTGATGGTTGGTGTATTCACCAAAAATACTTTATTGAAAACAACAGGTAAAGGCTGGTTTGTTCCAGTTTTTCTAATTTTTGTCCTGCGAACCTTTATTTACGAACCCTATCAGATTCCTTCTGGATCAATGATTCCTGGTCTTAAGGTTGGGGATTTCATTCTGGTCAATAAACATAGTTATGGCCTAAAGGTTAATAGAGTTGGCAATACTTTTGCCTTATCAGCAGATCCTGAATATGGAGATGTTGTTGTTTTTATCCCGCCGCATGTCAATGTGCCATACATAAAACGCTTAATAGGTAAGCCTGGAGACACCATTGGTTATCTTAATAAAAAAATATACGTAAATGGTAAAGCCATAAATCAGGAACTTATTTCTACAACACAGGAAGAGACCTTTTTGAGAGAAACCCTAGGTAATTCAGAGCGAATAATCAGGATTGTAGGAGGAAGTTCCTCCTATCCAGAGGAGTTCATGGTGCCAGCGAATCATTATTTTGTTATGGGAGATAATAGAGATAATTCAAGCGATTCCAGATTCTGGGGATTTGTCCCAAAAGAAAACTTTATGGGTACTGGTGAATTAATTTGGATGTCATGGGAGTGTTGGACTTGCTTGCCATCCTTTGAAAGAGCAGGCTTTATTCAATAAATTCTATGAGTAAAAATTCTTTAGCAGTTAATAAATTATATTTGGAACTGCCTTTATTTAAACAAGCCTTTGTCCATAAAAGTGTTTCTTCAAACCATAACAATGAAAGGTTGGAGTTTCTGGGAGATGCAGTTTTAGAGATTGTTATATCCGAGTATCTTTTTAATCGTTTTACTGATTTGAATGAAGGTAAATTAACTCAAATGAGAGCATCCATGGTTAATACGCAATCGCTGGCAGAAATTTTTCAGCAATTGGATTGCAAGGATTTGCTTCAAACCTCAAAGGGGACCAATAAATTAGATGAAACACACAAGCATTCAATTTTTGCTGGGACTCTAGAGGCCTGCATCGGAGCAATTTTCATTGAGCTGGGTTATGAAGAGAGCAAAGGCTTTATATTGCAGCTTTTTCATAATCGTTTTTCCCTTTTACATGCATCTGCAGAACTGAAAGATGCAAAATCAAGATTGCAAGAAGCCTTGCAGGTTAAAGGGGCTGAACTACCTAAGTATTTAGTTAAATCTAATAAACAGGGTAATTATTTCGATTGCAGTGTGACGTTTAATGGTAAAACTTTTGAGGCATCTGATGCTATAAAGAAAGAATCTGAGCAGAAGGTAGCAGCATTGATTTTGATTGAATTGGGTCAATCATGAAAAAGCAGTTTTGTGGATATATTTCTATTGTTGGTAAGCCCAATGTTGGTAAATCAACTCTGCTAAATACCATCTTAGATAAAAAAATATCTATCACCTCCCGTAAATCTCAAACTACTAGAAATAATATTCTAGGAGTAAAAACTGATGAAGAGTTCCAAATGATTTTCTTAGATACACCCGGAATTCATCTCAAAGCTACCAAAACCCTGAACAAGGTATTAAATCACTCGGCCTTAAGCGTTATTGAAGACTCTGATCTAGTTTTATTTGTGCTACAGCGAACCTCATTGCAGGATCAGGATCGCCAGGTTCTGAAGAAAATCAAAGAGACTCAAGTTCCTTCTATTTGTGTGTTAAATAAAGTTGATCAGGTGCAAAATAAAAATGATCTTCTGCCCTTAATACAAGAGATAGATTCAATTTACTCTTTTAGTGACTATGTACCTACTTCTGCATTAAATCACGATGGCATTGAGGACTTGCTTGGGTGTATTAAAAAATCTTTACCAGAGAATAATCATTTATATCCAGCAGAACCTGAAGAAAAAGAAATTCCTGATAACTTTTTTATTAGTGAGCTTGTCAGGGAAAAGATTATTCGCTCGCTTGGAGATGAGTTGCCTCATGAAACCTATGTGGCAGTAGAAACAAAGGCCATGGAAGGAAAAATGTTGTCGATAGGAGTCATCATTTATGTTGCTAGAGATAGTCAAAAAAGTATTGTTATAGGTCATGAAGGCTCTAATTTAAAGAGAATAGGACAGCAAACCAGAGTTGAGCTTGAAAAAATGATTCACAAAAAAGTTTTGTTAAAAACTTTTGTTAAAGTAAATAAGAATTGGAATAACGATGCTCAGTATTTAAGCAGCCTGGGAGTAGGTAGCAACCAAGATGCCTCATAACTGGGAGCATTGCTTTCTTTTGCATGCCAGGTCTTTTGGAGATACATCTATCATTGCAGATGTTTTTACCGAATCGTCTGGAAAAGTTTCTATCATGGCCAAGGGCGCAAAAAATCCTCGATCAAAGTTCTTTGGTCATTTACTGCCTTTCTCTGCTTTGAGAATCATTGTTACCGGTAAATCAGAGATGAAGACCTTGACCCAGATAGACTCAAATTTTCTTTCTCAGTCAGTTAAGGGGCCGCATGATCTTTATACCTATCTTTATGTGAATGAATTAATGATGCGTCTCTTGCCTAAAGGACTGCCAAATCAGGAGTTATATGACCTTTACCAAAACTTTGTTGAGCTTGCCAGAGCAGATGCGATTTCTGAGCTAGATTTAAGGGTCTTTGAGTTAGATCTTCTTGATGTGCTTGGTTATGGAATTAATTTTGATACAGATAGTAAAGAAAATTCAGAGTTTAAAGATTCAATCATCTATTCATACATGCCAGAAAAAGGATTTCATAATGCAGGTGATGTTGAAGGATTCTCTTCTAAGGAGATTGCAGCTATTAAAAATAGAACCCTTGAAGGAATTGATAAGATAAAATTAAAACAGTTATTACAGGTTGCTATTAGTGCATGCTTAGATGGAAGAGAACTAAGCAGCAGAGAATTTTTTAAAAAAATTAGAATATGATTTATGGAATAGGCACAGATTTGGTACATTTAGATAGAATCAGAAAAATGAAATCTTTATCTGCATTTGCTAACAAAATCTTGGGCGATCAAGAGCTTGAGCAATACGCAGAACTGGCAAATGGGCCAAAACAATTCTATCTTGGTAAACAATTTGCAGGCAAAGAAGCTTTTGTTAAAGCCCTTGGGACAGGCTTTAAAGATCCAATCTTCCCTAAAGATATTCAAATATTAAGAAATTCACTTGGGAAACCTGAAATCTTATTATCTGCTGGCGCAAAATCTTATGTTGAGGACTTGGGCATCACCAAATCCCATGTTAGTCTAGCCGATGAAAGCAACCATCTACTTGCATTTGCAGTATTAGAAACATGAATAAAATACTTCTTTTAGGACCGCCAGGTGCTGGAAAAGGCACTCAGGCAGATATTATTTGTGAATCTCTCAGTATTCCCAAAATTAGCACAGGCGATATGTTGAGATCAGCCATAGCATCTGGCAGCGAGCTTGGTAAAAAAGTTACTGATATTATGAATTCCGGAGGCTTAGTTTCTGATCAAATTATTATCGAGTTAATTCTTGATCGCATTGACCAGGCTGATTGTGTGAACGGGTTTTTATTTGATGGCGGGATTAGAACGGTTGGCCAAGCAGATTTATGCGTAGAAAATAGCATTGAGTTTACTCAAGTTATTGAAATTAAGGTTGATGATGATGTAATCGTAGATAGGATGTCAGGCAGAAGGGTGCATCCAGGCTCAGGGAGAAACTACCATCTTGTTTATCAACCCCCTAAAAATGAAGGCGTGGATGACATTACTGGAGAACCTTTAATACAAAGGGAAGATGATATGCCTGAAACAGTCAAGCATCGCTTGCAAGTTTACCAAGATGAAACCAAGCCACTTGTTGCTTACTATCAATCTCAGGAAAGCAAAAGTTCCCTTAAGTATATTGCTGTGGATGGGTCCCAATCCGTTGAAAAAGTATTTGAGGATATTGAGCAAAATTTTTAATTGAATGAAAATTTTATCCCTTGATGTCAGTGGAAATTACTCATCAATCTCCCTGCTTAACGATGATGAGGTAAATACTTTCACTCAAACCCATGACCGAAAAGACAGGCCTGATTGGGATAAACTTTTTTCAAGTATTGGTTTTGATTCAACAAAAGACTTTGATAGCCTTGATGGAATGGCTTTTGCACGTGGTCCAGGCTCTTACACAGCTCTCAGAATAACTGCCTCTTTTTTAAAAGCAATTGCTGAAGTAAAGAAATTACCGCTAATAGCAATTTCAAATCTCGAATCAGTTGCGCATGAGGCGTCCCATTGGATTGATAAGATTGAAGCAAAAATTTATGTCGCCATAGAGGCCGATACAAATGAAAGTTATTTTTGCAGTTATCAGAAAAATGATCATAAGCTCAATCCAATTTCAGCTGAGGGCCTTTTGCAAATGGAAGAGCTATCAGACTTATTGAAGAGGGATGACTGTTATTTTGCTGGTACTGGCTGGCCAAAGGCTGCAGAAAACAATCCGCAGTTTTTATCTCAAGCCCTTGGAAGCGCTGAGCCAATTGCCACAATAGCTAAGACAAGATTAGAAACTGGTGAGATTTTCCTCCCTGAAAATGCAAATCCTGTTTACCTTAAAACCCCTGATTATAAAAAATCATGATTTCAGATTTTTTTCTTGCACTTCTTCTTGCCTTGATTCAAGGCCTGACTGAATTTCTGCCTGTTTCCAGTTCAGCGCATCTATTGTTTCCGTCATTGCTTTTTGGCGCTAAAGACTTCGGCATTGTCTTTGATATATCAGTTCATGCTGGAACCTTGGCAGCGGTCATTTATTATTTTAAAAAAGAAATTCATGGATTGTTCCAGGCTTGGAATCCCTGGACAAAAACTAGGAACATGGAAAATTTCTCACTGGGATTAAACCTCATTGCTGCAACTTTGCCAATTGTTTTGGTTGGGTTGCTTGCATCTGACTTGACTGAGTCTAGATCTGCAAATATCGATTCAATCGCTTGGGCAAACCTCGTATTTGCTGGTTTGTTATACGCCGCCTTTAAATCCTCTAGTCAATCGAAGTCTTTGACTGAGTTAACCTTATTTGCAGCCTTGATAATTGGTTGTTTTCAGGCATTGGCTGTCTTTCCTGGGGCTTCTAGATCTGGTATGGCAATAACTGGAGCATTGATCATTGGATTAAACATCAAAGATACCTCAAGGTTTGCTTTTCTATTAAGCATTCCTACTATTATGGGAGCTTTGATATTAATGCTTGCGAAGGGCGCTTATTCAATTTCGTTTAGTGACATGCTCATAATGCTCACAGGCTTTATTGGCTCAGCTCTGATAGCATTTTTTACTATCAAGAGTTTTCTCCAATTTGTTGAGAAGATTGGAATGACCCCATTTGTTCTTTACAGAGTTGCTCTTGGTCTGGTGCTTTTGCTTATATGATGCCTCCTCTTGTTTATACATCAGGCATTCAACAAAGTTTAGCTGAGGATACCGCAAAGATACTGGGAACTTCTGCAAACTCAAAGCAAGAATTCAATCATCTACCCCATCTCTATTTATCAGAAGTTGGACTATCATTTTTTCACCCAGAAGCAAGATCAACTAATCAATTTCGAATAGATTTTAATTCTGGCACAACAGGATGGCGTATCAAAAGAGCCAATCATGAGAAGCTGATCAAGAAAGCTTTGGGTAAGTCAGAGCGTCCATTGAACATCCTTGATTGCACGGCAGGGATGTTACAAGATACTTTATTATTTCTTAGCCTAGGTCATCAAGTCACAGCGCTTGAGCAAAGTAAAATTTTATTTCATTTGCTGCAAGATGGAATAAGTCGAAGTGAGGATCAGAACATTTTCATAAAACTTGATCTTATTCATGCAAATGCATGCTCTTATGCCGCTCATGCAAAAAATTTTGATGTGATTTATTTTGATCCCATGTATCCACCCTCAAAAAAGAATGCTCTAAGTTCAGGACAGCTAGAGTACATATCAAAGATTTTGGAAGTAGAGTCTTTAGAAAATAATGCAACAAAAGACTTTGAAGTTTTGCAATTAATCCCAGCACGAAAAATGGTTGTTAAAAGACCTATTAAAGCCGAGCCTTTTTCCCTCCAAACGAACTATCAAGTATCTGGTAAAACAACCAGATTCGATGTTTATATTTAGACCGGTCTAACTTGAAATTGTAATGCTGCCACCCATTCCTGGGTGGATAGAGCAATAGTAATAAAGTGTAGTTGGAGTTTCAGAATGTACCTCAATCTCAGTTCTGCCGGGATTATAGGTATAAACCCCCTGTGCATATTCCACGCCACCACCGTGAGTTCCATCCGGAGTGGTAGAAAATCTTAGGGGATGATCAGTTGAATGATTGAAAATGTAATTTACTCCAACCTCAAGGGCGATTGATTTTTTTTGCGTCCCATCAATTACATATACATTTCCTCCCCCATTGGCATTGGCTTCAACGCTAACTAGAAAAGATGGCCCATTCGCTATATCAGTAGCTGATACCAATGAACTAAAACTCAAACTATCTAGATAAGCTTGCGTTGGATTAACCAGCACTCCATTTACAGTATTTTTAAATAATGTATGGGCCAGCGGTAACTTTATTTCCATTTCTGAGGCATTGACAATGGTCCATTCTGGAGATGCATCTGGAGCGTATAAAGCTTTCAAATTCCAGCCTGTTAGTATCATCCAATATGCAAATTCTTGAGCAATAATTCTTTTATAGAGAGTAGGATCACTATCAGATAAGCTGCCATAATTATCTGAAGGATCATAGAAACCACCTGTGATTGCCTCATTCATTGCAAGAACCAACTCAGATGATTCATCTTCATATCCCCATGATGTGTAACTCTTATCAAATATTAATGTGATGGTATGAAGCAGGTGCTCTAAGATCGCATTAATTTGATCAGCTTTAGTTCTCTCATCAGCAGGGGAGCTATAAGTAGACTCCCAAATAAAATCTACAACAGCGTAATTATCATTAATAAAATCCCAGCCAGCATAGTTGTCATTGTTAAGTGCTGGATCGTAGCTGCTCATGTTAGTTTTTCCAACTCTTTGAAATGCGTTGTATTGATTAAAATTATTTAGCAATAAATCTCTATTGACTGAGTTGGTGGAATCATTGCTAGCGAGTATTTTATTAGCAATATTCAACACATTAGTTACAAACCCATCCGTTACATCCGGTAGGGCGCCCACAATTAAATTGTAAGAAGTTCCATATTTGTCGTATGGCTTGTAGGCATCATTTTTTAATAGCACACCATCCCAGGCAGAAGCAGTATCAGCTGAGGTATCTTTGGTTACAGAAATAGTGAATGCTTGTGAGGAGCTAAGAGTTCCATCGCTAACAATAACATTGAAAGAGTAGATATTATCTGAATTTGCATCTTCTGGAGATTCGAAGTTAGGAGCTAAAATAAAACTGACCACAGCCTCATTAACTCCATCTTTTTTAGAAATATTTATTTTAGAAGCATCATCACCTGATAATGAAAATGTTATTGAGTCACCCTCAGCATCTGATGCGCTAACGGTAAATATAGAAGTTATTCCCTCCATGCTAAAGTAATCATTATTAGGTTCGAAATAACAGCAGGCAACCTGAGTATTTGAGTAGGCACCAAGAATAGTTGGAGCTGAATTTGCAGCATTTGTGCCATCAACCTGACCAACAGAACCTCCTCCACTGCCGCCACCCCCGCCACCGCAAGCAGCGAGGAAGATTGTGCCTAATAAAGTAAGATTTTGTTTGCGAAAATTGCCCATGAAAAGCCCGCTAATTATTTTTAGAATTTTAAAACTGGGCATTTAGTATATGTAAGAAAAAAATGTGCCCATTTAAATCAAGATACTAACAAGACAGTAATTTGAGTGTAACCCATGTATCAAGACAAAAAATGGTATCAATAAAATAAGAGTGCTTTATTTCTAGACACTATTTGATGAATCTTTAATTGATTATGGTCTAGTTTGTCCATCTCCAGTGACAATGTATTTGAAGCTTGTGAGCTGATCCACTCCAACTGGACCTCTTGCATGAAATTTACCTGTTGCAATACCTATTTCTCCACCAAGACCAAATTCACCGCCATCAGCAAATTGAGTTGAGGTATTAATCATGACAATTGCGCTATCAATTGAATGAGTGAATGTAGATTGAGCTTCTTTGTTTTCGCTAATAATAGATTCGGTATGACCTGTTCCATATTTTTCAATATGAGTAATTGCCTCATCAATGCCTGCAACAGACTTTACGCTGACAATTGGCGCTAGGTATTCTGTAGACCAATCTTCCTCTGAAGCAAGCACAGCTCTATCATCAAAACCAACTGTTTCCTCGCAACATCTAATTTCACACTCTGCATCAAAAAGAGAGGCCACAAGCTTAGGTACAAAAGAAGGGGAAATCTTCTCGTTGATAAGAATTGTTTCAACAGCTCCACAAATTCCAGTTCTTCGCATTTTTGCATTCAAGCAAATTGATAGAGCTTTATCTTCATCGGCTTCTTCATCTACATATATATGACAAACACCTTCTAGGTGACCAAATACAGGCACATTTGCAGACCTTTCAACTTCTGCAACAAGGCTTTTACCACCTCTAGGAACTATGACATCTATAGAGCCATTTAACCCTTCTAGCATCATGGTTGCAGCCTCTCTGCTTTCAGAGGGCACTATTTGAATGCATTCTTCTGGAAGCCCTGAGAGCTTTAATGCATCTTGAAGCGAGTTGACAATCGCAGTAGCAGATCTAAGTCCATCTTTTCCGCTGCGTAAAATTACAGCATTGCCAGATTTTAGACATAAACCTCCAGCATCAGCAGCAACATTAGGCCTGCTTTCAAAAATTAATCCTATGACCCCAAGAGGAGTTGCAACTCTAGAAATATTTAAACCATTAGGTCTGTCCCATGAGGCAAGCACTCTACCAACAGGATCGTTGAAGGATTTAATTTCTGCCAAAGTATCACATATTCCCTGGAGCCTCTTATGGTCTAGTGCTAAACGATCAATAAAAGCTTCATCTTTTTTATTATCTTTTGCTGCCTTAATATCAATTTGGTTTGCAGTAAGAATGACATCAGCATTCTCTTGAATTGATGCAATAGCAAAGTCAAAAAATTTATTTTTTTGATCACTGGTTGCAGTGTTTAGTATTGCACTAGCACTTTTTGCCTTAAGTCCTATTTCATTGAGCATTGTTGATAACTCTTTACTCATTTTTTTACAAACCATGTTGCTTTAGTTCTTCTATCAATGCCTCTAATAGGTTTTTTATTTTTACCAGAAGTAATAACCATCGCACATTTATTTTTTAAACAAATTTCTGCAGCATCAATTTTAGATATCATTCCACCTTTTCCCATTTGACTAGCATGACCAGCCATTTTTTTAATTTTAGGAGTAATTTTAATTACTTCTTTTACCAGAGAGTTGAGTTTTCTTGTTTGGACATCTTCTTCAGATGCATAGAGTCCATCAACTGTTGAAAGGATGATTAATAAATCTGCGCCTATAAGCTTGGCTACTTTTGCGGCTAAAAGGTCATTATCACCAAATCTGATCTCATCAGTAGCTGTGCTATCGTTTTCATTGATGATTGGCAGGCATCCAGCCTCTAATAATTTGCTAACAGTTTGATGAGCATTTTTGGATGAAAGCTTGAGCTCTGTATCTCTAGGAGTTAAGAGTATTTGGCCTATGGGTATAGAAAATTTATTTAAATGTTTCTTCCATGCTGACATTAATTCTATTTGACCGTGAGCAGCCAAAGCTTGTGATTCAGCAAGAGTTAAATTTTCTGAAAGTTTAATTTTCTTTCTTCCAAGAGCTATTGCGCCTGAAGATACAATCAAAATCTCTTTTCCATTTTTTAATAGCCATGCTATGTCTTCACTGATCGAAGCAAGAATGCTATGGTTGACCAACCCATTAGACCCCGCAAGCACAGCAGAACCTATCTTAATGACTATCTTATTGTATGAATTTAAACTGCGCATTTTTGAACCAAGTAATACAATGATAAGGGTTTTAAAAAATGATATTTAAACACAATAAAAATATTTCAAGAAATTTCATTGCATATTTGATTTGCGCATTATTTGCTGCTGGTTGTGGAGGAGGAGGTGGCAGCTCGACGCCTCAAGTTAATCCTTTAACTTTTTCACTTACTGGATTGCCCTCATCAGTTCAAAGCTATGAGCAAGTCTCAATACAAGTTATCCCAAGCATTGAGGGGTGTAAATTTGAGGTTTTAGGCCCAGATTTATTTTGGATAAGCTCTTCAGATGATTTAAATTTTAATTTCAGGGCACCTATAATTTATAGTGCAAGCAAGGAGTTTTCATTTGGTGTTCGTCCAGCTAACTTCACGGTTAAGCCAGAGTGTGCTGGGTCTCAAAATTTCACATTTAATGTTACAAGAAATCAAACAGAATTTATTCCGAATCCTGAGCCAAGTAATATTCCATATCTAAGTTCTCCATATTTTAATGCTCATGATATTGGGTTTGGGGGAATAGAAATCTCAGATAGGTATTCAGCCACTGTTTGTTACCCAACAGAAAATGATTGCGTTACATATGAGAATGAATTGTTTGGCCAAGATGCTCACAATATTGCAACTGGTGATTTTAATGGTGATAGTTTTGAAGATTTTGTGGTTGCATGGGCTATTTTCCCCCACACCATAGATCAAAGTAAAAAGATTTATGGACCCATTAATATTTATTTGAATGATCAAAATGGTGGATTTACAGAAGATTTAAATCTTTACGCTACATCAGAAGCTCCAACGCATCCATTTGCATATAGGTTAGTTGTCGATGATCTAAATGGTGATGGCATTGATGATGTCTTTGCTGGATCTATGGGGCTATCTGTTGAGCAGGATAAGAGATGGGGTATTGATCCTTATCCACATTTTTTGTTGTTATCAAATTCATTGGGTAGGTTTGAGGTAAGCTCAGCAAACATAAATGATGAAAATAATGGCATGGGGCAATTATGCAGATTTGCCCATGATGCAAGTGGTGGAGACCCAGATGGTGATGGCGACATTGATCTTTTTGCTTGCAACATGTTGTTGGTCAATGATGGGGAAGGCAGATTTACCATTCACCCATATCTTAATCTAGATTGGAATTACAAATATGGAAGCCCCATGAGTAGCTTGCTAGCAGATTTAAATAATGATGGGTTTGACGATATTATTTTTTGGAACTTCAATGACAGATGGAATTTTGATCAAAATCCAGAGGAGGGTTTTACTTTGCTAAGTAATGGCACCAAAGACATTCAAAACTGGAAAAAAATACCCATGCCTCCTGGCCCATTTGGCATCAATGAGACCAAATATAATCATGCCGTAAAAGGAGATTTAAATAATGATGGTTTTTTGGATGTTGCAGTGGGAATTACTAGAGCTAATCCATATTATGAAGGTGCTTATGTCCAAGTCTTAATAAATGATGGTGTTGGAAATCTAATAGATGAGACCGATGCGCGTTTTATCAATCAAGAAAGAGCAGCCGATCATCATGGTGAGAGTAATATCTACATTCGAGATATGAATCTAGATGGAGCTCTTGATATCGTTCATTCAACAAGAGATTTTCGAACTAGCTTTCATGGTGCACATGTTGCGATTAATGATGGTGTTGGTAATTTTCGATCCTTGCCGAATTCCACTTTGCCTAATCGACCGGTGTTCTTTAGTGGAAACAACGATACCTTATTCAAAGGCGTCCCAATTGATGCAGACAAACTTGGTTGTCTTGACCTTATTTCTACGACCGACAGCTGGCAAGATGCAAGCACAACAAGAAACTATCTTTTTTCAATCTTGAATACCGATTGTAGTTATTAATATTAAGAAATTTGGTGCCCCATACCTGAGTCGAACAGGTACTCCCGAAGGAACGCGATTTTGAATCGCGCGCGTCTACCAATTCCGCCAATGGGGCACGGCGATCATTGTAGCTGAGTTCAACATCTTTTAGAATTAGCACCTCTCATGAAAACAGATAAATTCAATTACGATCTTCCTGAGCATCTTATTGCTCAATATCCGCCCTCAAAAAGAACTGATTCAAAGTTACTGGTTGCCATTGAATCTATTCAGCATCAAGTTTTTAAAGATATTGGAAACTATATAAATAAGGGAGATCTTTTGATTTTAAATAAAACTTCTGTAATTCCAGCTCGGTTATATGGAGAGAAAGCTACTGGTGGAAAAATAGAAATCCTGCTTGAGAGGTTTTTATCTGATAATCAGACTTTAACTCAAATTAGGTCATCCAGGAGCCCAAAAGACGGAGCGGAACTAGTGTTTTCATTTCAAGGTCAAAGA
>Ga0315330_10001949_pt1 | contig 14067 bp, 10 predicted proteins | sample M140m34915metaG_FD_203453 | JGI IMG/M metagenome (GOLD analysis project Ga0315330, IMG submission 203453) | Ammonia-oxidizing marine archaeal communities from Monterey Bay, California, United States - M1 40m 34915 | ecosystem: Environmental > Aquatic > Marine > Intertidal zone | place: USA...
TCAAAAAAATAGGCAATAAACCCGATGGCACTTATTACAGCAAAGAGAATGATAATGTTTTTGGAATAAACACCTCCCCTTCCACTAAAACGCGTTAAAACCCAAGAAGCGCCTGTCATCACATTTGAACGGCGAATCCAAATTGCCAAAAAGACCATGATAAACACTTGATTCCAAACTGGCCAGAGCCAAGGAATCCAAGCACTCTTTAAACCATAAACAAAGAGTAAGGCTACAGACCACATTACACCAGAGATATCAAACATACCAGATGCATTAGACAAGCCCAATACATACCATTTGATTTGATTACCTCCTAAAAAGTACTGATTTAAGTTTTTGCCCGCTTTGTTGGAAAGAAATATTCCTATAAATACCACAAGAAGCAGGTAACCAATAATGATGATATAATCTATTGGATTTAAATTCATTCTGAGGGAGTTAAATTTACAAACTCACCAAATAAATCGACTTCTCGTGAAAAAGGATCAAAAAGAGCATCCATAAGAACAGCAAATTGCCCTCGGGTTATGGGAGCGGAATTTTCAAAAGCTGAAAAAATAAAATGCTTTTTAACCGCGGCGGGAGTTGATAGCCATAAAGGTATTTCGTCCTCTGGGAGGGATTTTTTAAACCAATTCAATACATTTGCGACTGATGGATTTTGTGGAAAGTTTGGATCAAAAGAATCTTTCCAAGAGTCCAAATAGACCTCTTTTGTTTTGAGAGGCAAATCTGGGTAGAGCCAGGTTTGATTTTCCCAACCCACATTTTTTCCTGTACCTCTTAAAATTCCGGTCGCCCCCATTTTTTGATAGATTTCAAAGAAGCGATGGTCTTTGGGCACATCGAGATAAGGCAGAAGATATCCGCCTTGGGAGAGCAAGTTTTTTTGTATGTCCCTAACGGAAACTTGTCTGGGAGCAATTTCTTTGAGCTGGGCAAGTGCCGCTGTAATTCCTGCGGCCTGACCTAGTTGAAGGACAACAGGCTGTAAACGTGTTGTTCCATTGACAATATTTGAAACTGAAATGGATTTTTCAGTTACCAGAAGATGGTCAGTAGTTTTGGGGATTAAACAACCCAGAGGAATATTGTAGGAAGGGACAGGATAGAAATGTAATTCCGGGAGTTGGTCTGCGTCTGGATGTGCAGCGTGATGGTGGTCTACAGGATAATCCCCCACAGCAATCCCCGTTCTGTAAAGCGGGTTTCTTTGTCCATAAGGATTTGACAAGTGGTTGATTGTAAGGGTTATAATTCCGTGAATTCTTCGAGATTCTCTATGATAAGGGATGAATGGGAACCCATCTTGGGTAGGAAATTCTTTTGAAATCCCTAAGCGAGTAAAGCCCAAATCCGTTTGAAGGTAATAGAGAAACTGTTTTGATTTTAGCTTTGCTTTTTCGTAAAGCGCGTTGCGTTCAGCAGGAGATAATTCTATTCCATTAGCGTAATAATCATTTCCGTTAATGGGCCAATTGATCATAATTTTTTTATTGGGTAAGGCACCATAAGTAATCATTTTAGCCTTTGGCCAAAGAATGCGGTTCATATTTTCTGCTTCCGTGCATTTTTCACTTTCGGTAGCACAGTAAAATAAGCTAGCATCATATCCAGGGGGTTTTTCTATGGGAACAGCTTGGTCAAATTCTTCAAGAATTAATACATAAGTAAGGTCTTGAATGATATCATTTTCCTCCACGGGCGCGATCGATTCATTAAACCGATCTCGGGAATCCATACCGATGTCGTAAGAGACACCTATAGCCTTAGCAACATCACCCAATTCCGTTGCATCAATGAGTTGTTTGGCTATGACTTCAAAAGGAGTTTTATTTTTATACCCAGAGACAAGCCATCCCTCAGGATGCTTGCGGATACTTTCCCACTTAGTTTCCATCCACAGGGTGAGTTTTGTCTCTTTCTTTACCATGTTTAAAAAAACAGCTGCCCCTACAGCAGGTTCAAACAGATGATTACTTACCCAGCCCGTTTTAAGAGCCTGCGAACTTCCATAACGCTTTACAAGGCTATCTCTAAACTCGCCCCACAATCCAGATAAGAGTTTTGTATTGCCATCTACCGCACTTACACCTGCCGAAGTGAGCATACCCCCCAGCCAAGGATGTTCATTTATGAGAAGCGTGGAAACACCCATTCGAGCACTACTAACTGCTGCCGCTGTTCCTGCTGTACCACCACCGATAATTAACACTTCCGTTTGATAGGGATCGGAAACCTTAGAGCATCCGAAGAAACAAAGCAAAATCAAACACCACAAAAACTGACGGTACTTTAATTGGTTTATTGATATCATACGCTCAAGCAATTATTTATTCACAAATTGGGCTTCAATTTGCTCTATTTTGAACACTTAAAGTTACTTCTCTAATTACAAAAAACAAAAATATTTAGCTAAAGCTCAAGATTTTGAATGAATTAGGGAAATTCAAAAACATACCTTAGCTTAGTAAAAAAAATACCCGTTTTTTTCAAAGTTTTTATTTAGCTTCAATAACAACAGGAATTTCTTGAAGTCATTTAGCTAGCCATCCCTGTAGAAGAGAACAAAATTAAAGGCATCTTTTTTGAGTTAAATAAAGTATCTACCAGCTTATCTTCAGAGATTTTTTTATATACTTTTGGATTGTGTCTCCTCAAAAAATCTTGTTGAGTATTGAGAAGGCTCTCGATCACACCCACAAAAGATAAAAGAGTTTAGCTAAAAGTGAGGCTTAGAAATCAGTCAAGGATTTGAAATTTCCCATCATATCGAATTCGATATGTTTTTTGATTTTCGGGATTAAAAGTGGTCCAATAGAGAGTATCATTGATTATCCTTTTTTCAAATTTGACATGTTGGTTTTTATAGAGGGCATAGTGCATCTGATCAATGTTTAAGTTCTTTTTTTCCAAGGCCAATTTTTCCCTGTAATGACCATACATCCATTGAATCAATTGTGCATCTTCAGGGGCAGAAATTTTTTGCTCTTTTCTATCGGTAAAAAAGACATAACCCCAAAGTTCGGGCATATGCATATTGATGGTACCTTGTGGGCTCCAAACCCAATTATATTCAGGGAGATAATTTCCATTGACATCTTTTTTCCTATCATAACGATCGTTATTTAATGCATGTTCCCAATTAACTCGAGAAAAATTAATTCGCCAAAACTGATTAATCGGAACGCTCCCTTGCAAGTTACCCCTTCTCAAACTTTCCCATGGCAACGCAATTTCAAGTTGCCAGCCTTGGTCAGTATCTGAAGGATTATTTAAACTACCCTGGTAAGAAACAGCACTTAAAAGGGTTTCAATATTCCATTGATTATCAACTTTAACCTTATTGCGATAAGGTCTTTTTAAAAATAAATCCCAAACGGTGTTTAGAGCATTTATTTCTAGTTCCATATAATCATGGGTATCTCCATCGGGGTCTATAAAAACCTCAAAATCATTATTGTAAAAAATGACGGTATCGCGTTGTATTAAATTCCCCCATATGTGTGGTTCTTCGAGTTTGGCTAAAATATACAAGGCATGGGCATCCCATAACATTTTAACGTGAGTATCGTATTTGGGGATTTTTGTTCCCTCAATATCAATAAAAGAATCTGACCACTGTGCTTGTTCCCACGTGGAATCTTGTAACCCGTCAATTTTAGGAGGGATGTTGGTAAAATGAGCAAGATAAAGCTTTGGGATCTCAAGATGGTCAATATTTTCAGGAACAGAATAATTACATGAGGCACCTATAAATAGAAGTATAAGAAATGAAAAATGATAAAAGCGCAATGAAAAAACGGCAGATGTAATTTTTTAGTCTTTTAATTTAACAAAAAGAGCCTCTGAAAAAGAGACCACAACAACTTTAAATCTCTATGAAAGGTACAAGATTTCTCTTTTTGAAAATGAGAGGAGCTTTTTTTTATTTATATTGTATGGTGAAAATATATGTTACAAGGAGATTTAACGAAAATTTAAAACCCCTTTTATGAAGCCTAGTCTTGTTGGAAAATATCTTCGCTTAAGTTTTTATTTACTTGCGCCACTAGCATTGGTTTGGACTTACAAATACTTTTTTGGAGGCCCGAAAAGTGAGTTGGTCTCGTCAAAAGATTCAATAGCATTAACGCAAACAATACCTGAAACGATCAATTATAACTTTGATGTAAAGCCTATTTTATCCGATAACTGTTACACCTGTCATGGGCCAGATGCTGATGCTCGACAAGCCAACTTAAGACTGGATACAGACGCAGGTGCTTTTGGGTATGCTAAGAACTTGAGCACAAAGCCAATAATCAAACCAGGGAATCCAAAAGAAAGTGCGTTAGTATTTCATATCAACAGCAAAGATCCAAAAACTCAAATGCCGCCTCCAGACTCAAATTTATCTCTATCGGAAAGAGAAAAACAAATATTAGAAAAATGGATTGCTCAAGGGGCTACTTGGGAGGGACACTGGGCATACCAAATTCCAAAAAAAGGAGTATTACCACAAACTAACTTATCTGACTGGGCGCAAAATGAAATAGATTTTTTTATTGCCTCAAAAATTCAAGTGAGAGGATTAAAACCTTCCCCACCAGCTGAGAAAGAAATCATTCTAAGAAGGTTAGCATTCGATCTAACAGGCTTACCCCCTAGCCTTGAGTTAATGGATCGATTTTTACATGACGAATCGGATCAAGCTTATGAACGAATGGTAGATCACCTTATGAAGCAGCCCCAATTTGGAGAGCGAATGGCATCTGTATGGTTAGACGTAGCAAGGTATGCAGATACGCACGGATATCAAGACGATTTGGAACGCATCATGTGGCCTTGGAGGGATTGGGTTATTAATGCTTTTAATAAAAACCTCCCTTATGATGAATTTATAACTTGGCAATTAGCAGGGGACCTATTAGATGAACCTACCTTAGAACAAATCGTTGCCACGGGCTACAATAGAAACCACAAAATTACCCAAGAGGGCGGGGTCATAGATGAAGAGTACCGAGTAGAATATGTTGCAGACCGTGCAATTACTACCTCCAAAGCACTGATGGGAATCACTGTTGAATGCGCCCGATGTCATGATCATAAATATGATGCCGTCTCGCAAAAAGAATTTTTTAGTCTCTATAGTTTTTTTAACAATGTCGATGAGAAAGGGCGTATAGAATACGGGGAAACCCCTGCGCCTTTTATCACTATAGACAAGGAGATTGTTAAAGAAGAACTTTCTTTTTTACATCTTCCAGACAGTATTCCTAAGGTGGAACTAATGGTAATGGAGGAAGTAGCAGATTTAAGAAAGACTTATACGCTCTCTAGAGGACAATATGATGCACCAGAGGAAGAAGTTCAGCCAGGGACTCCTTCTAGAATTCTACCTTTCGATAAAAAATATGCACAAAACCGCTTAGGTCTTGCCAAGTGGTTTTTTGATGAGAAAAATCCGTTAACTTCTCGCGTGGTAGTCAATCGTTTTTGGCAGCAATTTTTTGGAAGAGGCCTTGTCGCAACCCCAGAAGATTTTGGAAACCAAGGAGCACGACCTTCTCATCCAGAATTATTGGATTGGCTTGCTGTAACTTTTAGAGCTGAGGATCAATGGAACATCAAAGCCTTTATCAAAAGAATAGTCATGTCTGGAACTTACCGTCAATCAAGTAAGCAAATTGATGAACTGAATCGCATGGATCCTACCAACACACTTTTAGCACATTATCCTAGACAAAAGCTTCCCGCAGAAATGATCAGAGACAATGCCTTGGTTACGAGTGGGCTACTTAATACAACTATAGGCGGACCGAGTGTTAAACCGCATCAACCCGAAGGACTCTGGGAAGAAACAACTTCTGGTCAAGGTCTTACACAATATCAACCCGATGGCGGGAGCAACCGTTTTAGAAGGAGCTTATATACATTTTGGAAAAGAACAGTACCTCCACCGAACATGATTACTTTTGACGCACCTACCCGTGATTTATGCACGGTAGAGAGACAAAAAACAAGTACTCCACTTCAATCTTTGGTATTGCTGAATGACCCTCAGTTCTTTAATGCAGCAAAAGCCATTGCAGAAAAAATAGATACTGAAGTAGGGCTTCAAACCGAAAGTGAAAAAATTCTAAAACTCTTTAGGACCATCACATTACGAAAGCCCACCGATGAAGAAAAGAAACTACTGAACAACTACTTTGATGCCTTGTTAAGCAATAGTTCTGTAACCACTGAAAACCCATTAGTTGATTTGGCGCTTTTAATTTATAACCTAGACGAAACCACCCAAAAAAGCTAAAAATGGATCCTTTACACGAACACTTATTAAATAAAAACCGAAGACATTTTTTACAAAAAATGGGATTGGGCATAGGAGGTTTAGCTTTAGGAAGTTTGCTAGATCCTATGGGATTAAATCAGAGTCAAACGGCTGCGGATCTTTTACAAACGGGACCCGTTCCGCTTCCTCATTTTGCACCTAAAGCGAAACGAATCATTTACCTTTTTCAAAGTGGGGGCCCTTCACAATTGGATCTTTTTGATTACAAACCCAAGTTAAATGAAATGCGTGGGCAAGATTTACCCGAGTCCATTAGAAAAGGACAACGTCTAACCGGGATGACTTCTGGACAGGATAATTTTCCATTAACCGGAAGTGTTTTCAATTTCAAACAATACGGAGAATCTCGAGCATGGCTTAGTGAATTAATGCCTTACACAGCAAAAATTGCTGACGAACTTTGCTTTGTGAAATCAATGCATACAGAGGCAATTAATCACGATCCAGCCATCACCTTCTTTCAAACAGGTTCCCAGCAGTCAGGAAGACCTAGTTTTGGATCTTGGATGAGTTATGGTTTAGGAAGTTTAAACGACAACCTACCCGCATTTATCGTCATGTTGTCTCGAGGTAGTGGACGTCCAAATGGACAACCCTTATATTCTAGACTTTGGGGGAATGGCTTTTTAAGTTCTTTACACCAAGGCGTTCAGTTTAGAGCAGGGAAAGACCCCGTTTTATATCTTAAAAATCCTGATGGGATTTCACGTAAAGAGCGGCGCCAAATGCTAGATTACTTGGCAGCGATGAATGAAGAACAGGAAAAACTTTTCGGGGACCCCGAAGTAGCAAACCGTATTGCTCAATACGAAATGGCCTATCGCATGCAAACCTCGGTAACCGATGTTATGAACATTGAAGACGAACCGGACCATGTTTTTCAAATGTATGGTCCTGAAGCATTAACTCCAGGAACCTTTGCTGCAAACTGTATTTTGGCACGAAGACTCATCGAAAAAGATGTTCGCTTTATTCAACTTTACCACATGGGATGGGACCAACACGACAACTTACCTACTCAAATTGCTAAACAAGCTAAGGACGTGGATCAAGCTTCTGCTGCTTTAATCATGGATCTTAAGCAACGTGGATTATTAGAAGATACGCTCGTAGTTTGGGGAGGAGAATTTGGAAGAACAAACTACAGTCAAGGAGCCCTTACCGAAACCAATTATGGACGGGACCATCACCCGAGATCTTTTACCATCTTTATGGCGGGAGGTGGAATTAAACCGGGGTTTACTTACGGTGAAACAGATGAGTTTGGATATAATGTTATTAAAGACCCCATGCATGTTCACGATTTACAGGCTACAATTTTAAATCAGTTTGGTGTAGACCATACCAAACTAACATATAAGTACCAAGGAAGACGTTTTCGGTTGACCGATGTAGCAGGGAATGTAATTCATTCTATTTTAACCTAAGCAACGGCTCATGATATCGAGAAGAAAATTTTTAAACACCTCAATGGTGTTAGGGACTTCGGCTCTTATACCAAATTTATTTTGGGAATGTGAACATCCAGAAGCTCTAATTATTGGTCACGGAGATTTTAAATATAAGATTGACTCCCAATGGGGAGTTCTCAACGCATTGAAAACTCCAGTAAAAGATTGCCATGAAATGGTGCAAACAAAAAATGGGGATTTGTATCTTTTAACCAATCATACCCAAAACAATATTTTGGTTTATACCCTTGATGGAAAATTAAAAAAATCTTGGGGGACACAATTTCCAGGAGCACACGGGTTGACACTTTTCGATGAAAACGGCACAGAGTTTTTGTGGATCACAGATTACGAACGGAATCAAATTTTTAAAACCTCCTTGGATGGAGAAATCTTGATGACCATTAACGCGCCGCAGGACATAGAAAACTATAAAGACAAGAAGAATTTTAAACCTACCGAAACCGCTATTGCTCCCGATGGAAGTATTTATGTTGCAGATGGCTACGGGGCTCAATGGATAACTCATTTCGATTCCAAAGGGCGGCTGGTCAATTTTTTTGGAGGCTATGGTACAGGAAAGGATCAATTTCAAAATGCTCATGGAATCTGTTTGGATCAGCGATTTGGGAAAACGCCAACTCTTTTAATTACTGCGCGAGAACAACAAGCCGTGAAGCGATTTAGTTTAGATGGAGCTCATTTGAATACCATTTCCCTTCCTGGAGCAAACATTTGTCGTCCAGTAATTCATAATGACAATTGTTATTTTAGTGTGCTCAAGTCCTCGGGAGTGAGCAATGAGGATTCAGGATTTGTATTAATCATGAATAAAAATGACGAAGTAGTTTCTTGCCCAGGAGCAACATTTACTGACACTCCAAAAGGAAATAAGCATTATCATCAAAGCTTACGTGTTTTTAAATACCCTCATGATGTTTGTATCGATAAGGATGAAAATGTGTATGTCCCCCAATGGAGCTCCGGAAATACGTACCCTATTAAATTAGAGCGGATATGAAGAAAAGTATCACATTCTTAATTGCAGGTTTTTTTTGTGTTGCCTGTAAAGAAGAATCTAAATATACTCAAGCAGACATCGTTCAGCTTTCAACCCCTTTAGTAAATAGCACTTCTATTTTTGCTACGGAAAAGAATTACTTGGAAGCCCCCTATCTTAGTTCGTCGCATCAACTAGAAATTACTCATAAAGAATCTAAGAAAAAAAAAGTTTTTGGTTCACAAGAAAAAATCACTTTGTCCCAAACAGGCACTTATCAGATTCGCTCAATAGCCACTTCTTATAAATCCAGTGAACCCATTGAACTAAAAGTTCTTCCTCAAGGAAAAAAAATTGCTTCAGTATCATGGGATTCAAAATCTGAACCCAAATATTTTAAGAGTGGAGATCGAATACTTAATGATGGGAAAAATGCAGAGATTTCTTTTCATTCAGAAGGGTGGACCGGTTCAAATGAACCTTTTCGATTAACGCTGAAGATGGAAGATGAGATACAGATTGACTCCCTACTGCTCGGAACCCTCTTCAATCCTTCTGTATGGATTTATCCTTCAGCAAGCATCAAACTATTAGTTCAAAAAGTAAATGGAGTTTCAACAGAAAAAGAATTTGAGATTAAGGTAGCGGGAGAAATGAACGAACAACGGCATAAATATGTAACCTTAAACTTAAATGAAACAGCAGAACGAATTCAAATGGAGTTTCTCCCAAACGAGTTACCAGAGCAGCACCCTGGCGCGGGGACACCCTCTTGGATTTTTCTCGATGAACTTATTATTTATTAAATTAGACTAAACAGTATCATTGTATGTGGCTTGATTATTTAGGAAAATTCCACCCAGTAGTTCTTCACCTTCCGATAGGAGCTCTATTATTCACTTTTTTAATCGCTTTAGTTGCCTTAAAAGAGGATAAGCCTTTTCGTACAACTATTAAAATGGGGTTAATCTTCAGTTTTTTTGGAGCTTTGGTTTCTAGTATTCTAGGCTATTTGTTGTATCAGGCAGGGGGTTATGAAGAGGCTGCAGTTAAGAATCATATGATATTAGGATGGACTACTACCGCCTGTATTGCGATACTTTGGGCACTATTTGAGCAGGTTTCTTTTAAAAAAATATTTTTCCCCTTTTTTGTTATTAGTGTGACCATTTTATCTGTCACAGGACACTATGGGGGTCAAATTACTCATGGGCAACAGTATCTGGCATTGCCTCAAGAAGGGGAAAATGTGATAACTATAAATGTAGATTCGATACAATTATATGAACAAGCAGTGGCTAAGATTTTTGACAAGAAATGCGTGAGTTGTCATAATTTTTCTAAACGAAAAGGAGGTCTAGCACTTCATCAACCTCTTGCTATTTTAGAAGGGGGGGAACTAGGGTTGCCTTTTACTGTCGGAAATGCACTGGAGAGTAGAATTATAGAATATGCGGGACTACCTCTAGAAGACGATTTGCATATGCCTCCTCAAGGAAGGCCTCAGCTTACCTCAAGTGAGTTAAATGTACTCTCCTATTGGATTGATCAAGGGGCAAAGTTTGACGGGACTATTTCCTTTAAAAGTTTTCCAGAACAAGTTCAAAAGTCATTCGCACAATTTTTACCCAAAAAACTCCCAGATGTCAAACCTTTAAAAGCAAGTATCCTTTTAAAATTACAAGAAATGGATTTCCGTGTGAGTCCCTATACCGCGGACACTCCTTTTATTCAAGCTAAATTTATGGGAGAATCCTTAAGTCGTAAAGCATTAAACGCATTGTTAGATGCTGCCGATCAAGTAATAGAATTGGAATTACCGAATGTTGATCTTCCCAACCGTTTTTGGGAGGAGATCACTTTATTTAAAAATTTATTAAAATTAAAACTGGACGGAACAAATGTCGAAGATCAACATCTTCAGATACTCAATGGTCTTCCACTGCAATCTCTAAATATAGCGAGAACCCAAGTTTCTCAACTAGGTGTAAAGAGCTTGCTTGAACACACTTCTATGGAATACTTATATGCTTGGAATACAAAAATAGCCTCAAAAGAAGAGAAACTTTTACAAGAACAAACCCCGATAAAATTAGTTTTTGGCGTTTTTGAGGGATTTTCGAAACCCCAGCAATTGAAACCGCCACAGCTTACCACTGAGAAAACCCTTTTTGACAATACCCTAGCTGTAGATTTTTTCAGTAAAGTCAAAGGAAATATTATCCGCTATACATTAGATGGTAGCGATCCAGATTCTACGGCCACAATTTATGACCGACCCATAGAAATAAATAAATCATTAATACTAAAAGCGCGTAGTTTTAAAAGTGGGTGGCTTCCCAGTGAAGTTTTTAGTGAAGATTATTTTAAGGTGGGGAAGCAGGTAAAAAAATATGAAATGTTAACGCGCCCTTCCAATCGATACTCTGGAGTTCACAAACTTTTTGATTTTGAAGAGGGTACTACAAATTTTGCCGATGGAAATTGGCTCGGATTTTCTGGGAATGACTTGGTTTTTACTACAAAGATTTCTAAAACAGAGCATTTAAAAAACATAACCATAAGCTGTATGGAGTCTATTGGGGGATGGATTATCTATCCTAAAAGGATTCGTATTTTAGGTAGAGCGGGAGATCGTCCTTTTACGGAGATAGGACGTTATGATTACCGTCCAGAAAAAATTCCGACAGAAGCAACTAAAAAAAGCTTTACTGTCCCTATCTCCGTTGGAAAAAACACAGAATTAAAAGTGGTTGTTGAAAATGTAGAAAAACTTCCTAAATGGCATCCAGCTGCTGGAGAAGACGCGTGGTTATTTATAGATGAGATTTTATTTTGGTAATCGATTTTACCTCTTTATGGTAACTGATAAATCATAGTTTTTTCAGAAGAGCTTCTAGAGCAAAGACTAAATCTATAAAAGAGGTTAAAAAATGTTGAAACAATCTTATAAGGAGTTCAAAACAACTTAAGCAAAATCATCCATTACCGCGGAATAGAAAATTCGTGATTTTTGAGATCAAAAAGCAGTATTGATTAAGATTATTAAATTAATTATTGCGTAAAACAAAGCGGGAAGCATTAAAAGGGGTTGGTCATTAATTTTTATTCTAACTCCCAGAGCAGTAAGCATCATTAACATTAATGACGCCGAAGATAAAGGGATTAATGGCTTAAATAACAAACCTAATAGTAAACCCATACCGCCAAGAAGTTGGAGACTGCCAATTAAAATGCGTTGTTCTGGATAGCCCCAGCGCTTATATTCACCAACCATTTTTTTTGAAAAAAAGGAAGTAAATCCATAGAATATAAACGATACTCCAGAAATTAGGATTAGAATAAGGTGTATTGTCATGGTTTATAGCAAACCATAATCTACTGCGGCAACAAAGAGTGAAAGAACTAACAACAGAAAAGAAGGAATATATTTCTTAAATGGGTTTCGAACCTTAATGTGAGCTAGTAGCGCACAAACCATCAAAAACGCCATAAGTAAGGCGGAAACAAAAACCACTTTCTGATAAAAGATTCCTACAACTAATAAGGTAGCTAATGAAATCTTTGCAGCGCCTACCATACTGCGAACTAAATCGGATAATCCATATTGTTTAAACTCTTTGACAATATTATCAAAACGAAATACCCAAACAATCACAATGGATATTGCAATGATCATTTGAGCGTATACAGTTAAATTTTCCATATTTTAAAGGTATGCTTTTTTTAGAAACTAATGGGAATGGCTATCGTTTTTAATACTTTAAAACGCTTCCATTATTGAAGACGACCTTTTTTAAAAGACTTTGATATATAAGAGAAAAATTAGCCATTTTGGAAACAGGGCTGGGGATGAATCGTTCTAAATCCCGAATTTGGAATACTAATCGCGTTATCTAAAAAAAGAGCTTTAGATCAAATAAAAAATACTTTTTTCTTTCTCTCATTCAGAAGGAGATTCAGCACCTTCTTTTACTGTTTCATCTGATTCACCCAATCTTATTCTAAACACGAGTTCATGTGTTCTAAGGTTTAGCTGTGATAAACCATTATCAGTTGGTGTTTCATATGCGTATCCTACATCGAACATTCCTAGTGAGATTACGCTCATAAGAGCCATAGAACTATTGGTTCTTATTGAGAGTCCAAAATCAAATTGATTTTGCCAACTTATTATGCCTGTAAGATCAGCTGTGGTGGGTAGTCCTTTGACTTTTCTGATCATAACAGAAGGTTTAACCAAAATACTGCTTGTTACTGGAAAGTTAGCACCACCACCTAGGTAGGTATGTACCCGATCTTTGGCAGTAGACACTATATTTTCATTTTTTCTATTGACATTAAAAAGTCTTGGAATGGAGAAAGATGCCCAATACTTTCCCCCTTTTAGGTATGCACCGGCCCCTACATTAGGATTAAAACTATTTAAACTAACTTGACTAGGATCCCCTAAAGTTGAATAGGTACTTAATGTTAATGGATCTGCATTGTAAAAATTTCCTCCTCCTTTTAATCCTAGATACAAGGAAGCTTCGTCTCCCATTTGAAGTTTGTATGAAAAGTCGATATAAGCAAAGGTTTGCTGCTCAACAAAGACCTTATCAGAGACTAATGAAATTCCCAATCCTACATTATTTTCTCGAGCTGAAGAATAAGCAAAAGCTAGGGTACTGGGAGCCTCGTTTACTGATGCCCATTGATTTCTAGAAGTAAAGGAAAACAGGTTTCCCGCTTCAGCACCTGCGAAAGCAGGATTGATTACATTCATATTATACTGATAAAGAGAATAATAAGATTCTTGTTGAGAGAAAATTAACCCTGAAGTGCTAATAAGAATATATAGTATAAGTTTTTTCATCATTTTATCTTGTTAAATAGAACCACCCTTCAAAGTCAACAGACCCGTTACCATCTAGATCGATTCTGTAGTAGTAACTTCCTGCTGGTAATTGAACACCGTCTAGTACCCCTTGCCAATTATTGTTATAGGGTTTTGCTGTAAAGAGTTCTCTACCTGTTCTGCTGTAGATCCAAATTTGATTATTTAAATATCGATCAATCTCTTTTACCTGCCAAGTATCATTGATTCCGTCACCGTTAGGAGAGAAGAAGTTTACAATCTCAATGGAAGCTCTAAGGCTTGGATTACTAAAATCTTGAGGGAAGCTGTTGGCTACAAGCGGATCGGTTCCAACAAGGGTTTCGTCCAGGTTAGGGAATCCGTCCCCATCTTGATCATTGTAAGGATCGTCATCCACCGAGTCAAACTGGTCAACTAC
>Ga0315330_10001951_pt1 | contig 14061 bp, 10 predicted proteins | sample M140m34915metaG_FD_203453 | JGI IMG/M metagenome (GOLD analysis project Ga0315330, IMG submission 203453) | Ammonia-oxidizing marine archaeal communities from Monterey Bay, California, United States - M1 40m 34915 | ecosystem: Environmental > Aquatic > Marine > Intertidal zone | place: USA...
AATTTGGATAAATACAACCAGTTGCGGCGAATATAGTTGCAGTCCAAAAAATGCTAAATAATGGCATCACTATTTCACACAAAACGACTTCACCTAATCTCGCATCGAAAGTAACAGACAGTACCAGGCTAGCCCGCGACAACGACGGAGATGGTGACCCTGACTTTTCTTTCCCTGAATCCTAAATGGGTGTTCTTTCGACCGCTGAAGTTCAGTAAGACTAGAAATAATTATGTAGTAACCAGCGTAATCCAACTAAAATTAGCGCTATGGCAGGCAGGTATCTCGAAATAGATTGGGTGGGTATGAGCCGCTCGGCTAACAAAAACGCACTTAATGTTGCCATGGTCACGATGCTCATCACCCCCCCACAAAACATCAGTAGCATCAGCATCCAACAACAACCTAAACAAAATAGACCGTGACTTGAACCCATTTGAAATGCACCAAAACGACCATCGCGCCAACTGTTCATAAAGAAACTGACTGGACTTTGACACCGAGCTAAACACGCATTTTTAAAAGGAGTTAATTGATACAAACCAATAAAAATAAATAGTACCCCTGCTAGGGGGCCGCGAACCGAAAACGATACAGCCTGAAAATAGCCTCCGTAATGTATGATCCACTGGCCTAAAGCTGCAATAAGCGCGAATACAAACCACACTACAAAGTAGCCCCCAAGAAACATGATGCTATCCGCAAGTAATTCGCCACTTTTGTGGATTTGACGAAAAATAATGAGGGTGGGGATCACTACCGGTACCATCATAGCTACCATCATGATGGCCCACATTGCAAAGGCGAAGAAAATATATCCCGACACCAGCTCTGGCTTCATCATCTTCATCATCACGAAAGACATGAAAGATTGCTCTTTTCCTATGGGAAACGGTAGCAATAACCACCACGCTACGGCCACGATACAAATTAAACTAGACCAGCTTAAAAGTCGCGAAAGCTTTTCAAAGCTCATTGAAGTGATTGTCAGGCTACCTCACCGCTCCAATTGAATGGAGCAAAATGTCCGTTATTACCGCCACTGTTGTCTTCCCAATCAATCCCGAATGCACGAATGACATTACGCACCGCACTAGCTAGATTTAATCTTTTATTTACCGGATGAAAAGTATTGTCGATAACCACGCACTCTCCTTGAGCCGACATGCTCTCTACTCCTACAAGCGATTGCTCAAGCAAACCGACGACCTTCACACTCACATTGTTTCCATCCGCAACAAATTCAATGGGATGTCTCTCAACTCCCCGAAAATCAGTAACTAATGGCGCAAACTTGCCCAATCCATCGCCTGAATCACGGGTACATATAGTGGTAATTGCCTCAACTTGAGCATCTGTTGCTTCGGAATCGACGACTAACCCGCCGATCCAGTCACCTTCACTCATAATAGCCTTCGATTGTGCAAAAAAGACCCAACGGATCCCACCTAGCGAGACGTCACCATAACTGCCCTCTGTAACCTCAAATGCAAGGGCGACTTTGCAGAAATCATGTGTGGCTGGGGTTGTTGAATTTTTAGGAATACAGGGACACAAGAAGTCACAACTACATGCTTCCATGTATTCCCCTTTTATATGCCAATTAATCGCCATCGCTACCCCCGTTTCTCAGTTGAAAATCAAAACGACTCAGCCATCATCTCGACAACAGCTTAAAAAAGCAACAGCGCCGTGCTTTGAGGGGACTAAAGTCAATTAAGACTATGACTAATAATTATAGCCATGGTAAAATATTATTTGTCCGCACTTAACTTAGAGAGATAATGATAAGTTATCCTCTTGGATAGAAAAATCTTAATGATGCGGCTTTCCAATTATGGCCAGGTAGCTCAGTCGGTAGAGCAAGGGACTGAAAATCCTTGTGTCGGTGGTTCGATTCCACCCCTGGCCACCATACTCTATTCTAATCAATAACTTAAAAACTCTACCGACGGGTTTCGTCCACTGCATCAGTTTTCAACTTATATGTAAAAGGATTTATAGTAGATTTAGGCTATTCCTCTTAATCTCGATTTGAGACTAATTTGGGGAGACTTTTTGTCTGCCTTATTCATATGAAGATAACTGATAGCGCATTAGAAAAACGTTGACTCATCGCCGAGACTATTTAATGGTTACGAGACAACCACACACTTGGCATTAGCCGAGTACCCCTCGTAAGATGTTATTTATTCACAAAAATTCAGGTTGATATAAAGGAGAGTGGGAGATGAATAATCCCAAATCAATAAAAGGGCAGGCTTTTGTCCCCGTTAAATTAGGATGGTTGCTATTGGCGATGATTGCCGCGCATTTTTTATTGTATTTTCCAGCATTAACTTTACATTACGGTGGGTTTGAGGATTTCCAATTTCTAGAAAAAGGCTGGAGTGGTTTTTTGAGAAATCCTAACATTCCAATTCAAATGGACGTCGGACGTCCATTTGGGGCGTTAATACTAGGAGTTTTTGCTGGGATAATAGATAACCTTGGTGACCTCAATATAGTGCGGGCTATTTCCGCGCTATTTTTAGTATTTTCCCAAATGATTATTCATATCTTTTTGGTCAGGAGTGGCTTAAGCACGATTATGTCATTTGCTATCAGTTTGGCTATCTTTACAACAGCGACAGTGACTTCTACTGCCCAGTGGGCCGCCGCGGTACAAATGCCTGTCGCTATTCTTATTGCCTTGTTATCAGCAGAATTTTTATATCAATCAGTAAATGCCAATGCTGCGAACCAAGATCGTGCGGCTTGGTCATGTGACCTAACTAAGCTTATCGTGAGTGCATTGTTATTATTCGTTTCCTTTTTAATATATCCTACGCTTGCATTATTTTTTATAGTTCCTTTCTTTGTACTAATTTTGTTTGGTGATACTGAGGTAAAGGACGCGATATTTCGTATAACTAGTTGGGCTACTGCGATTGCAGCTTCTGTTTATGTTTTCTATTTTGTTTTTATAAAGTTTTTTTATTTCCCGATAATTAGGCACCTTTTCCCTCAATACTTTGGCAATCCAATATATGGATTTGATATACACAGTGATATCTTGGGGCAGCTGGTGTGGATGCTAACCGAGGCGATGCCTCACTTTCTTCAAATATTGGCGATCCAAGGAGGAGGTGCCGACTGGTTTTTAATTGTTCTGATTGCCGGAGCGTGTTGTTTTGGACTGCGAGTTATTTTTGCGGCTCGAAAGCAGGATAGTCAGCTAGATTTAAAACGTATAGTTATTAGTTTGGCTATCTTTTCGGCGCTATTTTTTATCTCGATTGCGCATCTTGTATTAGCTGAGGCAGCCCATATGGCACCGCGCGTTTATGCGGTAGGTCAAACAGCGGTCATATTATTATTTTTTGCGTCGATGCGAGAGATATTTAAAATATTGGGGCAACAGGGTAGCTTGAGGTTCTTTATGTTCGCGAGTATGGGTTTCTCGGTGTTGTCTTTTGCTACTGCCAAGCACTCTATACATACTACCGCCTTGAATCAATGGTTAGAACTCAGGTATTTGAGCTCGGAAATAAAGCGTCAATATCATCCCGATTTGAAAAATATTATAGTAGTGAAAGTACCTCACAGAAGTAGGTACCTAGGTGATGATATACCTGGCTACAATTGGGTTAATAGTGATATTGCAGGTTCCATGTTGCCCGCGATGACTGCGCAGGCATTTCTTCATCTGCGGTTAGATAGCCTTTACGTGAACAATCTTGGCCCTAATAGTTTATATGAAAGTACTGGCCGCCGTAACATTGTTGTAACGCCTATAGAGCCGGAAGCCTTTGCATATGTCGAAGTTGATTCCCCGAATGGGGTCAGCGGTAACGAAATAAAACTAGTGGATATGAGACAGCTATTAAATGAAAAAGGGTGGCACGGCGCCACTGAACGTGAGAAAGCTCAGGTGGAAATTGTTCAGGTTCATTCTAGTATCACGCGTAAAATTGGCTATCGGTATGGCCCGGAGTCGGCATTGCGACCTGAGCTCAAGAATCCTGATAGATTTTGGGAGGCGGGCCCCATGCCCTTGTCTCTATCCTTCATTTACCATGACCCTAAAATAATTGATTCGTATACATTAGGCACTGCCACGGGAGCGAGCGGTCGAATGCCCCTGTCGTGGCGAGTGGAAGCGTCAGATGGAAAGACTGGGCCGTGGGTCATCTTGGAAAGAAGGACAGTGGGAGGCTGGACGGATAATGAATCTAAAACTTTTAAAATTGAGCGTGTTGGGAATTTTGAGCGATATCGTATAGTTTTCGAGCGAAGTTCGGATGGGGTGTTGCGATTGTACGATATTGCGCTTCATGAGGCGTTATAAATAGTACCAGCAGCCCTTGCGACGATGCGTGAGGCTGTTCAAGAAACATGCGAAGATACGCAAAAGACCCTTCATTGTTGGAAGAGCCTCAATACGACTAGGTCCGCCTCTCAAGTATAAGAGCTTACATTTAACCCCTATGAAGTAATAAGGTTAATTTATGAAAATTGATTTCGGCACATGAAAAGTGACATGAGCTGCATGTCCTTCACCTAAAACAGGCACTGCAATTTTTAGGTCTCCGGCAACACTGCAGATAACGTATGCATCAACTTTATCTATATTGAATTGCTTTTCTATCCTGTCGAGCATTTGGCGAACAGCATCCATCGCACATTGATGCAGGTCTGGCCCGGTCCCACTCGTAACATAATAACCCATCCCATCCACCTTGTTGGTCGTGGGAGCAGTTGTTTCATAGCGCGTGGCAGGTATGGTCATGCCTTTTATTAGAGTAAATCGGAGAGTCACATCTAATGGTGCCTCCATAGCTATCCCACAAACTTCCCCATCTCCTTGGGCAAGATGTCCATCGCCGGTGGAGAATAGCGCCCCAGGGACCATTACTGGGAAATAAATTGAACAGCCTTTCCCAGTGTGCCTAGAGTCCATATTCCCTCCATGCATCGTAGGAGGCATTGTCGGCTGTGGGCCGTTTTCCGCCCAAGCCACGCCCATCACACCCATGAAAGGTTCTATTGGTACTCTTACTCCAGGTAGAAATTGAGCGCGGTCGTCATCACCGATAGTCCAGATACGCACAGCTTTTTCTTCACCAAAAACTTCCGGAAGAAGTCCGAAATTGGGGATGACCGCGGTCCAGCCCCAGCCGTGGTGGCCAAACTCTAAGACATCAACTTTCAATGTATCGCCAACCTCGGCATTTTTGATAGCGACGGGGCCAGTTAGCGAGTGAATTCGGTCCCAATCTAACGTGTCCAAAGTTGATGTCGTTGATTTTGGTGTGAACTGACCGTCCGCCGCTTCCTCGCAAACAAATGTGACCACATCACCAGAACTAATAGTAAGAGCTGGCTTTAGACTATTGTCAAATTTGTAGTGGACATTCCCTTTTAGGAAATGTGCTTTATCTTTCATGCCACTCAATCGGTAAGACATCTTTTCCTCCCCTTAAGTCTCTGATGACTACAAAGCTACCTTATTTAAGCCACACCTAACAAGAACGTCTATTATATGGTTAACACACCAACGTCAGAAAAACGTAGTGAAGAATATAGTTTTCAAATTCTACGTCCCTCAAGTATAAGAGCGGGTGATTATATATACCGTTGCCGAATGTAGGGCTCCCGCCCCCTTCGGGAAATAAAGCGAGGACCTGAAGGTAAAAGTTTTCAGATTAGTATAGTAAATAGACATTAAATTGTTTAACTCTGACCTACATTCATTACTGTTGGTCTACCGATAGTCTTTCATTTAGCACGAGCACGATTTTGTGCGACAATCGATGCCGTTTGAAGGGTTGCTTAAAGGAAAAATATGGCTGATCAAAAAATCTTAGGCGCAATTTTGTTCGAGGATTTCGAGTTACTCGACTTGTATGGACCCCTCGAAATGTTCGGCAATATTGGTCCGGAATTGAAAATAATTACTATTGCAGAAGCGACCGGACCCGTGAAGTCGGCGCAGGGTCCCAGCACCGTGGCAGAGTACAGTTTCGCCGATGCGCCAAACGTCGACATGGTGCTGATCCCGGGTGGTTTCGGAACGTTCGCCGAGGCTGAGAATCCAGTGATGTTGGAATTTGTCCAAAAAAGCGGACCAAAGTCCGAGGCGTTGATGTCAGTATGTTCGGGCTCTGGTGTGTTGGCCCACGCTGGACTGCTGGACGGGCGCAAAGCCACTTCGAATAAGTTGTTTTTCAACGCGATCACTGAGCACGCTTCAAACGTCGAATGGTTGGAAGATGCAAGATGGGTTGAAGACGGCCACATTTTTACTTCATCAGGGGTTTCCGCTGGTACGGATATGTCGCTAGCGGTTATCGCGAAACATTACGGGCAAGAAAAGGCTGAGCAAATCGCCGTTATGACAGAATACGAATGGCAAAGCGATTCAACCGCCGACGGCTTCACCCAATATTTAAATCAAGGCGACCTTAGCGAATACCTCGAGCTTCTCGGAAAGACCTAGCGGTCACCACGAGATGGTGAGGAGAGGGAAGTGAAATATAAATTCGGTCAGTTTTAGGGGTAGGTCTCTTACAATGAGTTTTTTCTAAAGAAAAAATTGATTGTTAGGTGTTTCAAGACCAAGATGGTGCCTCAAAGTTCGACCCGAATATTTACGTCTAAATAAACCCCGCTTTTGTAACTCCGGCACAACGAGATTCACGAAATCATCCAATCCTTGGGGAAGAAAAGGGAACATAATATTAAAGCCGTCGCACGCTCTGTCTTCAAACCATACCTGCATCTCGTCAACTATGGTTTCAGGAGTTCCCGTGATCTCCAAGGACGAAAAACTTCCCCCAACCTGTCGAGCTAACTCGGCTACGGTGAGATTATCTCGCTGCGCCATATCAATCATTTTCTGACGACCAGACTGTGTAGCTTCACTGGGTGGGATATCAGGTAGCGGTCTGTTGGGATCGAACTCCGAGGCGTCACAACCTAGAAGAACACTAAGTGACGCTATGCCGCTATCAGAGTGTATTAACGAATCTAACAACTCTTTTTTGTCGATAGCTTCTTGCTGTGACTTTCCTACAACCACAAACGCGCCAGGAAGAATCTTTGCACTTTTGGGATCGCGTCCGATCTTTGACATCCTCTCTTTAATATCCGAGTAATATGATTTTCCATCCTCAATTGTATTCGCCGCGCCAAAAAGAACTTCAGCTGTTTCCGCTGCAAGTTGGCGACCAGCCTCAGAAGCGCCAGCTTGCACTATGACTGGCCAACCTTGAATTGGGCGCGCAACGTTCAATGGCCCCCGCACTTTTAAGAATTTTCCATCGTGATTAAGAATGTTCAATTTTTCAGGGTCAAAGTAAACCCCCTTTTCAACATCTCTTATAAAAGCATCATCGGCCCAAGAATCCCAAAGACCTGTCACCACGTCATAAAATTCTCTGGCTTTTAGATACCGTTCATCGTGAGAAGCATGAGAATCGAGCCCAAAGTTACTCGCTTCATGGGGATTATACGAAGTAACAATATTCCAACCTGACCGACCGTTACTAATATGGTCGAGAGACGCAAATTTTCGCGCGATATGGTAAGGGTCATTGTAGGTGGTAGATGCGGTCGCAATGAGACCAATTTTTTCGGTCGCAACCGCTAGGGCAGGTAAGAGCGTTAAAGGATCAAACGAGGAAACAGTAGCGCTGCGCTTTAGCGCCGCCATAGGCATGTTGAGAACCGCGAGATGATCGGCCATAAAAAAAGCGTCAAAACACCCTCTCTCCAGCGTCTCAATAAAAGACTGATAGTGGCCAAAATTAAAATTAGCATCAGAATATGAGTCAGGATATCTCCATGATGCTGTATGCAGACTGACAGGTCGCATAAATGCTCCTAAATGCATTTCTCTTTTTTTCTCAACCATACTTACAATAACCTATGCTTAATCTTTATCTCTGTTCATACTTTAAAGATTCTTCTCGAAATATACACCCCAAAATCTCTGTCAGAGTCACGCCTTTAAAAAATTTCCAGCTTCAACGCCTTTTAAGCTAGCATAGCTCTGGTAGTATTTTTATTTCAAAATATCCAGACAGAGGACGCTGCAATGATCGTGCAACAAATTGGACAAGTAGTGGTCAAAGCTACTCAATTCATAAATCCGACGCAGGTCGAGATCACTAAAAATGGTATTCGTAACGATCGATTGTTTGCTTTGGTCGAAGCGACTGATAAGTTCGTGGGATCATCAGAGCATAGCGAATTTATTCCTCTAAAATTCAGTATGGAATACGGGAGTTCAGACCTTACGCTAGAACTTCCTGATGGCCGAATCATCAAAGAGCCCACTAACTGTAACACTCAGACTTTTGGAGTAGAGCATGCGGGCCTTCGAACAATTGAGGTCGCTGAAATAGAAGGGCCTTGGACAGAAATATTAACGGAATATTCTGGGAGACCGATAAGACTGGTCAAATGCTTATCTCCTGGCGGCGCTATCGACGTTTTTCCCTTAACCTTTGCTACAACCGGTTCGCTGCGGAGACTTGAAAGAGAGGTTGGAGAACCAGTCAATCCTGCGCGGTTGCGCGCAGGTTTGATTATCGCAAACGAAATCGAGCATGAAGAAGATAACTGGGCCGAGAGAAATTTAGCCATCGGCTCAGTAATAATCAAAGTCAGGACAGGAGTTCCGCGTTGTCAAGTTGTGGGATTCAACCCAAAGGAGGGCAAACGTGATCAGGACATTATGAAGGCTCTAGTAAAATATCGCGCAAAAGTAAACCTACCTGATGGGCTACTACCCAATTATGCGACGCCTGGGTTTGCTACTTATGCCGAAGTCGTTAAAGAGGGCATCATTAAGGTTGGGGATAAAGTAGAATTGGTGAAATGAGATAGTAAATATAGAATCTAGGTATTAAACGGATAAAGGCGTAGAAAATAATGGGGCTACTTCAAGACGGACAGTGGGTGGACCAGTGGTATGACACTAAAAATTCTGACGGGAAATTTTTAAGAGAAGACTCACAATTTAGGCACTGGATTACCGCGGATGGCTCAAGGGACTCTAGTCAACCTAACAACTTCCCAGCTGCAACCGATAGATATCATCTTTATATATCTCACGCGTGTCCGTGGGCCCATCGAACGGCTATATTTCGCGCTCTGAAGGGGCTTGAAAAAATAATTTCTATGTCAGTCGTACACTGGTACATGGGTGAACAAGGATGGTCGTTTCAGCACGACGAAAACGCTTACGGTGACGAAGTGAACAACGCGAAATTTCTGCATCAAATTTATACTTCAGCTTCCCCGAATTATAGCGGGCGCGTTACGGTGCCCGTACTTTGGGATAAAGCAACTAGCACGATCGTGTCAAACGAGTCCTCCGAAATCATTAGAATGATGAACAGCTCATTTGATCATCTAGGAGCATTGCCAGGAGATTTTTATCCTCAAGAAAAGCAAAAGGAAATTGACTCTTTAAACGACAGAATTTATACCGCCGTCAATAACGGCGTTTATAAAGCTGGCTTTGCGACTACTCAAGAAGCCTACGAGCAAGCAGTAACGTCATTATTTGAGACTCTCGATTGGCTTGAGGAACAATTACGAGAGCAAAAATACCTCACAGGAACGGAGGTAGTTGAGTCTGACTGGAGATTGTTCACTACCCTAGTACGTTTTGACGCCGTGTACGTAGGCCATTTTAAATGCAATATTAAAAGGATTGCCGACTATCCTAACCTATCAAGATATCTAAGCGACCTGCTCGACTATCCTGGAATATCGGCAACGATACAGATGGATCACATAAAAAATCATTATTACGGGAGTCATCCGTCAATTAACCCTTCGGGCGTAGTTCCAATCGGGCCGGCGTTAGACTTCTAAAAAGACCTTATCTTAACCTAGCGTAACAAGTTACAAAATAAAAACTGAAACATAACTAAGAGCAGATGCAACAACTAATCGACCGAATCTTTTTAGGAAATTTAATTTAAGGAGTAAATCCGTGGACCCTACTACTGGTTTTTTTCATGACGAACGGTGCCTTTGGCACAGTACGCAAGGGTTATTTTCTTTAGTATTGCCAGTCGGTAACTGGGTACAGCCACCAGCATCAGCAGGCCTTGCCGAATCACCGGAATCAAAGCGGAGGGCAGTATCCTTGATGCAAGTTTCAGGACTCGCTGAGGAAATCAAAATTCTTTCAGCTGACGAGGCGACCACCGAAGATCTCCTCCGAGTCCACCCCACAAGCTACCTAGAGGAATTCGAAAAATTATCTGCGGCGGGGGGTGGTGAGCTTGGAGTTACCGCGCCGTTTGGACCAGGTAGTTTCGATATTGCAAAACTCTCCGCTGGTCTTGCAATCCAGGCCGTGGAGTCTGTAGTGAATGGAACGTTTAAAAATGCCTACTCGATGTCTCGGCCTCCTGGTCACCACTGTCTTGCGGAAAAACCGATGGGTTTCTGCTTGCTAGCAAATATCGCACTGGCTATTGAGGCAGCTAAAGCGAAACACGGTATCGAGCGAATTGCGGTAGTTGACTGGGATGTCCATCATGGCAATGGGACGCAGTCAATTTTTTTTGAACGCTCAGATGTACTGACTATTTCTATGCACCAAGAGGGATGCTTTCCGCCAGGCTACAGCGGCGGTGATGATATTGGGAAAGGGCAAGGCGAGGGTTACAACATCAACGTACCGCTACTCCCAGGGGGAGGTCATGAGGTCTATGAATATGCCATGAAGCGAGTAGTAATGCCTGCCTTAAATCGTTACAAGCCTGAGTTGATAATAGTAGCATCTGGCTATGACGCCGGAGGATTCGATCCCTTGGGCCGTATGCTATTACACAGCGATTCTTACCGGATGCTAACCGAGACCATTATGAGTGCTGCTGACATCCATACAAATGGAAAACTAGTCCTAGTGCATGAGGGAGGGTATGCAGAATCTAACGTCCCTTTTTGCGTTCACGCAGCAATAGAAACCTTAGCCCAGAAAAACACAGACGTGATCGATCCCAGCTTAGTTATGATAGAGGCCTGGCAACCAAACTCGCGCGTGCTGGCCCTCCAAAAAGAAATGCTTGATGAAATAGGGATGTTTCATAAATTATAAATTTCAAAAAATGCACCTTTTTAGCTAATTGGTGTGAATATCATCACAGTGTCGAATCAAAATAGGGACTGAATGAAAATGCGAATGAGAATCCTTTACTAAAAACGCATGTTGAGATACTGTAGTAAGCATCAAAAGAGACTCGTCCTGACAATTTCAAAGGAATAAATTCAAATTTGAATCCTTAAATATCAATTAACATCAGGGTGTTACTAGCCATACGCTTAGAAGAATACGATTAATTTAAAGTCGCTTCTCCCTCTTTTGCCTTTAATGTGGCAGGGAAGCCGTGCCTTTAGCCAACCAACTATATAACTAGTTTAGGAGTGAATTGATGAAAAATTGTCTAAAATTTTACATAAATGGTGAGTGGGTTGAGCCAAATGATCCTAAGCCGTTAGACGTGATTAATCCTGCCAATGAAGAGGTATTGGGACAAATAATGCTTGGAAATGCTCATGATGTTAATAACGCTGTCGCTGCGGCTAAAGTAGCCTTCCAATCCTATTCGCAAACTACAGTGGCCGACCGACTATCAATGCTAGAGGCTATCCAAGTGGCATATAAGGAGCGCTACTCTGAAATGGTTGAAACGATTTCTGCGGAAATGGGAGCTCCGCTATGGCTCTGTAAAGCGGCACAAGCTGCTATGCTTAATGCGCACCTAGCCACCACCATAGAGTGCCTGAAAAACTATGAATTTGAGGAAAAACGGGGTGACATTACCCTGAAACGTGAGCCTATAGGTGTTTGTGGTTTTATCACGCCTTGGAACTGGCCACTCAATCAGGTTGCTTGTAAAGTTATCCCAGCGCTGGCTGCCGGCTGTACGATGGTCCTTAAACCCTCAGAAGTCGCCCCTCTCGATGCAGCAATCCTAGCAGAAGTTTTGCACAATGCAGGTGTACCTAAAGGTGTCTTTAACCTGGTAAATGGCGACGGACCTACAGTCGGAGAAGCAATGTCTAGCCATCCAGATATAGATATGATGTCTTTCACTGGTTCTACCAGAGCTGGGATACAGGTAGCCAAATCATCTGCCGATACCGTTAAACGAGTGACGCAAGAATTGGGCGGAAAATCACCTAATATAATGCTTAGAGACGCCGATCTAGAAGTGGCAGTCAAGCGGGATGTTGAGGGGATGTTTCTGAACTCGGGTCAATCATGTAATGCTCCGAGTCGAATGTTTGTTCCCGCTGACAGAAAAGAGGAGGCGGTTATGGTCGCGAAACAAGCTGCCGAAGCGACTAATGTCGGCGATCCCAACATGCAGGATTCCACCATCGGCCCCGTCGTGAGTAAGGTGCAATTCGATAAAATTCAAGCGTTGATTCAAAAAGGAATCGATGAAGGTGCGACGCTTGTTACAGGAGGGACGGGGCTGCCAGAAGGTATAGATAAAGGTTACTATGTCAAACCTACTATTTTTTCAGACGTAACCAATGATATGACCATTGCTCGGGAAGAAATTTTTGGGCCAGTGCTTTGTATGCTGCCTTACGAAAGTGATGAAGAGGTCATTAAGATGGCAAACGACACGGATTACGGCCTGTCCGCGTATGTGTCAGGAAAAGATGAAAGCCAAGTGCAAAGTGTTGCTTCTCAATTACGGGCGGGCAACGTCCATATAAATGGAGCAGGGCTTAACTTAAGCGCACCTTTCGGTGGGTATAAACAGTCTGGAAATGGCAGAGAATGGGGAGAATTTGGATTTGAGGAGTTTCTCGAATTAAAGGCTGTACTTAATCCTGCCGCATAGCTTAGTCAATTTGGGTGCCGCCAATTTTTGGCGGCACCATACTGCAGACCTTGGCTAATTTTCTTTAAAACGGAGGCCGGCTGTATCCGCCGTCCACTCCGTTTGGGCTCAAAACTAGTTGCCATAAATCTAAATTACGTGCTCTAAAAAGCCCTGCAAACATCAAAAGGTAATAGTTCCAAAGTCTATAAAATCGTTCATCATGCTTCCTAGAGTACTTCTCCCAACACTCAACGAAATTTTTCTGCCAAGCAAGAAGAGTCTTATCATAATCTGCACCAAAATTGTGCCAATCTTCAAGCTTCAACGTACCTTCAATGGCGGTTGAAATTCTAGCGATTGTAGGGACCTCACTATTAGGAAAAATATATTTCGCCACCCATGGATCAATTCCGTTCGTTTTATAACTTAACCCGACCGTCTGAATAAGAGCTAACCCATCTGTATTAAGATGCTGTCGAATATACCTCATATAATACTTATAGTTTTTCCGACCAACGTGTTCGAACATACCAAGCGATACTATTCGGTCAAATTTTTCGTCGTTCTCTAAAGCTCGATAGTCCTGTACCCTAATATCGACAGGAAACCCTGCACACCTCTCTCTCGCAATGAGTCCTTGCTCATGAGATATGGTGACGCCAGTCACTTTGGCCTTCCGAACTTGAGTGACGTACTCAGCAAAACTACCCCAGCCACAACCTATATCGAGCACGTGCATACCCTCTTTAATTCCTAGTTTGTCGCAGACTAATTTCAGCTTCTTCTCTTGCGCAGTATTTAGATCTCGGGAACCTTTCCAAAAAGCACAAGTGTAAACCATGCGCTCACCAAGCATGTCTCTATACAAATCGTTATCTAGATCATAGTGCTGCAGAGCGACTAATTTAGAGCGGTTAATGCTCTGTAAATTCTTCAACTTTGCAGCTGAGCCGCAGAATAACTTAGGGAGATTTAGGATACTTTGCTCAATTCGTAACCGAGCTAATCGACAAACAAGTTGGTCCACTCTGGACGCATCCCACCAACCGTCCATATAGGCCTCGCCAAAACCCAATGTTCCAAAAAGTCCAACTTTTCTCCAAAAACGAGCGTCACAGATCTGAATATCCCACGGCTCATTGCCACCGATAGTGATTCCCGCGCGCCGCAATAGCCTTTGATAATAACGCTTTGACAACCTACCTATTAC
>Ga0315330_10001952_pt1 | contig 14055 bp, 12 predicted proteins | sample M140m34915metaG_FD_203453 | JGI IMG/M metagenome (GOLD analysis project Ga0315330, IMG submission 203453) | Ammonia-oxidizing marine archaeal communities from Monterey Bay, California, United States - M1 40m 34915 | ecosystem: Environmental > Aquatic > Marine > Intertidal zone | place: USA...
TTTTTCAATCTCATGCACCTTACGATCGGCGCTGTGGCTGGTATAAATAGAAATCAATGCCAAAAAACTTAACCATGCGGCAAAAGGAAGGGCGCGCAAAATGCCTTCATCGCTAATTCGCAGCGTTGCCCCAATTTTTGACGATATGCTGTTCCACTTACTCATCGCGGTTCCATTCGTGCTCTGAGCGCTCTGCGATACGCAGTTTTGCGCTCGTAGCTCTTGGATTTTTAGCGTTTTCTTCTGCGGTTGCCACTACGGGTTTTCTAGTGATGGCTTTGAACGGGAGGCGTTTCACACCAAAAAAGTCTGATTCCGTTTGTCCTGCAGCCTTACCCTCTTTGATAAAGTTTTTGACCATTCGGTCTTCAAGGCTGTGGTAACTCATCATGACAAGCCTTCCTCCGGGCGTTAATACATCTATACAGCCGTTTAACAGGTCTTCTAATACTTCAAGCTCTTTATTGACTTCCATGCGCAAGCCTTGAAAAACCTGAGCTATGTATTTGTGCCATCCACCACGAGGTGCAAGCGGTTCACATAATTCACGTAATTCAGCCGTTGTTTTTAGTGGCGATTGAACACGCGCGAGTAGTAACCCGTGAACGAGCGGCTTAAGGCTTTTTAAGTCCGTATGTTTTCTGAATAAATCGTAGAGTGCTTGTTCTTCGTAAGTGGCTAAAACCTCTTCTACTGAAATGCCAATTGCAGGATTCATCCGCATATCTAACGGACCGTCGAAGCGAATCGAAAATCCACGAGATCCTTCATCGAATTGGTGTGAGCTGACCCCGAGATCTGCAAGGATACCGTCTACTTTTTTAGCCCCGTGTAGGCGGAGGTGATTCTTTATGTAGCGGAAATTCGCTGCGATAAAGACCAGATTTGGGTGGTCGGGAAGGTTGTTTTTAGCATCGGGATCCTGGTCGAAGGCAAATAGAGTACCGGTCGTTAATTGGTCTAAAATGGCTTTACTATGACCCCCACCGCCAAAGGTCACGTCCACATACGATCCGGTGGGATCGATGCGTAAACCTTCAAGGCATTCCGTTAAGAGAACTGGATCATGATAGCTCATTCTGACTTGGATTTTTTCCGCCCATTACTTCTTCAGCGAGCAATCCAAAGTCATCACTATCTACATTTACGGCGTTTTCGTACGCGTCCTTATCCCAAATCTCGATGATACCGCTGTGGGCGCTCAGTACGATTTGACTACTAAGGTTGGCAAATGCCTTCAGGTCGGGACTGATTCCCACCCTAGACGCACCGTCCAATTCTACAAGCTTTACGCCTGCCGTAAAAAGTCGAATAAAATCATTGTGTTTCTTGACAAAACGGTTCAAGGTATTGACCTTGTTCATGACCGCATTCCACTCCTGCATAGGATACAACTCCAAACAACTGTTAAATACACTCCTTTTAAGTACAAACGCATCATGCATCTCCGGCGCCAGCTGCTTCTTCAGCGCTGCCGGGAGACTGATGCGACCCTTCGCATCCATCTTGCATTCATGTACTCCAATGAGGTTTAACATGTGTTTTTGACTGCTCTCTTACAAAAGTAGAATTCTTGTCCCACGATTTCCCACAAACATACACATTGTGAATAACTTTTGGCGGTAAAAATTTAAAACTCGCATATAGCCCTTGTATAGAGCGGTGGGAGGAAGTGGGAAGAAGTGAAAACAGAGTGTGAATAAGATTGTGAATAGCGATTTTTGAGGTACCTCAACAAATTGGCCTAACTTTGCGCCAATCCTAGGAACTATGAAGATTAACAGTGCCGAATTCGTAAAATCATCCACAGAACTCAAAGAGTGCCCTGCACCAAACAAAAACGAGTTCGCCTTCATCGGGAGGTCGAATGTTGGGAAGAGCTCGTTGATCAACATGTTGATGCAACGGAAGGATCTAGCAAAGACTTCTGGTCGTCCAGGAAAAACCCAATTAATCAATCACTTTGAAGTGAATGAAAATTGGTACCTCGTTGATTTACCGGGTTATGGTTACGCGAAAACTTCAAAGAAGAACCGCGCCATTTTCCAGGAAATGATAACAAACTACATTAAGAAGCGCGACAACTTAATCAACACCTTCGTCTTGATCGATTGTCGTCACGATCCACAGAAAATAGATCTAGAATTTATGGAGTGGTGTGGTATGGAGGGAATACCCTTTTCGATTGTCTTCACGAAAATTGATAAGCTAGGCTCATCATCTTTAATGAAGCAGATCGCCCAGTACAAGAAAAAACTTTTATTGCAATGGGAAGCCTTGCCACCAGTATTCATGACTTCGGCTGAAGGTAGATCCGGTCGTGAGGAGGTCTTGCGCTACATTGATGAGGTAAATAATAGCATTACCGCTGAGATGTATCGTAAACTATAACTGTACGGTTCTTATTTTTCCGGCGAAATCAAACCTGATTTTTCACCAAAGTAACGCGCAAAGTCGCGCATACCTGCTGCTAAGGCTGTATCCTCTGTGGCACGCTCATATCCGTCTGCCATTGAAATAAAGGTCTGGTGGTACATGCGTTTCATATCGTCCATAAGCATGTCCTTTGTCCATAAATCAATACGGAGACATTCGGAATTTTTATCGTCCCAGACACCCATCATCAGGGCTTTTGCCTGCTCATTCGATACGCCGCCGTCTGTGGCATCCCATGTAATAGTTTCAGGGATTTTATTTTCGTCTAATCCGACGGTGATTCTGATTTCACTTTCTTTCTGTACAGCCATTACGGTTTGTATTGTGCGTCGCGCAAAAATTTCTGAGCGTCGCGAATTTTAATGATTTCTTTTAAACTCAGTTCGCGGTGATTCTCCGCATAACTCTTGACCAATTTATACCCAATATATCGAGCAACTCTTCCTGGTATATCCCCGTCCATTGCGGTTCCAAGTTTAGAAAACGGCGCCGGTTCTGACAGCCGTTGCCGCACCATCATATCCGTAGAAAATAGTAGCTTTTCACGCACCATTACTTCCCAAATATTCGATTCATTGGCTTCTAAAAAGTTCCATTGCTCTGGTCCGTACCCTAAAACTTCACTGGATTCTATAAGGTATCCAGTAAGAGCTTCCGTGGCCAGTGCAATTTTTCCATGATAGACCATTTGGCCAACTAAGGTAGGGTCGTTGAAGTTTTCTAAGGAGAGGGTTGCTAATAACGCATGGGCATAGTTAATGGGTAATTGGCTTTGACGTAATAATACGCTTTGGTAAGCTGGAATTCCGTCGTATCCGGGGTAGCCAGCGCCTAAGAAATTATCTAAACCTACAAATGCATACTTTGTATCGTCTTCAGTCGTTCCTGGAAAATAGATACAGGGCGATTCTAGATCGATCCCGCTGATGTAAAAGAACAGTTGGTTCGGTAGCGGCAGTCCTAAATGACGATTTGCACGTACACTTATTGCGTTCAGATCATTGGCGATTGCGCCCCTATCCATAAGACTTTGGACGTTTGTAAAATGATCCCGTAGGATTGGGTTATTGCGCTCTTGTTCCCAAAAATTAGGAAGCGGGTTGGATTCAAAAAAGGGATGAAAGTGCGTGGTCAATTCTGTCATGATGAGCGAATCACCTCCAAAAAGCACTTCATCAAAACTACGTACATCCCAAGGGTGATGTTCAACATTTTCTATGGGATACAATGAACCCGAACCGTTAAAACTCCGTTGAATAAAGAAGCCGATAGCGACAACTAAGGTTAGCGCGAAGAGGTATATTTGGTAGGTGCCTTTCATAGGTCCAAAATTAAGGGGAAAGCGATGAAATTACAGGAAACAGCAGATCATATTATAAATTGGTTAAAAAACTACGCTGAGAACGCAGGTGTCAGAGGTTTTGTTGTGGGTGTCAGCGGTGGAATAGATTCGGCGCTCACCTCCACACTTTGTGCCCGAACAGGACTTGAAGTACTCACTCTAGAAATGCCCATCCATCAGCATCCCGACCAAGCCTCGCGCGGTCAGGAGCATCAAAATTGGCTTGCTTCTAATTTTTCTAACACTAGGCACACTCAAGTAGACCTTACCCCCGTATACGACCACTTTGTTGCTGCTATGCAACCGGGAGGCGCGGACCACGACCTCTCCCTTGCCAACTCCCGTGCGCGCTTGCGCATGTCCACACTTTACTACCACGGTCAGGCGAATGGACTTTTAGTTGCCGGTACGGGAAACAAGGTCGAAGATTTCGGAGTGGGATTCTATACGAAATACGGTGATGGCGGGGTTGACCTTAGCCCAATTGCTGATCTGTACAAAACTGAAGTTTTTGCACTGGCACGTCATTTAGGAATTATTGAAAGCATACTTACCGCGCAACCTACAGACGGTTTGTGGGGCGATGATAGAACGGACGAAGACCAGCTCGGCGCATCGTATCCTGAACTTGAATGGGCGATGGAGCAGCAAGAGGCCGGAAAATCTCCAAAATATTTCTCAGGCCGAGAAGCCGAAGTAATGACCATTTATAACCGATTCAATACTGCGAATAAGCATAAAATGTTGCCGATTCCGGTGTGTGAGATTCCGGTCGATTTAAAATATTAGTCAATCAATCTGATCTCATCGGTGAAAAAGTAACTGGGGTAACCTGCTCCAGGATGCCAGGGCATTAATTCACCTGCGTTTTCATAGTAGACTCTAATTTTTGAAATAGGAGTTTCGCTGCCGGTTTTGAAGGGCAATGAAAGTCGTATAGGTTCTTCTGCAAAAAGTGCTCGATATTCGAAATTCCTTGTACCAAGTGTTGTCCAATTTTCTGCACCTTGAAAAAGTACTAATACGATCACATTATTCGGTAGGGCAATCCAAGCTCGAATGTCTTTTAATACCCCCACTGTAATAGAGTCTGCCGATTTAGGTTCTTTTAGGGAAATCTCTAAAATGGCATCTTCTCCTTGAATGCCGATCCAGTGGCCTTTGCGCCAATCTGTATCACCCTCAATACCATCTACAGCTGCTCCTGCACCACCCGCAGTGTATTGAGCCGTCGGGGTTCCTTGAATCCACTCCGCAGTGTAGTTGTCATCTCTTTTAGTGAACAAAGCCTTTGCGATGTGATTGCCGTACCCAAAATGTGGGGTGATTGCCGTAACAAAACCATTGTCATAGGCTGTGCCTATGCGTTCTCGGCCCTTGCGGTCCTTTTTCCATTTCACGTTTTCATAGCGGTCATAGCGCCACAATTCATAGCTGCCCGTGGGTATAATTTCCACCGGTGTATTCCCAGAGAAGGTTCTGTTTACACGAATGATAGGTGCCGGAGGCGTAGGGTTGTTCAGAATTGTAGTATAGCGTTGCGTAGTTTTCCATAGCCCTTCGACTGTGCCACGTTCCACTTTCCATGTACCGCCTTCTATTAGCTGGTCATGGGTGACATAGCGTTTCTGTTGGTCAGGTATGAGCTCTTCTCCGAGAGTATAGCTTGTTATGTATGAACCGCTTCCTTTGGTTGATATTTTCAATGATTTTCCACCGGTCAATTCCAGCTGAATGGCGTCCCATTTTGGGGTGCTCAGCTGGTAATGCGGCTTTCCGGGCACCAATGGATAGAGTCCCATGGAGGCCATCACATACCAGGCACTCATTTGTCCACAATCTTCGTTGCCGCTCAATCCGTCCGGGGCATTTTGATATTGCGAGTTCAGAATTTCATTGACCCAATAGCTCGTTTTGCCTGGATTATTGGTGGCATTGTAGAGGTAGGCAATGTGGTGTGAGGGTTCATTACCGTGTGCATATTGACCGATCAGTCCTGTGATATCAGCTTGCTCTCTGCCCGTTGTTTCACTTGGTGCGGTAAACAGCTCGTCTAGCAAATCCTCAAGGACATCGTGCCTGCTTTTAACGACCATCGCTTGCTTTTTGCGCGGCAGTGAATTCCATTCTTCGCGGGCTGCTCTAAAATTGGTCAGTACTTCCATCCAACCCTCTATATCATGCACTGGGGAAAAACTGTATTGGTAGGCATTGGCTTCGGTAAAATGGTTGTTTACCTCCTGCGGGGCATAAGGCGATAAGAAATCTCCATTAGTCCGCGGACGCACAAAGCCGCTTTCCGGATCAATGAGCGAGCGGTAAGCAGAAGCACGTTGCTTGTAGCTATTGCTCATGCCGAGGTTTCCTAGTCGCTCGGCCGTCCATGCGATACACGCATCGTCATAGGCATACTCGAGTGTCTTACTGACCGATTCACTTTCGTCCTCTATACTCAAGAATCCCGATTCCTGAAATGCACCCAATCCGAAGACATCCATTTCAGCCGTGGCACGCATGGCTTCCAGGGTCAGGGCAGTATCGGTATGGTAGCCTTTCGCAATGGCATCGGCGAGCACACTGACGCTGTGGTAGCCTATCATACAATCGGTCTCATTTCCGGCCAATTCCCATATGGGCAAACGCCCGCGTTGCGTGTACATATCGAGCATCCCGTACACAAACTCCTGCGTGCGCTCAGGCTGGGTAATAGTGTATAAAGGGTGAGCGGTTCTATAGGTGTCCCAAAGCGAATAGACCGTGTAGTGTGCATGCTCGGTATCGGTGTAAATTTTACCGTCTGCACCGCGATAAGCGCCATCTACATCGCTCCATAAATTGGGCACAGAATAGGCATGATACAGGGCTGTAGCAAAAATAGCGCGGTCATCTGCAGAGGCACTTTTAACGGTGCTCTTGGCCAATTCCTTTGCCCATTTCTCTTGTGTTTCGTCAAATACCTCTTCAAAGTTTTTATTAGTTAATTCTGCAACAATATTTCTCCACGCACCTTGCTCAGAGGTTCCGCTCATTCCCATGCGAACCGTGGTTTCGCGGGTTCCCTCTGGCATAGGAATCCAATACACTCCGTCGCTGATTTCTATGGCGGTATCAGGCCGTGCTGTGATTTCGAGTCCAAAGTAGAAATGCTGCTCCCTGGCCCATCCTTCCGAAATCCGGCTTCCTTGCCATTCTCCAATCCCTGTGGCTTCGAACGATTTTTTGAGGACTCGGTCTCTGAAATTCAAATCAATCATAATCCCAGGCTCGCTGCCTTCACCAAACCGGATTCTTAAGATCCCTGTACGATCTCCAGCTGTGGCTTCAATTCGGGTTCCGTCGTCTAGGATACAGGCGTAATAACCGGCCTGTGCGTGTTCGTCTTCTTTGAAGAATTTAATATGATACCCTTCTTTGGTCGGTGAGGAATAAGGCAGCATCAATAAATCGCCATAATCGCTTACTCCCGTGCCGCTGAGGTGGGTACACGAAAATCCATACATCGCACTGTCTGTATAATGATAGCCTCCACAGCCGTCCCACCCTTCGTAACGGGTATTCGGGCCTAATTGGATCATCCCAAAAGGTGCCTGCGCACTGGGGTGTGTGTGGCCATGGCCGCCGGTTCCGATAAATGGATTGATGTCTTTAATCGATGTCCATTCCGCATCTTGAGCGGAAAGTTGTAGCCCGATGAATAAGGCAAGTAATTGGGTCCAATTTCGCATGTCTACAAATTAGGAATAATGCGTAAGTTTAAAGAAACACAGAAGCATGTCTAGAAGAAGATTTATAAAAAATCTCAGCTTGGCAGGCGCGGGCCTAGCTATAAACCCCTTGAAATCAGCCGCGCAACCTTTAATTCTTGCTCCCTCTATTAAGGACAATCCGTTAGTGATTAGTACATGGATTCACGGTATGGAAGCAAATCAAGGCGCGTGGTCAATCTTAGAATCCGGAGGGGACGCACTAGATGCAGTGCAAAAAGGTGTTGCAGTTACTGAAAATGATTTGAATAATAGAAGTGTAGGTTTAGGCGGTCGGCCTGACCGCGACGGCCACGTCACTCTAGACGCGTGTATTATGGATCACGACAGTCGATGTGGTTCTGTAGCCTTTTTGGAAGATATCATTCACCCTATCGATGTGGCTCGAGCGGTCATGGAAAAAACTCCTCACGTCATGCTCGTTGGTGAGGGTGCACAGAAATGGGCGCTTGAGAACGGTTTCTCCAAAGCAACGTTCGACGTGCCCGTTCCACCGGTACAAAAAGACTATGAAGAGTGGCTCATTAAATCAGAGTATAAAACCGGCGTAAACGTTGAAAATCACGACACTATCGGCATGTTGGCCTTGGATGCCAGTGGACGTATGGCAGGGGCTTGTACCACCTCCGGAATGGCCTATAAAATCAGAGGTCGAGTAGGAGACAGTCCCATTATTGGTGCGGGGCTTTTCATCGATGGCGATGTAGGAGGAGCTACTGCAACAGGTGTGGGTGAAGCCATGATCAGAACAGCGGGTTGTGCGTCCGTAGTTGAATCTATGCGTCGCGGCGCCTCACCTGAGGAAGCGTGCTACGATATTGTCCAGCGCATCCTGAAAAAGCATCCAGGCGTAAAGGGTATGCAGGTGGGATTCCTAGCGATGAACATGCAAGGGGAATACGGTGGATATAGTGTTTATAATGGATTTAACTATGCCTTGCGCACCAAAGACCGCAATGAAATGGTCGATGCGAAATACATGAGAACATGGGAGTAAAGAAGAGAGATGCGCAGCGCAGATGGTGGCGTATTTCCATAGTTACTGGAATTATAATTTTAATCGGGGCTTTAGTCACTACGAAAACAAAATCCTTGAGTGGTGCTCAAGATTGTTGTGACTGGGCACCTGTGGAATCGTTGATACCCTTTGTTCAATCCTACGATTTCGATAGCACAGAGTGGAACACGTTGGATGATGTGGAGTTTCAATTGGATTCAAATTTATCTAAAGAAGCCTACCGTATTGTTTCAGACGAGGAGGGAGTTAAGGTTTATCACGGTTTGGAAGGAGATCACCGTGCACAAAGCACTTTGGGTCAATTGGGTTTGATGGGTACTGAGGTTGCACTTCCTTGGGGTGAGATTACTGACGAACCAGTTTTTAGCCACCGCGGTGTGCTACTCGATGTTTGCCGTCATTTTTTCACGGTTGATGAAGTCAAGCGACACCTCGATATTATGGCGCTGTATAAATTCAATGTATTGCATTGGCATTTAACTGAAGACCAGGGTTGGCGTATTGCAATGGATCAATACCCGAGATTAGCAGATATTGCGGCTTTTCGAATGCATGGAGACAGTGCCTATGGTGGTTCGTACACTCGAGAGGATCTAGAAGAAGTGGTGGCCTATGCAGCCGGTTATGGCATTGAGGTCATTCCTGAAATTGAATTACCGGGACACAGTCAAGCGGCCTTGGCTGCTTATCCAGAGTTGGGTTGCACGGGCGAGCCGGTAGAAGTAGCAACGGAATGGGGCGTTTTTAAAGAAATCTACTGTGCCGGAAACGAGCAGACCTTTACATTTTTGGAGAATGTGCTTGACTATGTATGTGAGATCTTTCCTTCAAAATACATTCACATTGGCGGCGATGAAGCCCCAAAGTACCGTTGGGAGCATTGTCCGAAATGTCAACAACGCATAAAGGCAGAAGGCCTTCAGGACGAAGAGGCTTTGCAAGGTTGGTTCAATACAAGAATTGAAAATTATTTAGCCACTAAGGGCAAGCAGATCATAGGTTGGGATGAAATCTTAGAAGGCGGCTTGAGTCCAAATGCCACGGTGCAGAGCTGGCGTGGTTTTGAAGGAGGTATTGTGGCGGTAGAGCAAGGTCATGACGCCATTATGAGTCCGACTTCACACGCCTATTTTGATTATCCGGTGAGTAGTATTGATGTACCGAAAGTCTATAGTTACAGTCCTATTCCAAATGATTTAGACCCACTTTTAGCAGGGCATATTTTGGGCGGGGAATGTAATTTATGGTCGGAACGTATTCCAGATACAGAAACTTTAGATCGCCGATTCCTACCCCGCGGAATCGCCATGTCAGAGGTCCTATGGTCACATCCTTTAGAGCGTGATTATGAAGCATTTTGGGAGCGAATTCAAAATCATTACCCTATGCTTGATGCATTAGGCTATAGCTATGATGTGGAGCAGGTACCGGTGAAATTGGCCACTAAAAATGATTCCTTCAAAGAGGAGCTCAAAGTTGTGGTTACAGCAAAGCCTGCTTTTGCAAATCTTGAGCTCGCTGTTGAGGCGCCGACGGGAATGACTGCGGGCAGTGCGACTACCTTCACAACGCGTGGAGTGCACCGAATGAAGGTGCAACCCACTCGCCATGGGCATGCCATGGGTAAAGCGCTGAACTACGGATTCGCGGTACACGAAGGTTTAGTGACGCACAGTTGTTTGACCAGTCCTCCGACAAAGCCTTATACCGGCACAAAGGATATTCCATTGGCCAACGGGGTGTTGGGATCGGAGAATTACAGAGATGGAAATTGGGTAGGATATTTTGGCCCCGATTATTTCAGTGGACATTTTGATTTCAATACGCCCTATCAAATAGATTCCATTAAGATCAACTTTCTCCAAAGTAGGTTGAGTTGGATACTTATTCCAGAATTGGTCTACACTGATATCTATGTCGAAAGCGATGTGATTGAACGCTATGAGTGGCGAAGAACCAGTTCAACCTCAGAAGAGGGGACCTTTATTGAAACCATGGTGCTTGCACCTGAAGGTGGATTTACACCGACCAGAGAGGTCGATTTCAAAATTCCTAATACCGAGAGATTACCGGATAATCACCCGTCAGCGGGGCAGTCTGTTTGGCACTTCTTGGATGAAATACAGATTTATGGCCGACCAATTTGAAATAGAAATCGCAATTGAGGAACCTGGGCATGCCTCTCAGCTCATCGATTTGGGTGTTCACAGAATAGAACTGTGCAGCAATCTCAATGAAGGCGGATTAACTCCTTCCGCTGCTCAAATTGAAATGACTGTAGATGCCAGCGACCTTCCTGTATATGTCATGTTGCGCCCGCGTGCAGGGGATTTTATCTACAATAGATTAGAAAAGCACATGATGCTCGAGGAACTTAAAATCTTAAGTGATTGTGGCGCTTCAGGTATAGTCTTTGGCGCGTTAGACGGTGGTCGTAATGTCGATGCGGAATTTGTTGAATTGGTGGCTCAATTTGCACAGGACTACGGATTGGGAATGACCTTTCACCGGGCCTTTGATGCGTGTGCTCGGCCGGAGGCGGCGATGGAGTTGCTGGTTGAGTTGGGTGTGGAGCGCATTTTGACTAGTGGTTTTGCCCCTAGGGTAAAAGAGGGTTTACCCGCTTTAAAACACCTGTGCGAGCAAGCAGCCGGACGTATTCAAATTCAAGCGGGATCAGGCGTTAGCGCTGAAGTTGTAGATGACTTGTGGTCTGCGGGTGTTCGTTCTTACCATTGTACGGCACGTATGAAAATGCATGCGCGTGAAGATAGTGTCGAGGCGAAGTTAGGCTTTGGCGATTACTGGTCGCTTGACCGCAAAAAAGTGGAACAACTCGGCGATGCGCTTTGGCGCAAATTGGCATAAAAAAACCCGCACGAGGCGGGTTTCTTTATATCTGTACCTGAGGATTATTTCCCCCAACGTTGGATTTGAGCGACATCTATCGATAATGGAATAGGTATGCCAGGAATGGTTACCGTTAGGTTAGTGTCTGTTCTAAATGTAAAAGCGTCTTGTTCCAGTGTTCTGATCACAAAGTTTACATCGGAGGCGCCAACACCTCCACTACCTGGGATTTCAATCCCAAGATCGAGTCCTTTAAGTACAAGAATTGTATCGTTTTTGATCGCCCAACCCAATGAATCCATACGGGTACCCGCTGAATCAATGGTTAGACCTCCGTCTTCCATGAAATTTGCTTCCATGAAAGAGGTGTTTTGAACGTCTGACGAATCTATGAATGGCAATGCAGCAATGTTGATCTGTGTTTCGATACCAGTCCAGACGCCTGTCACCTTAAATTCGGTGCTCTTGTTTTCCCATTTCGTACAAGCGGCTAATGAAGCAGCAGCTATGATGTATAATGCAATTTTTTTCATAATATGCTTTTTAAGTAGTGTAAAGATGCCAAATTTTATGCCAATTCCGTTTGCGCTGCATCCCGATCTTTTGCTAATTGGCGTTTTAAATCTTCTAGGGTATTGAAATGATAGACTTCCCTATGCTTTTTCGAGACCTCAAAACAGATGCGTTTGCCGTATAAATCCCCGTCAAAGTTGAGAATATGTACTTCGACAGAGCGTTGCGTCGCACCAACAGTTGGGCGGCGACCGATGTTGGCCATGGCTTTTAAGGTTTGCCCATCGATATGAAGAAAGCCTAGATAGACTCCGTCAGAGGGCACGAGCTTTCTCGCAAAATCGAGACCTATATTGGCGGTAGGAAAGCCAATGGTACGCCCTATCTGATCGCCTTGTATCACGGTACCGCTCAAGGTGAAGGGATGGCCCAAATATTCAGCAGCTAAGCCCACATCACCGCGATGTAAAGCTTGACGTATTTTGGTACTGCTCACATTTACACTTTCTACATCAAGTGCTGAAATTTCTTGGACCTCGAACCCGTAAATGGGTCCAAATTCTTTGAGATGCTCGAAACTACCCTCTCTGTTTCTTCCGAAATGATGATCGTAACCGATCACCAGGTGCTTCACGCCAATGGTATTCACGAGAATTTCTCGAACAAACTCTAATGAAGGTGTACGCGAAAACTCTTTACTAAAAGGATGTATGATGAGATGATCCAATCCGGTTTTTTCAAGAAGTTCAATTTTTTCTTCAATGCTCGAGAGTAATTTGAGCTCGACATCCGGCTGTAAAATCACTCTCGGATGGGGATCAAAAGTGAGTAAAACGCTCTCTCCACCGACTTTGTGCGCGGTTTGAACCAATTGATTTACTATTTTTTGATGTCCTAAATGAACTCCGTCAAAAGTCCCAGTAGTAGCGACAGCACATTCTAACGTATTAAATTCGGCTAAGGAGCGGTATACTTTCACCGTGTGTTGTATTTTTCCACAAAATAAGCATAGAAACCGCAATACCATGAATAAAATTAGTCCAGTGCAAGCCATCCAAGCAGGATGGGTACGTTTTAAAAATCAAGCAGCTCTTTACGTTGCCTTTACCGTTGTCTATTTTGTCATCTTAACGCTAATCTCTTCAGTGGGTAACGGTGTGGGGGCAATGTTTGGATTCCTTGGGGGTGCAAAGGCTTCGTTAGCTATATCTTCTATCATCTCCGGAGTAGCTGCGAGCTTCCTTACATTAGGTTATGCACATGTAGCGCGTAAGGACCAATTAGGTGAAGCCGTAGAATTTGGCACTTTTTTCGATGCCTTTCGTGTAAACCAAAAACCGCTGCTTCAAGTCAGTTTAGTAACTAGTTTAGTCGGCTTGATTTCGGTCATCATGTTCCCGGATGAATTCTTTAATATGGCTTCAGGGCAGATTCAAGATCCGGATGAAATCCTCATGATGATTCAAGACATGGGTGTCGACCTACGTGAAAGCAGTGGGACTATTATTGCGGTAGGTTTGATTCAGTTGGTCTTTAGTATTGGACTTATATTCTCAACGTATAAGGCGTCTATTGACGGTAGTGATCTGTTTGAAAGCATCACTTGGAGTTTTAAAGTGAGCATGCCAAATTTCCTAAGAATTTTTATCACGTTTTTTCTAGTGGGTATTCTAACGGTGATTTTCACAGTTTTAACCCTATTTATAGGGCTTCTCGCAATTATCCCGATCGTCATGCTTGTCTATTATGACATGTATGATCAGGTTTCTGACGATCAGGTTTTAGGGATTCCGCTGGATGAAGAGGGATCGGTTTAAGAAGATTTTAGGGTAACCATCTAGCAAAGGATTGCCACCCATGCACTGCATGTGCGGCGGCCTTCTGATAGGTTGCATGCCTACGAAAAGCTCAGTCTCGCTTTGCGAGCTCAGGGCTTTTTTGTTTTTCTGCTTCCGCTAAGCAAGCTTGCATCGGGTTATAAACAAAAAAGCCCGATCGCATTGCAACCGGGCTTCTCTTTGTTGGTGCGGATGAAAGGACTCGAACCTTCACGCGATAAAGCACTAGTGCCTAAAACTAGCGTGTCTACCAATTTCACCACATCCGCTTCCATTGGGACGGCAAATATAGAT
>Ga0315330_10001954_pt1 | contig 14046 bp, 15 predicted proteins | sample M140m34915metaG_FD_203453 | JGI IMG/M metagenome (GOLD analysis project Ga0315330, IMG submission 203453) | Ammonia-oxidizing marine archaeal communities from Monterey Bay, California, United States - M1 40m 34915 | ecosystem: Environmental > Aquatic > Marine > Intertidal zone | place: USA...
TGAAGCAAGTCGGCACAAAGCAATAGTTCAATATTACACTATTGCTTTGGCCTCTTGATGCAAACTAGAGTGGTACTACCTTATTCGCGCATGGGCCTTTCTGCCCTTGGCCAACTTCGAACTCTACTGCCTGTCCATCATTTAGCGTCGCATAACCACCGCCACTCTGAATTTCAGAATGATGGACGAAAAGATCTTTGCCTCCGTCCTCTGGGGTAATAAAGCCAAACCCTTTGTCTGCGTTAAACCACTTAACTGTCCCTTTGCTCATGTTGTTTTCTCTGTTTTGATTAAAAGTATTAATTCGAACCCAAAATTCGAAATTAGAAATCGCGGTACTGCATTTTCCCTATTGGAACTACTGTGTAGAAGAAGCTTCATCACTCATTGATGCGCTTTGGTCTTCATCCGCGTTTTTAGCGAGTTTTTTCTGACGCTTCTCCTCCTTTTTCTTTCTTTTTGCTATTTCTTTCTGCCGTTTTTCAAACGAGTAGTTGGGTTTTGCCATTCGTGATCTCTTGTTCTGTTCTGGACAACAGTAAAGCTCGCAGAATAAGAGAGGGAAGACCAGTCTAATTGCCAAGTATTTCTTGAATTTGAGATACGAGGACAGTTGTCAGGGCCAAGTCTATTGCCATTGCTGCTGTGAAAGGGCCAAACCAGATTTGCGCGCAAATTGGTAAAATTGCCGAATTTCACTGCATATAAACGCAATCTCCCGTATTATAAAGGATATACGACCCTATTGCAGCAGTGTTTTTCGTCAATAGTCAACGATAGGGCGCGATCCCTCTCAATTGCGGCTGTAATCATCTCATTGGCAGTTTCTTCATCTTTCCATTCTCCAATCTTGACCACCTTGCCAGGTTCGAGGTTTTTATAGTGCTCAAGGAAATGTTCTTTTTGGTTGAGGGTGATTTCAGGCAGGTCAGTATGGTCATGGATGGATTTGTAGCGCTCTGTGATATGAGGAAAAGAGACGGCAATGACCTTCTCATCCATCCCTGAGCCGTCTTCCATAATCAGCACGCCAATGGGGCGAATTTTGATGACACAACTGAGGCAGCCCTTGGCGCCGTCTATTAGTTTATTCAGCATCGTGCCTTTGTCGCGTTAGAGTTGCCGCAATCAATGAAAGTGTCAGGCTGGTTTGAGTCATCCGACTGGCAGTGTCGTCCCGGTTAGCAATTGATCACTATAAGAAATTTGGCTTTTAGTCACAGACATTAGCGCTATGTCTCTCTATCCCGCCTCTATTGGCTGCCTAATCATCACTCTGTTCGCACGATCCACGGGATATGCTGCTGAATCTAATCAGGCCTTTCTAACCTTCTCAACCTTCTCCGGTGACCAGACTCGGCTTGCTTAGTATTACAGCTATGCACCTCGACAAGAGAGTATGAAGCCTCTGTTAGGTAATGGAGTTGATGCGCTTGCCAAATAAGCTGTTGGCGAGGTTAGATTCACAGAATTAGCGCGTGCATTACATGGATGCTTCGCTGTCCGTGAAATATCCTGTGCTAAATCCAGTAATGGATGCGATTTCCACGATGATGAATATCGACCGGGCCCGAAATACGCCGCGCCTATATCTTGCCTTCACGGCCCGTTTTTCTCAGTACGTTGCAACTCGGTAGTCGTCCCCGGTTGCGGCCCGGCGCTATAACCCAAAGTTGTTTTTGCGGGTGTGCCGGGACTGCGTCTATGATCGGACTAACCCGAGTTATTGGGTCTTTGGTTATGGGCATGAGTCCAATGGGCAGCGCATTAGTGACCCGCAGGCATATAGGCTGGCCGCAGATGCGGCCGATCTGCGGGGTGATCCTGAGATAGCGGCGCGGGAGTCCATAAGCCGTGGCTAGGATTACCTCTCGATTGGTTGGGTCAAGGAATGGAATACTCCGTTTCTCGCAAACTTAGCGGGACGAACTGAAACACAAATTGAGTATCGACATGACCTTGACCATGAATTATTTCAGGGTGACCGGGAAGAGGACAACGTCTGGGAAGGGGATGGCGCAGAATCTAGACCCCGTGATAACTATTCAGGCCTTCAGTTTGCCCTAGCCTACACGCTACAGGATGAGCCTTGTTCAGATTGGGTTTGTTTTGAGAGGGTCGAGCTGGAGCACACAACTGGCTATGCGCGACCGTTCGATAATAATAGCAAGAGCCTGGAAGTCACTATGCAACTTGCCGGTATCCCTTTGTATTTCTGGGAGCGTACTGGTTACATCAGTGATCTTGTGTATTATTACAAGTACACCAATAGCTGGGGTATCGGTATGGAGTTTCTGCGTTAGCTCAACTCGATGTGGCCAGTGCTACGCAGCGGCTCGAGGAAAGATTCATCAAGCCGCTGTATTGTACTTATCAATTAACTGCTTCAAGTTGACCACCGCTGGTTTGATGTTTTTCCTCAGCCGCGTTAGCACAGCAATTTTTTTAAGGTGATAAGGCTTCACTCCTCGACTCACTCTGCCGAAGGCGTCGAGCCGGCAGCTGGCGACCCACTTTTTGAGTATGGGATCGCGATTGAAAGCGCCTTGATTCATCATATTGCCCAGCTGCGAAGTCAACCAACCCGTTGGGTTGTCAGGCAGTGGAATGGGTCGACAGGCCTTATTGCGCGCTTCATCATTCGGGTAGTTCGCCTCAACAAAGGCAGCCATCGCGGCGCTAAAGCAGGGGTTGGGAACCTGGGTAGCCTGGGGTGTGATCAAGCCCGGCTCGAAGATTGGTTTTAACTTTGAGTCGGTAAAATTGACGGCGGAGGCGGTGCAGTCGATGTAAAGCGTATTGGCAGGCATAGGCACCTGCGAGCCATCCTGCATCAAAAGCTGCTCCTGTTCGATAGCGCTGACCCTGCCATTTTCAATCAACTTGCTTATTTTTCGAAGTTGTTCGATCTCGCCTTTTGAGATCACGGCGTAATGAAACATCGATGGCGTACGGTCACGGTGAATTCGCAGAAGAAAGCCGCAGGCTTCCAGATCTTCGAACAGTTGGTCCACGTCTTTCGCGTGCGCAATCGCTGCGAGTTGCTCGGTTATACAGTTCATGGACTCGAAGAAAAATTTTTCGTGGCCCTGCACGACTTCGCGATTAAGCAGCCAGGAATGGCGGGGGCACGCCCAGTTAATTGAGCCTGGTTGGGCGCCTGAGCCAAGCAGCCAGATACCGACATCCATGGCAGTCTTGCCTGCACCCACGATGCAGTAGCTATCAAATTTTTCTGCAGTCAGCGGCAGTTGGTTTGGAGTCACGCAGGCGACACCATCAGCCACGTCGTAAGCGCGTTTGTGTCGCGAAGGCACAGTGGTGTTGAAGTAGGTGGTATCAACCACTTTCTGACTTACTGAAACCTCGTATTTTTTGTCGGACAGTGAGTTAGTAAATCTCGTGATGCCGGCCACGGAGGATTGCCATTCGCACATGGGGAAATAGCGCACGCGTCCAGAAGGCAAAAACCGCTCGCGCATGACTTTCTCAAAATAGCTCTGGACCTCATTGCCGGTGGCTAGCTCGAAGTAGCCTTTGTTAATACCCGTCTCATCTATTCGCATCGAACCCAGAGGCGTAGAGGCGACACCATAAAAGTGAGAGGGCTGATGCAGGCGCACGAATGAGTAGGCATCGTTCCAGTGGCCGCCTGGTTGATGGTGATTGTCCACCATAACGATAGTGGCATTGCTTTCGTCTAGCAGTGTATCGACAAAAGCCATGCCGACGGCGCCTGTGCCGACCACCAGGTAGTCAGTTTCCATCTTCTCAAGCATCGGTTTATTCCATATTAAATTGGCTTTTAGGGGAGAGCAAAAAGCTTCGGTCGAAGGGATTATGCACTGCGAGGGTAGGAGTCTCCATTGCTATTTTCACTGAGTAATTTGTCAGATTGCGGTGAGTGAAAATCGTAGCGAGTCACGAGGAATTTATGACTAACTTCTATCGTCCTCATCTGTGCGCTTTAGGTGGCCAGGCGCAAGCAGGGTTTAACTAATGCGAGGAAATAAGATCGGTTGATAGAGTTTTGTGCAGGGGCAATAGGGTCGTAACCGGACGGATACGTCTTTTTTCAACATCTCTTCAGTGCAGAGTCCAGCCAAGACGCAGAAACAAAACATGGGTCAAAGTGATGAAGACGGCAGGTCAGAATTACAGAGCCAGAGAAAGGCACAAAAAATACAAAGGGAATTTAGAAAAACAAAAAAGGGGGCGGAGTGACTATATTGCGTCTCTCTACCCCCTTATTGTGGGGCTTTTCTGCTACTGCCTGAGTCAGGGCCAGATGTTGGTCTGGCTCATTGCATCAAGCAAGGCAGGGTCTAGTGACTGCCGCCACCAGGCTGTGCCGCGGGCAGTGCTATGGCGGTCAGCTTAGCACCGGTCTGCAGAATGATGTACTGGTGCCCATCATGCATCCAGGAGCTCATGCCGTAGCGGCTTTGCGCTGGCACTTCGATACGACCCAACTCTTCACCGCTCTGCTTGTCGATTGCATAAAGCAGGGCAGTTTCGCCATCATGATCCATATCTGAATAAACCAGCAGGTTCTGAGTCGCTACCATGGTAATGGCATTGCCGGTACCGGTATCGCCTATATTAACGCCTTCCAGCGCAGGATTGTTGCGAATGCGATCAGGGGTTTCACCTGTCGGAATCTGGAACGCGATGTCCCCAGTATTCATGTCATACGCAGTAATCGTGCTGTAGGGTGGCTTGAAGTAAGGCAGGCCAGATCGCAGTCTTGGCGGGCGACCACCTGCACGATCGTTCGCATACAGAGCGAAAGTTGCACCAGTTGGGTTGGGGATAGCCGCATCAGCCTCTTCACCCGGGATAACGCGCTGCCAGCTGCAGGCTTTTCGTGATGTGACATACAGAAAGCCAGTAGTTGGGTCAGCGACCGGTGGATTATTGATGTTGGCACCACCACCGTCACCAGGACACATGGCTGCCGCGATCTTGCCGTCAGGGTCAGTGTCGTGGATTGGCGGATTGAAGAGCGGGCCAAGGTCATAGTTAGCCATGACTTCGAGTGCTTGCCGACGCAGTTCAGGTGTGTAGTCGATCAGGTCTTCTTCACTCAGTCCCTGCATTTCGAATGGTGCCGGCTTGACCGGGAATGGCTGAGTTGGCGACAGTTTCTCGCCGGGCACATTGGACTGCGGCACGGGTCGTTCTTCCATGCCCCAGATTGGTTCGCCAGTCATGCGATTGAATGAGTAAACAAAACCCTGTTTCGTCACCTGATGGACTGACGGCACGACACCCTGGCCGGGCACATTAATGTCCAGCTGAATGGGTACGGCTGGGTTGTCATAGTTCCAGACATCGTGATGAACAGTCTGGAAGTGCCAGCGGCGCTCACCAGTTTCGGTATCCAGCGCAATCAGGCTGGTACCAAACAGGCCGTCGCCGGGGCGAAAACCACCGTAGTAATCGATTGTCGGTGGGTTGGTTGGCACATAAACGATATTGTTCTCTGGATCAGCCGACAGCGGGGCCCAGGATGAAACATCACCGGTGTACTGCCAGGCATCGTTTTCCCAGGTCTCATGACCGTACTCACCGGGGCGAGGAATCACGTTGAACTTCCACTTGAAGTCTCCCGTGACGCGATCATAGGCCAGGATATCTCCGGGCACGTTTTCCACTCGTGCCTGCAGGTAGCCTTGCTCGGCTGAGTTACCGACAACAATCGTATCGTTGACCACGATGGGTGGTGAGGAAGCCGTGATGTAACCCACTTCAAGCGGGATGCCTTCATAAGGGTCATAGGGGTGACCCAGATCCGCAAGCATATCGACGACACCGGTTCCAGGGAAGCCTTCGACAGGTATCTGACCACCGAAGCCCTCAAGCGGGGCTCCAGTCTCAGCATCCAGTGCCACCAGGAAGAAGCCAGGGGTAGAGATATAAACCACACCGCGGCCATCAATTCGGGAGTAGGCGATACCCTTACCGTAAGAGGCGCGCATGGAGTATTCCCAGCGTGCCGTATTGGGCAGTCGGTAGGACCACAGGGTTTCACCGCTCTTCGGGTCAATGGCGACCACGTTGCGACGCGGGCCAGACACTGTAAACAGCTTGTCGTCTACGTAAGTAGGAGTTGCGCGACCGGAATAACCTCCGAAGCTGGAGCCATCCCATTCCCAGGCGACCTCCAATTCATCAAAGTTGTCAGCGTTGATTTCATCGGCATGGGAAAAGCGTGTGCCGGCGTAGTCGCCACTCTGGGTGTACCACTCAACGGTATCGTCGGTGACCAGGTTTTGACTTAAGCCTAGCTGCGGCAAGAGCCCCGCGATGGCTGCTATCACGCTGAGGCGAACGAGATTTTGGGCAATGGATCCGGTCCCTGATAGAGAACGATTTTTCATTTTTTTGGCCTTTTAAGGTACTAATCCTCTGAGAGGGTAGCACAGAGGGTAAAAAGTAGTGATAAGGCAAGTTGTAATAAAATGTGATAAACCCGGGCATGATCATAGCTGAGGAATAATCGATATTTCCCTGGCGCTTACTGGGACTGCACTTAGCCTTCAACGCATTGATCCCATCGGGAAAATTCACCCATCTGCACAGTCGACGAGCTTGTCAGGGGGGGGCTAGCGAAGGAAATAATGCGCCAGCCTTCGCTGGTGATTCCGAACATATATGAGACGCCGCAAACAAACATGATGCTGCCGTCTGCCCGCGAGCGTGTGTTGGTGCCGCTGACGATGGCTGAGCCCGCGTTCAAGACACAGACATTCTTGGTCCTGAAAGTCGATTTGTCCGAGCCGCGGTCAAGTAACCCAGCGATCGCCGATGAGAAAACGTCAGATTCTCTGCCTCGGTTGACCCCGCGTTGATGCCATTTGCGCCCAAGGTGTACCACGGAAAGGAAAAATTTCCGCCGACAGGGCTTCCAGATTCCGCTCGTAGTAGAAGTTGTAGCTGCGTTCAACGTGGCGCTGTGCCTCAATAAGGGCAGTTTGCGCGGCGCTCAGTTCTTGGTCAGATGCTGGTGTGCTGCTTAATAAGGGAAAGGAGATGGTGAGTAACAGAGTCGCAAATAATGCTGTGCTATTAGGGTGCTTCATGGGTTCCTCCTGGCGAGAACAAGAGCAGCCTTGTTGTTTTTGAAAACGAAAGCAGTGTATCCCAGACCAGGATTTCAGAGTCACTATGCGGTAGCTGGAATCAGCCCAGACTAACTGCAAATGGGTCCTCCCCTGCAACTAGGGAGAGAAATGAATTAGGGGATAGAAATGCTTACAGTACTTAAAATGGCGGTCTTTCTTAAAGGCGGGTTGTTTTTTCTAATCGGTCTGGCCGGTCTGTTTACTCCGGAAGAATTCGCAAGCGGGCTGGGCTTGAGTCTGGTCAGCGCTGAAGGTGCAGGTTCAGTCCGCGCAATGATTGGCGCACATTATCTGGCGATGGCAGCGGTATGCGTTTTTGCCATGCTGCGGCAACAGCCGGTGTTGCTATTGCCAGTCGCAGCAATCGAGTTGGTGATGGTGATCGCTCGGGGCGTCGCAGCTGCAAACGGAGAATTCGGTACCTCTCCACTGGTGCCGACGATCATTGAGGTGGTGGCGGCCGCCGCTCTGCTCACGGCGGCATTGAGACGGCTGGCCTCCAAATGACCAGTAAAGGCCGCAGTCTAGAGGTTTTTCAGGGTCTCGTCCGAACGGAATGGCATGGTTAATTGCATGTACAGAGACAGCTGCTCACCAGTGCCATTGCCTACTCGTACAACATTTGGATTGCCGTTGAAGGTACCAAACACTCGGTCCCAGATGATCAGTGCGCAGCCAAAATTTCTATCGCTCTCGTCGCGCTCCAGGGAATGGTGAAGGGCGTGCCATTCCGCGGTGGTAAATATCAAACCAAACAGACCAGAGCGCAGAGGCAAGTTGCAGTGATTGAAGTAGACAGTAGTCAGACGCATGGCAACGAATACTGAGATTACGTCCCCGCTGACCTGAAAAAATGCCAGGATGATTGCGGGTCCAATGCTTAAAGCCATGAACTCCAAAGGATGGGTTCGGTCAGCCCGGGCAGCGCTCATCTTGGTGATATGGTGGTGCGTGGCATGCATGCGCCAGAAAAGCAGATAACGGTGTTGAATGCGATGTATCCAATAGTAGATGAACTCAATCATCATCATGGCCGCAAACGCCATGGCGAGTAGCCCGAGTGTAGTCTCTGCCTGAATCGTGACAGGAAAGGTAGAAGTCTCTCTTAGCCAAATAAAGGCGTTGGCAATCGGTATGTCGTAATATTCGTCGTAAAGCGGTACCCAGATAATGTAAGTTGCCAAAACCCAAAAGCTGTCTTGAAGATAATCCCTCCAGTTCAGCAGCCAGTCACCCCGCTTCGGTGTGAGCCTCTCCCAGACTAGCAGGGTCGGAATAGGCAGCAGCAGGATAATCGATGTTAGCTGATCGGCATCAGTCCAGCCGGTGGTAATTGCGCTAGCCACAAGCACGGCACTGCCGAGGACAATCAAAGGTTGAGGCAAGCTCCATAGGAGAGCTTGCAGACTACTTTTTTTCAAGGACGTTAATTTTGCCATTATAGGACCATGCTATGCCATTTAGGTTGGCCACGTAAATAGAGGAAGTTTTCTTTGCCCAAGTAACCCCTCTAGAGCCTATGCTTGACTGATTTAACCTCAGCTTCCCTTGATTCTGTATGCAAGAAAAACTACCGTTGGGTTTATCTTCCCTTTACTCGGAGACGCGTATGAACTTCAGAATGCTATCATTGGCTGCAGGCTGCATGGTTTGCAGTTTGGGACTAGCGCAATCAAACACCGACTATGAAGCCCCTCTCACTGAATATGGATTCCCAGATCTGCAAGGAGTATGGAACTTCGCCACCAGTATCCCCATGCAACGTCCGTCCCGCTATGGTAATCAGGAATTTTTGACTTCAGAACAGATCGAGGAGGCAAGGGCAAGACAGCTCGCTGCGAGAGCAGCTGCCGATGCCTCGGCGGCCAAATTAGTCGTGGACCCGGAAGCACCGGAGGCCGGCTCAGATCCTGGTGGTTACAACGATTTCTGGTTTGAGGCCGCCGGCATAGGCGATACTGTGCGAACTTCCTTGATTGTGTATCCGAAGAACGGACGATATCCAGCTTCCAAACAAGGCGTTCCAAGGCAATTCGATACGTTAGGCGAAGATACCCCCAGCACTCGCCCGGTGCGAACCTTGGTGGGTGGAATCGCTAAAGACGGACCTGAAGATAGAGGTTTGTCTGAGCGCTGCATCGTCGGCTTTAATTCCGGCCCCCCATTCACGCCAAGTCTATACAATAACAATGTGCAAATCATTCAAGGTCGGGACGTTGTCGTTCTATTAACAGAGATGATTCACGATGCTCGTATAGTTCCGATTGGAAACAAGCCAGATTTGCCGAACGACATCCGCTTATGGTCAGGGGATTCCAAGGGCTGGTATGAGGGCGACACACTGGTAGTCGAAACCAAAAATTTCAATGGCCATCGTCAACCCTTGAATTATGGATTCGTGGGTACGAACTATGAGGTAGTTCTCACCGAGCGATTTACCCGCACCAGCTATGATGCAGTCGACTATGAATTCACTATCAACGACTCAGCAACCTATGCCGACCGACTAACTGCTATTGTGCCGTTGACGAAAGTCGCGGGTCAGATCTATGAGTACGCCTGCCATGAGGGGAACTACGGCATGGTGAATTTGCTGCGAGGACAGCGATTTGAGGAAAGGCAGGAAACAGAAGGCTCAAATTAGAATCTTATAGGAGATGCAAAGGGGCTAAACTGCTTTGATGTAGCCCCAAATTGACCACTTTTAGGTATTCTGGCCTGCTACGTGTTAGTTAGTCTTACTCTTCATCCTCCCCCTCATCGAGCCCGCCTAGCCACTCTTTGCGCATCTGTCTGCTGCTTGGAGTGGCATCCTGATTGACTGTAATCTCGTGGTCAGCCAGAGTGGGGTCCAGAGTGACATCCAGTGTCTTCAGTTTACCATCTCTGAACAGTGCCAGCTCCACAGTGGCTTCCGGCTCATAGCGACGTAGCAGCGTATTCAGGCTACTGCCTATCCGCAAGCCGTCCAGAGCGAGTAGTTCGTCGCCGGCGTTCACGCCTGCACGCCATGCCGAACCATTGAGACGAGGTACGCGTACGACAGGGGGGTTGCCGCGCAGGGATACGCCGAGAGAAACCTGCACCGGGTCCTCGCTGCTGTCTTTTCGGGCAAGTGACCAGCCGATATTTTTCAAGGCTTGAGCAACAGGCAGTGGTTCGGTGCCATAAACCCAGCCGTCCAACCGCTCTGCCAGATTCGCGTCACCTGCTGCAGCTAGTCGCGCGCGAAAGTCTGCGTAAGTGAAACCTCCCCCGCTGAGAGGGAAATCGTCATACAAAGCGCTCATTACTGTATCCAAGCTACGTTGGCCGCGACTGATGCGCCGAATCTCGAGGTCTAGCACCAGCCCGAGAAGGCCGCCCTGGCTATAGAAAGATACGGTGCGATTGGCCTTGTCTGCGGCGCGGTCGGCACCGCGATGGTAGCCCTTGGTCCAGGCTTCGAAGCTCGCCCGAGCGAGGGTGTCCTGGCCGTAACCGGGATTGTCGACCACACCGCTGATGGTATCCGCAAGCTGCTTTCGATAATCCCCAACGGGCATCAGGCCCGCCCGCACTGGCAGCAGTTGGTCGTAGTAGCTGGTCAGGCCCTCGGCTACCCAGAGTAACTCGGTATAGTTAACGTTCTGGTAGTCATAGCGATCGATTGAGGCGGGGCGAAAGCGCTTTACGTTCCAGGTGTGAAAAAACTCATGGGCCATCAGTCCGAGAAAGCTCTGCCATCGCTCGTCGTCCCAGAATGTGCGGGGGTCGGTGTGAACGACTGTGCTGTTGTAGTATTCCGTGCCGCCACCCAGACCGGTACCACTATGTAAAAGGAACAGATAACGATTGGTGGGCAATGACCGCGAGGCCGACTCGAATACACTGATAGAGGCCTCCACAATGGCGCTGATGTCACTGGCAAGGCGCTCCTCGTCCTCGTCCCAGGTGCCATAGATTAGGAAGTCGATGGTCATGCCACCAGCTTCAAAGCTGACGAGATCAAAAGTACCGGCTTCGATGGGCGAATCTACTAGGCGATCATAGTGAGGGGCGATAAAGTGGCCTGGCTCCGGCTGTTCCATGCCGCTCTCCGCGCGCCAGCCTGCAGGCAAGTCAAGAGTTATATGCACTGGCACGTCACGGAATCCATCGGCATAGACAAATACGGCAGCCGGATTCAGAAATGCATGCTCGGCATCAACATGGCGGGTGCGGTCGGTAAGGCTGTCCGCATAGATTCGATAGCGGACTATGACGTCACCAGTGCTTGAGCCGGGCCTTTGGACTTGCCAAGAAGATTTGGCCGTTTGTTTAAATGGCAGTGCTGAACCATTTTCATCCACTACTTCAATGCCCGACAGCGTGCCGACAAAATCCAGCACTAGGTAGAGACCGGGGCGCCAAACTGGCAGATGGAAATTCAGGGTATCGCCAGTAACCTCTTCAAAGCGTGCTTCGATTGAGACCTGCTGAACCTGTCGCTCGCTAAAATCGAGCTGATAATAGGTTTCATTGGCACCTGCTGAGTGGCTGAGCGCTCCCAGCATCAGCGAAATGATAAGCAGCAGTGCAAAGATAGGTTTGTGGATATAATTGTTTATCATGTTACTCATGGGGGCTCCTCGGTACATTCCAAAAGCATACCGCAAAACGAATTCGGGTTAGAGGAGAAAAGCAGGATATGAAGACTTCTCACCGTTTGGGGCTCGAAATTCAGTTACAATGAAGAAGTTTGAGTCTTGCCGTATTATTCTCAAAACATCGCTTTTGCAGAGTCCCGATAAATTTGATTCCTAAAAACCAATGAAGGCGAGAAATCATGAGCAAGATTGGAAAAGTTCTGCTAATTGTTGGGATCCTGCTGTTCGGTGCGCTGCTGACGCTGCGTATCACCGGGCTAGACCCGGAGTATATGGACTACACCACCGAGGCATACACTGCGAGAGGTCGTATGACCTATCCCGGGTTATGGCTAAAAGGAGAGCTGGTCCAAGAGCCAGTAGCCAACTGGGATTGGGTTTATGACGTGGATCACCCGGTACGGGGAAACACAATTATGTTGGAAACCCGAACTTGGTATGGCGTCCCCTATTCAGTCACTATCTTGCCCACGGCCCGTGGGGACAGATTATATATTGGCGGCAGTGCCAGAGATTCTAGACTGGAACGTGACTTCCCCAACTATAAACAGTGGTGGGCTAATGTCGAACGTGATCCACGTGTGCGGCTAAAGATCGATGGCAAGATCTATGAGATGACGGCAACGCTGGTTAGTGATCCAGTCGAGTTCGTTGAAGTCATTGGCAGGGATCCAGTGACCACGATCATAGCTGAAGATGGAACGGAGCAGGTCGTCGCGAAATGGTATTACTGGAGGGTTACTCAACGAAACCTGGCGCAATACTAGATTTGATCCGTGTGCTTTTGTGCATGTGGTCATAGTAGGCTCAGCCCTGACGCAAGTTTAAAGCCTATTCGGGCTTCACTAGTTTAAGCACAAACCTGTCGGTGCGTCTTTCCAGGCTCGGATCAAATGGGCCTAGTGTATGGTCGTCCTCTGGGTTCTCGAGCAAATCGCTCGTGCCGACCAACACGAAACCTGCGCTTAGGGCGGCCTTAACAGCATCCTCAAAAGCGATGCGGTGAAGGGTTGCGTTATCCGCACCTTCCGTGCCCTCGTGATCCAGGATGGCCAGAACCCCGCCAGGTCTCAAGACAGAAAGTATACTTTTAAGCATGCTATCTGCTTGAGCTGGCGAGCGATTGTAAACATCATGGAAATTCAACGCGGTCATCGTAAAATCAATCGAGTCTGATGGAATATCCGCTAGTGAGCCGATCCAATTCTCGACATTGGATAATCGGCTCAAGCGTTCGTTTCTTTCTTCGGCACTGTTTTCAGTTATGGGTATAGGGTTGTTGTGCATATAAACTTTACCGTTATCCCCAACAACGTAGGAAAGCACTTCTGTATACCAGCCCCCCATGGCGATGACATCCAGCACGGTGTCACCTTGCTTTACGCCCATAAACTGAAGAATTTCAGGCGCTTTGCGGATGCTATCCCGTGTTTTGTCTTGTGCCGGTCTATCGGGATTGTCTATAGCTTGTTTTAGTGCGCTGATACTTTGGCTGCTGGCAGTATTGCAGACCAAAAAGAGCGCGATGACGGTTAGAACCGATTTCATAGTCTTTCCTCTACTTTTGTCACGAGACATAGTATCCGACTAAAGTTAGCACACTAATCGAATATTTCGCTATGGAGCGACCTGAGCTAGGGCGCCAGGCCTAGAAGACTATAGACCCAAATGGCGCTGAGCTATTGCTGCTGAAAGTTTACACCTTGAGCAGGTCGAAAATTTTGATTCAAATAAGCTAAAAGGCTTAAAGTTAAGGTCACTTTCTTCATCCATGATATTGTTTGATTAATTGGGAGTGGCTGGAAAAATGATTCGACTAAACTTCGCTGCTGTACTCATTGTGAGTATGCAAACCGCAATTGCTGCTGATAATCCCGACATTCGTGCGTTGATGACGGCTGAGGAATTTGCTGCCTCTGGGATCGACCATCTGTCGGATGATGAGATAGAGGCTATAAATCGCTGGCTGGTGCGTTACACAGCGCAGGATGCTGAAGGCGTTATGGAATCCAGCCCAGCCGTTCAGGAAATTTCCAACGGGCCGATTCGCAGTGTGATTGACGGGCAGTTCAATGGCTGGGATGGACCAACGCGTTTCCGCCTTAAAAACGGTGAAGTATGGGAAACCAGCAGTACTCGACGTTACAGCTATTCTACAGTCGACCCTGAGGTTGAGATCACCAGAAATTGGATGGGAATATTCAGGATGCGTATTCTGGAAACTGGTCGGGCTATTAATGTAAGGCTGGTGGAATAGGCAGCTTCAAAGCGTATCGGCGGTCAGAGACAGA
>Ga0315330_10001956_pt1 | contig 14042 bp, 12 predicted proteins | sample M140m34915metaG_FD_203453 | JGI IMG/M metagenome (GOLD analysis project Ga0315330, IMG submission 203453) | Ammonia-oxidizing marine archaeal communities from Monterey Bay, California, United States - M1 40m 34915 | ecosystem: Environmental > Aquatic > Marine > Intertidal zone | place: USA...
ATCGTGCCTTACCAGCGTCCATAAAAGCCTTGCTCCAGCTATAGTAGACGGATTGAGCAATACCTTCTCTTCGACAGATCGCTGCAATAGACTCATCACCGCTTAACCCCTCTAATACGATAGCAATCTTTTCTTCAGGATTGAATAAGCGCTTGGTACGACGTTTTACATCTTTGATAATGGCCTCTGACTTCTTCGGCCTTCCTGGTCCTTTTTTCATTTTGACTAAAGTGTTGGGAGACTCTTTCATATACTTTTAAAGTCTCCATTAAAAAATACTAACTTTAGTCCAACTTACGCTGACGACTTACACTTCAATGCTTTAGCGTTGATTTGAGGCTGTGCCTCAGTTGTAGCGAGTTATAAGAGTACAACGATGCTATAAACGAAGAAACCCTCTGAAGTTTCCTTCAAAGGGTTTCTGAGTAGCGGAGGCAGGACTCGAACCTACGACCTTCGGGTTATGAGCCCGACGAGCTACCAACTGCTCCACTCCGCGTTATTGTGGGGCAAATATAAGGCTGTTCGTGGTATTATACCAAACTAATACATAGAGAATGCCATTAAATACGCGTCTAGGGTCGGAATAAACAGATTATCAAAGTAGTAGGGAATTGCTAATTCTTTCTAGACTCCTATGGCGGCCAAGAGAATGACCTGCGCATTCATCAACGGTGATAGGAAAATCGTGGAGATGGCAGAATTTAGAAGATATAGGTTTCATATTCACGCATAATGGCTATATCAGGGTCTGGCATGCGGTTGACTCGGTTATCGACTTGAACTAAGGCATAGATGCATTTTTGAGCGTTACGAGATTTAGCGACTTTGTGAAGTTGTCCGGCGATAGCATTGCCTAAACCCTTGGCTTGGAATTCAGGTAGAATACCAATGGTTTTAAAAATGATGGTAGCGTCGGGGAGTTCTGATAAATAGGTAAAGCCTACTTTTTGATCATTTATCTGGACCCAGTATAACAGCGGAGTGTTATTAGAGCCTGCGGTTATGTGCTGCAGCCAATTTTGGAATTGGACCTTCGTCATAGACTCATAGCCCCAATTACCACTAAAGATGGCGTCGATCAAATTTAGGAGGGCATCGGCTGTTCCGGGCGAGCCTAGCTCTATGTGCTCAAGGGAGAATCCTTGATCATACCAGTCTTGAACAAAAGGTTCGGACACTTCGATGACGCCGTCAAAGTGGGTGCGATAAGCGCTGCGGTATTTCACTACTTTTTTTGGTCGGCAGGCGTTGAAAAACTGGGCTACGGAAGGAGCACTCTCCCACTCGCCAGGGAAGATGGGACTGCCGTTAGTCATCGAAATGAACTTATACGGCAAGAAAGTCGAACCGTTGATAGGTCCGTACAAAGGGCCTACGAATTGAGCCCTGGTTTGGGCCCATGCCTCGCGTTTATTTTCTTCAGTGCCCCCTTTCAGTTCAAAAAATCCAAAGGCGTGTCCGTCCATAAATGGATAGGTTCCGAAGCAGAAATAGTCATTATCGATCCACTGGGCATTAATCTTTGATGAATAGAAGTCCCAGCAGGTGCGTTCATAATCACACGACTCGTGGCCGAGGTTGGCTTTGCGGTAGCGAACAAAATTTTGAAAATGGTCAAGCACAGGTATCATAGTATGGGTTTTAACGTGCCGCTTGCGGCGTCAAGAACGGCTTCTGCCCCATCCTTTAGTTGTGCTGTTGCATTTGGCGCACCGATAATGCAGGGTATGCCCAATTCTCTTGTTACGATGGAAGCGTGTGAAAGTAATCCACCTTGCTCGACCACTAAGCCCTTGGCTTTGCTTATGAGCATACTCCATCCCGGGTCGGTATGTTTAGCCACTAGGATATCAAAGTCTGGCCAGGGTCCTGGTCGGTATTCATCCATCACCAATAAGCGGCCTCTGACGACACCGGGGAATACACATTGTCCCTCTACAATTTCGCCGGTGGCTGCTCCAGGAATGTAGGGCGGGGCCTCCCCCGATGGAGTTGTAGCGAAACTCCGCGGGTATCGATCATCTGCATGCTTGGCATATTTTGCTTTGCGCTCTACAATCAAATCTTTCCACTGTGCAATATCACCGGCAAACCATTCTTCAATTTTAAGATAGAAGATGTCATCGGGTTCTTGAATATGACCGGATTGGGCCGCGTTAATTCCACCTTGAAGCAATATGCGACGCAACCAACCGAAGCCGGTGGAGCGCAACAGTCTAAACGCTTCGCGTTGTTTGATATAGCGCTGTAGTTGCTTTATGCCCCAGGGTAATTTTTGGTCGGTATGTGGGCCGCCAGACAAAAGTGGGCTGGACGCAATCTCTTGAATTGCGTTCGACAGAGCGCCGAAATCATCCATAGGACTCGGTGATTCGAGCTTAAGCTCGTTGGGGAATCGACCACCGAAAATGGAGAAATATGTGGTCCAACGCTCATGTAATTCGCGATTTTGTTGGAGTTGATTGTAGAATGCAGATTCGTCTACCGCGATTAACGCCTTCTTCAATAGGACATCTTGAATCACCTCATGGGCTAAGGCTTTGAAGTCTCTCAATTGTTTGACGCTTGGGGTTTCCACTGAGAGGAAGCCCTGAAGTTCCTCTGGGCTGTACTTTTTCTCTGCCCATCCAAGGAACGTCATCAGTACCGTGTCGCTCTCTACGGTGACATACCAGCGGCCTAACCAGCGGCGCTCGCAATGGTTCCATAAAGTTTGGAGTTCGGAGGTGGAGCGCTTGGAAAAATCAGTCCTGCCTAAGGCATTAAAATCTTTCTGAACAACTCGATTGAATCTGTTCTTCGTCCATGGGAAACAGAGCACCTTCCACAACATTAGCGGATAGTAGGCAAATTTCAACCAAGCTGACGGTCGCATACTTTCAGGAAGGAAAATTTGTTGGCGAATTTCAGCCGTGATCATGCGCTCTAAGTTTTCCTTGTTCCTGTCATAACCAGGCAGGAAAAACATCATGGAATACCAATGATTCATGACATAGTACATGCGGCCATTAAAGTCTTTGACAAGGTTATCAAAAACGCTTTGATGGCGGCGGATGGTTTGCTTGGGTACCCCGCTATGTGCGAGTAAATCCTCGTATACATATTTGTAGAGTCGGCGCGCCACGCTTGCCGTCATTGGGCTTACCGTGCCCGTGTAAGATTCGGCTAGGTTAGAATTATCGAATAGCCAAAGCTGAGGGAGCCAGTCTACCGTCACCGGACGAATTTGTAGTACGTACAATTTACCCTCAACAAAGGTCCACTCCACATCCATAGGCTTGCTGTAATGCTGGCGAACCTTTCGGTACAAACGAAGCAGCGCTCGCTCCAGGATAGGGGTCCATTTATTAGACTCAAATTCCTTAGTCACGATTTGACCCGAAGTGCTGTCAAAGAGCTGACCTTGTCGTAAGTCGGAGCCCTGGTCCATCCAAGTTTCTCCGCTGGGATGAAACCCTCTTTGGGCAACTTCAAACCCTTGAACCACATAATTACACAATCCCGGCGCATAGTTGACCATCCATCGTTCTTCGTGGGTAAACATCACGCCTGAAGTACTATTGACACTGTGAATCAGTGGCTGTATCACGACGCCGTGAGGTTCATTATCGGGAGATAATTCTGGTAAACTTGCCGCCACAACATTGATGGCGTCGGCGATTGATTCTTTGGTGATGCCCAGTAGGGTCTTAAATTGGCCCGCAGCAGCGCTTTCCTCAGTATCCTCCGTAATGCTTGAGCTGCGAACCGCGTAAAAATCGGACTCCCCTATTTCATCTAAAACCGCTTTAGCAATCTCCTCGGGATTAGCGTTTGGAAGGTCATCGTCAGCGCATACCGAAGTGAAAGGCAACGTTTTAAATCCATGTCCTTGCAAACTTGCGAGCCCCTTGGCCTTATTCCCAAAAATGCCTAAAGTTAGAGCCATACGACTAGATTGAGTAATATATACGATAAGACTGCGCCAGCTTGAATACTGTACTTGCCTTTTTCATCAGGTTTATTGGCGTAGCGCAATGCGCCTAAAAGCAATGGTAGGATCGCTAACCAAAGGTACAGTTGGGATACTCCGGAAATTTGAGCATAGAGCCACATAGAAAGTAGCCCAATTAGCAAGGTTACGACTGCACTCCCCCATATACCTAAGCGCGAAGAATAGCTGTCTCTGTAAGCTGTTTCTTCGTCAGGTGGAAGGCATTTTCGAGCGGCTTCGACAAGAGCGCTTAAGGCAAATACACCCAAGGCGTGCCACCAAATATTTTCGGACCATTGAAGTGTTTTGGAGATGGCAGCATAGGCGACCAATTGGAGCAACAACATCTGCATCAACATGATTACATTATAGAACCAAAAGTGAGGCTTGAGTTTTGCTAAGGGACCTACCTCGTAACGCGCCAATATAGAATAGAGCAATAGCCCTGCAGAAAGTAAGCCAGACATGGGATCCAACACTATGTGGATGCTGATGAATATTCCGCCATTCCAATAACCAATACGCAAGATTTCCTTTTCCGTGATCAGTCCACGCTGTAGTGGGCGATCCGGATGATGCACATCATCAACCTCTTTATCTCTTAACTCATCAATAACTCGAGTGTGAAGTAAGAAGGACAGTCCAGCCACGGCGAGTAAGGCATATTTCCACCACTCCGCGTAGTAACCGTCCAGTTCTAAAACAGCCAACGTTGACACAATAATGGCCAATGTAGTTGGTAACAAAAAGACCAGCGGGAACCGTTCGATCTGGTATTGATAGAGCCGACGCCCTAGACCTTGCTTTGTTTCTTCCATAGGTAAAAGTTATTATAAAATGGCACCCTATCATTTTCCGTCACTTTCACTAGCGTCCATTGGTTTTGGAAGGAGTGGGGCACTGTTATAGCATAGCGATGTTCCCAATACAGAAATAATGATCCCGGTGTACATGCCCGATCAACCACCGCAAAAAAGTCATCATTGTACTCCTCATCCGTTCCTTCCATAATGTCCGAAGCGTGAATCATATGGCGAGCCCGCGGCAATTCCTTTACATAGGATTTCATATCCATATGGTGGAATAGTAGAGCATCTGATTCTGGGATCCAATTCCCTTCTAAGTAATCTAACCGACTGTGTTTGTGATAGCCGTGAATGATATAATCTACATATGGATTTCCGATGAGCGGGTGGGCAAGGATTTTTTCTTTGAATTGGTCCAAGTAATTCACCTGCCTAGGTTTTTTACTCTTGTCCTGAATCAAACCAAGAGGACGCGCTTTGGTATCGACATTCTCGAGAGAGAAAATTCGACTGGTTAAAAATTTAAATCTTCGAGTATCCCATCTCCGGGCATATACCTCAGCTCTGTGCGCTGTTGAATCTGCCTGCACCATCTGTTTTCGTGCGCCTGGAGCTAATAAAATAGGGAACACTCTAGCGAACTTCTGCAGAAAGCCTTCCAATTTACCCCCGTGCAGCAACCCTCGTCGTGAATTAACACCAAAGAGTTGATCGCGATTCGGAGCACTTAGCGCCGCGAGCTTCTTTTGAACGTGTCCAATCTGCGCATCTTCTGTATCTATCAAATGAATGTGCGTTACTCCGTGGCGGAGTAAACTGAAGGCATGGTCTCCACCACTAGCAACCATGTGATAGTGTTCAACCTCATGCGTATCAACGATACTACGAAGTAGATAGGTATCTTCCCAAGATTGCGAGTAATAGAGCACTAAAAGCTTGGTTTACAATGAAGGTAGGGAAATTGTAATGTACTGTTTTTTCAAAGTGGTCAGATTTTGGGAGGAACAGGCTGATGGAGTCCTATTTGAGGCTTACAGCAGATGCAATTGCCTCATTATTGAGACCACAACCTACTTCGCAAAGATTTCTTCTAGATGTTTTGAGCCTTTTTGGATTTCAGTTTCGGTCAATACCTGTTTCAACTCGCCTCCTTGTAGGAATATACAACTAGAACACAACTCCACCACTTCTTGCATAATGTGTGTAGAAAATAAGACGGTTTTATTTGCTGCTATATTTTTGAGTAGTGCACGTATTTCGATCAATTGGGCTGGATCTAACCCTGTAGTGGGTTCATCTAAAATGAGCACTTCCGGATCTGGAATCAGTGCAGCGGCTAATCCAACCCGCTGTCTGTAGCCCTTCGATAAAGAACCAATTTTCTTATGCTGTTCAGGTCCCAAGACTGTTTGCTCAATCACGGTTGGGATTCGTTCTTTATCTACTTTGTACAATTGGGCCACATATTCCAAATACTCGCGCACATAGAGCTCTAGATATTGCGGATTATGTTCCGGCAGGTAACCTAACGACCGCTGCACCTCGAGGGGCGATGCAATCACATCTACTCCGTTTACCATAGCTGTGCCCGAGCTGGGTAAGATTGCACCAGTAATGATTTTCATCAAAGTACTTTTGCCAGCACCGTTTGGCCCTAAAAGTCCTGTGATTTGACCTTTCTCAATGGTCAAAGTCACTCCGTTCAGCGCCTTTTGATCACCGTAGTTCTTCGAAATATTTTTTAGTAGGATACTCATGACTTAATACCCATCAAATCTAAGAAGAAGGCGTATTCCATCGCCGTTTCCTTTAAACTTTCGAAACGACCTGAGGCACCACCATGGCCGGTTTCCATATTACAATACATTAGCAAAGGTTCCCTCCTATTTGTGCGCAATTTACGCAAGCGCGCAACCCATTTTGCAGGCTCCCAGTATTGTACCTGGCTATCGTGTAAGCCTGTTGTAATAAGCATGGCTGGATAGTCCTGAGCGGTTACATTATCATACGGGCTGTAGCTCTTCATGTAGTTGTAACTGTCCTCATTATTTGGATTGCCCCATTCGTCATATTCCCCTGTAGTAAGCGGAATAGTTTCATCGAGCATTGTAGTCATGACATCCACAAAAGGTACTGCTGCTAGCACCCCTCTAAAAAGATCGGGACGGAGATTCACTACTGTTCCCATTAATAAGCCACCAGCACTGCCTCCTGACGCCATTAAGGTCTCTGGAGAAGCATAACCCTGCGCTATAAGGGTCTCCGCACAACTAATAAAATCCGTAAAGGTGTTCATCTTATCAAACATCTTACCGTTCTCGTACCAAGGTCTTCCTAGGTATTGTGATCCGCGAATGTGAGCGATTGCATATACGAAACCGCGGTCTAGTAGGCTTAATCGGACACTAGAGAATTGTGGATCAACAGTAATTCCATAGCTACCGTACCCGTAAAGCATTGTTGGGTTAGGACCGTCGGAACGAAGTTTATCCTTTCGATATACCAAAGACATCGGCACTTGTGTTCCATCTGAGGCCGTGGCCCAAATTCTTTTGGTTTCGTAAAGTGACTTATCATAACCACCCACCACTTCTTGTTCCTTCTGAATAGTTTTTCCACCGGTCGTGAAATCATAATCTATCACACTACCCGGGGTAGTCATGCTCGTATATCCAAAGCGCAAATGCATTTGATCAAAGCCTGGATTATTACCTAGATAAGCGGTATAGGTTTCTTCTTCAAATGGCAAATAGGTGGGTTCGCCTCCCCAAGGTTGGATTCGAATGTTAGTCAAACCGTTCGAGCGCTCTTCTGTAACGAGGTAATCGCTAAATAGCGCTATGTCCTCCAGATAAGTGGATTCGCGATGGGGAATGACATCTTCCCAGTTTTCGATCGAGGGGGCGGTCACCGGTGTACGGACCAATTTAAAATTAGTCGCATCGTCAGCATTTGTACGGATGTAAAAATGATCGCCAAAGTGGCTTAATCCATATTCCAAACCGCGTGTGCGGGGGTGAATCAATTCAAAGGTTGCCTCAGGCTGATCGGCTGGAATGAATCTGTGTTCATCGGCCATGGTTGAACCGCTGCCTATGAAAATGTATTTCTTGCTTTTACTCTTGTAGACGAAAGTGCTGAACGTTTCGTCATTCTCTTCGTACACTGTGCTGTGCTTGCCTGTCTGTGCATTCCAGCGTTTGATTCTACAACTGCGTAAGGTCTCTAAATCCTTTACACTATAAAAAAGGAAGTTGCCGTCTGCACTCCATGATGACCCACCTGTACATTCAGCTTCGGATATTAAATCTATAGCACCGGTAATAAGATCTTTTGTGTACAGGGTGTAGATGCGTCTACTCACAGTATCCACTCCAAAGGAAATCTTTTGGTTGCTTGGGTGCATACTAAGTCCTGTGACCTGATAATAATCGTGTCCTTTCGCCAATTCGTTCACGTCTAAAAGGACTTCTTCCTCAGCCTCTAATGAACCTCCTTTACGGCAGTATAGCGGATATTCAGAATCTGCATTGAATCGGGTATAGTAGAAATAACCGTCTAGCTCATAGGGAACAGAACTATCGTCTTTTTTAATACGACTCACAATCTCTTCATACAAACGCTCCTGCAAAGGTTCAGTTGCCTTCATGATTTTCTCTCGATATGCATTCTCGGCATTGAGGTACTCAATCACTTCAGGGTTTTCACGATCGCGCATCCAATAATATTCGTCCACGCGTGTATCTCCGTGTGTGGTCATCTCGAATGGGACAGATTTTGCCAAAGGTTCGCCAGCAGGGTTTTGCTCAGTCATAGTGCATTGGGTCAGAATGACCACAAAACTAAGGCTTAAGAGGGCCTTTTGTCGCATGGGGTCAGTATTTTAGAGGTTTACTAAATAGATCTTGAAAGTACACAATATGAAGCACTCTATCCTAGTCCTGCTGGGTTCCATTTTACTGATGAATTGTACCCGTCCAGTACGAACCCTAAACTTTCAAGGACACCGCGGCGCAAGAGGTCTCTTTCCTGAAAACTCATTGCTCGGATTTGAAAAGGCGTTAGAGATTCCAGAGGTAAGTACGCTGGAATTGGACCTTTGTGTTACTGCAGATGATCAGCTCATCGTATCGCATGAGCCCTGGCTAAACGAGCAAATCTGTACTATAAACGATAGCTTAAGTGGAGGCATTGCCTACAACCTTTACAAAATGACCTATGACAGTATTCAACAATTTGACTGTGGATCGAAGGAGCACCCTGACTTCCCTGAACAACAATTTGCCTTCGCGAACAAACCACTACTCAAGGAGTTGTTTGCTATGATCGACGATAAGGGATTGCGCTGGCCCAACTTCAATATTGAAATCAAATCACGCCGCAAAGGAGATTATATATACCATCCTGGGCCTAAGAAATTTGCTGATTTGGTGGTGGTCGCTTTAAACGAATTAAACGAGGCTTACCCTGAGGCGGATTTACTGAATAACGTGAGTATTCAAAGTTTTGACCTTCGGATTCTTCGTGAGGTTCGAAAGACGGCCTTACCGGTAAGGCTTGGTTTGATAACTGATAAAACTGCCGATCCGGCCAAGGAAATGGATGCATTGGGATTTCCTGTAGATATATACAGTCCCAGCTATGAATTGGTCACCCCGGAGCTGATTTCTTGGTGTCACTTTAGGCAAATTGCCGTTATTCCCTGGACAATTAACGACGTTTCAGAAATGCAAAAGCTTGTGGATATGGGCGTAGATGGTATTATCTCCGACTATCCTAACAAATTCAAAGCGTTGGTTTATTGACCTTGCTGCGCTCTTGCGCGCTCAATTCTCGCCAATCCTTCTTGCGAACCTCTGTGTTGCAGATTAAAAGACAGCGCTTGACGGTAATCTGCCTCTGCATTAGGTAAATCGCCCAATAGTTCAAAACAATAGCCACGGCCATAAAGCGCTCGGTGGTTAACCGGCTGTATGGCCAAAGCCTGGGTAAAATATTGACGCGCGTCCGCATACAATTGCAATTGCAAATGGACGTAACCTATGTTGAAAAAGGACTCTAAATCCTGCGGGTCCAATTGGGTACATTTCGTAAAATCTTCCAATGCTCCATTCCAATTCTGCTGACCTAAATAAAACATGCCGCGATTGTAAAAATGCACGCGAATGTCAGGCTGTAATTCAATCAAACGATTAAAATAGCCCAACGCAAGCGGGTTGCCTAAACTACTGTAAAGAACTCCAGACATATCCAAAGCTTCAATGTAGTCAGGCTTGAGATCTATGGCTTTCTGAAACCAGTCCAATGCCCTTGTTGTATCCTCGAGGGCATCTCGCATGAGTAAACCTTTTAAATAGGCAGCCTGTGCATTCGACGGCTCAATTTCCAGCACCTCATCTACTAACGCAGCGCTCTTCTCAAATTCTGTAACCACATGGTACAACTGAGCCATCTTCAGTCGACACCGTACATAGTTAGGATCTTCCTTCATACAGCGCACCCATGCATCACGGCTCTGTCTCGTTTGATTCGTAGCAAAACTGATATCGCCCCACAATTCAAGGGCTTTAGTTCTACTACTGTCCATTTCTAAAACTGCTGCAACATCTGCTGCTGCATACTTTAAATTCTGACGTTTCAAATACAGTGTAGCGCGATATTCTAATGCATCCAGATCATTAGGTGCATCACGAAGGATAATATTTACACTATCTATAGGATCTTTAATACTAATCGCAATAGATTCCGACGCATCTAACTCAGGTACAACCGGAGATTCTTCAGGCACACCGCAACGCACTAGCACCAACATTGTAAACACAAATAGAACTAAGTTTCTCATACCCCAAAAATGCACCAAAAAAAAAGCCCCGCCAAGTGGCGGGGCCTTCTAATCAAATAAGATCTTTCTTATTAGAAGTTGTAACGCAAAGAAGCGTTCCAAGTACGACCGAAACCGAATCATAAGGAATTAGCTGTATCGATATCTTTCCAACCCTCTTCACCTTCTTCTAGCGAATATTAGTGTTGGACTTAACTATTCCGCGGCAGCTAAAAGAGCTTTGATCTTCGCCTCTACTTCTTCAGCTAGCTCAGGGTTATCGATGAACAACTGCTTTACAGTATCGCGCCCTTGACCCAGACGGGTATCTCCATAGCTAAACCAAGAACCGCTTTTAGTCAAAATATCGTGCTCAACACCTAAGTCGATCAATTCGCCCGCTTTTGAAATACCCTGTCCATACATAATATCGAACTCCGCTAAGCGAAATGGTGGTGCTACTTTATTCTTAACCACTTTCACACGAGTACGGTTACCCATTACACGATCGCCATCTTTGATTTGCGTAGAACGACGGATATCTAGTCTGACTGAACTGTAAAATTTAAGCGCATTACCGCCAGTGGTTGTTTCAGGATTTCCGAACATCACACCAATTTTTTCGCGCAACTGATTGATAAAGACTACACAGCAATTCGTTTTACTGATTGTACCTGTCAATTTTCGTAATGCCTGAGACATAAGGCGTGCATGCAGACCGACACGCGCATCACCCATTTCGCCCTCGATTTCAGCTTTCGGCGTTAAGGCTGCAACGGAATCAATGATTAAGATATCTATTGCACCTGAGCGAACTAGATTATCAGCAATCTCCAAAGCCTGCTCTCCATTATCGGGCTGAGAAACAATTAGATCATCGGTATTCACACCTAAACTCTCTGCATAAGTCCTATCAAAAGCGTGTTCAGCATCAATAAAAGCTGCAATTCCTCCTTTGCGCTGACATTCTGCAATGGCATGTAAAGTGAGGGTTGTTTTACCAGAACTCTCAGGTCCGTATATCTCTACCACACGACCCATGGGATAACCGCCCACGCCCAATGCAATGTCTAATGTCAATGAACCCGTAGGTATCGATTCAACTTCAATGACAGGCGCATCGCCCATTTTCATTACTGTTCCTTTACCGTAGGCTTTATCCATACGGTCCATAGTTAGTTTGAGTGCCTTGAGTTTGGCGTCTTTGTCTGCGCTCATAATCTTAGAATGCTAAAAATATTAGAATTTATACAAATGTAGAACTTTGTTTCAAACGACAAAGCCCTTTCTAATAAATTACACGAAGAATTTGATTTTTTAGTAAAGCGAGAGGATTTGTTCTGTCGCTTCTTTGGTTTTTACCTTTTCTAATACTTGCTCAATAACACCTTCTTCATTGATTACATAAGTATGTCTATAGATGCCTTCATATTCTTTGCCCATAAACTTCTTCCATCCCCAAGCTTCAAAGGCCAGTATGATTGATTTATCTTCATCAGCGATAAGGTTATAATTTAATTCTTGCTTAGAAGCAAAATTGAGCTGGCGCTCTACAGAGTCTGCGCTGACACCAACTACTTCGAAGCCCTCTGATGCTAGATCAGCATAGTGATCTCTGAAATTACAAGCCTCGACTGTACACCCTGGGGTACTCGCTTTTGGGTAGAAAAACAGGATCACCTTCTTCCCTTTGAACTGTGCAGAAGTAATGTGTTCGCCGTGCTGATTTACGCCGCTCCAAGCAGGTGCGGACTGTCCGATTTTTAATGCCATTGTTATTTCATTTTATTTCTCAACAACTCGAAGTTAGCTTTGTTTCATTCGATAGCGACCTTATTAGCACTAAATAGTATTGCACATGACCAAAGCAGAGAAAATCCAATTTACCCTGGACGCACTAGAGCAATTGTATCCGGAAACTCCCGTTCCGCTTGATCATAAAGATCCATTTACGTTGCTCGTAGCAGTAGTTCTTAGTGCGCAATGTACCGATGAGCGAGTGAATAAGATCACTCCCAAGCTCTTCGCAGTAGCTGACAATCCTTACGATATGGCGAAATTGACCGTTGAACAGATCGCAGAAATCATTCGACCCTGCGGTTTAGTCCCGATGAAAAGTAAAGGGATACATGCATTCAGCAATACTATAGTTAATGAATACGCTGGAAAAGTGCCTGCCAGTTTCGAAGCACTGGAGGCCATGCCAAGTGTTGGACATAAAACAGCAAGTGTCGTTATGAGCCAAGCTTTTGGTGTTCCCGCCTTTCCTGTTGACACACATATACAACGCTTAATGTACCGCTGGGGATTCTCTAACGGAAAATCCGTAGTACAAACAGAACGAGATGCTAAGCGGCTATTTCCAAAAGATTTATGGAATAAACTGCATTTGCAAATCATCTTTTATGGCAGAGAATACAGCCCGGCGCGAGGATGGGATTTAGAGAAAGATATTATTACGAGCACAGTAGGAAGAAAAAGTGAAATCCAACGTTGGTATAAGGAGCAGGAATTGAAACATAAGAAGGACAGCACACGCAAGAAAGCTCGTGGATAGTTCCTATTTTTGGGTATCGATAAAATGAAAATTCCTACATATGGGTCGCGCATTTGAATTTAGAAAAGAACGGAAGTTTAAACGTTGGGCTGGGATGGCAAAAACCTTCTCTCGCATCAGCAAGGACATCATCATGGCTGTTAAGGAAGGTGGTGATAATCCTGACTCCAACTACCGACTTCGCATGCTTTTTCAAAATGCGAAAGCTGCCAACATGCCTAAGGACAATGTTGAGCGTGCGATCAAAAAAGCAATGTCGAAGGATCAATCCGACTATAAAACCATTGTTTACGAAGGATATGGTCCACACGGAATAGCGGTGCTGGTTGAAACGGCGACTGATAATAATACCAGAACGGTTGCAAATGTCCGTTCGTACTTTAATAAATGTGACGGTTCATTGGGCACATCTGGCTCTGTCGAATTCATGTTCGAACATAAATGTCATGTAAAAATTGCTGCAGGTAATACGGATGTAGAAGAGCTCGAGTTTGAGATGATCGATCACGGTGCAGAGGATGTATTCAAGGATGTAGAAGAGAAAGACGGTGAAGAATCAGAAGTAATCATGGTGTACGGGCAGTTCGCTGATTACGGAAACATAACAAAAGGGCTCGAAGAATTAGGACACGAAATAGTGGAGTCTGGCTTCGAATATATTCCCACAACCACAAAAGAAATAGGCGCAGAGCCAACAAAGGATTTAGAAAAGCTCATAGAGAAGCTTGAAGAAGACGACGATGTTCAGAACGTTTATACCACAATGCGTTAAGAGGCCTTAACACATAAAAAAAGCCGCTCCTATTGAGCGGCTTTTTTATTGCTTTTAAATGGCTTTCCGAAGCGAACTTCGCTCAATCTGCGATTTCGCGTATTCGAGTG
>Ga0315330_10001961_pt1 | contig 14034 bp, 11 predicted proteins | sample M140m34915metaG_FD_203453 | JGI IMG/M metagenome (GOLD analysis project Ga0315330, IMG submission 203453) | Ammonia-oxidizing marine archaeal communities from Monterey Bay, California, United States - M1 40m 34915 | ecosystem: Environmental > Aquatic > Marine > Intertidal zone | place: USA...
TGTAGCGGGCGGCGAAGGTGCAGCGATTAAACTTCCTAAGCCTATCTTCACGTGAGAGCCATCCCAAGGAAAGCCCGAAAACGGTTGTCGATTTCCTAATTGGTGGGTAACCTTGTGTATGACGCAAGTGGAACTTCTCCACCAGTGACGCGTCCCTTTTAGGGATTTGCGGCCGATTGCAGCCTCTACCTGCTAAAGAGCCATGCCAACAAATATGTCGATTGATTCTGACGCCAATAATTTAAGTTGTGACGAGACAGAAGAGGCTGCCAAAGCCTCTGCCAGCGATGGATCTGCCGTTGAACGTGCCTCGAAGCATCACGCGGGTGAAACCCCGGTTGAGATGACCGAGCGGTTGCAACGCACCGGTTTTTCAACCCAGAGTGTTCACGCTGGTGAGAAACGGCAAAAGGCGGAAGGGTCCATTTCAGCGCCGATTTTCACTGCATCCACGTTCACCTTCGATTCCACCGATTCGCTCATGCGGTTCGTCGACGGAAAAGAAGATCGAGACGAATACGGGCGGTACGGCACCCCCAATGAACGAACTTGCGAGGCAAAACTCGCTGCCCTCGAGGGTGCGGAAGAGGCCATCATTTACAGTTCTGGGATGGCTGCCATCGTTGGCTTGCTAATGAGCCGGCTGAACTCCGGCGACGAGATCGTGTTCTTCGACCAATGCTACCACCGCAGTCGTGAATTCTGCGCAAAGCACCTTTCTCGATTTGGTGTTGTCACACGGCAGGTTCCTACGGGAAATTTTGACGCCATGGAGGCGGCGATCAATTCGAACACCAAGATGCTCGTCAGTGAGTCACCCACCAATCCGCATCTCACCGCTGTTGACCTCGAAAAATTTGTGGCTCTGGGAAAGTCGTGCGAGGTTGAGACGTTGATTGACGCGACACTTGCCACCCCGTTCAATATTCGACCAATTGACTACGGCGTGGATTTTGTTCTGCACTCGGCGACAAAGTATCTGGGGGGGCACAATGATTTGCTCGCGGGAGTCATCTGTGGACGAAGCCACGCCTTGGAACCAGTTCGTTCACTGCGAGGAATCCTAGGAAGCGTCAATTCCGCTCACAATATGTATCTGCTGGAACGAGGATTGAAAACTTTCGAGTTGCGGATGCAGCGACACAACGAGAACGGTCAGCGAATTGCTGAGTTTCTTGATCGGCATCCGCGGGTCGAACGCGTTTACTACCCAGGGTTGGCGTCACATCCAACGCATGAGATTGCCGCGTCGCAGATGGCCGGTTTTGGTGGTTTGATTACTTTCCTCGTCAAAGACGCGGACTGGAAAGAAACGTCGCGAATCGTCGACGCAGCGAAGATTCCGCGAATAGCACCAAGTCTGGGTGGCGTTGAGTCGCTGATCGAACAACCGCTCGTGATGAGCTACTACCATTGCACGCCGCAAGAACGCGAGAGCTTTGGAATCTACGACAACATGATCCGCATGTCCTGCGGTATCGAAAATGCCGATGATTTGATTGCTGACCTTGAACAGGCTCTTGATGCCTCCTAGTTCTCGACTTGGCTAGCTGCGTTGGTTTGCGGCCATCACCAATGTTGAATATCTGGCAGGCAATCGTGCTAATGCTTTCTAATCGTTAAGCTGTTTGCTTGCCCGGTGACGTCGACCAAGTGGATTCCTCGCGGTGGGTGGAAGCGACCGCTGCCCTGTAAGCTAACACCCGTTGTTGTTCTCCCTAACGGAGGCAGTTCCGATTGCCGGTATTCACTGGTAAGGCGTGCACAGCGGTTTACTAAGAGCAGCATCCGGTAGAACAGTGGTGGTGCGATCGATAGACCTCAAGCTGATGGTCTGTGTCGCGGTTGGTGATTTTTTAAAGGTTTTTGTTGCGAAAGTTGTTGTGATGAGCGTAGACAAAGGAAAATCTGGGATGAAGCATGATGACAGTTTTCGCACACGCGCTATCCACGTCGGCAATGAAGTTGACCCCGCAACCGGTGCGGTGATTCCACCTGTGCATTTTGCCAGTACATTTCAGCAACCAGCCGCTGGTGAATGGGGAAAGTTTGACTATTCGCGGAGTGGAAACCCCACACGCAGTCAAATGCAAACCACTCTCGCTTCATTGGAAGGTGGTGTCGGATCTTTGGCTTTTTCCTCCGGGATGGCGGCCATTCACTGTGTCACCATGATGTTGAAAACCGGGGATCATGTCGTTGCCGGGTGCGATCTTTATGGCGGTGCCTATCGGTTGTTGCATAAAGTTTGCAATCGTTCTGGAGTGGAGGTGACGCTGGTCGATATGACCGATGCCTCAGCGGTGGCAGACGCAATGAACGAGAATACAAAGTTGATCTGGGCGGAGACCATTGGGAATCCTCGGATGAGTATTCCGAATCTGCGTGAGTTGGCTGATGTCGCGCACGCAAAGGGGGCTTTCATTGGAGTGGACAATACATTTGGAACGCCTGTTTTGATCCGCCCGCTAGAGCACGGGATCGACATCGTTATGCACTCCGCTACCAAGTATTTAGGAGGTCACAGTGATTGCCTGGGGGGGACGCTCGCAGTGTCGGATCAGGATATTTTAGATGAACTCTATTTCCTTCAGAATGCGACGGGTGCCGTGCTTGACCCGCTGACCTGTTTTCTTGTGTCCCGTGGTATGAAAACCTTGGATCTCAGGGTTCGTGCACAGAGCGAAACAGCGTTGAGTTTGGCCAAGTGGTTGGAAGCACACCCGCGAGTTTCAAATGTGCTGTACCCAGGACTCGAGTCACATCCGCAGCATCAACTTGCAACCGATTGTTTTGATGGGGGCTATGGGGCAATGCTGACGTTTGAACTTGATGACACGATTGAACGCACTGCTGCTGCTTGCGGTGCGACGCGTTTGTTTCGGCTCGCTGTCAGTTTGGGGGCCGTGGAGTCGCTGATTGAGCAGCCAGCGACGATGTCTCATGCCAGTTACGATCCAGCTGATCGAGCCAAGTTCGGAATAACTGATGGACTGATCCGACTTTCCGTAGGGTTGGAATCGTTTGACGATCTAAAGGCGGATCTAGAACAAGCGATCGGTTAAGACTCGAAATTTCACTGGGTTCCTGTGCGTCGCAGGTTCCTCCTTCGTCGCAAAGTTGTATCCGTAGTTGGGCACTGACTCCTTGGGGTCATGTTCCAATGTGGGGTCAATTTCGAATGTTTTCGTTGGACGGCGGGCGGCTTGCATCAACGCAAATACATTCTTTTCCGTTGCGTAGGAATACTTTTCGATTCGCAAAAGCTGGAGCTGCCCAGACGACTTTGCGACCAAAAGCAACATCCGTGGGCGCCAGTACATGAGTGCGATCGAGTTCCTGGTATCCCTGTCTGTTCATCTTTGCGATGACAAGATCTCCCTGTTCGGTAAAGAGCCAATAGCGTTCTTCCTGCTTCACGATAAAAGCCGTTCCCGTTCTTAGTGGTCTATCTGACTGAAGGGGATTCAAGCTGCTCCAGATGCGAGCACCCGTTTTGAAGTCGACGCCATAGAGTGTCCCATCCTGATGGAATCCATAAAGCATTCCATCGTGTGCGAAGGGTTGGACATTCACCGGCGAAATTGCGGCATCAGGAATGTCCTGCCAAAGTATGGTTGCCGCTGGTTTGTCATCAGAGAGTTTCATCATCAAATTCTTCTTGGTGTAACCAGCGGCATACAGCAGATTTCCGGATTTAATGGGGGACATAATCACGGAGCCATTTGTTGCTTGGTACTCCACCATCCAATGTTCTTTCCCATTGCTCGGATTCAGCGATTGCACTCCATCGGGGTGCAGGATGATCAATTGAGCGGTGCCGGCAGCGTTGATCAGGACTGGTGGGGAATAGCCCTGACTGCTCGACGAGAGTGCTCTCCACGTTTCCTTTCCCGTGTATTTGTTTAGCGCTACGACAAGAGTGCCTTCACCCCCCGCGATGCAGATTAGGTTGTCACCCACGACCAAGGGGTGACCTGCATAGCCCCAGATGGCCGGCTTGGTTGAGTAATCGCGAGGTAGGTTGCGCGACCACTTGAGCTCACCTGTGGTGGAATCAAGGCACTGCAGATCTCCCTGGGCACCGAGTGTGTAAACGCGAGTCTCGTCGACGTTTGGCGTGCAACGCGGACCAGCGGGGTAAGAGATCGAGTAGGTGACGGGATATGAGTGTTCCCACAATACTCTGCCGGTTGCCTCATCCAAGCACAGGGTCCGCTCTGTTCCACGTGAATTCTTGCGTTGATTAGGGGCTTCGCCTGCCTGCAGATTGGGTTGAAAGTCCGTGATGTAGACACGACCTTTTGCAACAGCAGGTCCGGAGTAACCACCTCCGACCGGACTACGCCATAGGATTTTCGCACCCTCGTCTGCAAAAGAGTCAATGATATTGGTCTCACGCCAAATGTTGTCCCGTTGGCGTCCCATCCACTGAGGCCAGTCTTCTGCCAAGGCAACAGAACCGGTGGTTAGGAGAAAGGCCCAAGTGGTGAGCACACACGGTGTTGTGAACTTTGGTAGGGGAGACCGCACGTTGACCATGACTAAACTCGACTGGCCTGTTTGGCCGATGAGAGAGTGAGGAAGCGTTTTAAACCGAGTTGGTGTTTTACCACTTTGACGCTTGAGCGTCTTGCGAGGTGACTTGCAGTGCTTCGCCTGCCGTGTGATTCTTGGCCCATGACCGATACAATGTTCATGCATTGCAGAGGTGGGCTTGTGAAGTAGAGGCGAGTTGGGGGCAGCGGTAGGTCAAATCACTTTAACGTCAGGGGGAAAGAGCACCGATGCTGAAACGTTTGGTGGAAGGGGCTATGGTCCGTTTGATTCGCGTCTATCAAGTCTACATCAGTCCATTGATGTGGCCTTGCTGCCGATTTACGCCAACTTGTAGCCAGTACGGCATCGAGGCAATTCGCAAGTACGGCCCCATCGGGGGTATTTGGAGGACGGCTTGGCGAGTCCTGCGATGCAACCCATGGTGCAAGGGCGGGCATGACCCTCCCTGAAACAACCTCGAACCAGACTCTGCGGTCTTAATCTCGTTGGATCAATTCATGGTTGGCACGTGTGCCCATCGACCGCCACAATTTCAGGTCGATGGAGTCGGTAATGCTGCTTACTGAGCCATCGAGGAAGGTGACCTGAACCATGCCAAGGTGGTGGCTTCGTGCATTGATCGATGCGTAGGTTGGGTTGCCTGCGATCCCATTCTTGCCTTCTTGCCATGAGTTGAAGTCGATGTCGTAGTCGGTACCGTCAGTGTGGGTGTACAGGGTAACGGTGTTCGGTGGCATTGTGGTGGTGATGCCCGTGTGGTGAACACGCCCGTCGGGCCATTCTGTATGGCCGGTGTTCTTGAACTGCGAGGCCAGAGCGGCGTTCGCAACGACTTGTTCGGGTGTTTCTGGGCAAGCTGTGTTTTCGGGACCGCCATTTCGAAGGTACGGTGTCCACGCCTTGACCTCGGCAGCCAACAAAGTGCTGCTCGTACCATCAAGGCAGTCTCGATAGCGAAGGAAAGAGTTGGGGAAGAACATTCCGTCGCCACCACGGTTCGTGGCAGGGTCGTAGACGTACCAAGTACCAAAGTTGAATCCGTAGTTGGTCGGGTAAAGCATGGGACGTCCGTTGCCAGGATTCCGAACCTGGTCGCTGCCCGGGTCAGTGGGGCACGCGTAGACCTCCATCTTCACATTGTCGATTGCGAACTGGTGATCCCAAGCGATCGATAAATCAATCTTTTCAAAAAGATTGCCTTGTTCATGAAAAGGCAGAATCCTGCCGTGGACGCCCCATGAACCGTTGTTACCTGTGTTGTTGACGGAGCGGTCCACGACTGCAGATGCAGGGAATTTTTTGTAAGCACTCTCGTAATTTTGGCACGCCAGCGAAATCTGTTTCAAATGGTTTTGGCACTGCATGCGCCGCGCGGCTTCGCGTGCCGCTTGAACCGCCGGAAGCAATAAACCCACCATCAACCCGATAATGGCGATCACCACTAGGAGTTCAACCAGTGTAAAACCACCTCGGTGTTCGGCTTGGGGGTGATGTCTGTTGAGCATGGAATGTAATCAGGGATAATTTTTCAGCTTCAATCTATTCTTCCCTACGCAACTGGCGTGCCAAACGTTCTGGCCTCGGATTGAGTGCCATTTGTTCAGGAATAGAGATCGACCCTTCGGAAAAGGACGGATATTCCACCGATGGGTTGCATATTTCGCCGACATCGAGGCCCAATGCCGTGGTTGCGGTGTTCCCCCGTCCGTTGCAATCCTCCGGCAGCAACGACTTTCCATGATTGCGAGAATTGTCGATGGCTGCGAGTCTGGGGTACTGGCACTTTGGGTACTGGCACTCTGGGTACTGGCACTCTGGGTACTGGCACTCTGGGTACTGGCACTCTGGGGGACAGCGACCTTGAGTGTGAACCGTCCAGGGGCTAGGCTCGCAGCTCGGTGCCTGCAGGGTCTTTTCGATACGCGTGAAGTGTTTCTGTGGATTCAACTAGGGCTCGAAACAGTGGACACTAGACTAGGTGCAGGGAAGACGCGTGTTGCCTGTTAGGAATGCTCATGCAGCGTGCTTCGTCAAGGTCGCCCGAGGGGGGGATCACACATCCGTTTTGGGGATTGGTTTTGCTGAATCGCTTTCAGTCGTTGAGAGTCCGTTTGCTATTTCCACTACTCGCCGTCGCGGTCGTAGCGTCGCTTGGAGTGGCTGCCGCTTCATACTGGTTGGGAGACCGGTGGGAGAGGGAGCAAGTTGCAGGTCGATACCGGGAAATTGAAGCGACGCTCAGTACAGCTTCTTTTCCTTTGACGCCTTTGGTAGTGAAATCGATTGCGGACTTAACCGAAACTGATTTGATCACGTTGGATCCAAACAAGCTGGTCTTGCAGTCCAGTCTGCCGCTGCAGTCTGGTGAGAGTGTCAATTCGATTACCCTGAAAGCGGAAAAGAACTTCTCCGATGAGGTGCTGTCGATTGCTTCAGAGAGTTATCGCTACTCCACGTTCGTTCTCCACACGCAGAACCAAGGAAATACTCTTTGGGTAGCTGTCCTGTTCAATGAGTCAGAGTTGCGAGAAGCACGATGGCGGATGGCCAGTTTTCCTCTGCTCACGGGATTCTCGACGATTATTCTGCTGACATCGGTAACTCTTTTGTTTGCCAGCAGGCTGGTCCGCAGGTTATCAACATTGCAGCAATGCGTTGGTAGGATTTCCACGGGTGAATTCAACGCCATCGTTCCGACAGGGCCCAGCGATGAGGTCGGAAGGCTTGGCGTTGCTGTGACCCGCATGAGTCGGCAGTTATTGAAAATGCAAGAAACATTGCAGCGGCAACAGGGAGAGAAATTACTCCATCAGGTTGCTGGAGGATTAGCACATCAGTTGCGTAACAGTACGACCGGGGCGCGAATGGCGATTGAATTGCACCAGCAGAGGTGTGAGTTTGTTGATGACAGCCTTGGAGTGGCGCTCAACCAGCTTGAACACACTGAGGCTCATGTTCGTAGATTGCTTACCGTCGCGGCTGGTAGGGAAGAACAGGATTCACCAGAGCTTGCCCTCGGATGCCTTGAAGATTCGATGCAGACGCTCATGGCAACTGCCAAACATTTGAGGATTGATTTAGACGCAAGCCTTGCGCAGGATCTTGCCGGTGTCGTTGTCAGTGATGGCCCAAGTTTACAAGCCGCTTTTTCTAATCTTGTCCTCAATGCCATGTACGAGGGGAGTCGAGTATCAGTGGAGTGCAGGATGGTTTCAAGCACCGGGCACAAGACGCAGGCACCGAACCCAAGGATCGATCATGATTCGGCACCTGTGAAAGATGCTTTCGTGATGGAGACTGCACCCAAGCTTGCAACTGCTGATAACACCACGTCAGATCACCCTACATCTGCGAACAAGCTGCGCGAGTTGTTTCCGGCGGTAAGCAATGATCTGAGCAATGATCTGAGGAGTGATCATGCAGTGGGTTCAACAGGAAGCATTCCTGAGGGGAACAATGATGTCGCGCACACAGGTTATGCGATGCTGACGGTTTGTGACAACGGAGAGGGGCCGCCCCCTGAGGTTGCAAGCGATATCTTTGAGCCCTTTGTTACCTCAAAGCCGGAGGGGCTAGGACTCGGGCTTCCACTGGTAGCCAGATGTGCAAGGCGTTTAGAGGGGGAAGTGCAGTGGGAGCGGGTTGGCCAGCAGACAATGTTTTCGCTGAGGTTCAAGGTGATGATCCCTAACGAAGTTTCCAAGCAGCATTTCAGTGAGAGCAAATGACTAACACAGTGAAACACACCATTCTTGTTGTGGACGATGAACCGTCTATCTGCTGGGGGTTTGAGCGTTTGTTATCCGAGCAGGGACATGTTGTCTTAACCGCCTCATCTGCAGAGGAAGGCTTGGAGAGAGCGGCGGCACAGCAGATTGATCTGTTGGTGCTGGATGTGCGTTTGCCTGGTGAGGATGGAATTAGTGCATTGCCGCGTTTTCGTAATGTAATCGGTGACGCACCCGTGGTGATCATGACTGCCTTTGGGGATCTTGAAACCGCAGTTGCTGCTATTCATGGTGGTGCTAATGACTACCTTACCAAGCCATTTAAGCTTGAAGATGCGTCACGTGTTTGTGAGGCAATGCTTCTGCAATCGGAGCAAGTAGGATCGCCTGAGTTTGACACCGCTGACCTAGAGCCAGTGGAGGCAGCAGTCCTTGTGGGACGCTCGGCGGCAATGCAGCAGGTGTTCCGGAGGATTGCTCTCGTCGCAGACAGTGAACTGTCAGTGTTGATCACGGGCGAAACGGGAACCGGGAAGGAATTGGTGGCTGCTGCAATTCACCGTCACAGTCGTCGGCGAGATGAAGCGTATGTTGCAATCGCGCCGGTTTCCCTCAGTGAATCAGTGATTGAAAGTGAGTTGTTTGGGCATGTCAAAGGTGCCTTTACAGGGGCAGCGGAAGCCAGAAAAGGTTTGTTTGAGTTGGCGGATGGTGGGTCTGTTTTTCTGGATGAAATCGGAGATCTTCCGATGGCAACTCAGGTTAAATTATTGCGTGTAATTGAGCAGGGCGAATTTACTGCCGTCGGCGATTTGCGTCGCAGGAAATGTGATGTTCGTGTTATCGCTGCAACAAATCGCAATTTGAAATCTGGCGTTGAGGACAAGACCTTCCGCGAAGATTTGTTGTACCGCCTAAGTGCTGTGGCCATCGAATTGCCCCCTTTACGAAAACGAAGGGATGATATTCCGCTGCTCTGTGAGTATTTTTTGCGGCAACTGGGGTATCCGTCAGCGACCACTGCGATTTCGCCTGAGGTGATGAAGCAACTGCAGGGGCGAAACTGGTTTGGGAACGTGCGGGAACTCAGAAATGCGGTGGAGCATGCTTCAGTAATGGCTCGCGGACGCGTCTTCGAACTGGCTGACTTTCCTGTTCCGCAACAACGCACACACAGTGGATCTGGGGACGAAGGTGCGTCGCTGGATGCCTTGGTTGAGGCATGGACCCGTGAACAATTATCTCCCGGCCCTGATGCTTCCCTGAACGATTTGCACGACCGCATGACCAATGCAACTGAACCGGCGTTGCTGCGGGTCGTTCTGGAGCATACTGGCGGCAACCGCGCCGCCGCTGCTCAATTGCTAGGTATGCATCGCGGCACGCTCAGGGACCGACTCAAGCGGTATGAGTCTGATGTGGACGGGGAGGACGAGGTCAATACTTAAGTCACTCGGTCACCCAGGTGGCTTCCTCGGCCTTCTTCTGAGAGAAACCCACGATCTTTAAATGAACCTTTCCCGAGACCTCTGCACCGTCGTCCATGCTGGCCTCATCAAGTTGCACTGAGCCGTTAATAAGCTTGATGGCCCCGGGGTTGATCGAAAGCATTGTGAAAAATGCAATCATGCTTCCTTCGATCAAAACCCCAGTGACTGGGACTTCTTTCTTTGATGAGTGGAAGTCGTCGGGTTTTACTTTGGCGACGAAGGTGAACGTCTTGTTATCGCTCTTGCGCACGCCGGTAAAGATGATCGTTGGTGTGAGGATGCCATCGCGTGCTTGATCATTGTAGTTGTCGTTAAGTTTTGTTGTGACTCCCATCTTGGTGAAGACGATTTCTTCCCCACTTAAGCTGGTTTTGACATCTGCTTCTCCTTTCGACTCGAGATCAGAGGGAGATTTTTTAGTCCATGTCGTGCTGAAGTCACCCTGGAGTTTCCCGTGCTGAATTACGAGGCCCGGGACCCGGGGGCCCGTGTCAATTGGACTGGGCCATTGCTCAAGTTTTTCTTCGATCGCATCGCGTCGTTTTTTTATAAAACCGCGTATTCGGTCTGCTCCGCCATTTAACCTGCGTTGGCTCAGTACCTGATCTGCCAGCATGTTTTCAACTCTATCAACCTCATCAAGCAATGCCTCTTCGTCCCATTGTGTTGCCAGAAGTGTTTTTAATGTCTTTAGGTAACGTTCTCGCATCTGGGGATCGTGATAAAGTCGGTTTGCCACCGCTGAGTTGGTGTGTACCGATAGGTTTTTGATGGGGTCGATAATTCTGGGTACGTACGTCGTGAATGCGGAGTCGGTACCCCATGGCATGAAACACAGACGAGAATCTTCAGGGTTTTCGTAGACGAAAAAGTTGTTCTGGTTGTGTGTGTAGCCATCCCAAAATCCGATCATACTTTCGGTCGCCCAAAATTTCATGAAGGAGTCGATGTTCAGGATTTTTTCCAGTTCCGCTACATCCAGTTTGGGTGAAGCTAACAGCACGCTGAGTTTATCGATTCCAGTGTTGTCGCTGGGTTTGCGTTTGTACTCGAATCTCTGTTTCGTTGATGGCAGGGCGTCGGCAATGGTCCCTTCAGCAAGTAAACCCGTTCCGTCACCAAACACACGCTCTAGCATGGCGGGTTTTACCGACTCAACGTTTGAGTAGACGCCCAAGGACTCGCCATTGACTTTGACCCTCGCAAAATTACAGCGGGGGGCTGGCACTCCACTGTCTGCAAATATCTTGTAGGACAGATACTGACTCAATTTCGAGTCGTCTTGTTTGTTGTTATTGAGTGTCAGGCGGTCGAGTGGGCCAAACGGTTGCTGATCCTCGTACTTGTCAAAGCGTATCTTTAGTGAAGGCCGTTTATTGTCGAGTGAGCCCAAAAAACCTTTCTTGCGTATCCCAACATTATTGATTCGTCGTCCATCGATCGTAATATCGCCTTTGACATATTTGAACGGTGATTCAGCCGGGGCATCTGCTTGTAGAGATGAGAATAGGTCTCTTGATACTTCTCTTAGTTTATCCCAGTCATGTGGGTCGAGTTCGATCTCGATGTTCAGGACACGAGAGGCGTCAAACAGGGCGTCTGCGACCGCGTATGTCTCTTCCGCTTCTTCCGCGTAGATAGCTGGCGCAAAAGTGATACTGAAAACGAATGCGATTAGAGAAAAAACGGCAGGTTCAAACGTGCATGCGAGAGGGTTACGTAGTGGTTGCATCATTGAGGCATCAAATCGTGTGAGTTGTGATTGCCAACGGAGTGACACTTTAAGAGTGCAACGTTGGGTGACATGCGACGAGGGAGCGAAAAGAAACGCGACTTGGTGTTCTGTGATCCCCAACTGCGATGGGGTCGGGAGATGAAGGCCTTTTCGTGTGGTTAGCGTTCGATAATTGGATCAGCCAAGACCGTTCGCCACTAATGTAGTGCAGAAAGTGAGGTGTGTCCTGCGTTGGCTATGGGTTGTTGCAGAGTGTTACGAAGAAACGGCGTTTTGATAAAAGGCTGCGGTTTTGTCGGTACGTAGTGTTACACACGAAAGTAACGTGTAGGATCGCGGCATGGAGTTGGTTGGGAATTTTCCGGTGCATGCGAGGTGGCATCTTCATTGAAGGAAAATCACAAGCTCCCCAGATTCGGTTGCTTGGGGAGGTTTGGGTACGTGCCGGTTCAATGCAGGGTGCATGGCTTAGCAATTCACGCCACTTAACAATTCACGCCACTTTACGACGCACAGCTCTTAGCGAAGCAAGGAATTTGCAGTGTTGTTTACAGCGCTGTGTATTGGACGCCGCTTGATTCAGTGGAAAATCAATCTTGAACTGTGTGACGGCGGCGATTTGCAAATTACAGGGGGGGAGCATGCTGCAATGTTTCTGTCGAATTTCCACAGCAAAACCGTGGTTTTTTTTGAGCGGTGTGAGTTGTGCGATCTGCGGGTTGAGGGGCCATCGTTCAGGCGACAGCTAGCATCGAACGAGTTGGTTCGCCCGTGAACCCTGTGGGGGGGCGCGAGTGTTTTTATTGCAGATGCTGGTGAGATAGCTACTGCTTGCCGTCAGGGGAGCAGTTGGCACAGAGAGATGGTGGGAGCCTCGCAGGAAGCAAAAGACAAGGTGCGTTTAGACTGACGGTCGGACAGGTTCTGCCACGTGGTAGGGACTCGGCAGGCTTGTATTTTCAAGTCGATCGAGACCGTGACGCTGTTGCTGTGCATCTGTCCGAAGAAAGTGTTTGACTCATTCAGAAAGTCAAGGTGATGGCAACACTACCACCATGAAAAAGAGCATTGCCCTCATCGTCGCTGCCGGTGCCTGTAAAGAAGTTGGTCGCTTGAAGCTGGTCCGAAGCAACGGCAACTCGTTCCATGAGAAACAAGGTGTATCCGCCGCTGACGCTGAGGCAATTTGTCAGGGGGATTTCCATGCCAAGCTTGAATTCGCCCGCGAAGGCAGCAGTGTCAGCCGGCGAGTCGGCGCGTTGTCCCACGGTCCCGGTCAGAATTGAGGTCTGTTCAGCATCATTTCCAAAAAGGCCAACCTTGGCTGACCATGATAGCCAACGACAATCGAGTAGTGGCATGTCGGGAATGCTCGTAACTCCTACCTGTACTCCATACAAGTCGTTGTGCGTCGATGTGCGATAGGCTAACGGACTCGTGGGGGAATTCAGGTCGATACTTAGTTGCTCGTTGAATCCGATGTACCTGATGCCTGCAATATATTGAAATGGGCAGTAGGTGACGAACTGCCAGTTGGCTTCGATACCATACAGGTCAGATGTGTAATTGGCGTCAATGGAAGTGATGTCGTTTACAAAGACTGGAAGAGCGGCGTGGATTTCTGTGGTCCCGCCGGCAATGGTTGTCGTGTTAGCCACGATTGAGTCGATTCCCATGAACCGTAATTCGAATGAATTCTCGTTCCACTTGATGCGGCGGATCGATAGATCAAGACCGAGTTGCCAGTCAAAATCAAAGTCAGCTCGATTGATTTGACGAATCGGGTCGGTTGAATCGCTAACTAAAACGGCTGCACTTTGTGTGACGCGAGTAAACGCAAGAACGCCTGAGGTAGCCAGCCATTGAGGTTGGTAGCCTTCACAGTGGGTCAGGGCGTCACAAAACTGATTCGCAAATCTTGTTGAATTGCAGTCCTGGCATTGGCAATGCGACATGACTCCCGGCATTGAGTCGCTCCCGACGGAGAGGTCCATGAGGTCGTTGGAGATGCACCCCATATCACCTAGGGGGGCGCAGACGGATGCGCACTGACATTCTGCATCGTCGCAAGACTCGCATTCTGCTGCGGGTGTAGCAGATACCAAGAGCAGAAAGATGGCCAAGGTCACGCACCATTTCAGCACCGCGTTAATGCATGGAATGCTACCCTGCGGTGAGCCGCAGACAGCGATGGTGCCGGTGGGATCGACGCTCGGTGCCACAATTGGTTTTCCACGGTAGACATGCTTTCGGTACAAAATGGTGTCTATCAAGAGACCCACTCGTTAGGGACTGGATCGGCACATGCAAGCCGGATGATTGATAAAATCGGCATAATTGGCACAACTTTCTTAGGTTGGCCAAGTTATCATTGAGACCGGTCGAGGATGCCGATGGGTGTCTCTAGGGTCAGTGTGGTTGTGTCGAAGTGCGAGTGGCATCGAGGTGACTGCTCGCCGGCTAGTTCGTTTCTCTGTGGTATCAGAAATGAAGAGATTCTTTCACTGAGTTGATGCCGTCA
>Ga0315330_10001963_pt1 | contig 14023 bp, 7 predicted proteins | sample M140m34915metaG_FD_203453 | JGI IMG/M metagenome (GOLD analysis project Ga0315330, IMG submission 203453) | Ammonia-oxidizing marine archaeal communities from Monterey Bay, California, United States - M1 40m 34915 | ecosystem: Environmental > Aquatic > Marine > Intertidal zone | place: USA...
ATCGCCAACCCTACTTATACAAATACTCAATCAATAATGAAATTATGTGTTGATGGTGACGCAAATCCAAACCACCTTGTATTAGACGGCGGCGGACGTGTGATGATGGGACACTATACCTCTTTAACAGCAGAAGACAGTGTTCATAGACCTCTACAACAAACTGCCGCTAACCCGGGAATTCAATTTAAAGGAACCGGCACAAGTAATTTTTCGGATTGTGGATCTATTTATTGGGGGAACGCAGATAGTTTAAGGTGGTTTACAACATATGCACACGAAGAATCTTGGGCTCTTAAGAATAATGACAATCGTGTAGCTTATTTTAACCAAGGTTCAACTGCTACTTGGTTATATGGTTCAGATGAAAGGTTGAAAAAAGATATAATAGATTTGGATTTAGGATTAACTGCTATAAAGAACCTAAAACCGAGAAGATTCAAATGGAAGTCTGATGGTGCGGAAGATATAGGCTTTATAGCACAAGAAGTAAAACCTCATATTCCAGGAGCAATAAGTGGAACAGGAGCTGATTTTGTAGACGGTGAAGAACAAGGTGTAAGAGACTCTAAAACTATGAAGATCGGAAACGATAAAATCATTCCAGTACTCGTCAAAGCAGTACAAGAACTTTCCGCAGAAGTCGAAGCACTCAAAGCAAAGGTAGGGAGCTAATAAATGGCTAAATCAATAAGTAGATACTTAGCAGATATATCAAGTACTTCTGGTGTGCTAGACGGTACACTATCTACTGCTGCTCAAACAAATATAACTTCATTAGGTACACTAAGTTCTTTAACAGTTAGCGGCTCTGCGGCTATGACTTTAACAACTGCCGCACAACCGAACATAACTTCAGTTGGTACATTATCAACTCTTGCTATGGGAGGCAGTATTACAAGAACGGGTGATTTAACTCTGGATGCTTCAGGCAAAATTATTTTAGATGCTGATGATCCACATATACAAATCAAAGATGGAGGTCTTTTATTTGGTTCTATTTATGCTTCAGGTAGCGATTTACATATTGAGCAACACCTTCAAGATGAAGATATAATTTTCAAAGGAAATGATGGAGGTTCTTCTATTACCGCTCTTACTCTTGATATGTCAGAAGGTGGAATTGCTACTTTTGCAGCAAAAATACACGCAAATAAAGGTGTTAATTTTTATACTACAGATGACCAAGCAAACTACTGGATACAATATACTCACACAGATGATACTCTTCGACTTAATTATAATGGTGCTGGTAACGATGAAGTTGTTGTAACTACCTCGGGACAAGTAGGTATAGGAGAAACAAGCCCTGATAGATTGTTTCATGTAAAAAGATCAGACTCTGGTGGTACAGTTGCAAAATTTGAGAATAGTGCTGGAACAGTCTATGTTGAATTAAATACAAATAACCAAGCTGGCGGCGATGCAGGATATCTATCTTATGATTCTAATAAAAAACTAGGGCTTTGGACGGATGATGCACAACGAGTTACAATCGATGCTAATGGGAAAGTTGGTATAGGTACGCAATTCACGGGAGGTAACGCAAGCTCAATAATGACTGCCCCTCTAAATGTTAAACTTACAAGTGGTAGTTCTGCTGCGGTTGCAACTTTTAATTTAGAACACTCAAGTTCAAGTGCAAATATTGAACAAAGACTTCAGTTTAATATGGGCGATGATGGTACTGCAGATAGTTATTCCAATGCTGGCTATGTTGCTTTTGGTAAAGAAAATGTTTATGTAACCGACGATACTAGAGATTCTTATCTATCTTTTGCAACTGCTGCCAATGCTTCTCAAGCAGAAAGAATGCGAATTACTTCAGCGGGACATGTTGGTATAGCAGATACGCCTCCAGCTTGGGGAGCAGCTTACGTAGGTTTAACGCTTGGCTCTGCTGGTGCCATATGGGGGACTAGGACTGCGGCAAATTTAACAGTTATTAGCGACAACAGTTACCACAACGGAAGCAACTCAATCGCTATGAATACTGGACTGGGTTCCATATATACGCAAAGCGCTGGAAGGCACATCTTTGGAGCTTTTGCAAGCGTGAGCGCAGGCGCTGTTCAAACAGAAGTCACAAACATGGTTATTGATGCTGATGGAAACGTAGGTATACAAAGAGGTGCTTCAAGACTTATTGTAGGAGGCGCCTCAAACGCAAGCGGTCTCTATGCTTCGACTTCTGTTAGTGCAATTGGTATCTTTGGTGCAAACGCTTATAGTAGCTGTGGTGCCCATATAGAATCAGCGACTGATGCAGACTCCGGCTGGGCTCCTTTCTACATGAACAAATTTGATTGGACCTCAGGCGATGATGCAAGATGGATGTCTTTTGGAGTGAATGGTTATACTACGGACTATGCAGAAGTACGCTATGACGGAACAAATTTTTCGATTGTTAATGGTTCTGATTATCGTTTAAAAGAAAATATTGTAGACTACAGTGGAGGTCTTGCAAAGCTAGAAGAGTTAAAAGTTCGAACTTATAATAAAAAAGAAGGAGTAAGTAAGCATATTACACAACAAGGTTTTATTGCTCATGAAGCTGCAACGGCAAATATTCCTGGTTTTATCTCGGGAGAAAAAGATGCAATGAAAGTGAATGAATTAGGAGAAACGGTACCTGATTATCAAGTAATTAATAAAGAAGCATTGATTCCTTACCTAGTTTCCGCAATACAAGAGCTGTCTGCTAAAGTTAAAGAATTGGAGAGTAAATAATGGCACTAACTAAAGTATCAGCAGCGATGTTCAGCACAGCCGCCCAAAGTTCAGATATGAACATGGACGACGGCACCCTATTCGTTGATGTTTCTGAAAATAAAGTAGGAATAGGTAACACAGCACCTGCGGAAGCCTTAGACATTACAGGAAATCTTACTCTGCGCTCCAGAGGGTATTTAAAATTACAAGACGATACTGGCGGTCAATTTGTTGCTCTTAGAGCACCCGCCACGGTTAGCGGTAGTGTTACATATACTTTTCCAGCAGCGGATGGTTCTAGTGGTCAATCTTTAACTACAGATGGCAGTGGAACACTAGCGTGGTCAGCTGCGGCACCCACGGCCGGAACAGGAGTAACTGTATCTGGATCACAAGTATCAATAGGACAAGCAGTAGCCACATCAAGTAACGTACAATTTAATTCAGTTAAAACTACTCTTATAGAGTATACTGATGGTGATGATGCAATAACAATAGCAGACGGTGGACATATAACTGCTGCAGGAAATGTCACTGTTACGGGTAACCTTACAGTAAATGGTTCCACAGTAACTAATTCAGCTACTAATACTACTATTGAAGACCTACTTATAGAATTAGGCACAGGAACTAGCGGCTCTCCTGCAAGTGACGCAGGATTAGTTTTAGAGCGAGGAAGCTCTGATAACATATTTATAGGATGGGATGAAAGTGCGGATGTATTTACTGTAGGAACAGGAAGTTTTACAGGAGCATCTACAGGTAATTTAACCCATACTGCTGCAAACGCAGTTTTTGGAAGTATTACAGGCACAAGTATTACAGGCAGTAGTTTAACAATAGATACTGCTACTTTAGTGGTGGATGCTTCAAACAATAGAGTAGGCATAGGTAACGCTTCTCCAGATGTATCATTAGACATTGGAAGCTATACTGATGCAGTTCATGTTCCTGTAGGAACAACAGCACAAAGACCGGGCTCTCCCGCTGCAGGTTACTTTAGGTATAATAGTACTACTAGTCAATTCGAAGGATATACTTCATCTTGGGGTGCAATCGGTGGGGGCTCAACTACTCTAAATACTGATTTATTCACAGGCAACGGATCTACGGTCGACTTTACGATATCACAGGCTATTGACAATGAAAACAAGTTAATGGTATTTATTGATGGCGTATATCAGAATCCAGACGCTTATAGTATGCCTGCAAATACCACTTTAAGATTTACTGCCGCTCCTGCAAATAGTCGTAAGATAGCAGTTTATTCAATAGCGGGTGTTGTAAGTGGAACAAATTTAAACATAGACAGCTTTACAGGCGATGGATCTGATCTAACTTTTACACTTAGTATTACTCCTGTAAGCGAAAATAATACATTAGTATACGTTGGTGGTGTTTACCAACAAAAATCAGTATACAGTGTTAGTGGTACTACTTTAACTTTTGGTAGCGGAAACGCACCGCCAAACGGAGCAAGTATTGAAGTAGCTACTTTTAATCAAACGAATATTAATGTTCCTGTTGATGATACAATTACTACTGCTAAGATAGTAGACGCTAATGTTACTACTGCTAAAATAGCGGATGTTAATGTTACTACTGCTAAAATAACAGATAATGCTGTAACACTAGCAAAAATGGCAGGAATTGCCAGAGGAAAGATTATATATGGTGATGCTAGTGGAAATCCGGCCGTATTAACTGCTGGGGGTGCTGGAACTGTCCTAACAAGTGACGGAACAGATATTTCTTGGGCAGAAGAAGTAGCGACTAATTATTTACCCCTAGCTGGTGGTACATTGACTGGTGCAACAACAATTAATGGAGGAAGTCCTGCATTAGTAATAAGTAATTCTGGTGACGCAAAAATAAACTTAGTTAGAAGTAGTAATACTATAACTTACTCTATGTCAACTGCTGGTAGTGGAGGACATGGTTTTTATGATAATGCTGCTTCTTCTTATGACCTTTATATGAAAGCTGGAAAAGTTGGTATAGGAGAAACGACACCTTTAGGACATCTCCATGTTAAATCTGCCGATAGTGGCGGATCTGTCGATGGCGGTACAGATGAACTCGTTTTGGAAGGTTCAGGAAACTCGGGAATGACTATTTTATCTGGTGCGAGTAACACTGGTTCAATTTATTTTGGTGATAGTGGTTCAACTTGGGACGGCTATATAGCTTATTCACACGCTAGTAGAGAAATGACAGTTGCAGCCGCCCAAGGTGGTAATTATATAAAACTGGACACAACCGGAAGTGTTGGATTCTCTTCCACACCGACCGCTTGGGGTTCTGGTTATAAATCAATACAGATTGGAGATAGAGGCTTTGTTGCTGCACATACGGGAAGTGACCTTTATATTGGACAAAATGCTTACCATAATAGCGGATGGAAATACGAAGCTTCAGTAGCAGCATCTCTTACTCAACATTCAGGCGGTCAGATCACTCATAAAGTAGCCGCCGCTGGAACTGCAGGAAATGCAATAACTTGGATAGATGCGCTACATATTAAGGCCGATGGCTCAGTTGGTATCGGTACTACGAGTCCTGATACATTATTAGATATTGAATATATAGCTAGTAATCATACCCAAGGAATTCATATAACTAATTCACAGCCCGGAGGATATGGAAATGCAATAACTTTTATAAGCGAGCGTTCCGATAACAATTCTTTAGAAGTAGCTGCAAGAATCCGAACCCAAGGACAAACAGCCTGGAATTCAGGTTCTACCGAAAATTCTCAATTAATTTTTTCAGTAGATAGTGCTTCTACCTTATCCGATAGGATGTTTCTAAATTATAGAGGAGCTTTAAAAGTTAGAGCTGGAGACAGTCTTTCTACTTTTGCTTCTGGTAGTGACTACACTCATGAAATTTGGCAAGACCAAGCTGGATACGCATCATTAAAAGTTGCATCGTCTGGAGGCACAACAAATCAGTATTGTTTGATGGTAGATATGGCTGATGATGTTACCAATACAGCTAACTGGTTCCAAAGATGTATGGCGGGTACAGATTCTAGGTTTTATATTTATTCAAATGGCGATGTCTACACAAAGACGGGTACAGACATACAACAATCATCAGATAGAAGATTAAAAGATAATATTACAGATTATTCTGGTGGCTTAACAGTTTTGAAGTCTCTAACTCCTAGAACTTATACTTGGAAAGAAGGACAGGGGGCGGCGGGAACTCAATACGGATTTGTAGCTCAAGAAATTGAAGAATCTTCCGAAGTTGTAGACAATATGAATTTATTTAGTATTGTAACAGCTACAAGAGACGACGATAAAAACCCTTTACAACCCGATGACAAACAATATAACACACAGTTAAGTTCGAAGGATGCTATATATGTTTCTGCAATACAGGAATTGAGCAAAGAAATAGAGACGCTAAAAGCAGAAATCAAAGCCTTAAAAGACTAGGAGATTTAAATGGCACTAACAACCACACCATCAGAACTAACAGCAACCGCACTTACATTAACAACTGCGGCACAGCCTAATATTACGTCTGTAGGAACTCTTACATCTCTTACTGTAACTAATGCTGCCACGTTTAACTCAACTGTGGCAGCAACAAGCTTTATCGGTAATATTATAAAAACAGGAGATCTTACTGTTGATGTTTCTGGAGATATTATTCTTGACGCTGATGGTGGTAATATTGTTCTTAGAGATGGTGGTACTCAATTTGGAGATATTTATACTTCCTCAAATCATCTTTACATAAAATCAACAGTATCTGATGCAAACATTTATTTTGAAGGAAATGATGGAGGTACTGCTATAGGTGCTCTTACTCTTGATATGTCAGCGGCAGGGGCGGCTACATTTAACTCTGATGTAACTACTGGAGGAAAACTAACAGTAAGTGACGGAGGCAACGCTACCGTTGCCGCAATTAGATTTAATGCAGGGTTAGGTATTTCATCTCCTAGTACAGATCAGATGAACTTCATAACCGCTGATACTACAAGGATGGTTATTGATTCTGCTGGAAACGTAGGTATAGGAGCTACGACTCCGGCTAGTAATGCGGGATGGAATAGATTTTTAGAAATAGCAGGAGGAACGAGTAACGCTGTTGTTCTTGACGGTACAGACGGTCAAGAAGGTGGAGTTGGAATGGTTGATAGTTTGTATGTTGATGCTTACGGACATTCAACTGCATCAAACAACAATATAATATTTAGAACGCAGAACGCTAATGGTGTTTCTTCTGGCATAGAAGCAATGCGAATCAACTCTTTGGGAAGAGTTGGCATAGGTACTTCAGTACCTGGTTATCCTTTAGTTGTAGCCGCAACTGCAAATAACTGGAATACTTATCTAGCACAATTCTATCGTCCTGACGGGCTGAGTCACGTAGGTGAGCCCTTTTCCGAACTAATTCTTCAAAATCATGAAACTACTGCAGGTTATGCTTATGGAGGCATGACTATGATGGCACTCAACCAAGCCCATTTAAGATTTCAAGTAGGAAATACAAGCACTTGGGGAGGATCAAACTCTAAAAGGTGGCAAATTCGTCTCGGATTAGGAAATACAGAAGATAAGCTTAGTATTTACAGTTGGACTGCAGCAACAGAAATTATGACAATGGATTCCTCTGCAACTACAACGTTTCTATCTACTAGTTCAAACTATTGTGTGAAGTTTGGTACTGGTAATGGTCAATTTGGGGTGGGGGCTTTAAATAGTAGTTATATTCATACTCAGAGACTTTCGGGTCCTACCCTTTTTTATTGGAGTCATGCGTGTTATGCTTCTGGAGGTTTTCATACATACTCTGATGAAAGACTTAAAAAAGAAGTTACTCTTATTCCTAATGCTCTTACAAAAGTAAAGAAAATGAAGGGAGTTACTTTTAAATGGACTGATCCAGATAAAAGAGGAAGTGCGAAGACAGGCAAACAATTTGGTGTAACAGCACAAAATATGCTCGAAATAGATTCAGAGTTACCCGAGCTATCTGCTGATCCTCTTGCTGAAGGCGGAAAAGAAGATACTTCAGAAAAATATTATACAATGGACTACACTCGAATTACTCCATTTTTAATCGAAGCAATAAAAGAGCAACAGACACTCATAGAAACTTTACAAACAAAAGTTGCGGCACTGGAGGCTAAATAATGGCGAATACAAAAGTAAAAGCAGAACAACTAGAAGCCGCACAGACTAATATTACTTCTGTAGGAACTCTGACGAGTTTGGCAGTAAGTGGCACCTCTACATTTGGTGGAGGTAGTACATTAACTAATACTGGAGTCCTTACTTTAGAAGCAGGAGGAAATCTTACAACTGCGTCGGGTAATGATTTAAATATAGTTTATCCAGACGGTCGTTCTTTGTTTATTAAAGAAGCAAGTACTACCCATGTTACTGTAGATAATGCAGGAATGGTTGGTATAGGAACAGCTTCACCAGATGTAAATAGTTTTGGTGCGGGGCACGGTGTATTAACTGTTCAATCCGCTACAGGCAGCGCAAAAACTGCTATGCTTAATCTCTCGGGTGACGGAAACGACACAGATGCTACAAGAGTAGCTTCGTTATTTTTTAATGATGCTTCTGCAACTGGTGCTGGAAAAAGTCTTGCAGGTATTGAAGCATATAGAGCCTCAAATCATGCTACTGATCCGGGGGGTGATTTACTATTTTCTACTAATCTTTCTGGTGGTAGTTACACAGAAAAAATGCGTATTGAAGCAGGCGGAAGTGTCGGTATAGGAACTACTGATCCAAAAAGAATGCTTCAAGTGGGAGACAATACTCAAGCAATTGCAGCTCTTTCTCTTCAAACTACTACTTCTGGACTCTCCAGAATATACATGGGAGATAACGATGGTACTGCTGCCGAATATGCAGGAATGCTTTCATACGTTCACTCTGATAATCAAATGCAACTTTGGACTTCTTCAGGTATTAAAACGGTTATTGATTCTTCAGGTCGTGTACTTATTGGGGGCCAAACAAGCCATGCAAATGGGTACTCAACTCCGGGCGGAAATAGTGGTGAAAACGCACATTATTCAAAACTTTGGATTCAAGGAAACACTTATTCAACAGCAGGAGATGGAAGAATGACTCTTGCTTCTGGAACCTCTTGGCCCTCAAGTACTACAGCGATAGGACAAATATTCTTTTCTACTGCGTGGGGAGGAGACCACGCTGCAATTTCTTGTTACACAGCAGGAGCAACAGGAAACACGGATTATCCAGGCGAACTAAGATTTTATACTACACCCGATGGTAGCAGTACTCTTACACATAATATGTCAGTTAAACAGGACGGAAGCGTTCATATCGGGGGACTTGGTGTCGGGCTAGATTCAAATTATGCCGCTTTAACTATAAAAGATAATAATGTAAATAGGTCAGCGGATTGTACAGCATATATTGATTCTGGAGGAACGGCAGATTGGACAATGAGAGTAGGCGGATCTTACGAATATGCTTTAAGAGTTGATACTACTTCTAGCGCCAGTTATGCAATAGGAGCCGTAGCTGATAGTAGTAGCTGGAAGTTTAGAGTTCAAGGTAACGGAAGTATTTATGCCGTAAATACGGACATAAGTAGTATTTCAGATAGACGATTAAAAGAAAATATTACAGATGCAAAATCTCAATGGGATGATATAAAAGCTCTTAAATGGAAAAACTTTAATTGGACAAAAGAGTCAGGACATGATGATGGAAAAACAAAACTGGGATTAATTGCCGATGAAGTTGAGAAGATTTCTCCAAATCTAATACAAATTGATGCACAGTCTAAAGAAGATAAAGACGCAGGCAAAGAAGATCCAGAATATAAGACAGTAAAGTATTCAATTGTTTGGGTAAAAGCCATGAAAGCATTACAAGAAGCAATGGAAAGAATCGAAACACTAGAAGCAGAAGTTAAGACACTTAAAGGAGGCTAATAAATGGCAACAACAAAAATCACATCCAATGTTATAGCAGATGATGCAATTACTAGCGATCAACTCGGTGGTGATTTGACTATGCCTGGCCACGTGTCTCTGGCGGATAATAAAGAAATTAGGGTTGGAACAGGAAACGATCTAGTAATAAAACATGACGGATCACATACAACTCTTACTAATACAACTGGAAATTTAACATTAGCTGGAGATGCAGTATATATTGCAAATGCGGCAAATAGTGAGTATTTGGCTCAATTTATTGCAAATGGAGCAGCAAGTCTTCGATATGATAACACAGAACAACTCGCAACCGTTAGTGGTGGAGTTTACGTTCCGAATAAACTTGGGATTGGTACTAATGCTCCTGCAGAAATGCTTGAAGTTTATAATGCAACCAGTCCTGCTATTCAATTGAATGATGGAGGAGATTATCAAGCAATCATGAGACTGGCTGGCAATGACTTAGAACTACGCAGTTCTAGTGGGAATATGGAGTTTTATACTGGAAATGCTGATGGAGATAGTTCTACTGAAGCTATGCGTATTACTTCTGCTGGAAATGTAGGTATAGGGACTAGTAGTCCGTCAACAACTTACAACAAACAATTACATATTAACGCTTCAGGAACAGGTGCCTCGTTAAAATTAACAGACAGTGGAAGCGGCACTGGAGCTTCAGACGGTGCAGAAGTTATAATGTATAATACTAATATGTATGTAACTAATCGTGAAGCTGCAAATATGTTTCTTCAAACTTCTGCAAACACTCAAGTGACTATTGATTCTGGAGGTAATGTCGCTTTAGCTAACGGTAATCTAGCTTTTTCGACAGCAGGAAAAGGAATTGATTTTTCAGCTGCTGCAGATATATCATCAGGAGAGACCGTTACTAGTTCTGTTCTTGACGACTATGAAGAAGGCACCTTTACTCCCGTTATTACTACAGCGGGAGGAAATTACACGAGTGGAGCTCAGAGTCCTCTTGGATACTATACAAGAATAGGGCGTTATGTTCATATTGCTTTAGAGGTTTCTATTTCAAGTTCAACAACAATATCCGGAGGCAGTGGTGATTTTATGATTACAGGATTACCTTATGATCCTATATTGGCTGCAGTAGGAAACTGCACTACAGGACGGGTAGATAATCCTCCCGAAGGAACATGGCAGGCTTATGTAGGAGTAGGAAATACAACTGTAAAACTTCGTGCAATAGGAGACTATGTTGGGGGTGACTCTGATGGAATTACAGTAGCTCAAGCTTCAATTATTCACGGAAACACAACACCTTGGTTTACCATATACATAGACTACCAAATTTAAGGAGAAATAAATGGCACTAACTAAAATACCAAGAGGATTATTAGACACCGGAATTACAGATTCTTCGGACGCTACGGCTATAACTATTGATTCTAGCGAGAACGTAAAGATTAACCAAAAGCTTTCTATTGGAACTACAAGTACAGAAGGCGCTCTAAACTTAAGTACTAATACAAATCTTACTTGGGGCACAGATTATTCTGCTATTGGAAGCTTAAAAAACAGCCAAGGACTTTTATTAGGAAATAATATAAAAGCTGGTGCTAGTAATAATACAGTTGTTCGTCATGCAAATGGTACAGATGCAGGTACTTTTATAAAATTAGCCTACAATAAAGGAGTAACTTTTCATACCGGAATAGCTACAACATTAGATGCAGAGGTTAGTGAAGACTCAAATGAGCGTATGCGTATTGATGCAACAGGAAAAGTTGGTATAGGAGCAACTTCATTTACAGGAGCAAACCCCTTAGTTGGAGCTACGTGGAATACTGCAGATTATGTAATGCAGTTAGAAAATTCAGCTGCAGCAGGAAGTTCTCATGGTTTAAGAATATTAGCAGGGGGAAACTCAAGTGATGCAGTATTTTCTCTCAGAGATAGAACCAATTCTAATCAACTATTTTTTGTAACAGGTGAGGGAAAGGTCGGTATAGGAACTGCAAGTCCCGCAGCTGCACTTCATATAGAGGTTGCAGATAATACAGAATTTTTAAAAGCGACTATTACTGGTAATGAGGCATGGGCTTTTAAAGGTGCTTCAGGTTCAGGTGCAACGGATTATGTTTCATTCGGAATTTCAGGCGGTACACAAGCTATGGCTTGGCAAGAAGACGGGAAAGTTGGTATAGGTACTACAGCTCCTGCTAGAGCATTGTCTACCAAATCTTCAAGCGTAACTGTTGGTAGTTTTGAAAGTACATCAGCTAGTGGTGGTATGATTGGTTTTGTTGACTCAAACACTACTGATGATGTTCATGTAAGAGTGGGGGCACTAGGAGATAATTTAGTCCTTCAAGCTGGCGGCGCTACGAGGATGACGATTGATTCTGCTGGAAAAGTTAGTATTGCTAGCACTAGTACAGCAGCACAATTAAATGTATATGAAAGTTCAAACTCTCAAATGCAGTTTCAAACTTCTGCTACAGGCACTGGCTCCAGCAATGGAGTTAGATTCGGTTATAATGGAAGCGGTGCTCAAATATGGAATTTTCAAAATAACTACGTCAGATTTGCTACTAATAATGTAGAAAGAGTCCGTATTAATAATCTTGGCTATCTAGGTATTAATTTTACTAATCCTCTATATCCTCTTGACTCAACTGGGACTGGAGAAATCCAAGCTAGATTTAAAAGTACTGGCGATACTGGGTACACTCAAGGTGCTATCCTAATCGAAAGTTCTGATTCGACTAGCTCTCCACAAGATCGTGGACAGGGCGTTTATATGTTCAATCATGGAAGCGATAAAACTTGGTACATGGGGACGAATTATGGCAATTCCTCGAGTGAATTTCAAATTGCTGTAGTTGGAGGATCTACGCTACAAAAAAGCGCGGCGGCTGATGGTACCAGTGCAGCAATGCAAATAAACGCGAGTCGGCAAATAACAATGGGAAGCACCTCACACGCTGATGACGTTCTTTATTTGCAGCGATCAAATGCTGGAAAACTCTTGCGATTTTATCAAGGTGCCAGTGAGACTGGGTATATAGGTACAACTAGCGGAACCACATCACTTCCTTCAGATAGAAACTTTAAAAAGGATATTAACGATCTAAATCTAGGGCTCGACTTTGTTAAATCTTTAAATCCGAAAACTTTTCGTCTTAAAATTGAAGAAAATGATACGCCGTTATCAACAGGTTTAATTGCTCAAGAAATTGAAGAAAGCTTAACAGAAGCAGGAATAACTAAAAATTCTTTAGCATTTATACAACATAAACCCAACGAAGACGCTGAACAATCTCAGTACTGGATAAACAACGAAAGTATTATTCCTATATTAATAAACGCAATACAAGAACTCTCAGCAAAATTGGAGGCTAAATAACGGCAAATACAAAAAAGGGGCTTTACGCCCCTTTTCTTATTGCACTGTCTCAGCTTCTGCTGGTGCTTCTGGCTCATCGGGTTTTTCAACCTCTTCAGTCAAAAGATCAGTAAAGCCTCGCTTCGCTACTTCAAGCTGGTCAAGTCGAGCTTTTGATTGCCCAATCTGTTGTTCCAAGTCTTGAATCTGAGCGACACAATATCTAGCCTGCTCTGACAAGTCCTCAATGACATAGTTTTTGTCATTAAGAGTCAGTACTGGCTTATCATTGGCTTGCGCGTCTGCCATTGTATTCTCCTATTTAAAGATATCTTTCCAATTCCCACTAGTGCTCGCACGTGCGTACTCAGTGGCCCTGTTTTCAAAAAAGTTAGTATGTTCCACCCCATTTAGAATATAATCTAACCATGGTAATGGATTGTCTTTGCTATGGAAGATTGCTTTCATACCTATTCCTAGAAGTCGTCTATCCGCAATATAACGAATATACTCTTTTACTTCTGAAGCAGTAAGACCAGTAATCTCGGCTTCTTCAAAACAAGTATCTATAAAAGCGTCTTCTAGCTCAACAACACGCTCTGCAGCGCAATAGATTTCATACTTTAACTCATCATTCCAAAGTTCTGGGTTCTCACGAATAAACTCTTTAAAAAGTCTACTCATGCTCTCTACATGAAGAGTTTCATCACGAATACTCCATGTAACGATTTGTCCCATTCCCTTCATATAGTTATGACGCGGAAAATTTAAAAGTATAGCAAAACTACTAAATAACTGTACACCCTCCGTAAAGGCACTATATACAGCCATAGTCTTAGCAAGCCCTACTTTTGTACTTGTATCAAAACTACTCAAATACTCATGCTTATCTGACATGGATTGTACCTGAGTAAACATTTGATACTCACTATCATCATAACCAAGCGTTTCCAACAAAAGTGAATACGCTTCTTGATGTACCGCTTCCATATTAGCGAAAGCGGATA
>Ga0315330_10001967_pt1 | contig 14011 bp, 14 predicted proteins | sample M140m34915metaG_FD_203453 | JGI IMG/M metagenome (GOLD analysis project Ga0315330, IMG submission 203453) | Ammonia-oxidizing marine archaeal communities from Monterey Bay, California, United States - M1 40m 34915 | ecosystem: Environmental > Aquatic > Marine > Intertidal zone | place: USA...
ACATTTTATAACCTTTTTCCATATCTTTTAATATAATTTTTGTTTTTTCACTTTTAGGTTTACAAAAAACTCGCCTGCCATGAGCAATTTTTGTTTTTGATAGTAAAGTTTCCATATCTCTTCCATAAAATTTGAAAGTATCCATTTTTGGTTCGAACCATGAATCAGGTATTTCATCTTTCAAACTCCAACCGGCATCAATAACTTTTTTCTTAAAAATTTTGTTTAATTCACCTGCTTTATAGTCATCAGTTTTAAATCTCCAAGGAAATCGTGAATTAAGACCTTGATTATAAGCAAAAAAACATTTATCGAGGTCTTCTTCATATCCGGCAATAATGACCATTAATTTATCTTTGTGGTCACTTAATCCTTCACATAATGTGTCTATGCATTCTTTGGCAAAACTATCGCGCTTCTCGGGATTTCCTAAAGCATAAGCTTCATCAATAAATAAAACACCACCTAGCGCGTCTTTAATAACATCTCTTGTTTTCATTGCGGTTTGACCAAGGTAACCAGCGATTAAATCAGCACGCGTAACCTTTTTAAAGTAGTTTTTATTAAGAACGCCAAGAGAGGAGAATATTTTACCCATAATTTTTGCTATTTCTGTTTTTCCAGTACCGGGTGGACCATAAATACAAGTATGCATAAAATCCGGATTGAGAGCATTTTTGTTTACGTGTAAATTTTGAACGAAAAAGACAATTTGGTCAACAATGGAATCTTTTAATCCATTCATTCCAATCATGTTATTAAGTTCTCCTAGTGGTTTTTTAATATTATGAATAGATTTCATATTAATATTGTATTCAATGTAAGGTGATATGGGATTTTCTTCAATAAGGTCTAATAAATCTTTTAATCCATTGATTTCTTTATCAATGATTTTTAATTCTTTTTTAATTTCTGGTAGTGGAGGTGGGATAGTATTTTTGAATGGAGGTAAATAAATAGAAGAGCTTCTTCTATGATTAAATCTAGGGTTAAATTTAAATCCAGGAGGCGGAGGAGGAGGCAGTTTGATTTTGGGTACGAGCGTTTTATTTTTGGGAACATTGGTGCTTGCTAAATCATATTTTTTTGTAATTTGTAATAATAAATCATCAATTGCGTCTTTTGGTGAAAGTTTTGGATTAAATGACACTTTTTTATCTTTATCTTTTAATAATTGTTGATTGGTTAAAGTGGTTTTTAAATTAAATAAGTTTTCATTTTTATCATTTTTTTTATTTTCGTTTCTTTCTTCTCGTATTTTATTTATAATAGTATCTAGTCTCATTGTAAAATCATCTTTTTTTGTCTTAAAATCATTATTACTATTATCTTTATCATTTAAAAGTAGTAAATTTTTATTCTTATTCCAAGATTGTAGGGGCGAAAAAAGGGGATTAATAGTAGTATTACTACTAGAGTCTAAAAACGGATTATTATTCGAGAGGTCTTTTATGAAAAAGAAAAGATTTTTATTTTGATTTTTGTTATTTTTTGGTGGTTTATTCATATATATATAGTGAAACATTATTTATTGGGGAAACTATTTAAAGAAACTCACCATTTATTCAAAAACTATTTAAAGATAAATTGAAATATAAATTAACTCGATGAATAGTAATAATTTAACTATGACAACCAAAGGGAAACATCATGCAATGGAAGAAATGCCGTGGAGTATTATTGAATCTTATTTTGACGGACAACATTTGACAAGATGTATTCGCCATCAGTTAGAATCATATAATCATTTTGTAAATCACGAAATTCAAAAAACAATAGACATGTTTAATCCTGTTACTGTTCACTCAGAACATGATTATAATAAAGAATTTGATAAATATACATTAGAAATGGTTATAACATTCAGCAATTTTCATATTTATAGACCACAAATTCACGAAAATAATGGAGCAACAAAACTTATGTTTCCACAAGAAGCTCGTCTGCGTAATTTTACATACTCATCATCAATGACCGTTGATTTAAATGTTAAAATTATTCGATATTTTGGTGATAATTTATCCCAATCTGAAACATTCCATAAAACATTACCAAAAATTCATATAGGCAAATTACCAATTATGGTGAAATCTGATATTTGCGTATTAAAACAATATAAACATCTTGACTGTAAAATTACTGGCGAATGTTATGTAGATGCTGGTGGTTACTTCATTATTAATGGTAGCGAGAAAATTGTTATTCCACAAGAAAGAGCCGCTGAAAACAAAGTATATTGTTTCAATATTAAAAAAAATAATAACAAATGGGAATGGTTAGCAGAAATTAAATCTGTTCCCGACCATAGATGTATTTCACCAAAACAAATAAATATGATGATTGCTTCCAGAAATTCTGGGTTTGGACATCCAATGTACATCCAGATTCCTCGCATTAAACAACCTGTACCACTATTTATATTGTTTAGAGCATTGGGTATTAATTCCGACAGAGAAATATGTGAAATGATTGTTCTGGATATTGATAACGAAAAAATGAAGAAAATGTTATTTGGACTAAAAGCATCTATTGTACAAGCTGCCAAATATATTACAAAAGAAGAAGCACTAGATTATATTGTTAATTTGGCAATGTATACTCCTATTAATATGGAAAAAGAAGCAGGTGAAAGGAAAAAGAAAGAATTTACCATATCTGTTCTTGAAAATGATTTGTTTCCTCATTGTAAAACCGAAACACAAAAAAAATACTTTTTGGGATTTATGGCAAATAAACTCCTCTCTACTAGTTTTGGGTGGATTACTCCTTCTGATAGAGATTCTTATATTAATAAACGAATTGACTTGGCAGGAACACTTTTAAATAATCTTTTTAGAAATTACTTTAATAAACTTGTAAAAGATATGCAGAAACAAATCGTAAGAGAAATTAACAACGGTTCATGGAAATCAACCGAAAATTATACCAATATTATCAATCAAACTAACGTATATAAAATTGTTAAATCTACAACTATTGAAAACGGAATCAAAAGAGCATTAGCTACTGGTGATTTTGGAATTAAAAATACTAGTTCTACAAAGGTAGGTGTTGCACAAGTTTTAAATCGTCTTACTTATATTTCAGCTTTATCGCATGCAAGAAGAATTAATACCCCTATTGACAAAAGTGGTAAACTTATCCCGCCTAGAAAATTACATAACACACAATGGGGTTATATCTGCCCTGCTGAAACACCTGAGGGACAACCTGTGGGCGTTGTTAAAAATCTAAGTTATATGGCTCATATTACTATTCGTTCCAATAGTAATCCTTTGTATGAAATTATTGAACCATTTGTTGTAAAAATTCAAGATATTCCTATTCAAGAATTATTTGATAAAGTAAAAGTTCTCATTAATGGCAACTGGATTGGAATTTCACAAGAACCTTATGAACTTTATCTCAATCTACTCAGTAAAAAATACGCAGGTATTATCAATATTTACACTTCTGTTGTCTTTGATTACACAAATAAAGAAATTAGGGTTTGTAATGAAGCGGGTAGACCTACAAGACCACTACTTAAAGTTAAAAATAATAAACTAGTTATTACTCCAGATATTGTTAAGAAAATTAAAGACAAAGAAATAAAATGGCAAGATTTGCTAGTTAATCATGTCGTAGATGACTCTATTTTAGAGTATATTGACCCAGAAGAGCAAAATTTCGCAATGATTGCTATGGACAGACATAAACTAACAACAATGGATAAATATAATTATACATACACTCATTGTGAAATTCATCCTAGTACTATATTTGGAATTCTAGCATCTTGTATTCCATTTCCAGAACATAACCAGTCTCCTAGAAATACTTACCAATGTGCTATGGGAAAACAAGCTATGGGAATGTATGTAACTAATTTCACTAGTAGAATGGACAAAACAGCATATATTTTGAGTTATCCTATGAGACCACTTGTAGATACACGACTAATGAATTATATTAAATTAAATAGAATTCCATCTGGTGAGGTAGTTATGGTAGCAATTATGTCATATTCAGGATATAATCAAGAAGATAGTATCATATTTAATCAAGGTGCTATTGATAGAGGTATGTTTGCTGCTACTATTTATCATACAGAAAAAGATGAAGATAAAAAGATTCACGGTGACGAAGAAATTCGCTGTAGACCAGATAAAACTAAAACAAAAGGTATGAAATTTGGCAATTATGGAAAGTTAAATAATAAAGGTGTTGTACCAGAAAACACTTTAATTGAAAATAAAGATATCATTTTAGGTAAAGTAGTTCCTATTAAAGAAAATAGAAATGACCACACTAAAGTTATTAAATATCAAGACCAAAGTAAATCTTACAGAGCAAATGAAGAATGTTATATTGATAAAAATTATGTGAATTGTAACGGTGATGGTTATACCTTTGCTAAGGTTAGGGTTAGAGCTTTTCGCAAGCCTGTTATTGGAGATAAATTCTCTAGTCGTCACGGGCAGAAAGGAACTATAGGCATTATTCTACCGGAAAAAGATATGCCGTTTGATGAAAATGGATTGCGTCCAGATATTATTATTAATCCACATGCTATCCCCAGTCGTATGACAATTGGTCAGCTTAAAGAAACACTACTTGGTTCTGTGCTTTTGGAACTAGGATTATTTGGAGATGGAACAAGTTTTAATAATTTTCCAGTAAAAGATATTTGTAAGCTAATGACAAAACACGGTTACGAAGCACATGGAAATAAAATTCTAAATAATGGTATGACAGGTGAGCAAATTGAAACTAGTGTCTTTTATGGACCAACATTTTACCAGAGATTGAAGCATATGGTTAAAGATAAGTCTCATGCTAGAGGCAGTGGTCCAATGGTAGTACTGACACGGCAGCCAGCGGAAGGTAGGGCTAGAGAAGGAGGTTTGAGATTTGGAGAGATGGAGCGTGATTGTATGGTTAGTCATGGTGCCGGTAGATTTACCAAGGGAAGAATATATGACTGTTCTGATAAATTCACTACTCATTGTTGTAAAAAGTGTGGTATGTTGGCTATTTACAATGATAAAAAGGGAATTCATTTGTGTAAAACGTGTGACAATAGAACCGATTTTGCGCAGGTAAATATTCCTTATGCGTGTAAGTTATTGTTTCACGAGTTGATAACGATGAATATTGCGCCGAGAATTATTACAGACTAATTAAACATATTTAGTAAGTAAAATATAAAATTTTTTATTTCATTAAATTTAGCGATTAGCTTGAAAATTTAAATTCTATAATGAGTATATAATGTCTTATCCTGATTATAAAAACTACATCAATAAAAGAATTAAAAAACTAGATTGTTGTTGTCCAAAAGAATCTGAAGGCGGAAGTACAACTATTGGTCCAAGAGGCGCACCAGGTCCTACAGGAGACATAGGACCTACCGGTGCTGATGGGATTAGTTATACCGGACCTACAGGGCCAAAAGGCGAAGGTTACACTGGTCCTACTGGTGATTCTAGTACTGTCACTGGACCAACAGGTGCTAGTTTTACAGTCGCACCAGATGGTCCTACGGGCGATAAAGGACAAACAGGAGACATCGGACCACCAGGTGATACCGGTCCTAATGGTGATACCGGTCCAACCGGTCCAATCGGTCAAATTGAAATCATTTCGGATAATCTTGTTTTTGGTGCTAATTTTTTCTCTGCTTTGGGAGGTAATAACGGTACTATTGGAGCTGCTCCACCTGTGAACAGTAGAGGTTATTGGTTGGTTCCATTTTCAGATATGATAGATACCACACGACCACTGCCAGGTACCGGCAATATATCAGCAGCACAGGGTCTCCAATGTAATTATGATAGTTCCCTCCCGTTCAACACCACTACCCCCACCATTATACTACCACAGTCAAACCGCCCTCCTCCTGCTATAAAAATTCCATTCGACAATATTGAAATTAGTGCTATTTCTGTCCACCTCACATCCAATACCCCTGAAGGATGGGGTATAGGTAATATAGTTGAACTGAGCGCTTTTGTATTCTGTGATGTATCATTAAATGGTTTTCCATGGGACACCGTTACCAATGATTTCGTTAAGCCTTTTGCTTTGGGTACTTTCGGAGGAGCACTACCACCTGATGAAAAATCCTGTTTCTGCCAACCAGTAGAACCATTCTTCGTTGGCTGCGAAGTTGCAGGGGGTACACGAGGCGCAATAGCTGTAGCATTTAAATATAGAGACGACCCACCTTTTGGAAGTAACGTCTTGACCAATCAGCCATCTATTAGCGTTGCTTTACACTATAAAATACTGTCTTAGAGTTACCAATATAAATAAGAATATATTTAGTAAATATTTATTCTAGAAATATATATATATATATAATGTCTTATTGTAATTATAATAGCTTGGGTGTAATTAGAAGTCGAACAGGTAAAGTAAAATTTTGTTGTCCCCCATCCTCGTCCGGGACTCCTTCCTCTGTTGCTTGGGGAAGCATAACAGGCACACTAAGTAACCAATCAGATTTACAGAGCGCATTAGATGCCAAAGTAACCGGTTCAGGTACTCAGAACAGATTAACAAGGTGGAACGCGGGCGGTAATGGTATACAAGATTCTAATATCACAGATGATGGCTCTACTGTAACTCTATTTGGTCCAACTAACCATACTGGTAAAGCTGTATTTAGAAACGGTATTGTTTTAAGTAATAATCCAAGTGGTGTAGTAGTAGACAATACGTCTATGGTTATAGGCGCTGGTAACAATGATGTCGTGTCTGGATCAGATAACTCCCTAGCTGTAGGCAACAACAACCAGATACTATCAAACTCTGTCAATTCAATATCAGTAGGTCAAGGAAACAAAATGACAGAAGGTACCGCTTGTGCTATATTTGGATTAGCTAATACTATAACAGGTACAAATTCTGGAACAGAAAGATGTTTAGTTGCTGGCTTTGATAACAGCTTGAATAACATTAAAAGCGGTATTGTATTAGGAGGAGGTAACCTTTTCACTAGTGGTGGGGGGTCAGGTGTAATTTTAGGAAATTCAAATCAGATTTTAGGAACCCAATCTAATGACTCTGGCTATATTCTAGGCAACAACATTGATATTTCCGCATCCACAACTGCTCCTGGCTTGCTTCAAAATGCATTTGGTATAGGTGCTAATCTAAATTTAGAAAACGGGCAAATGGTATTAGGTTATAGAAACGCGAAGACAGGTTATCCTACCGCGGAACCAACTAAAGGTTTGGGTAAAACTAAATTCGTTGTATCTGTCGGCATTGGCGGCGGCGTGGACACCTCTAATAATGCTCTGATAATAACAGAGGGAGGGAATAACCCAAATTTCACGGCGCCTCAAGTTCCAAGAATAGTTATGCCAACAGTAGTAGGCTTTAATTATAACAACGATACTGCTGCTGCCGCGGGAGGAATACCAGTAGGTGGTTTATATCACTCCGCCGGCGCACTAAGAATAAGACTTTTATAGCAAAAATCAGTATAAAGTTATTTATTTTATTTTATAAATATATAATGTCTTATTGTAATTATAATAGCTATATTACTAGACGAGTAAATAAAATAAATTGTTGTTGTCCTCCTTCCTCTGGAAATGGATTTCCTGGGCCAACTGGACCAAATAATACAAGTACTGGACCAAAGGGTGATACGGGAATTTCGGGTCAGAGCTTTACTGGACCAGTGGGACCAGAAGGAGAAAGTTTTACAGGTCCAACAGGACCCACCAAATCAGGAGAAACTGGTCCTCCGGGCGAGGATGGACAAGCATTTACAGGTCCAACAGGTCCAGCTGGTATAGATGGTATTGATGGTCCAACTGGTTCTATAGGAGATTCACAAACTGGTCCACAAGGACCACGCGGACCAGAAGAAATAGCAGGTAATCTTTTGTTTGGAGCTACCTTTTGGGATGTGGATGATCTCTTCAATGGGCTTCAATTTTGGCTAGTTCCAGGTGGAGATATAATCCAAAATAACTTTGGACAAACTACACCATTATCGCCATTGGAATATCTTGTAACACCCTCAATCACACCGCCGACGCCAGCTGTTCCACCCAGCATGGCAATTCAATTCCAAACAATTACTATAACACACGCAGCGATACATCTCACTAAACCTAGTAGTGGTGGTACAGGCTGGGGAACTGCTGTGAGAATTAATATACTAGGTTTTTGTAATGTAGATGTTAGTGGTAATCCAGTGGTCGAAACAGCTACAACTTTTACCGTAGAAACCACCTGTTCTTGTGTACAACTGGAACCACCTATTACTGTTGGTTGTTTGTCTGGAAAACCAAGATTTTTAGCAGTAAATTTTAGCCCAACATCAACTGTCCAACCTCCCGCAAATATTAGCGTAGCGTTATACTATATTACGAATGGTAACCCCGGAAAATAAATATTTAGTAATAGACTAGAATTGGGATTTATTTTATATAATAAATATATAATGTCAAACTTAAACAAAGGTTACAAATATAAAAGAGTTAATAAAATAAATTGCTGTTGTCCTAGTAATGGTGAAACTGGTCCTACAGGGCCTACTGGATTCCCGGGTCCTCGTGGTTTACAAGGTCCCAGTGGTATTGATGGTACGACAATACAAGGTCCTACAGGCGACTCATATACAGGTCCTAGGGGACCAACTGGTCCTCCTGGCGATGTTGGACCCACCGGTCCTCCCGGACTCAGTGTAACTGGTTCAATTGGACCACCCGGTGTCACGGGTGATGATGGGCCTACTGGACCAGATGGTCCCACAAACATAGGTCCAATTGGTCCTACAGGAGATACTATTTTAACAAGACAAGGTTTTTTTCATTTTGGAGCTAACTTTTTTGATGTTTCCGGTGGTACAACACCTGCGGTCCAGAGTATTGACCTTAGCGGCACACCCACCCAATATTGGCTAGTACCAGGTCATGATATGATAAATTATCAAACAAGTAAAATTTTAAGAGCTACTAATAACACATTTGTTCCACCAAGTATGGCAATTGGGTATCAATCTATACTTTCGTTAACAAACATATCTGTCCAGCTTAATCAATTAAATTGTCCTATCGACCCGTCCTTTGGCTGGCTAGATTCCTCTCCAAATCCAGCTCAACCTCCCTTCGTTACACTTATTGGTTATCCCTTTTGCGAGGTTAATGATAATGGTCAACCAATCGTTGTAGGTAATGAAATTAAATTGGGAGATTGGCAACGGCCGTGTCAATGTAGGCAGTATGTGGGAGATCCAATAAAATTAGGTTGTAACTCAGCAGGAACTACTTTATTTTTAGCAGTGAAAATGATAATTAATTTTACACAACCCATAGCAGGACTATTTATTAAAGAACCATCAACTATTAGTGTCGCAATTGGATATAAAACTTCTGGTGAACCTCCACAATAATTTTGATAATATTATTTATATTTAAAAAAAAATAATGTTATAATATCAAATGGAAGAAGTAGCATATAATATTAGACAATTTTTCGAAAACGGTAAGAGTTATTTAACAAAAGAAACACCATTTAAAGATAGACATCCTTTCCATAAACGACAAGAGGAAGCTTCTAGGATTATGGAAAAATATCCTAATAGAGTTCCGGTGATTTGTGAATGCGCAGGAGGTGAAATTCCAGATATAGATAGAAAGAAATATTTAGTACCTTCTGATATAAGCATGGCTCAATTCTTATATATTATTAGAAAACGCATTAAAATTAAACCAGAACAAAGTATTTATTTATTTGTTGGAGATTCGGTAATTGTTGCGGGTGCTCAACTCATAGGAACAGTGTATGAAGAACATAAAGATTTAGACGGTTTTCTTTATACCTGCTATAGTGGCGAAAATACCTTTGGATAAAATAATATTGTTGGTATATATAAATGCCTTGCGGACAATACAGATACGGACTTTGCAGAACAAATAGAACTCGTGGATTAGCAAGCCGACCTACTATAGGTCGTTTGAGCTATTTACAACGCCAATCTAAACCAGCGCCAACACGTAACTACGGCAGTGAGAATTCCCGTGCTAGTGCTATTCGTCGTCGTGTAACAAAAGTTAAAACTCCATCTAGAGACCAATATGGAAACCCAGTTAAATACGGTTTCGGACCTTTGTTTGGTTTAAGAAAAGGCGTTGGAAGTACATGGTTGCCATCTGGACAATGTAAATTTGTATTTAGTCCTAATGGTGGTTCAGGTTCAGATGTTACATACTGGAAACGTGTTATGGGTGGTTCTATGAATATTGTAACTACAGGTGGTGGCGGAGCTAATTCTTGTGGGTTAGTTGCTTGTGTTAACAAAGGTGTTCAGAGTATCGGCACCAATTAAATATAATTTATTCTATTATATTATTATAATGAATAAGTTAGTAGCAGAATTTTTAGGAACTTTACTTTTCTTGTATGTTATTTTAGCCACTGGGTCAGCCATTCCAATTGGTATCGCATTAGCCGTATCTATTATGATTTTCGGTCCATTTTCAGGTGGTAACTTCAATCCTGCTGTTACAGTTATGATGGTTGCTAAGGGTGCACAGCCAGCTTCTGATTTACTTCCATACATTGTTGCTCAAGTTGCCGGAGGTTTAGCAGCTTTGGAATTATACAAACGCGTCAAAATATAAATTTTATATATTTTCTAATGAAATATATATAATGGGAAAAACACGAAAAAGAGGAGGTTCAAGAAGAAAACGCGGTGGCTTTATGCAAAACGCATTGAATCAGTTACAAGCTAACTTAAAAGAAGTGGCAAATAAAGCAAAAAAAGAAGCTGATGAAGCACACAGAACTACTATGGGTGTCATTACTGATGCTCATGCTAAAGGAACAGCTGCTATAGCTCAAGCTAAAAATACAGCAAATGCCGGTTTTGCCGCAGTACAAGCACAAGCTGCCAAAGCTCAGGGTGCTTTAGTGTCAGGGGCACATAGTGTAGAGAAACAAGCAGGACAGGTAGCAAAAGTAGGAGGTCGCCGTCGAAGACACAGAACACATCGTAGAAAACATCGTAGGAAACATCGTAGAACTCACAGACGCCACAGACGCAGAACTCATCGTCGTCGCAGATAATTTTATAATATATAATTTATTTTAGCAATTATATATATATATGTTAGACAGAATACCACTACCACCAATACCAAAAAAACTTATAACAATTGGAGATTCAAGGACTTCGGTATCACCAACTACTAAAGACCAACTTGCAAAAGCAAAAATGGAGGCAGATGCCGCAAAAATGGAGGCAGATGCCGCCACGAATAAATTATATGCAGCAGAAGCAGCACATGAAACAGCTAAAAAAAATAAAAAAGTACAAACAACAGCAAGTAAAGTAAAAGAAACTGCGGCACGTGTTCAGCAAACAGAAACAGCAGCTCATGCAGCAGACAAAGCAAAAAAACAGGCATTAGAAACAGCACCAGACGAAGATCATAGCAAGGTGATTGAAGCAGCTAATAAAGCTAGTGGAGAACACGCAGACGCAAAAGATGCCCATCAAGCCGCTAAGGACGCACACGCGGCCGCAAAAAAAGCAGTGCAAGGAGGAGGAAGACGTCGTAGAAGGCGTAAAACACGTAAAACACGTAGAAAAAGAAAGAAATCAAAACACCACCGTCGCCGCAAGAAACATACAAAGAAACGCAGACGCTCACGCAGAAAAAGACGTTCTCGTCGTAGATAGGTTATTAAATTCTAATAATTACTATACATGTTTAGAGTAATTATTAGTTCAATATTAGCAGTAGCATCATTATTTATAGGTTTCTATCCTCATACGGAAAATTGTGGTTTGCTACGATGGTTTGGAAATCAAAAGTGTCCTGGATGGGAATTTCATATTATTTTAGGAAGTTTGTTGTATGTTTTAGCTGTTTTTATTTCTCAAAAAGGCAATTTTAACTCAATTACTTCTTATGTATCATCCGATACATTAAATATACCAAAAGAACCCCAAATCCAGTAATATACATATTTGCGAATGGTGGTAATTGTTTTTTAGATTTCTTTTTACTCTTCTCTCCACGAAGCATTCTATTACCTGACAAAAAACCTTCACTTCTGTTTCTCTCAGCATTATATTCATTAATTTCTGCTACCGCAACATGACCACTAGTTGGATGATTTGCTCTATCGTCTCCTTGAACAGGGAAATTTATTTCTTTACAATCAGGAGTCGCTCCTTGTTGAAAGGCAGAAAACATACTCATTGGATTTAATGCCCCGGCATCTTCTAAAATACCTGGTAAAAGACCGCGGAATTCAGAAAAATTAACACCTAAGCCCGATGAAATAAGAGGGATATTACCATCAGGTACATTGTCAATGTAAATATATCTTGGCACTACTTTTTTGGTCGCAACATCTTTACATTTTCCAGCTGTTTTCACATAAAATTTAGGTCCTAAAGGCTCACCTGTTTTGGATGCTGGACCTCCTCCAGAAACTAATAATTCTACATAATTAATAATTCCACCAATATCTTTTGCCATTGCGCCCATATTACCAGAACTACTGGCTCCCATTTGACCAGGAGTTCTAATATATTTGAAATACTTATAATCAGGACCAAGCATGCTTTCTTCTAAGTCAACGGCACCTTTTGCTATATTTTTAAAAAAACTTGACATTCTTATATAATACTTATATAAAAATGTTATCTTTTATATAACTATGAATGATGGTAGGGAGTGTAGAATATGTTTAATAGGTAATGAGGAAGAAGAATTAATACAACCTTGCCGATGCTCAACAGCATTTGTCCATGAATCCTGTTTACAAAAATGGCGAGAGCAAAATAGAGATAATGAAAAATACAATCAATGTGAAATTTGCAAAGCGAGTTATGTTATATATAGACAATTTCCAAAAGAAACATTTGAATTAGATAAAGGTAGGTCTTCTCTTATACCTTCTTTTTGTATGTATGTTGGTTATCTTTTAATTAGTTCCTTAATTATTGGATTGACAGATACAATAACCAATTTTCATTCAATAGTCATACTTAACAATGGTCATGAAGATACGAAATTTATGGATGAATTAAATTCTGGAGATAGTTTTACTTGGATTTTATATTATACAAATTATACGAGTTATTTAATATGTATGGTTTTTTCATTATACATAGCCGTTGGAATTCTAACAAAAGTACATAGAAAAAAGGAATATTTCAAGCAAACTACCGGAAAATACATATTTTATTTTTTGGCAGCTTGGAATTACTTTTATAATTATCATCTTTTTTACAAAACTTTTAATCGTTTTGATGTTTATATTATCTCAATGGCTATGTCTTCTCCAATTAATTACTTTATAATTATGAATGTCTTAAAATTACACAATGATACTATCAGAAAATTAAATACAGACAATATAGAATCAATAATTTCTGTAAGATATAATCCTTTAATTGAAATACCAAATATTGATGAAATTGTTTAAAGACCACCCGCAGCTTTATTCAATTCTTTTGCCTTTTGTTTTTTGGCATTGTTTACATCTTTAACAGTAGACTTTAATTTTGTAGCATTATCTGCTATTCCTGTTGTATTTTTGGCAATTTGAGTATTAAAACCTTTTACTCTTGATTGTAAAGAATTCAATTGTGATTCCATATTGTTTTTAAAATCATCTATTTCTGTTTGTTGTTGTTGAATAGTAGCTGTATTTTTATAAGTTAAATCATGTTGTGCTGTATTACAGTTAGCTAAACCTTCTTTGTTAGTCATCAAAAAATGTTCGATAATTAAATACATCATAAAAAATATAATGACAAAAATGAGGGTTTTCATTATATATATAATTTTATTTTTATTTATCAGGTGTAATTGCCTGTTTCATTTTACCAATATTAGTTAAATTTGTTTCAATTCCTTTTGTATTTTTATTAGTTTGAATTTTTTCAGTTTGAATAAGTTTAGAGACCTTATTCATTAAATCTGTAATTGTTTTTTTTGCGATTGCCATTTTTCTTTTTGTAAATTGAGCTGCTTGACTATTT
>Ga0315330_10001969_pt1 | contig 14003 bp, 10 predicted proteins | sample M140m34915metaG_FD_203453 | JGI IMG/M metagenome (GOLD analysis project Ga0315330, IMG submission 203453) | Ammonia-oxidizing marine archaeal communities from Monterey Bay, California, United States - M1 40m 34915 | ecosystem: Environmental > Aquatic > Marine > Intertidal zone | place: USA...
TTCGCGTTGCCAATTCCCGGTCAATTAAGAATAGGCCGTTGGCGTTGTCGCCGACAAGTCTTAATTGATCGATTACGTTTTGAGCATTGGACTCTTCTTCGACTTGTTCCCGGACGAACCATTCCAGGAAAACGTCTGTTGCGTGATCCGATTCACCGCGGGCGAGATCTTTTAATCGTGAAATACACACAGTGATATGCCGTTCGTGTTCTAGCGATTTTTCGAATAAGCTGAGCGGGGTTTCTTCGGTTAACTCAGGTTTTCCGATAGGTAGCAAATCGACCGAACCGTTTCTCTCCAAAATGTAATTAAAGAATCGGTCGGCGTGCCCGAGCTCTTCCTGGTACTGCATTTTGAACCAGTTGCTGAATCCGGGCAGTCCGATGCGATCCGCTTCGGCGGACATGCCGAGATAAATAAAGGCGGAACAAAACTCTTCATTAATTTGTTGGTTGAGTGCCTGTTGCATTTTGTCGCTGAGCATTCGGTTCTCCGGGTGTGATGCTATCGGCATCTATTGGTGAGGCGTTGGTTGGTAATTGATTGTTCTGATTATCAACAATTGTCTTTTGAATTCAACACGAGTTGTCGTCGACTTGAATCGCCTGCAATTCAAACAAATGGTGATTGTTATTACTGGAATCAATTTTAGTCATTTGGAGTGGTTGTGTCTTTGGATGTAGGGGAATCGTTCAAACGTTCCGCGAGATTGGGAGTTGGCGTTTTATTCTCCATTCGGTTTTTGAAGAACGGGTATAAGAACTGATTCCAATAATGTCGGGGGACGGGATTGCCTTCGATTCCATAGCCTTTGGGCCATTCGTCTTTGGGGAAGTAGTAGGTGCCAAAAATCATATCGAGAGCTGGAAAATGGACCGCATAGTTTTTGTTGATTGCTTCTTCTTCAATGCCGTGGTGCCAATGATGAAATCGTGGTGTGGCAATGACGTACTCGAGCCAGTGAAACCGGATGCCGATATTGGAGTGGATGAATACGGATGAGAGATAGACCAGCAGAATATATCCGTAAAGCGCCGGTTCAGCATATCCGATTAAATACATCGGCAGGGTCGTAAAACTACGCAGGAGAATGACTTCGAAGATGTGCATTCTTGAGCCAGCCATCCAGTCCATGGCCTGTGCTGAGTGATGAACTGCATGGAAATTCCAAAGTAGTGGGAATCGATGAAAGCAGCGATGGAACCAATATTGGGCCAAGTCTGTAAAGAACATGATCTCCAAAATTTGGAGTCCGATATTTTGGCTGGCGATTGCTTCCCGGAGACCGCTGGCCCACTGAGTGTTCGCCAGTAATGCGAGCGCTGGCGCGAGCGAGAGAAGGGTTAAGAATTGAATAAACAGTTTACTGATAAAGAAATATAATAAATCTTCACGCCATTCGTATCGCAATACCCGTTGATCAACCTTTTTGAAAATCCGTTCGAGCGGAATAAATAGTGCACCGAGCATTATTAAGTTTAGGAAAAAGAAATCGAGACCTAACGAAACGTCTCCCTTGATGTCTTGAGCGGATTCGGCAGAGGCGCCACCCAAGAGACTCGCTGTTAGTGCCAGGCCAATAGTAGTGAATCCTAACGTTTTATTTTTGCGGAGTGCTAAGTTGGTAATCCCAAGCAGATACGCAACGGTCAGAACGCAAAACAGAAGTGGTCTAATCCAAAATAAATTCTCTCGGTAAAATCCGTACCGCAGTTCTTGGAGGGTAAGAAGGTCTGGATAGAGGAAGCCGATGACGGCGGCCAATCCCATGCTCGAAAGCAGAATTCCCAAAGTGCCACTGATCCACCCGGAACCAAATTTGCGATCGGTGGAATCAAGTTCATTGAATAAAGATTTCACGATCAATGCCTTCTGTTAGGTGGGGTCATTTTGATGGTTTTGGATATGGCCAGCGAAGTGCTTCATGGGAGGGGATATTAAGTTGACGGAGCACGGTTGAATGCGAGTTCGTTAAGGATTGCGAAAGGAGTCATTGTTTAAAACAGCACGACTCATAAAGTTTAACCGAAAGTCAACGGTTATTGTTTTTGATTCTCAACGATCTTCGGATTGTCAGTCAGCCAGTCGTCAAATTTGCCAAGGGCGGTGGAGAATGCTGCCCGACCGAATCCGATGCGCATGTGTTGATCGTCGCTGCCGAGAGTCTTGCCCGATTGAATTAAAACACCGGCTTCTGCCGCGAGTCTTGCAGTAATCTGATTGACGGAGTTGACATGAAATCGCACGAGTGCGGTAGACCCAGCTAAAGGTCGGTTCCAAGTAAAATGGTTGGGCCATCGATGAAAGAACTCGTCGGCGATTTGTAGGTTTGAGCTGATTTGGGTTAGGCTGCGTTGCCGTAATTCGTTCCAGATTTTGAGGGCGGCTGTGGCGAGGAATTCAGACGGCCCCGGAGAGCAAATGCTCGTGTAAAATTTCCAGTTAATGTACTCGTCAATGAGTTGGTCGTCGGGAACAACGAGCCAGCCAGTTCGTAAGCCAGGGAGACCGTAGGTTTTGGAAAGCCCGGAAAGCACAATTGCTTTTGGCGAAAGGTCGGCCATGGACGGAATTTGAGTGGTTCCTTCATGAGTCAATCCAAAATACATTTCGTCTGAAAAAAGCCAGACATTGTTTTGTTCCGCAATGGCGACTATTTCTTGCTGGATCTGTGGGCTCGGAATGTAGCCGGTAGGATTGTGAGGGAAATTGACGACGATCATTTTTGTCTTGGGAGACAATAGTTGAGTTAGCTCTTCAATCCTCAATTCCCATCCATCATCGCTCGAATGGAAATTCCATTTTTTCACATTTTCGTTTCCTACTACGTGTTCAAACATGTTAATCAAGGCATCATAGGCCGGCGAAAGAACAATCACTTCATCTCCGGGGTTCAGTAGCGCACGCGCTGTCAGGTAGATTCCTTCGACTGGAGTCGCCAAGACGATGACGTTTTCTGGTGGACACGTCTGGTAAGTGTTCGCGATGGATTGCCTGAGGTCTGGATTGCCCTGAGATTCAGTGTAGCCAAGAGTTTGCTTAGTAAAGTCAGTGATCGGAACATCAGCCAGTTCGAGCAATGTTTCGATCGACATGGTTTCACAATCAGAGTTGCAAAGTTGATAGGGGGTGTTGAATTCATATTGAGCAAAAAAATGTTCGGTCTCAAAGCGGGCGATCTTCATGCAACTAGTCTTTTGAATTTATTGATTTTGAGTAGGTCAGGTTTTTGTTGAACTCACAGAATAAGTTCAAGGTTGTCAGTTTTAAGTTTCTCTTTTTAAAAGATGAAGTCAGGTGCCGAAATGAATGCTGCAGACTTAGCATTGGGCCTTTAGTTGGTCCTTAGGCGGCAAAAAACAGATGGGGAACAGAATGGCGAACGCGGTGTCAAAATTACTTTTCCTTGATTCTTGGCGCCTGTTGTTTGTTTAATTGTTGGTATGTTCTAAGGGTTACAGCGCTTCGTTTGTACTTCCTGTGTGATAAAGCTGTGATTTTCATTAAAACTACGCCAAAAAGCGAATCTGGAACGTGATGGGGTGCAAGAGTACAATAGCAGTAAATACGAACGGAAGCGGTGCCGGTGCGTACTTCCCCCTAGACGACCAGGTTGTTAGCTAGTGACGTTAGGCGTTTGCAGAATGTCTCAATAACGTCGGACGGTTCAAATTCAAAAAAATGACTGGGCTGGGATTGAGAATGAGCAGGTCGGAAGATTTAAATTCTGAAGATTATCTTAAGCTGCTTAGCACCTTTGCGCTTGATCTCCTGCAAAAATCTTCTCTCGATGAAATCTTTTGGCTCATCGCCGATCGTGCGATTGCCGGGATTGGATTCGATGATTGTGTGATCTATTTGATCGACCGAACGACCGGCGAACTGGTTCAAGCGGCCGCCTACGGCCCTAAAAGTGCTGAGGGACGCGCGATCGTTGACCCGATCACGATTCCAATTGGTGACGGTATCGTCGGTTCGGTAGCTGCAAATTTGAAGCCTGAGCGTATTAAAGACACTCGGCTTGATTCGCGTTACATTCTCGATGATGAATTTCGTCTTTCCGAACTTGCGGTTCCGATTATGTTGCACGGTGAGTGCATTGGTGTCATTGATTCCGAAAATGCCAAAGTCGATTTTTACACTGAAAAGCATGAAGAGATTCTTGTAACGATTGCCTCCATGGCCGCCACAAAGATTTCGGATGCGATGCGTGAAGAAGAGCTTCAGTCGACTGTGCGACAATTAAAAATTGTTCAAGACATGCTGGCAGCGCAGGCAGACGAACTTATCAGCGCCAAGGAAATGGCGGACTCGTCGAATCGCGCGAAAAGTACTTTTTTGGCAACCATGAGCCACGAGATTCGAACGCCCCTCAATGCCATTATCGGCATGTCGGATTTGATACGAGACACATCATTGAACGCCGAGCAGTTCGAGTTCGCAAATATTATCTGGGATTCAAGCAACCACTTACTGAATTTGATTACAGATATCCTTGATTTTTCAAAAATCGAAGCAAACGAATTGAAGATTTCAGAAAACACAATCGACCTAAAGCAGTTGGTGGAAGCATCTGTTCGGGTTTGCACATCTGCCAATGCTGAGAGTCAAGTGCCAGTTCTCATCCAATGCGATCCGTTGGTGCCGGAGTGTATTCTAGGAGACGAGCCGCGAGTGAGGCAGATCTTGGTAAATCTGATTGGCAATGCTATCAAGTTTACATCGGAAGGTCAGATTACCGTCAATGTGAGGACTCAGGCTGAGAATTTATTATTTGCAATTTCTGACACAGGGGTCGGAATTCCATCTTCGGATATGGAAAAAATATTTAGCCCGTTTCAGCAGGTGGATTCCTCGCACTCCAGGGAATACGAAGGAACTGGGTTGGGGTTGAGCATTGCAAGGCGTTTGAGCCGTTTGATGTCAGGTGATTTGACCGTTAGCAGCACCGTTGGGGTTGGGACTGAGTTTGTATTATCGCTTCCGCTGAGAGTTGTCGCAGCTCAACGAACAGAGCCGAGTGACCGAATCGAGGTTGAGACAAGCAAAAAGCTCAAGATCTTGATTGTCGAGGACAATCCTGTGAACCGCTTACTGGCCGTGAAGATTTTAGGCCAGGTTGGATTTACGGCCGATGTCGCTGTAGACGGTTTAGAGGCCGTCGAATTCGTTAAGAAGTCGCCTTACGATTTGATCTTTATGGATCTTCAGATGCCTGTAATGGATGGTTACGAGGCGATGCGGAAAATTCGCTCCAATGGAGCAATTGATCAACCGCGAATCATCGTTATCTCCGCCAATGTCCAGCCTCAGGATGTTAGCAATTCGTACAATGCAGGCGCAGACGGTTTCCTCCCCAAGCCGATTGACCGGAAGGCATTGGTGGACATCATCAATGCAATATCGTAATTAATTGACGGGTTCTTAGAATTTCGTCCGCAGTTTGGTTGTTATTTCGGGCTTCTCTTGACGTTGATTCCCAGCGAGTTGGCTCTCTGTTAGATTGCGTTTGCCGTGAGAGTACCGATTGCTCTATCATCGGGCCATCGCTAATTTGAAATTGATTTAGGAATATCTATGTCCTCTGCTGCAACGTTTTCTCCTGAATTGACTGATCAACAGGTTTATTTTCGCTGTTTCGCGGGTTGCGAAGGTAAGCACTCAATTTATGACGTTCTTTATCGGTGCCCTAAGTGCAATTCACTATTAGAGGTTTACCACGATCGAGCTCCATTGCAGGATCGGAACGCTTATAAGTGGCAGCAGTTATTTGATTCTCGGGCGAGCACCACGAATTGGCCTTTCGGCAGTGGTGTCTGGGGAATGAGGGAATGGGTGATTCCAGATTTGCGTGACGAGAATGTTGTCAGCATGTGCGAAGGGAATACAAACCTCTTTTGGGCTGACCGGTTGGGTAAACAACTTGGTTTGTCAGAGCTTTGGATCAAGCTTTGCGGAAACAGTCATACCGGCAGTTTTAAAGACCTGGGGATGACCGTCTTAGTCAGTGTTGTGAAGCAGATGATGACGATGCCCAACAATCCAGTACAGGCAGTTGCCTGTGCGAGCACTGGAGATACAAGTGCAGCCTTGGCTGCCTATGCAGCCTATGCTGGAATTCCGGCAATCATATTCTTACCAGCTGGAAAAGTAAGTACCGCGCAATTGATTCAGCCCGTTGCTAATGGAGCGCATGTATTAGCACTCGATACTGATTTTGATGGGTGTATGAAGATTGTTCAGGAGGTCACTGAGGACCAAAGTATTTATCTTGCGAACTCAATGAATAGTCTTCGGATTGAAGGTCAGAAAACGGTGGGCATTGAAATTTGTCGTCAATTCGATTGGGAAGTTCCTGATTGGATTATTATTCCCGTCGGAAATCTTGGTAATATCAGCGCCCTGCACAAAGGCTTTCGTTTGATGTTGGACCTTGGTTTAATCAATCGGATGCCGCGATTAGTTGCGGCCCAGGCTGAAAGGGCGGATCCGTTCTACCAGTCCTTCAAAACCGGCTTCGCGGACAAGACATCTGTAACCGCGGGAGAAACATTGGCGAACGCGATTCGGATCGGTGATCCAGTTAGCTATGAGAAAGCGGTGAAAGCGGTCGAGGAAACGAATGGCATTGTTGAGCAGGCGACCGAGCAGGAACTTGCTGCGGCATCAGCGCGGGCAGATTTGACTGGGATGTTTACTTGTCCTCACACGGGCGTCGCGCTTGCAGTTCTCGAAAAACTTGTGAATCGCGGGGTGATTAAATCGAATGAGCGAACCGTCGTCATCAGTACGGCCCATGGGCTGAAGTTTACCGATTTTAAAGTGGGCTATCACGAGTCGACGCTTGAGGGAATCGCAAGTGAGTGTGCCAACCCTCCGGTATACCTGAAAGCTAATACTCAAGTCGTGAAGGACGAAATTAAAAAACGTCTAAGCCTCTAATGCTTAACCCATTGCTTCGATCGATTTAAGTTTTCGATTTTAGGGCCGTGACTTCGACTTCGATGAGCATTTCGGGGCGAATCAATCCGCACACAATCATTGTGGCGGCAGGGCGGATGGAGGCGAATGCCGCTCCGAGGACAGGGAACGCAAGTTCGGCGTCGGACTGATTCGTCACGTAGTAATTAGCTCTTACGATGTCTGAGAGTGAAAATCCTGCATTCTCAAGTGTTTTTCGAATCGTCTCGATGCAGTTTTGTGTTTGTGTCTGAATGTCCGGAGGCATAAACATGGTCGTGTAATCGTAGCCAGTGGTTCCCGAAACAAAGCACCAATTGTCCTGCACAACTGCGCGAGAGTATCCAGCTTTTTTTTCGAAATCAGAATCTGTTGAAAATGTTTTTCGAGTCATCTTGCCTACCGAATTAAGTTAGGTTGGATTTGCTTGCCACTGGCTTTCGAGTTGCTAATGGATTTAAATGTAATTGTAATCAATCGTTTTTGAAATCTAAGTATTTTGAGTTTCAGAGATAAGAGTGACCGATGGCCTATATCGAACAAGTTTCAATTGGGAACGCGACTGGAAAAACTGCGAGGCTATACCAGTCGGCGGTTGAACGGGCAGGCGACGTTGCCAATATTATCCGGGTGATGAGTCAGGATGGCGCAAGTGCGAACGCTTCGATGAATCTCTACGTTTCCATCATGAAGACTGACAATCACCTCTCTGGGGCGCAACGTGAGATGTTGGCGACGGTTGTCAGTAATGCCAATGATTGTTTTTACTGAACGCTGTTCCATGCCAGAGACTTCGGTCTGGAGTCTGGGGATACAGAATTAGCAGAATTGTTGGTTTTTGATTATCGCAATTGTAATTTCAGTGAGATAGATACGGCGCTTTGCGAATATGCAGTCGAGTTAACATGCCGGCCGGCGGAGATGTCGCAGGCTAACATTGATCGATTGCGAAAAGTCGGTTTGGCGGATGATCAAATTACGGTCGCGACTCAAGTAATTTCTTATTTTAATTACATTAACCGGATCGCGGATGGTCTCGGGGTTGATTTGGAGGACTGGATGACGACGTCGGAAGAGTCGTGGAAGTCGGAGAAACCGAATTGGCGGTCGTGAGCTTGGAGAGAGTGCAGCGATAAAAAAATGCGGCCCGAGTAGACTCAGGCCGCATGGGGTATCGTTCGTTAGAATTCTGCTAACGCAAAACTCTATGAAATGAACTCAAAAGTTCAGGTTACGGATTAGGTTTAGCGTCATCTTTTGGCGCTTCACCGGGATCTTCATGATTCGTGAGATCCACTTCATGGCCCATTTCCGCTAACAATTCAGTAAGTGCTTCGTCCATTTTTGGACCTCGCGCGTTTTTGTACCGAATTTTTCCTTCAGCGTCGATGATGTAAATGGTTGGCCATCCGGTAACACCCCAGCGAGTCGAAATGGGACCGCCGGTTCCTTGAGGACCGTTCCAGAAACTACGCCATGAGATGTTTTTCTGCTTGGTTGTTTCCCGGATTTTTTCCAGGTCACGATCACTGTTGACACCAATAATTGCGAATGGTTTGTCAGCAAGTGTTTTTACGAGCGACCGCTCGTGTGGGTACATAGCCCGGCACGGTGGTCACCAATCGCCCCAGAAGTCGAGTACGACAACTTTGCCGCGATAGTCGCTCAGCTTAAAGGCGACTCCATCAAGGTCTTCCCCTTCGATATCGGGAGCGACTTTGCCAATGCTTAGATACTTCAGTTGGAAGAGAGCATTGTCGGCAGCTTCTTTAAAAGTTTTGCCGCGAGTCATCGAACTTGTCAAATCTCCGTAGTTGGCGATCAGAGATTCGTACAATTCTTCTGCACGAGTTTCGTCTTTGACGGTCTTGGCTAGAGCCATCGTTGCCGAAGCCCTCACAGCTTTGTGTGGCGATTCTTCGATCAATTGCTCGAGCTTTTCATCAACATTTTTAACGGGCATTCTGCCTTGTGCGAGGACGCCGCAAAGGTTGGCCATTTTCTCGTTGTCAATGTACTTTTCAAACAATGTGTCCATTGCTTTGGTCCCAGCTTCCGAGCCGGCCATGTTCATGGTAACCCACATGATGGCGTCGAAGTTGGCGGGATTATCTGCGTTGGCAGCGACAACTGCGTTTAGGTCAGTTCCGCATTTCTGCTGTAGCTTGGGAAGGTTTGCGAAATAGAAATCGCGGCCCTTGTTCCCCGGCATTTTTCTCGCCTCGGTCATCAGGCTACCTTGGGCCTTAGAGTATTCGGCGATGATTGTCTTAATTTGCTCAGCCGGTGTTGCGTCGGTAACTTCAGGCTTAGTTTCTTCCTGCTTAGGTTCAGGCTTGGCTTCTTCCTGTTTTGGTTCAGGCTTGGCTTCTTCCTGTTTTGGTTCAGGCTTAGCTTCTTCCTGTTTTGGTTCAGGCTTGGCTTCTTCCTTGGGTGGTTCTGGTTTCTTTTCTTCCGGAGCAGGTGTTGCTTCCGGAGATTCTGTTTTCGACGCGACTTGGGCCGGCGTAGAATTCTTGGTTTGGGATGTCTCGTCGCCCGGATTACTGCAAGCAGTGATCAGGAGGCAGCCGAGAACTAATAGCCATCTCATTTGCATGTTATTCCTCTGGGTAAATTATCTGAGCATTGTCTTCAACGCCGTCACATTCTACCGCGACTTGCGGCAATGTGAAGGGAAACGCCAGTTTATCTCGCTTCAAGTTATCGAATGTTTACCGGAGAGGAACGGTGGTGCTGCCCAAGGTCCGTCAAACCTCGAAATAACTCGTTTTTTTGCGATTTCTAGCTAAGCGGGATGTTCTTTTCAGGAATCCCTCATTAGGTGATAGGGGGATAAAAGGCTTGTTCCAAGAGTTTGAACTCTGTTTGCCGACGATTTGCCGGAGAGCGGGAACCGATGTTTCGGTGAAGTCTAAGACTATCTATACTTCCCCATTCGCCAAGGACCGCGATTTGTGAACGCGGGGGTGCAAGAATTTTGTTTTGAGTAGTACGCAAGAAAATGACAACTGTAAAATTACCCGACGGAAGCTTAAAAGAGTTTGATTCCGCAGTCTCTGTAAAAGATGTCGCCAAAAGCATCGGATCTCGTTTGGCCAAAGACGCCCTCTGGGGCGAGATTGACCTGCAACCGGTCGAGCTGGATTACGAAATTCCGCAGGGTGAGCCCGTCAATTTAAAAATCATTACCAAGAAAGATCCGAACGCACTGGAAACCATGCGTCATAGCTGTGCACACGTGATGGCGCGAGCGGTGATGCGTATTAAGCCGGGAGTTCAGTTGGCGTTTGGCCCAACCATCGATGGCGGGTTTTATTACGACGTCGAATGCGATGAGCCTTTAACCGAAGAAGATTTTCCGGCGATCGAAAAAGAGATGGCAAAGATCATTGCCCTCGATGAGCCATTTGAGCGGCTGGATCGTCCACGGGCTGATGCAATTCAAGTGTGCAAGGATCTCAAACAGGATTTTAAAGTCGAGCATATCGAAACCGGTTTGGCGGATGATGACTCTCTTTCGTTTTATCAACAGGGTGAGTTTCTCGATTTGTGTCGCGGACCTCACATCCCCTCCCCTCGTCGAATTGGTGCATTCAAACTGCTTTCCATCGCCGGTGCCTACTGGAAGGGTGATCAGTCACGAGAGCAACTCCAACGACTGTATGCCACTGCGTTTTTTACTCAGGCGGAGTTGGATGCGCACCTCGAATTACTTGAGGAAGCAAAAAAACGAGATCACCGAGTTTTAGGTAAGCGTCTTGGGCTGTTCCACATCGATGAAATGGTCGGTCAGGGGCTAGTGTTGTGGACGCCTAAGGGGAGTTTTGTTCGCCAGAAACTTCAGGACTTTATTTCGGAACATTTACAGCGTCAGGGGTACGATCAAGTTTTCACTCCGCACATCGGAAAACTGGATCTTTATAAAACTTCAGGTCACTTTCCTTATTATCAAGACAGCCAATACACGCCATTGGTAGATCGCGAGTATCTAAGTCAATTAGCGGAGGAAGGTTGCACTTGCGGTGAGTTATCGAATTTGATGAATGAGGGAGAAATCGAAGGCTATTTGTTGAAGCCAATGAATTGCCCCCATCATATTCGATTGTTTGCTTCCGAGCAGAGAAGTTATCGTGACCTTCCCATTCGATTGTCTGAATTTGGAACGGTTTATCGATGGGAACAGTCGGGAGAGATTGGTGGATTGACACGCGTCCGCGGATTTACTCAAGACGATGCGCATTTGTTCGTGACCCAGGAACAGCTTGGTCAAGAGTTAATCGGATGTATCGAACTGGTGAAAATTATCTTTGGTGCGATGGGCATGGAAGATTACACGGTCCGCGTCGGTTTGCGAGATCCAGACAGTTCTAAGTACGTTGGCGATCCTGCAAATTGGGACTTGGCGGAGCAAGCCTGTCGCGAGGCAGCTCAAACGCTCGGCAAGGATTTTAGCGAAGATCCTGGCGAGGCAGCGTTTTATGGACCCAAGATTGACTTTGTGGTCAAGGATTGTATCGGCCGTAAATGGCAACTCGGAACGGTCCAGGTGGACTACAACTTGCCGGAACGATTTGGGCTCGAATACATTGGCTCCGATAACAAACCTCATCGACCGATTATGATTCACCGGGCGCCTTTTGGTAGCATGGAGCGGTTCATTGGCGTATTGATCGAGCACTTTGCCGGTAGTTTTCCATTGTGGCTCGCCCCCGAACAGGGCCGGATTTTGACCGTCAGCGATAAATCAGAGGAATATGGAAAACGTGTTGAGTCTCAGATGCGAAACGCGGGAATTCGTGTCAAAGGTGATTACCGCAGCGAAAAGCTTGGCGCCAAGATTCGCGATGGTCAGCTGGAAATGATTCCCTATATGATGATCGTTGGGCCGAGGGACGCTGAAAACGGAACCGTATCGATCCGAGACCGAATAGACGGCGATTTGGGGGCGATTCCAGTGGAGGAAGCGATCGCTAAATTTCAGTCTGAAGTGGCTGATAAAACCGTCCGCCGAAAGAGCTCGTAAACAAATTCAGCGAAGCCGCCCCGTGCCTGAGGAACCCTGACCGGACGTTGAATCCGATTTATGGTATCCTCAGAGGCGTAATTCGCCTTGAAAGCCCCGAGTGGGTACAATAAAACGAAGATAACCGCTGACGATTGTTTTTGATCTTCAGCAACCTGCCGACTGTAAATTGGTCATTTTCGGTATGTGAAACCGAACGTAAGCCATGGTCAGTCTGCCTACGCCATTGATTTTTTTAGAAAGGGAAAACAATTCCTCCGAGCGACAAAAAACAGACCCGCATCAATGAACAAATCAGAATCTCACCTATTCGTGTTATCGATCAAGACGGTAATCAACTTGGAGTGATACCGACTGAGGAAGCACTCAGCAAAGCAAAAGAAGCGGGCTTTGATCTAGTAGAAGTTGCAGGCGATGCGAAACCACCTGTGTGCCGAATCATGGATTTCGGTAAATTCAACTATGACAAAAAGAAACGGCAGACTAAGAACAAGTCTCACCAGACAAAGCTCAAAGAAATCCGCGTCCGCCCCAAAACTGGCGAGCACGATATCGGGTTTAAAGTCAAAAAGGCAATTGGCTTTTTGGAGCACAATGACAAGGTTCAAGTAACAGTACTTTTCCGCGGTCGAGAGAATGCGCACATCGACGAAGGCCGAAAAGTGATGGACTACATCATTGAGTTATTATCCGAGCACGGCAAAGTTGAAAGCAATCCGTCTCAACAACCAAGAAGAATGGTTTGCACGATCGCGCCCAATAAGTGATAGCGACGAATTGCGGCAATTGAATAGTTTGCAATCTGATACTGGGTTGCAACTCGATACCAGATGAAACACGCCGAGGCCTAATGGCCTGCGGCGTGTTTGTTTTTGGGTGGCTGATTTAGAAACAAAACTCACCACCATAGTACATGCCGTGAAGCAGTAGGCTGCCATTTACATCGCTGTTTTCAAGATCGTAGGCGTGACCGAAATTGTAAGGCACTTGGTCTCCGGCGAGACTTACGCCGGAAATCCCCATCAGTCGATAGCCAACTTGTGCGCGAAGGCGACGAGTGATTTGCAACGACAATCCTGCATCGAATTGGCCAAGCAGTGAAATTTGATTGTCAGAGGATGAATGGTTCATCGCAATATAACCATTGTCATCGGAGATCATCTGCTGCGTCTCGATGAGGTTGTTATATCCGCCGCTACTGCCGCTGAGGATGAGTCGAAGTCGGTTCGTTACTGAAATTTCATTGCGACAACCAATTTGAAATCCGGTGAGCAGATTGTTGGATTCGATTTCGTATTCAGTCCAATAGGGATGGTTCGCATCCGAGGAATGACTTCCGTAGCGAATACTCTCATCAAAGCTAAACAGACGAAAACCGGCATAAAATTCAAAGCTCGCCTCTCGACATCCACGCATTTCGTAAATGCCTCCGTTGCGAAGCAGATTAAATTCAAAGTTTAGAATTTCAGTATCCCGATAGATTTCGGAGCAGCAACCAGCGTTGTAGATATCTTCGATGGTGTCGCCGGAAGGAGCGTGGGAAATCGAATCTAGTCCCGTCAGATGGGTGAAAGTGGTGCCGTCGAGAGCTGCCGTTACCTCGTCTTCGAGATACCAAAAAATAGATTCCCAGCCTTTGCCACATTCATTTCGGCGAGCCAGGGAGGCCCCGAGTCCATTCATTGATCCAAAATCAGCGTCGGTTGAATCAATTGTATCCCCGTTAAGATTGTAGCCAAAACAAAGGTCGTCCTCATAGTTGCGGCGAAGATTAAGGCCGAAGACTCCCCCGACAAGTGTGGCGGTTCGTTGCCGATTTCTCGCTCTTTCGAACGGCTCACACGCCCCGGTATCACAGTCGGTCGAGGCAACAAAGTCGTTTTGTGGGTTTAAACTCGATAATTGAATTGGACTACTTCCAACGCGATTGGGGAGCACCGTGTTGCCCCAAGTTGGCGAACTATAGGAGCCGCCATAATCAACGATAGAATCCTGTGCCTCAAATAGGGACCCTTTA
>Ga0315330_10001970_pt1 | contig 14001 bp, 12 predicted proteins | sample M140m34915metaG_FD_203453 | JGI IMG/M metagenome (GOLD analysis project Ga0315330, IMG submission 203453) | Ammonia-oxidizing marine archaeal communities from Monterey Bay, California, United States - M1 40m 34915 | ecosystem: Environmental > Aquatic > Marine > Intertidal zone | place: USA...
AAAATCGAAGGTGTTTGAAAGTTTTGACATTTTTTTAAATCTTATTACTAACTATGTCTAAAATCTTGCTTGGTGTTCCCTCACCAATTATTTGTCCTTTTTCTAGCTTATATAACCTATTACAGTTCTTAACTGTTGAAAGTCTGTGAGCTACAATTAAGATTGTTTTGATTCCATTAAGATTATCAATCGCTTTCATAAATTCTTTTTCTGTTGCTTCATCTAATGAACTTGTTGCTTCATCTAAAACTAAAAGGTCTGGATTATTATATAATGCCCTTGCAATTCCTATTCTTTGACATTGACCACCGGAAAGCCTAACTCCTCTTTCACCAACAATAGTATCTAATCCTTTTGGTAGTTCATCAATAAGTGTTGTTAATTGTGCATCTGTTATACATTTTTTAATTAAAGTGTCATTTATTTCACTTTTTGGAATTCCAAATGCTATATTATTTCTCAAGGAATCATCAATTAGGTATATTGACTGAGGGACGTAACCTATTTTATTTTCCCAAAATTTATGGGTGTTTTTGATTTCATTTTTATCAATTATTATTTTGCCTGAACTAGGTTGAAGAAGTCCAAGAATTAAATCCATTAATGTTGTTTTACCTGAACCACTATTTCCAATAATTCCAACAGTTTCACCCTTAGATATATTTAAGTTTATATTTTTAAGCGCAAAGTCATTGGAATTAGAGTATTTAAAATTTACATTTTTTAAACTAATATTATAATTAAAAGACTTTTCTGACTGAGTTTTATTGTCTGTAAAACTATTTTTTCTGTTTTCTATTAAAACAAATTCATCATATAATACATCAATAACAGGTTTAACAAATTGTATCTGTTGCAAGGCAGTTATAATTCGATTCACAGATGGTAACATCCTAAATGCTGCAGCTACAAAAATACCAATAATTGGAACTAATTTTTCTATAGAATTTTGTTGTAAAACAATTAAAATTATCACAATAGAAAGACCAGCCACAGCAATTACTTCAAGGTATAACCTAGGAATTATTTTCATTACAGCAACCTTGGATTGAACATCGGCAGTTATATAATTATGTTTAGCAAATATATTTGTAAAATGAATTTGTTTACTAGACAAGATAATATCCTTAACTCCAGAAAGACCTTGTAAAAGGTGTTTATTAATTTTTCCAACATGAAACTGTCTTCTTTTTCCCCAAGCAATCATTTTTTTTTTTATTAATAAATAAAAAATTCCTGCACTAATAAACATAAAAAACATTACACTTAAGGCGCCAACAGGTTCAACAAGAATTAATGTCATAGAAACTCCTAAAATCATCGATAATTCAACAGAAATAGCTAATGCTCCCTGAGTTGCGTGACATAACTGCGTTACTTCAATTTGAATATTTCTCAAAAGTTCAGCAGAGTTTCTTTCAATATGAAAAGCATATGGTTGATTTAAATATCCATAAAACATTTTTTCTGATAATACAGCACTTAAATAAGCTGTAAATTTACTTTGTTTCCAAGATATAAATGATAAAAATAAAGCTTTTAAAAGGTAAACAAATAATACAGTTGACATCCCTAAAATAATAAGCTCAAATTGTGAAGGGTTACCTAAGTAATTTAAATAAGGTTTAATTACAGGGTATGAATTGCCAATATCAGAATCTAACATTACAGTTAATGCAGGCAATAAAATACCCAAACCTAACATCTCGAAAAATATTCCAATTATCAAAAGAAATAAAAGAATTATCAGTTCTTTTTTTTGAAATTTAGATAATAAAAACGCTGTTTTTTTAAAAAGAATATACACCTTGTAAATTAATATCTGTAATATTCAGGTTTATATGGCCCCTCTACTTTAACTCCAATATAATCAGCCTGATCCTTACTTAATTCTTCCAATTCAACACCAAGTCTTGATAAATGCAATTTAGCTACTTTTTCATCTAAGTGTTTAGGCAGCATGTAAACTTTGTTTTCGTAAGAATCTGTATTTAACCATAATTCTAATTGAGCTAGGGTTTGATTTGTAAATGAATTACTCATAACAAAACTAGGATGGCCAGTAGCGCAACCTAAATTAACCAACCTTCCTTCAGCCAAAATAATTATATCAACTCCTTCAACATTGTATAAATCAACTTGAGGTTTTATTTCATTTTTTGTATTGCCATAATTTTCATTTAGCCATGCCATATCAATTTCATTATCAAAATGTCCTATATTACAAACAATGACTTTGTCCTTCATTAATCTAAAATGCTCTTCTTTTAAAATATCTTTATTTCCAGTGGCAGTTACAATTATATCTGCATTCCCGATAGCCGTTTTCATTTTTTTAACTTCGTGTCCATCCATTGAGGCTTGTAGTGCGCAAATCGGATCTATTTCTACAACAGTTACTATTGCTCCAGCTCCACTAAATGACGCCACAGTACCTTTTCCAACATCACCATATCCAGCAACCAATACACGTTTTCCTGCCATCATTATATCTGTTGCCCTTCTAACTGCATCAACAGCACTTTCTTGACATCCATATTTATTATCAAATTTAGATTTTGTAACAGAATCATTTACATTAATTGCAGGAATTGGAAGAGTTCCGTTTTTTAATCTTTCGTATAATCTATGCACGCCAGTTGTAGTTTCTTCTGACAAACCTTTGATTCCCTTAACTAATTCTGGATAATGGTCTAAAACTAAATTTGTTAAATCGCCTCCATCATCTAAAATCATATTTAAAGGTTTTTTATCTTCTCCAAAAAATAGAGTTTGCTCAATACACCACTCAAACTCTTCCTCATTCATACCTTTCCATGCGTAAACTGGAATTCCAGCAGCAGCGATAGCTGCAGCTGCTTGATCTTGTGTAGAAAATATGTTACAAGAACTCCAAGTTACATCTGCACCTAATTCAACTAAAGTTTCTATAAGAACTGCAGTTTGAATAGTCATATGAAGACATCCTGCTATTCTTGCACCTTTTAGTGGCTTTGTTTTACCATATTCTTCTCTTAAAGCCATAAGTCCAGGCATTTCAGCTTCAGCTAATCTTATTTCTTTTCTTCCCCATTCAGCTAAGGAAATATCTTTGACTTTGTAAGGCAAATAATTTGTTTTTCTCATTTTTATAATTTTAATTTTTGTTTTATTTTTTCCACGTAATCTAGTTTTTCCCATGTAAATAATTCAACTTCTACGGTTTTTGATTCGCCACTTGGAGAGTTAAATGTTTTGGTGACCATTTCAGGCTTTCTGCCCATATGTCCATACGCAGCTGTTTCAGTATAAATTGGATTTCTAAGTTTTAATCTTTTTTCGATAAAATATGGACGCATATCAAAAATTTCTTGAATAATGATAGCCAATTCGCTATCAGATATGGATATCTTTGATGTTCCATATGTATTAACAAATATACCCATAGGCTTAGCCACACCAATAGCGTAACTTACTTGAACCAAACATTCCTCAGCTACACCTGCTGCTACTAAATTTTTTGCAATATGTCTTGTTGCATAAGCAGCACTTCTATCTACCTTACTTGGATCTTTTCCGGAAAAAGCACCTCCACCATGTGCTCCTTTTCCTCCATAAGTATCTACAATAATTTTCCTGCCTGTTAATCCGGTATCCCCATGGGGGCCACCAATCACAAATTTTCCTGTTGGATTTATATGATATTCTATTTCATCACTGAAAAAAGGTTTATAATTAGGATGTTTTTTTAAAATTCTTGGAATTAAAATTGAAGTAATATCTAATTTAATTTTTGCTAACATTTGTTCTTCAATATCAAAATCATCATGTTGAGTTGAAACAACTATAGCAACTATTTTTTCAGGCTTATTATCTTCAGAGTATTGTAGAGTTACTTGAGATTTAGAATCTGGTCTTAAATAAGTTATTTCATTATTTTCTCTTCTTAGTTCTGCTAATTCAATTAAAATTTTATGAGACAAATCTAAGGCTAATGGCATGTAATCTTCTGTCTCATTGCAAGCGAAACCAAACATCATTCCTTGATCTCCAGCTCCTTGATCTTCAGGATTTGTTTTTTCTACTCCTTGATTAATATCTGAAGATTGTTCATGAATGGCAGAAAAAACACCACATGAATTTCCGTCAAACATGTATTCGCTCTTATTATAACCTATATCGTTTATTACTTTTCTAGAAATTGCTTGAACATCTAAATAAGTATTTGATTTAACTTCACCTGCAAGTACAACTTGACCCGTTGTTACTAATGTTTCACAGGCTACTTTTGAATTAGGATCAAAAGCTAAAAAATTGTCGATTAATGCATCACTAATTTGATCTGCCACTTTATCAGGATGACCTTCACTAACGGATTCTGATGTAAATAAATAACTCATATATATATTTTAATTAATTGCTCTTCCTTTCATACTTTCCCAATCTCTATTTTTTCTTATTTTATCGTTTGTATTTTGTATGGATTTTAAAACATTATTTGTGGTACCTAAATCATTAGTCATTTTTATAATGGCTGATAAGTCTTTAGGAAAACAATGACCTCCATAACCGTAATCGCCGTCAGGACCAGGAACTGCCCAATGTGAATTACCAAGTCTTTTGTCTAGTATGGCGTACTCTATAATTTTATCATAGTCTAAATCTAAAGCAGAACATAAATCATGCATTTCATTGGCAAAAGAAACTTTATTAGCTAAAAAACAATTAGTAAAATACTTTATCATTTCTGCATGTTTGGATCCTGTTTTAATAACGTAAGCATCAGGAAATACTGTGGAATAAATTTGTTTTAGCTCAGTTGTGGCTGGTCTAGGCCCTCCTAAAATAATTCTATTTTGTTTATTAAAATCTTCAGTAGAATTTCTTTCGGTTAAAAATTCAGGATTAAAAACTATTTGTAAATTTTCAAACTCTTGGTTGAAATTTTCTGTAGATCCTGGAATTACTGTAGACTTATTTACAATTATAGCTTTTGTTTCTTTGTTAAGTTTATACAATACATTTCTTACTAATTCAATATTACAACTACCATCTTTGTTCATAGGAGTTGGAATACAAATAAAAATTATTTTACAATTTTTAACTAAGTCATCATATGATGAATTACATATTTCAGAAATAAAATCATAAGTATAGACTTTAAAAAAAGATTTAAATTTTTGAAAGACTGCTTTACCAACAAATCCTTGACCAATAATTCCTATATTCATAATTTTTTACGGCTTCGCCCAATAAGTCACAATTGAACGTGCAAATTTAATTTATTTATTATTAATATTAAGCTTCAAAAATAGTTAGTGACTTTTGTTTTAAAGACTTATTTGAAACAAAAAAACTAACTTTTCTTTTTATTTTTAACTCAATTTTTGGAGATATTTCATCCAAATACTCTTTATTAATGTTATCCCCTACAATTAAAATTTCTATAAGCCCACTGTCAATTCCTTTAGCATAGTCTCCAAGAATCATGATTTTTTTTACATCTCCAATTCTATTATAAACCGTTTCTAGAATTTCTTCAATACCCAAGTGCTTATGGACTATTTTTTGAATAATTTTAAATAATGGATGAGAAGCATTAGCTTTATAAATAACTTTATTATTTTGGTTATGCTTTTCTAAATAGCCTGCGGAAGACAAGTTATTTAATTCTTTTCTAACAGAATTAGTGGACTCTCCAAATTCATTGGCCAGACTATTTAAATAGCCCTTATTGGCAATATTCAAAAAAAACTTGATAAGAAGTCTTAATCTAGTTTTTGATGTAATCAGTGATTCTAACATACAATAAGTAACAAAAGTACTTGATTTTTTAATAATATAAAAATCATATTTTTGACATTATTATATTTAAATGAAAAAAACTGTTTTAATCACTGGAGCTGCTGGATTTTTAGGATCACATTTATGCGATTTTTTTCTTTCTAAAAATTACAAAGTAATAGGGATAGACAATCTTATAACCGGTAATTTAAAGAACCTGTTTCACCTTAATACAAATATAGATTTTCAGTTCAAAGAAATTGACATCACCCATGATTTCAAAATAGATGACTCCATAGATTTTATACTGCATTTTGCATCTCCAGCCAGTCCAATTGATTATTTAAAAATTCCACTTGAAACTCTTAGAGTAGGGTCCCTAGGGACTGAGAACGTTTTAAAAATAGCTTTAAAAAATAATGCACGTATTTTAATTGCTTCTACTTCAGAAGTTTATGGTGATCCTTTAGTACACCCTCAACCTGAAGAATATTTTGGTAATGTTGATCCTGTTGGACCAAGAGGTGTTTATGATGAGGCCAAGCGTTTTCAAGAAGCCTTAACTACAGCTTATAATACCTTTCATGGATTAGATATTAGAATAGCAAGAATATTCAACACTTACGGCTCTAGAATGAGAGTTAATGACGGAAGAGCAGTCCCGGCCTTTATAGGGCAAGTTTTAAGGGGGGAGAGCTTAACTGTGTTTGGAGACGGCTCTCAAACCAGGTCTTTTTGCTATATAGATGACATGGTTGAGGGAATTTATAAGCTCTTACATTCAAACTACACTAAGCCTATGAACTTAGGGAATCCTGATGAGATAGCTTTGATTGACTGTGCAAAAGAAATTATAGCTATAGGCGGTACTAATAATAAAATTGTTTTTAAACCCCTTCCTGTAAATGATCCTATTAAAAGAAAGCCTGATATAACTAAAGCAATGAAAATTTTAAATTGGCAACCTCAAGTTTCAAGAAAAAAAGGAATAGAAAATACTCTCAATTATTTTAAGAACTTAACTTTGGAAGAGCTAAATAAAAAAGATAGTAGATTTGCATAAACACTTATTTAAAAAACTTGTGAAAAAACAACGTCTAATTAATTTACTTAACATCTTTATTCTCTTTTTTTTAATTGATTCTTGTTCTTACCCAGAAATCTCAAAAGATGAGCTGATTTATGAAAACGATTTTGAAAGTGGAAACTTAACTGAAATTGATGGTAAAGCCACTTCTACTTTTAACAACACTACAGTTCTTGGAGATTTCAACAATGATGGTTTTACCTTACATTTAGAAAACACAGGTGATCACGACTATGTTTTTATTTCTTTTGATTTATACATTCATGGCACTTGGGATGGTAATTTTAATGGATTTCCAGAAAACGATAAACCTGATAAATGGATTATGGAATTAGATCCGGATATGGATTTAATAAAAGACACTTCTAGCGATCGGTTTGTAACTACATTTTCTAATAGCCCTTGTTTCTCAAATTATTGCTTAAGACAGTCGTATCCTGAAATGTATCCTTTTGAAAATAATCCAAAAACTGGAAACAGTGAAGTTGATCTACCTAAAATATGTAAAGATTCCTATTTTGGAGGCAACTCAACTTTATATAAAATTGAAAAAGGATTTAGACACTCTGGTAATGCAGTTATCATAAGGTTTTATGACGAGCTTTATCAGCCTAACGCAATAGATAAAGATGGAGTAGTTCAATCAAAATGTGATGAAAGCTGGTCTTTAGACAATCTAAAAGTAAGATTAATTTCCTATAAATAATGAAATATAACTTTTTCTTATTTCTATTTTTTACATTTTTTGTATCATCCTCACAAACCATTAATCTAAATGAATCATTTTTGAACGATTATTTGAGAACCTCTCAATTATTGGGTGAATTAGAAAGTGATATTTCTTTTACAATAAGGCCAGTTGATATTGGTAAAAATGGACTTGAAATAAATTCAAAAGTTTTTGATTCTGAAGAATACTCTCCAATTATATTAACTTTTTTTAAAAATAAAGGTAAAATAAAAATTCTCCCAATTGATTATAATATTGAATTTAACAGCCATCACCCTTACAATAGAAATAACGGGAGTATGATTCCAAACAGGGGTTACCAACACATCATTAGTGCTGGGGTTTATACAGAGATTGGTCCATTATCTATTCAGCTAAAACCAGAACATTTATTTTCAGAAAACAATGATTTTGAAGGTTTTGGAGAAGGTCCAAATGGACATTATCCAATGATTTGGGCAAAAAGATATGGACTATGGAACAAAATTGATATGCCAGAAAGATTTGGTGAAGAAAAACATAACAAAAAACTTATTGGTCAGTCAAGTGTTAGATTAAATTACAAAGGTTTAAGCCTTGGGGTTTCAAATGAAAATATATGGTGGGGTCCATCAATTAGGAACAGTATTATGATGAGCAATCATGCTAGAGGATTTAAACACATTACTTTTAATACAACCAAACCATTGAAAACTAAAATAGGAAATTTCGAATGGCAAGTTATCTCAGGAAGATTGGAGTCATCAGGATATTTACCTGCAAATTCTGGTCAACAATATGCTGGAACTAATATTTATATACCTAAAATAAATCAATTAGGTCAAACAAATGACTGGAGATACCTGCAAGGTTATTCAATCACTTATTCACCAAAATGGGTTTCAGGATTATCTATAGGGTTTATAAGATGGGTCCAAATGTATGCTGCTTTAGTTGAAGGAAAGTATTCGTGGATGGAAGGAGGCCCAACATGGTTTCCCGCATTTTCAAATTTGTTTAGGAAAAATGACAATAATGAAAATTATGAGGCGCAAACTAATCAAGCCGCTGGAATATTCTTAAGGTGGTTATGGAAAGATTCTAATGCAGAAATTTATGTAGACTATAATCACAATGACTCTAAACAGAATATTAGAGATTTATTATTAGATTCTGACCACAGTAGAGCTGTAACTATTGGTTTACAAAAGATTTTCAAAATTAATAAAAATAATTTTTTGTTTTCATGGGAATGGACACAAATGGAACAAACGGCATCTAGATTGTTAAGAAATGCCGGGTCATGGTATGAACACAGCTGGACTTATGATGGTTACACCAATCAAGGTGAAGTTTTAGGATCTGGAATAGGTCCTGGAAGTAATTCACATTACTTTGCACTTAACAGAATTAGAGATAAAGAAAAACTAGGAATAGCACTTGAAATTATTGATCAGGATAATGACTTTTATCATGAGGCTTTTGCTTCAGCTAGAGACCCAAGGCGTTATTGGAAAGATTTTAATTTACACCTAAATTTCTCAAAAAAATACAAAAACCTATGGTTATCCTCAAATCTAATGTATTCTAGAAGTTTGAATTATCAATGGGATTTAGATGATACGGCGACTGAATATTACCACCCAGGAAACGATGTAAATAATTTTCACATGACCTTAAAATTAACCTACTTAATTCCTTTTGCTAATTAATGATTTAAAAATCTCTAGATACTGAATAGTAACAAAATCCCAATTGTATTTTTTAGTAATACCTTTTATAGATTCCAGTCTGAACTTATCAATTTCAAGTTTTTCTTTTTCACAGTAGTCAATTTTTTTAGTTATTGAAAAAATTTCTTTTTTAAAAAATAGACCAAGCTTTCCTTTTTGAAGCATTTCCTTATTAAATACTGTATCTAAAGCTAAAATAGCACAGCCATAAGCCATTGCCTTAATCATAGTTGGGTTAGTGCCACCAAACTCATGACCATGCACATAAACATAACAGTTGTGATATAGTTCAGCTAGTATATCTTGATCCTTAACATAGCCTGTAAAAATTAGTCTTTCATCTTTTATATTTTTTAAATCTGAAGCATAAGAATCTTTGTAATGGACGTCTCCAACAATAACTAATTTCTTTTTTGAATTGGATTTTAAAAACCCCTTGATAATTAGATCAGCATTATTGTCAGGTATTAACCTTCCTATAACCAAGTAATATTCTCTTTTTTTAATATCCCAGGCAGTTATGAGGTTTGAATTTTTTGATTTTCTAATATTTGCTCCATAAGCAATAACCTTAGAATCTCTTTTAAAAAGATTTAAATAAACCTTTCTCATTTCATCAGAATCATTAATAATTTGATCATAAAAAAGAGTGGCCATTTTTGAAGCCCACATAAAATATATTGATCCCAAACCTTTCCATTTTGGCCTTAGCCATTCCAAGCCATCAACATTTATAGCCGTTGGTATTCTAAACAATTTAGTTAAAAGTCCAAAAGGACCATTAGCCGAGTTGACCACTAGTATCACATCAGTATTTGAAAAACAGGCATGAATAATTGATAAAAAAGAGTGAACAGGTTGAGATAATATTTTTGTTTCAATACTAGGTATATATACTAGTTTTATACCTTTTATTTCTTTGGGTCTTATTTCAAAAAGTCCCTTATGACAATAAACAGTGACATTACAATTTTTATGAACTAATTGTTCGCTAAGCTGTTTTACAAAAGTTTCATAGCCACTATATACATACGGATATCCTCTTGTTCCAATAATAGATATGTTTATTTTTTTATTCATTAAAGTAAATTATTTACTTCTATTAAAATATTTTTATTAAACAACTCCGAACTAAAATTAATTTTAAAATTCTTTTTACTATTCCCTAAATGCTTTTTTTGCAGCTTAGTATTACTGCAATACTCATTAATTAAATTAGCTGCTTTTTTTGAATCATTATATGGGATTAGTAATCCATTATTTCCATTATCAAGAATCTCAATAGCTCCACCAAGACTAGTAGCAGCAGTTGGCAAATTATTATGTAATGACTCAAACAGCACTGTTGGAAGTGGATCTGGCGATATAGCAGGATGAATAAATAAATCTGATTGTTTTAAAATACTTGAAACATCTTTTCTAAAGCCTAAAAATTTAATTTGATGTTCTAATCCTAGATCTTTAACTTTTTGTTTCACACTTTTTTCATAAGATACGTAACTTGGAAGGGTGTCACCTACTATTAAAAATTTGAATTTATCAGACTTTTTAACAAGTTCATTAGCGACATCAATTAAATAAATGTGTCCCTTGTAAGGAATTAACCTAGCTACACTAGTGATTACAATATCAGCTTGGTTTCGATCTATTTTTTTTAAAGAATCTATTTTTTCAAATACGATGCCATTATAAATTCTTTCAATTTTGTGTTCATTAATGTTTTTAAGCCAATGATTTTTAACACTATTTGAAACTGTTAAAACTTTATTAGAAATTCTATTAATTATTTTTCCGCTAAAAAATTCATAGAACTTATTCCCCGTTGGTATTTCATGAATATGAAATAAACTAGGGATATCATTCATTTTGGCTGCAATTCCTCCGCAAAGAATAGTTGATGTGTTGGTGTAAACTAAATCTATCGAATATGTTTTAATATAATGTGATAAAAATTTTATTGCTTTTATGTTAGTAACTAACCTATTAAAAAGCCCTAAAGGGTTTAAATATTTTTTTCTTAGTACTCCCAATTCATGATAAGATACCGTAATGTCTTTTTTATTTAAAAAATCATCAAGCTTTCCCTTTTCTGCTAAAACAACATGAACATTAAAATCTTTACTTATAAATAGGTCAATTAGTTGCAAAAATATTTTACTAGCGCCATAAAGATCGTTTGAGCTATGAAGGAGTAAAATATTTTTTTTAGGGCTAATCATTACTATCTAAAATAATTTCTTCAAAACCCTTAATAAAATTTTTTCTGCTAAATTTATTAATATGCTCAGTATTATCATTTTGTCTCAACTTTTCAGAACCTAATACTGAAATTATTTTTTCCGATAAAGAAATAGAATCTCCTACTTTAAAATATTCAACGTAATCACCGCCAACTTCTTTAAAGACATCAATATCTGAACATATAACAGGAAGAGAAAATGATAAAGCCTCTAGAATTGGTATGCCAAATCCTTCATCTAATGAAGGGAATACATATATTCTTGCATTTTTATATAATATACTTGCTTCTTCTTTAGAAACGAATCCTGCTAAAATGACTTTATCTTCGAGTTTATTTTGAAGAACAAACGTTTTGATTTCACCTAAAACTTCAGAATTACCATTGATTATTTGTGATCCTGCAAGTACTAATTTTAAACTGGGATCATTAACTAATTTAAATGCTTTAACGAGAGTAATTAAATCTTTTCTTTTTTCAAATGAACCAATGTGTAATAAGTAATTTTTAGGTGTTTTATAATTAGAAGATGAAGTTTTGTGAAAATTAAAACTTTGATAAACAGAGTTAATACTTTTATTGCTGCCTAAAATTTTGATTAAATTTTTTTTAGAGTAATTACTTGTTGTTATAATTTGAGTTCTACTATTAATACCTAAATTAATTAGAGAAATAAAATATTTATTCCACAAAAAATTATAATTTTTTTTATAATCCCAAAAAAGTGAATCATGTAATACAGTAATTCTTTTAGCTTTGAATGTAATATAAGGAGCAATATAATCTGGACAAATAACATAATCTGCCTTAGAGAAAAGTATTTTTAGTGGTAACTGAATTTGTTTATATATTAAATATCTAATTTGAAAAATCCATCTTATAATTTTATTATTAGAATTTAAAAAAATAGAATTTTCAACTAATTTATTAATATCGTGTGTAAACACATACTTGAAATTATCAGAGCCATGATCTTTACAGGAAGCTTCAAATTCTCTTATATAACTTCCAATACCAGCAATAGCAGCTTTTAAGTAGTATAAGTCAACAAGTACAGTAATCTTTTTCAAATTATAATTTTGTGTTGTATAGCTTTTCTGATTGACCTACAAGATACCAAGAAAAAAGCGCTACAAAAAGATATAGTTCAGCATTGGCCGTAAATAAAGGAATTAATAATCCAAATTTTGTTAGACTAGTTATAAAACCAATTGATTTATGATTATAATCCACAGACTTTAAATACAGTCTTGTAGAATTATAAATTGCTTTAATTAATATTAATAAATACAGAACTAAAGAAATAATTCCCATTTGAACGCCATATATTAAAAATTGATTTTCACCTCCAATTTTAATGGATTGGTCCACACCACTTGCATTACCGCTCATAGCTAATCCCACTCCAAACGGATTTTCATAAATGGAAATAATTCCTTCAATCCACTCAACTAAATGTCCTAAACTTGATGTATTTTGAAATGTTAGAGTATCTTGAATAAAAAATCTTAACTCTTCATCTGAAAAATAATACAAGTATAAAAATCCTACTAATGCAGTAAATAATATTGAAAAAATAATTTTATAATTCCTTGATAAATAAAGTCCAAAAATTAAAACTAAAATTCCAGAAAACATAGAGGCCCTTGAAAAAGCTAATAGAAATGAAAAAATGATTACTGAAATTAGAATAATAAAAAGAAATTTATTTTGTTTATACTTTGAATGTATAAATAGCCATAGAGCTAAAGAAAAAAACAATAATAAAGACGCTGAAAATTCTAGTGGATCAGCAAAAAATGAAGCATATCTAGGCTTAGCACCTTGACTTTCAAATGACCAATTCAATCCGTAATTACCCTGAGGATCAATATCATTAACAACAAGATTATAATTAGAATAGCCTAAAAAAGAATGCAAGTGAATACCAACAATACTCTCAAAAAGCGCAAATATAAAAGATAATAAGGTTAAGAAAACTAGCAGTTTAATAACTATGTTCCAGTTTTTGAAATTAAAATCTGTGTTTCGACCAAAAAAATATAGTATTCCAATTAAAAAGATATTCTTAGCATAAATTATTTTAGAAACCAAATTAGCTTCTCCCAAGGGAATAATTAAGTAAACAAGTACTAGGGCTAAAAAAGTAATGATTAATTTATCAAGAACACTAAAATAAAAAGTTCTATAAATAAAAGGGTGCTTAGTTCCAATTATAAAAAGTATAAAACTTGAAAAGAAAACAAAATCTTTTGAATATTTAATGCTGTTTATAAGAAATATATTTTCAAAAGCATTAAAAACTGTAATTTGAAAAACAGTATAAAAGGGCAAAAAACATAATACATAAAGTAATAGGTACGCAGAATTTCCCTTATATATTTCACCTAAGGTAAGACCAATGAAAATTATGTAAATTAAAATAAGTAAAGAAGCTAGTACAATCATTTAATTTCAAGTTTAAGCCCAT
>Ga0315330_10001975_pt1 | contig 13977 bp, 11 predicted proteins | sample M140m34915metaG_FD_203453 | JGI IMG/M metagenome (GOLD analysis project Ga0315330, IMG submission 203453) | Ammonia-oxidizing marine archaeal communities from Monterey Bay, California, United States - M1 40m 34915 | ecosystem: Environmental > Aquatic > Marine > Intertidal zone | place: USA...
ACGAACACGCTGGCTTTCGGAATATCCAAAAAAGACGGAATAGAAAAGCTTTCCGTCGAGCTCACAAATCCCACAATCATTTCCACCTCGCCCAAACTCCGCATAGTCTTTCTCCCAAACGACCTTACCCGTTTCAAGGTCCCACGCCCACAGACGCGGGCGGTGATTACGGGGATAGAACGGATTATCATTCGAGTAAATCCAACTCATCACTTCCTTGCCATCTCGCTCGACCGGATCTCCGCGAAATGTGAAAGGCTTCTCTGTACCTTGAGCGGCATACTCTCCCGAGCCTGATGCGTAAATCGCGAGACCATCGATCACGATTGGCGGAAACTGACGACTCCAGCTGGGCGATCCCGTGAACGGAGCTTCCCAAAGTAACGCACCGGTTTCTGCATCCAGGCACCTCATCACCGATCGCTTGATACCTGCCTGAGGAATGATCAATTTCCCATCGACGTACAAGGGAGAGGTAAACGATAAATAAACATCCGGCCAATGACGCCTCCATAGCATCCGACCGGTATCCTGCTCAACCGCAATCACTTGTCCTTCAGCAGTGTGCATATAGAGCCGTCCGCCGCCACACACCGGCAGATGCTTCACCGTTCCCTCAAGGCGGCGTGCCCACCGCATTCGCAGAGGAGGTTGCAGGCCTTGATCATTCGCATTAGTGCCACTGAAGTCTCCATAATTCGTGTACCAGTCGTAACTTGAATCTGCAAACTTGCCTGTCAAGTGGCTACGAATTTCATGAATCTTCAAATTGCGTGTTGGCCCGCGCTCCCGCCCACCGGGCCCCAAAATATAGAGATAACCATCTTCGCACGGCACAAATACGCGATCACTTGCAACAGCGACCGCAGCACTGATCGCCGCCCCAAACGCTGTTTTGTATTTTCTGGTTTCTCCTCCATGCAGTGGCACCACGTAGAGCGTGCCGTTGAGCCCGCCATAGATCGCATGCTGACGCGTCAACACCGGTGGGCAAATCGCAGCCTCCTCACAAAGCAACTCTGTCTCACCAGTGACCAACCCGTGGCGACTTAAGCCAGCACCTTGCTCCGGCCTGACCCGGTAGACATCGTCGCCACGAACGCTGACCGAGGCAAAACTCAACAGCCCTGGCTTATCAATCGAAGTTTCAGTGCCGGGAACCACTTGGGTAGTGAACTCACCATCCTCAAGCTTCATGACCTCAACGCGACCGGCATTGTCACGACGGTGCCATTGCACAAACACCCGACCAGCTTCATCCGCACTTTGACCGAATGTCGCGGGATATTCCTTGCCCACATAATCTGGCACTTCACCAACGTGCTCCAAAGTAGCTGTCGCACCCCCATCATTGATAAAGACGGTCCTACCACCGGCGGGCATGACGACGGTTTTTCCCAAAAGACAAATCTCCCGAGAACAGACGAAATGATCCCGCCACGTGACTCGGTCTCCACGAAAGGCCAACCATTCGTCTCCCTTCCAACGGTCACCATCAAAACCGATCACCTCCCGAACAAAATCCCACTCCCAATTGGAAACACCATCAGGCTGAACACAGTACAACCGCGCGCCCAATGTCGCGAAATAGACTCGGCCACCCCCTGCCACCGGAGCCGCAAAGATCGGCTCTCCACAGTCCACGCGACGGACCAACTTACCATCACTGCAACCCAACACATAATAGAAACCTGCCATCGTCCCAACGTGAACGTAGCCATTAATAACGCACGGTGAAGCCACATTATTGCAATTACCTTGCCCACCTTCAGTCTTGAACTGCCATTGCTTCTTGCCAGTGGCAATGTCAATGCAAGCCAATATCCCGGAGCCATCAACCACATAAGCGTAAGTTCCAGAGACCACCGGCGACGCAAGAATTGCATCCGACATTGGTACTGCAGCAAGAAGCCCCAATGCTTCATCCACTGCAAAATCAGGAGCGTTACCTGAACGCAAGCCACCACCGAGTAACTGCGGCCAATCTTCCGCAGTGCTGCGGGCGCCTGTCAGCAAAACCACGAGCAGAGAAAACAACCACTTCCAATGACAACGATACAAATCAAGAGATCGGGACATACTTCTCGTTCCACCTTATTCGCTTGCTCGAATCTTTCAGGTCCTGATTGTAGCCTGCTGATGCAGCGTTTGCATGCGAAACCGGGGGAACCACCTAACAGCAAAGTCTGGATAAAACGCAGCTCGTCAAAGCGTCTATCGCCCGGCGACCTCTTGTCTAAAGAGGCTCAACGCTAGTGATCATGCTCTGAGTGATCATGCTCTGAGTGATCATGCTCTGCCGCTTGCCCATCCGAAACTTTCTCTGAAGCTTGATGCTGATGTATGCCGGAGTGGTCGTGGGAGTGCCCCGGCAAGTTTTCAACACCGACAGCCAACGCAATCCCCAAGAACAAGGCAGCCGTTAGCTTCCCACGGTCATGATCATGAAAAGCGACTTCTGGAAGCAAGTCGGATAGAGAGATACAAACGAAGAAACCTGCAGAGAGCGCGAGGCCACAACCTAACCACCATCCACTATCGCTAACTTGGGTGAAGCCGAAATAGAAGAGCAGGGCACCAAGTGGACAAGCGAGCGAAAACAGAAAGTTAACGAGATTCTGGTAACCAACCGACCACCCGCTAGCCTTCATCGTGGAGGTAATGGCAAATGCATCCAGCGGCTTGTGTAGCGCGACAGCTAAAAAGGTTCCAATTCCGGCCAACCCCAATGTCGCTCCATGTTCGGAATCTGCGACCGCACTTGCCGCGAGAGCAACACCATCGATCATCGTATGCAACCCGAGCCCAAACAACATTCCGATCCAACCGATTCGCCGCGGCGTTTCTTGGCTGGCGTGATCGTGATCACATGACCCGGAATCGGTACCCTGCTCGTGTCCACCGTGCTGATGTCCACCGCTATCGTGCCCACTGTGATCATGGGGTGGATGGAAGGCCCGCATCAAAAGGAACATGGTCACGACACCCACCAAGGCGGCCGCACCCGCTTTTGATGCGGAACCGAGCGTGTCGACCGCATGAGGCATCAAGTGCAACAGCGCGATACCCAACATTAGCCCGCCCACAAAACTCATCAACAATTGTGTCTTCAGATGAGTCATCTTGACCAGGCGAGGCAGGCGTCCCCCTGCAGTGGACGCGAGGACAATTGCACAGCAATAAACGACGAGCAAGATTTCGATCGTCATGCTTGGCCCACAAAGAAACGTTAATAGGACGGTAAAAATACCGTGGTTGGAACGAACCAAAAAATAAAATGCAGTGGCAAATCGTAAGCTATTGCAATTCACTTGCAAGTGGGTCAACATAGGCATCGCAGTTCCGGTGGGGGGTCCGGCTAAACCTCCCAATAACGGAACCGTTTCCGACGGCTAGGGTAACGCCAGACGCCTAAAACAAACCGCGTTAAGGCAAAAACGGACGCGGGAAAATCATGAAGCGAAATCACGGAGCAAAAGCTTTGAGCCCCCCAGCCCAACGCCCAGAAGACCTCGAGTCCACGCAGGACAAGATCCGGTCCGTCGGTCTGCGTGCCACTCCTGCAAGACTGGCAACACTTTTGCTTGTTCAAGAGCGAAGCTCACCACTGACCCATGCTGACGCAGCCGAAGCCTTAGCTGCAAACGGCATCGACAAAGCCACGGTTTTCCGAAATTTGAATGACTTAACCGAGGCTGGGCTGCTACGGCGAACCGAGCTGGGAGATCACGTTTGGCGTTTCGAAGCTACCGATGGACACTCGGGTAATGAAGCTCACCATCCCCATTTTGTCTGCATCGACTGCGGTTCTGTAACTTGTCTGAACGATTTGCAGCTGACAGCTGGTAGCAAAAAACAAAGTGATGGAGTGGGGCACGTGACCGAAATTCTGTTGCGTGGACACTGCAATGACTGCCACGAGCCTCGCTGCTGAAACATAGATCACTCCGACAGCCAACATCGTGGAACTTCGACGCAGCCGAAACCTGTGGACCTAAAAATCCGCTGAAAGGCGAATGTAGTTGGGCAGCAACCGAGTCGGCGACAACGCGGCAGAAATTTAACAACCCTGCCCGTGACTCGCGTGCATCCTTAATCAGATGGATGTTCCCAACACAACTGTCGAAAGCTGAAACTTTCGAGTCCAGCTCAAGGACACCTGAACTGGCATCAAAGAAAAGCTTTTTGTATGCACAACAAAGCGCAGCACTTCCTGAACTCATATTCAGACAGACGCGTTACTGACGGGCGGCAGCCGAATGCGTCATCTTGCATACTACCGACGTTGCCTTCCGTAGAGAGAAAATGCCTCATCGCCAACACAACGGCGTCACTCGCAGATAGGGCGATGGCAAGACGACGCCAGCCACTAGCCTACGGGCCTACGAGAGCTCAAGCCGGCAGCGGACAATGTTCATACTCAGCCGTGCCCTATGATCAGCTGTGCGTTTTGCCCGGCTTTGCTCAGTTGTGCTATTCGCTCAGCCGCGGCGAAGCAAGCGGTAACCCGCCAACAACACTACAGCGCCCCCGATAGCAATCAAGAAACTGCGAATATCGAAACCATCCACTTCGCCAAACCCGAGTTGCGTCCCGATGAAGCCACCGACGACAGCCCCAACCACGCCAAGCATGATGGTCACAACGAGCCCACCAGCACCGCTACCGGGCACTAGCATTCTGGCGATTGCGCCAGCGACCAAACCAAAAACGGCCCACGAAAGAATACCCATCAACAACCTCAACGTACGTTCGGAATTTCTGCAAAAAAACACGCGTCAGCCAAAGTCAACCGACACCATGACGAACACCCCGAGGGACGAGATTGTCATTCAAATCGATTCTCGTGTCGATGCGTGCCACGCACTATTCAGGCTTATCCGAACTCATTTCTTCTGCCAACTTGCTCAACTGAAAATCTGAGAAGAAAACACGGGGGACCACATCCCCCCCGCGAGCAGTCTCCGGATCGTCACCGAACTCACCGCCGTGCACAACCACTCGAATCGCGCTGCTCTCGGGAAGCTGTGCGATGGGTATGGTTCCGATCAAATCCTGTTCGAGAAAGACATACCAGTCAGTCTTCTGCCGTTCGATATACACCACGTGATAGCGTGCAGAAAATCTTGGCGGCAAAGGTAACCGATTGTAGACTGACACTTCATCGTAATCACCATTTTTCGTACCCAGGATTGCTTCTCCGGAATCAATCCGCAAGGTTCCCCGCACTTCGCCCGGGAGCACAAAATCATTCGCAAAGTCGATATCAACGACGCCACCGCCATCCTGCACCCAAACAAATAAACTGACACGAAAAAATTCAGCGTTCGGCAGTCGACGAGTGATCGCCCCGTTGTTTTCCGTACAGGCAATCGCCTCAGAACTGTCAGGCGCTTCGACAGTATTCCAAGCCCCATCCATGCTTCCGTCTATCCCCCAACCGGCAAGCGATTTCCCGTCATACAACGGCTCATTTGAAATGACCCGATTTAATTCACGTGGCCCTCTGGTTGGCATCCGCCACCACTTGATTCCCCCCACTAAAACCAACAATGCCAGCAGGATAACCAAGCCGAGCAACACACGCCGATTCCGCGGATTGCGATCACTCCCACTTTGTTCTTTGGACAACGACACAATCTGAGTGGATTGACTTTGTGCTCCACCAACGTCCACTCCGCGTTTGAGCGTACCGGTGACTAACTCAGTGCTGGCAGGTTTGGGATACTCAGTCGTCGGTAAGTGCGCGGGGTTGCTTTGCTGTTCGGTTTCTCGCTCTCGTTCAACGGTCGGTTCTTCGCTGATGGCAGGCACATTTGCCACAATGGAACCCAACGAAAACTCTGCTGTTTGGCTTGTCGTTTCACCGACATCCAACTGATCGATCGCATCAATCAACATTTCGTAAGAAGACGGGCGACGTTCGCGGTCGGGATCCAGCAGCCCCATCAATAAACGCCACTGGCTGTCGGTCAGGCTGGTCGAAAGGTTCTGTGCAATTTCACTCGGATTCTGTTTCTGTTTATAGAGGGCACCGATGCTGCTACCTTTGAAGGGGATTTCACCGAAAAGCAGATTCCATGCCGTCGCTCCCAGCGAATACATATCGGCCCGAAAATCAAGTTCGCCGCCGCTGAATTGTTCCGGAGACATAAATGCAGGACTACCAATGATTTTATCAGCGGTCGTCAGCCTGTTGTCTTGTTGGGCATGGTCAGTAAACATCGCCAAACCGAAGTCGGTAATCTTCACAATTCCATTGTTCACGGTTGCTGCCACAGATCCTTCTGGTGCAGGCATCAAAAGCAAATTGGCGGGCTTGATGTCACGATGAATCAAACCTTGGCGAGACGCATGCAAAAGACCGGAAGCAACTTGACGCACTATCTGCCACACTTGACTTTTGGGCAGTCCAAACCCAGAGCCCACTAACTGTTCGCAGCTAGGCCCTGAAATGAATTCCATTGCGAAATAGAAGCGGCCCTCGTGCTTTCCGAAATTCAGGGCCTGCACAATATTTGGATGCTGCAACCGGGCAAGCGCTTTTGCTTCAAGCTCGAATCTGGCAGCCGTAGTGGAGTCACCTACACTGCTCACGAGAACTGTTTTCAGAGCAACCACGCGTTCGAGGTTCAACTGGCGTGCACGGTAAACAACCCCCATGCCGCCACGTCCTACGAAATCAAGGATCTCGTATCCAGGCACCACGTCGAGTGGACGCAATAAGGATTGGACAATCTCGATGTCCGAAGGTGTCAACAGGCCCCGCTGCAAGGCATCCTGCGCCACAACATGCCCTTCCTCGCCGATCGGCTTCCGAAGCTTTTCAGCGTCCTGCGAAGACACTAAATTCAAATCGACGCACTTGTCAATGAATTGCGTTGACTGCTGAATCATTCGCTCGGTTGGCATGCAGAAACCTTCATCGCAGTTAATCGCTGAGCTTGGACAGTTGCTTCAGAATTGAATCCACCGTTGGACGATCAGCAATCGATTCGCCCACGTATGCAAACCGAACACGACCTTCGCGATCAATGATATACGTCGAAGGTTTCGCCAAGTCTGATCGAATCCCAAGTTGATCCACCGAAGATAGATTGATGTCGAGCAAAATCGGATAAGGAATATCCTCATTTGGAATTTTCCCTTTCCTGATCCTTTTCTCCAGTTCGTCGATCTTTACTGCCTCCTCCACTGACTCCGTCGGAAAGATCACTGCTAGCTGAGCATTGTACGGTGCAAGTTCCTCAAATCTTCTTGCCCACCGAGACGTCTGCGAGGCGCAGTAAAAACACACTCCTCCGTACCAACCACGTGTAATGACCAGCACTAAATAATCCTCCGTCATGATGTCAGATAACTTGACTTCCGTACCGTCAGGGTCAGAGAAGACGAGCGTAGAGAAATCATCAATCGTGATCGGCTGAGACTCAGATACCTGCATGAACTGGATACCGTCATCAGGCATACCATTACAGCCCACAATACTGCTGGTAATGCTGCCAACAGCGCAACAAACCAAAAAGGAGGCGAAACCAAAACCAGAACGTACCGTTGCCATGCGACACCCAGAATTATATTGCTCACGCGAATGGTAGCAGGGCCAACCAGCCCTTCTACAACGCCCCTATGATACCCGGTTCCTGCCAATCACAATCGCTATCGAACAAATCGTGACAGAAACCTAGGCACGCCCGCTCCAGCAAGTCCACTCCAGCCAAACAGGAGCAGTATTTGCCGCCCGAATCCGCAGAGACGCGATCGAGGCACATTGCTAATATAGGCACATTGCGAATACCGACGCATTGTTAATATCGACAATGACACGCGGCCTAATCGGCGATTTCGGCCAGCAATATCAACAAATGGCGGCTTTCAAGCAGCACCCCACGTCCCGAGCCCTCAGAGGGCAAGCATCCTACCGAGAACTGTGTTCGCTGCTAGTCGCCCCATTCGACCCCGTACCTATATCTTCTCGACTATCTTCCTATGATTCATGTAATTGCCCAGATTGACCTCGTTCCTGGCAGCCGAAAAGCCTTCTTGGTCGAATTCAACCAGGTTGTCCCCAAGGTCAGGGCCGAAGCGGGTTGCATCGAATATGCCGCAGCCGTCGACGCGGTCAGCGATCTTGAACGGCAACATCAAGATCCGAACCGTGTCATGATCATCGAAAAGTGGGAAACACTCCGTCACCTTCAAGACCATCTGACGGCGCCCCACATGCTTGACTACCGGGAACGTGTTGGCTCGATGATTGGGAATGCCCAGTTGAACATTCTTGACCCTGCTTAAAAGCAAAACCTCTTTCACTGCTTCTCGCTCGCCGAAGCGGCTTCCACTTGCCTCAACTGCGTTGCTAATCCTGAACGCTGAGTGCCTGCTACTGGCATTGCTCTAGCGTCAACAACGCGAAAGCCGTCCCGTAGGGTTTGTGATAGCTGTACAAGGGATAATCAAACCAGGAACCATCCTGTTCTTGGCGTTTGATAATCAGATCAGCCAGATGCTGTTGATATAGACGGCGCTGATTCTCTGGCAGTTGAGAAATGCAAAGTCCACCGTAGTACATTCCAAAGTAATAAAAGTATCCTGCAACCGCCGCATGTGACTCGTGTGGAATTGGTCGTTTGCGTCCCATGTCAAGCCAACCGTGACGAGTGATCAGTCGATCCAACCACTCGCTCAACACTTCATCGGTGATCTGTTGATCACCCCACAACCTCAGGGCAACATTGCCTGCCTGCGAACGCCCCAGACTTCCACAAGGCCGATTGATCAGAGCCATTGCTCTGGATTTATCAGTCGGAATCCTCATGGTGTACATGAAACTGGAATCCGGTTTACGCATCAACTTGGTGGCGGCAACCGCTCGCGCCACCATCTGAGCGTCCGCCTCCACACCAATTTCTTTTGCGCGTGCCAATGCAACCAAAACCGCCGCATTCACAAAACTGCAAGATGGATTTATCGGCTGGCTCATCCCACTACCGTAATAAAACCATCCCCCATGAATCGATTGCCAACGTTCCAACCCCTTCATGTGTTGGCGCATGGCAGACGCAAGCTGCTTTTTTTCTGCTTCCCTTGTTGAAACTTGATACAGACGAGAGAAGGTCTGAATGCAGTAGCAGTGAGCCCAAACATTGGGAAGATCCGACGGACCGGCACGTTTTATATTGCCTGTTCGATCGAGCAGAAACCGCAATGCTCGTCGACGACACCCTTCTACCGATGCCCTACCAGTGTTATCTGCCAACAATGCTTCGAGGCACATTGCAGTCACGGCAATGTCAAAGGATCGAAAGGAACCGGGCACGGGATCACTGTCTACACCGCCCGTCCACTGAGGCCCCCCCCAACCGCCATCGCTCCGCTGGCTCGAGACCAGAAACTCGATACCCTCGGCGAACGCTTGTTGAACTTGACGCTCTTCAAAATCTTCAAGCGGCTCGGGCCGTGAATGCTGCCGCTCTTCGCAACGCACCTCGTGGATTGCGTCGAAAACCAATAAGCAAAAAGGAAGTGAGCAGCACACCCACGTCCAACCTCTTCGCGTCAAGCTTTGATTCTTCATCACAAATGGCATTCAAAGTCCTTTACGTTCGACAGAGAAGACATTCCCCGATGGTTTGGCAGGAAGCGTCAATTTCCAATCAGCAAGCAGAAGCTTCATCTTCTTCACAACAGCCAGTTCCTTTGCACTCACATCCTGCTTTTCAAAAGGATCTGCCTGCAGGTCGAACAACTCGCAATGACTACCATCCTTGTTGCAGACCAGTTTCCAGTGCCCTTCCACAACGGCATACGAAACCCAATGGAACGGCTGTTTTTCCCTCGCGGGCCACGGAGATTGCATTTTCCAGAACAACGGTTTGTTACGTTCGGCAGCCACTGTCCCCTTTAGGGTCGACACCTGACTGACTCCATCGGGTAGATAATCTTCGGGCAACTTCACATTTGCCACTTCACAAAAGGTGGGAAGCAAATCCACCGCTGAGATCAGGGAAACATCGTCAACGACATCAGCAGCAATTTTCCCGGGCCAACGTGCAATGAATGGCACACCGATCCCGCCCTCGAACAACGAACTCTTGTACCCATTACGACCACCAGTGATGCCTTTTGCAGCAGCGATACCATAGCCCGCACCGGTTGCGGTGTCGTGCATCAAGGTAAGTTCTGTAGGTCGTGAAGCACGGGCGGGCCCATTGTCCGAACTGAAGACCACCAAGGTGTTATCAGTCAGCGCTAAACGGTCCAGGGCGTCAAGCACTTCACCAATGCGATCATCAGCGTGCGACAGCACCGAAGCATAAATATTGTCTTCCTCGCTTTCCATATCACGAAACCGCCAACGATACTTTGGCACTGTATGAAATGGAGTGTGAGGCTCATGCAGCCATAAATTAATGAAGAACGGCTTCGATGCGAGATGACTTCTCTCTATAAACTGCACTGCATTGCGTGCGTCTTCGTGGACCGGCATCTGCTCTCCCGCACAATTGAATGCTCCGTACTCATCGTAGCCATACTCACCCGGCAAAGGTGAATCCGGGATCATGTTGTTGGCCAGATGCCATTTACCAAAATGTGCCGTTGCATAGCCAGCTTTCTGCAAGAACCTCGGCAACAATGGGGCTTCCAGACTCAGCCAATCAGGCATATTCCGCCTTGCGTTACTGGGAACCCAGGCGAAATGTCCGTCAATGTTGTAGCGTGCTGGGAAATGACCTGTCATCACTGCAGTGCGACTCGGAGAACAAACACCGCTGGCGACCGTGAAACGGTGAAAGTCAGTGCCCTCGCGTGCCAATCGATCAATGTTGGGAGTTTTCACATAAGGATGCCCGTGACACCCGAGATCTCCCCAACCCCAATCATCGGCAAATATGAATACGATATTAGGCTGTTCGCCGCGAGTTGTGGGAACGAACAAAGCAACAACAGCGAAAACAAAAAAGATGAAACGCATCAACTGGTTCAACATGGGTTCCGAGGGAGACTGATTCACAACGCACCCCCAGCATAGTCGCTAATGACCAAATCTGCTTGCGATGCATGACTGCTCCGAGAGACCCCCACTTTGCGTCTAGTACCGTGAACCTAGTACCGTGAACCTAGTACCGTGCATTTAATAGCCACATGGACTTCCCTTGCACTTTCAATTCCTGACGCAAGACAAAACACATGAACCTGTGGTATTCTTTGTCAGCACCTCAGCGGACAGGAAAATAAGATCCCATGTCGGAATATCAGATCCTTGCGGTAATTGCGGCATTTGTTTTCTTATACTGCCTCGTCGCATCGAAACTGGAGCGTACCCAATTCAACGGTCCGCTCGTTTTTGTGGCCTGCGGCTTGATTCTCGGTCCGTACTGTTTGAATCTCGTCGCAATGGATATTGATGGTGAAACGCTAAAAACATTGGCGGAGATCACACTCGCGGTTGTGCTGTTCACCGACTCAGCCGGCGCAAATTTGCCGGTGCTGCTTCGCATCAAACGCTTGCCCGTGCGACTGCTTCTGATCGGATTGCCTCTGACGATCGCACTTGGTTTTTGCACTGGCAGCTTAATCTATACGCACCTCAACTGGATTGAACTTGCCTTACTTGCCACCATGCTGGCCCCCACAGACGCAGCACTGGGGCAAGCCGTCATCAACAACGAGGCTGTCCCAAGTTCGGTACGGGAAGGCCTGAACGTAGAAAGCGGATTGAATGATGGCATCTGCGTCCCTGTGCTACTTCTTTTTCTAGCAATCTCATCAGACTCTCTTGATCAAGGTGCAGTGCTAACACAAATGCTGAAACTACCGCTGCAAGCCATTGGCATCGGTGCGTTGGTAGGCGTTGCCTCTGCTGTGATTGGATGCACTTCGATCAACGCGTCCGTCAAGCGAGACTGGATTGATGGAGCGTGGACACAAATTCCGGTGATCGCACTGGCAGTGGTCTGCTTCGCCAGTTCACAGTGGCTAGGCGGCAGTGGTTTCATCGCCTGTTTCGTTGGTGGTCTGGTATTCGGCGGATTGATTCGAGAGCAAAAACAACCATTGCTAAAGGCGGCAGACGGAACCGGTGACGTCCTTTCGATGATCACCTGGTTTATTTTTGGTGCTCTGTTCATTGGTGATTGCCTTCTTCAACCTGAATGGCAAGCAATCCTGTATGCAATACTGAGTCTCAGCGTGGTACGGATGGTACCCGTCTTTCTTGCTGTGGCTGGAATGGGCCTTCAGACCGATAGCAAGCTATTCATGGGTTGGTTTGGTCCGCGGGGACTCGCCAGCATCGTATTCATTGTGATGGTGAATGAAGCAAACCTACCTGGCTCGAAGACTCTGGTACAAGCGGTGACATGGACTGTCCTGCTGAGTGTTATCCTGCATGGGATCACTGCTAACCCGCTTGCCAGTATCTATGCGAATCGCGTGAAAGCCCGTGGCGACAAGGTCTGAACCAATGGCCTCATTTGCCATGCAGGCAACACCAGAAAAACAATCAGGAACGCATTCATTTTCGCTCAGCATGGTTTTCCCTCAAAACGTAGAATGACAGGACACAGAGTCCTGGCCTTGTCAGCAGAAGAAGAACCACGCAACGTAATCACTGAGCAACTTCCCCTCGTCTTACCCGCATCGCTTTTGCCCCCCCTCAAGGCCCCAACCGGCTTCAACCCATCACCAACACACATGCACCCTCTGCAAAACCAAACTTCGCATTGTCCGCCCAGGCTTGGCACAACTGTTTTCGCATGCCTGTTGCTGTCGCTTGTCTCAGCGGCATTTTCGACGAGCATGCACGCCACAGAACCGCCATCACCCCGAAACATTCTGTTCATTGCGGTTGATGACTTGAACGACTGGGTGGGAGCCCTTGGTGGTCACCCGCAAGCGGTCACACCCAACATGGACAAACTTGCCCAACGGGGGCTACTGTTCACCAATGCACATTGCACAGCGCCGGGCTGCAATGCATCACGAACCAGCTTGCTGATGGGGCTTCGACCATCCACCACTGGCATCTATCAAAACGCGCACGACTGGCGAAACACATCGCTAGTCGACTCCGCGGTGCATCTGCCTAAGCATTTCAAGAACAGCGGCTACAAAACGCTGGGTGCAGGCAAACTGTTCCATGCGCACACTTTCTTCGACCCCAAGTATCTAACGGGTTTCAGTGATGGCACGGCGTGGGACGACTACTTTCCCTCTTTGACACAACAGATGCCTGCCGAGGCGATGCCCGAAAAATGGCCCGTCAACAGCAACAAGAAATTTTACGGGGGACACTTTGATTGGTCCCCGCTGCAAATCAAGACATCGGAAATGGCTGACGCAAAAGTCGTTGCATGGGCCAAGCAACAACTGAGCAAAAAACATGAACGTCCGCTATTTCTTTCCGTTGGCATCTACCGGCCGCATGTTCCTTGGTATGCACCCCAAAAATACTTTGACCGTTTTCCTCTGGATTCAATCCAACTGCCCAAACATCTTGACCAGGATATTGAGGACCTGCCAGAAGCCGCTCAAAACATGACCAAAAGCGAATGGCATGAGTGGATTGTTGCAAACGACCAGTGGAAAAGCGCGGTCCAAGGCTATCTCGCATCGCTCTCATTCGCTGATGACATGGTCGGAGAGCTCTTAACTTCGTTGGACGAAGGCCCCCTTGCCGACAACACCACCGTGATCCTGTGGGGCGACCACGGATACCATCTTGGTGAAAAACAGCACTGGGAAAAGTTCGCGCTTTGGGAAAACACCACGCATGTACCACTCATCGTTGTATCGCCCGAACACACGAAGCCAAACACAAAATGTGATACTCCCGTCAGTCTTCTCGACCTCTATCCGACATTGATTGAACTCTGTGAGCTTCAATCCCCTCCCCAGAAACTTGAGGGCAAGAGCTTTGTCAATTTGCTCAAGGACCCAACAGCAGAATCGAACCGGGTTGCTATCACGACACAG